>Ga0335075_10002632_pt1 | contig 28705 bp, 20 predicted proteins | sample Lox_Sample_24_FD_206723 | JGI IMG/M metagenome (GOLD analysis project Ga0335075, IMG submission 206723) | Soil microbial communities from Loxahatchee National Wildlife Refuge, Florida, United States - Lox_Sample_2.4 | ecosystem: Environmental > Terrestrial > Soil > Wetlands | place: USA...
GAATGGTCTAGCTCGCCGCGGCGGATTCGGCGGCGGCGAGCATGAGCAGGAGCACGCGGCGCAGGCCGGATTCGCGGTCCCTGGCGTCGTACCACTCGTTGAGGGTGTGAATGCCGCCTCCGTTGCCACCTGCGCCGATGCTAAGCGCGGGCACACCGAGCGAGAGCGGGACGTTGGCGTCGGTGGACGCTGTTCGTGTTTGCGTGACGATGCTGAAGTGGCGATCGACGGCACGTAGAAGCTGATAGAGAGATGAGTCGGCGGGGAGAGCTCCGGCGGGGCGCGCACCGATGCTGCTGATGGTGTAGTTGAGGGCTGTGCCGGTGAGTGCGGCGTCAGGCGCGGACTTATTGGCGGCGATGACGGCGTCCTCGACGGCGCGGTGCAGCTCGACCTCAAGACGGATGAGTTGCTCGGGGCTGGTGGAGCGGAAATCGAAGCGCGCCGATGCGGAGCTGGGGATGACGTTGGTGGCGGTTCCGCCCTCAATGGTGCCGACGTTCATAGTGGTGCGCGGGGAATGGCTGAGTTCGACTTCGCTTAGGCGCGCGATGGCGTGGCTGAGGACGACGATAGGGTTGGGGCGGTCGGCGTTGGCCCAGGAGTGTCCGCCGGGGCCGTTGAGCGTGACCTGAAAGCGGCGGCTGCCGAGGGCTTCGGTGACGGCGATTTCGTTGCCGGCTCCGTCGATGACGAGATGGGCGGCGATGCGGGCGGCGAAGCCCGGCTGCTCATAGAGACAGCGCATGCCGCGCAGGTTGCCTTCGCCTTCTTCGCCGACGTTTCCGCAGAATATGATGTCGCAGGCGGGGGTGAAATCGGCGTGCTGGAGCGCGGCGGCGAGTGCGAGCAGGCAGGCGACGCCTGCGCCGTTGTCGCAGGCGCCGGGAGCTTCGAGGCGGGTGTTGCGGGTTTTGGGCTTGATGGGGGTTCCGGCGGGGAAGACGGTGTCAATGTGCGCGGAGATGAGGACGGCGTGCTCTGAGGGTGTGGCGGATTTGCGGACGCCGATGGCGTTCCCGATGGTGTCGGTGTGGATGTCGCCGAGGCCGAGGTCGCGGAAGAGCGCGCAGAGGCGTTCGGCGCGAGGGCCTTCGCCGAAGGGCGGAGCGGGGATGGTGACCAGATCGGTTTGCCAGCGCATGATCTGGCGCTCGTGCAGGTGCATCCACTGGAAGGCCTTGTGGACGCGGCGATCGGAGGCGAGCTGCGAGACGCGCGCGAAGGCCGGAGGTGTGGCTGTGGTAGCCATGCTGCTCAAAGCGTAGCACTAGCGCTGGTGCGCCGGGCGGTTAGTTCGTTGCAGGGGCGTTGCCCGCACTGATCAGGTTGGCGAGGATGCGATAGGCTCCGGGAACGGCTGCGGGGAACTGGCGATAGAGGGCGTAGGCGCAGTAGACATAGATGCCTTTGCCGTAGCGGGCGTAGAGCAGGCCGCCGCGCTGCGGGTCCTGGCCGGGGTCGTGGGTTTCGGTGAGGGCCTGATAGCGGCTGTCCCAGGTGGTCATGAAGGAGTGGCCGCGCTCCTCGACCCAATCGTCGAAGTCTGCGGAAGTGATGTGGTTGGGAGACTGGAAGAGCAGGCTGCCTGGAGTGGTGAGTACCACGGGATCGGTCTCTTCGACGACTTTCTCCGGATTGCCTTCAAGCGTGAAGGGGTACGGGCCGTAGTTGCTGAAGTCTCCGGTCTGGTACTGGACGATGAGGGTCCCGCCGTTGTGGACGTAGTTGAGCAGGCGGTTGTTGTTGGCGATGAGGTCGGGGCGGTTGGAGTAGGCGCGGATTCCGACGATGATGGCGCTGTATTGGCTGAGGTCGGCGTTGGCGAGGTCGGATGCGTTGAGCAGCGTGGGGTGGATGCCGATTTCGGCGAGGGCTGCCGGAACGGTGTCTCCGGTACCCATGATGTAGCCGATGTTGAGGTGCTGCGCGACCTTCACGTCGACGGCGCGGACCCGATAGACGGAGTCGCGGTAGAGGTAGTAGGGTCGCAGGCCGGGATAGCCGACGGTTTCGACGCCCTGATCGTATTCATAATTGCCGCTTTGGGCTGCGGCCTTGATGGTGTAGCTCTGCGAAGAGAGCGCGGAGGGATGGATCGTGAAGTCGAGCGGGATGGATTCATGCGAAGGGAGATTGAAGTTGTAGGCGGGCGGCGTGGCGGTCCATCCGGCGGGGAGCTGCAGGTGGAGGGTGCCGGCGGCGGTGTCCTGCTGGTAGTTGGTGACGGAGACGGAGAACGGGAATGAGGTTGTGGTGAGCGGGACGATTCCGGCGGTAGAGGCGAGGTTGACGGAGAGATCGGGCTTGACGACGAGAGGCTGATAGACGCCGCCATATCCGTGAACAAAGTGTACGGTCTGGACGACCTGGCCGATACGGATGGGGACACCGTGCCAGGTGAACTCGGCCCATCCGGCGAGCGGGTAGGGCGCGAAGGGCTGGTCGAGCAGGCTGGGATCGGAGATGTCGTAGTAAGGCTGCTCGGGCGTGGGGCGCGTGAAGTAGGGGCGGGTGCAGGCGGCATCACGGGGGACGGTGATGCGGAAGACTGCGTCGCCGGCGTTGCTGGTCTCAACGTCGAGACCGGGCGCGCCGAGGCGCATGATCTGCCAGTCCTCTTTTGCGGGTGAGACGAGCCAGGTACGGGTGAGGCGGAGGTCGCTGCCGACTCCCCAAGGCTCAGCCGCGGTGACATGGATGCGGACGTCGAACTGGCTGCCGGGCGTGACGGCGGTAGGCGTGAACGATGCGCTGTTGCCGAAGTAGCTGGGATGGTCGGAGGTGCGCGGGATCATGAGCGCATTGACCTGCAGACCGAAAGCCTCTGCAAGAGCGGTGTTGAACTGGACGAGCTTGATGTTCAGCTCGTGGATGACGTTGTATTTGTCTTTGGCGCTGAGGGAGCTGGCCTTGACGGCGGCGATGAGGTCTTCGGTTTCGTGATAGCCGGTGGCGAGATCGGGCGCGATTTTTTGCGGCGCGGAGGGAAGGTAGTTGAAGGTTGCGGTCATCACGTGCTGGTCGATTTCGCGGAGGGCCGTGGTGAGAAAGGCGGTGTCCCCGTGGGCGAGCATGGCGATGCCGGGGAGGGAAGTGTCAATGCCAGCGAAGTAGTTGTCGGCGGGCGTGGCGGAGGTGTTCATTACGGCGACGTTCGAGCCGTAGAGGTGGTAGCCGACGAAGGAGGGGCCGGGCAGGGCGGGATTTCCGCCGCCGTTCTGCGACTTCTGCTTCATCCAGCCTGCTTGGGCGATCTGGCTGTAGGAGCGACCGAGGATGGGGTCATATGTGCCCTCGGGGATTTCAACATCGGCGGAGGGGAGGTGATCGATCCACTGGCCGGAGACATAGTTGTAGAAGCGCACGGGCGCCCACTTGTTGGTGGCGTAGTCGTACATGCCTTTGGGAGTGATGTGGAAGAAGGGCTCGCGCGCGTAAACCTTGAGCGGCGTCCAGGGGCGAAGGCCGTGGGCGATCTGATCTGGAAAGATGCTGGGGTCGCCGGCCATTTTGAAGGCGAGCTGCGCGGCCTCTCCTGAGACCTGGTGCTGGCCGTGGCCGTCGGTGATGCCTCCGACGAAGGTCGAAGTGAGGATAAGCGGGCGGTAGAGGCGGACGGCGTAGACCACGTCGTACATGACGCGGTTGAGGCCCCACTTTTGCTCCGACTCCTCCTTGGTCTTCGAGAAGCCGAAGTCGGCGACGCGGGAGAAGAACTGCTGGCTGCCGGAATAGTGGTCGCTGAGGAGCAGTTCATTAGTGCGGATGAGGCCGAGCGCGTCGTCGGAGGCGCTGGACATGGCGTCCTGGCCGCCTTCGCCGCGGTTGAGGGTCATGAGGGCAGTGCGCGCGCCAAGGCCACGCGACTCGTAGGCGAGCATGCCGCTGTCCTCGTCGTCGGGATGGGCGACGATGGTCATGACGCTGACCCAGGTGTGGAGCTTTTTGAGGGTCTGCGCAAGGCCGTCGGCGCCGCGATCTTCGGTCAACGTGTGCGCGTCGGGCGAGGCGATGAACTGTGTTTGCCATGGTGTGACCTGAGCACGAAGGGGCGCGCAGAACGGCGCAGCCAGAGTGCAGACGAGAGCGAAGGCGAGAGCAAGAGCACGCGGCTTAGTGTACATAGCAATGGTTAATGTCAGTGTACAATCCGGCAAGCGATGAGCGGTGAAAACACACAAACGCAGACGCCCGCGTTAGAGCGCAGGCTGGGGCTGGGCAGCGCGATTTCGCTGAACATGATGAACATGATCGGCGTGGGGCCGTTCATTACGCTGCCGCTGGTGGTGGCAGCGATGGGAGGGCCGCAGGCGATTCTGGGCTGGGTGCTGGGGGCGGCGATTGCGCTGTTTGACGGGCTGGTGTGGGCGGAGCTGGGCGCGGCGCTGCCGGAAGCGGGTGGATCGTATGCGTTTTTGCGCGAGATATACGGACGCGAGGGCGCGGGGCGATGGCTATCTTTTCTCTATATCTGGCAGCTGGGTTTCAGCGCGCCGCTGTCGATTGCGTCGGGATGCATTGGACTGGCCGATTATGCGGCGTATCTTTGGCCGGGGCTGGACCGGACGCTGCTGGATGGGCATGTGCGGTTAACGAGCCTGCTGGCGGCGGCGACGTGTGCGCTGGCGGTGGCGCTGCTGTGTCGCAACCTGACGGCGATTGCACGGATGGCATGGGTGATGACGGGCGGCGTGGTATTGACGATCGGCGCAGTGATTGTGGCCGGGGCGACGCATTTTCATCCGGCGATGCTGGCGCTGCCGCGCGGGGCGTTCACGCTGAATGCGGGATTTTTTGAGGGACTGGGTACGGCGACCCTGCTGGCGACGTACGACTACTGGGGCTACTACACGGTGTGCTTTCTGGGCAGCGAGGTGAAGGATCCGGGAAAGACGATTCCGCGGGCGGTACTGTGGTCGATTGCGATTGTGGCGGGACTGTATCTGATGATGCAGGTGAGCGTGCTGGGAGTGATTCCGCTGCATGAGCTGACGCATGCGAGCACGGCGAAGCTTGCGGTCGTCGCAGTGCTGATGGAGCGAACCTTCGGTGACACGGCGGCGCGAGTGGTGGCGCTACTGGTGATGTGGACGGCGTTTGCATCGGTGTTTTCGCTGTTGCTGGGCTACTCGCGGGTTCCGTATGCGGCGGCGCGCGACGGGAATTATTTTCGCGTGTTCGGGAGGGTGCACCCGCGGCATCGTTTTCCGGATGTGTCGCTGCTGGCGCTGGGAGTGGTGTCGGCGGTGTTCTGCTTTTTCAGCCTGACGGCGGTGATTGCAGCGCTGGTGGCGATACGGATTCTGTTGCAGTACATCCTGCAGCAGGTCGGCGTGATGGTGCTGCGGGTGAAGCGGCCCGACCTGCGAAGGCCATTTCGGATGTGGCTGTATCCCGCGCCTCCGCTGCTGGCGCTGGCGGGATTTCTGTTTATCGTGTTTTCACGGAAGCACGCGGAACGCGAGCTGCTGGACGCGGCGGTGGTGGCGTTGACGGGCAGCGCGATTTATTTTGCGCGGGCGTGGCGGCGGGTCGAGTGGCCGTTTAAGAGCAGCTAAAGTCCAGTCAGTTAAAAAGCGGTCAGCGGGTCAGGACATGGTGGAGCGGATGGCCTGCTGATATTTTTCGGGGAGGCGCTTCTTCTGCATCTGTTTGTCGACGCTGACGTGGACGGTTTCAGCTTCGGCGAGGAGCTGGTTGCCGTCGGATGAGAGGCGCAGCAGGCGATAGCCGAACTTGATCAGGGAAGCGCGGAGGGCGGTAACGGTGGTTTCAATGATGACCTCGTCGTCGTAACGCGCGGGTGCGCGGTAGCGGCAAGATGCTTCGACGACGGGAAGGTGGCAGTCATCGGCGATCTCCATCTGCTTGTAGTCCCAGCCGAGCTGGCGGAAGAACTCTACGCGTCCGATTTCGAACCAGACGAAGTAGTTGGCGTAGTAGACGACGCCCATCTGGTCGGTTTCAGCGTAGCGAACGCGGAGCCTGGTCTGCGAGGGAAGGTGCATCACAATCTGAGCTTGGGCAGGATGTTGAGCTTGGCCACGTCGTTGACCATGATGAAGACGAAGAAGAGCACGATAACGACGAAGGCCACCTGGTACATGCGCTCCTTGAAGTCCTGATTCAGGTCGCGGCGCAGCATGCTCTCGATCAACAGGAAGAGGATGGTACCGCCGTCAAGGATGGGAAAGGGCAGCAGATTGAGGATGCCCAGGTTGAGACTGATGCCCGACATGAGAATGATGATGGGCTTCCATCCGGGCATGGAAACGGCCTCGCCCGTGACGCGGGCAATACCGATGGGGCCGCTCATCTCTTTTACGTTGGAGGGGCGGGCAACCATGCGTTGGAGCATTTCAAGAATAAGGCCCGCATACTGCATGTTGGATTTGATGGAGGACTTGACGGCCTTGCCCAGAGCAAGCTGTTCGACATGGTAGGGCGGTTCAGTGGTGTAGAAGCCAAGCCGGTAGCCCATTTTGCCCGCACCGTTGTCTCCCCAGATAGGCGTAGCGGTGATGGCGAGATGTTTGCCGTCGCGCAGGACATCGAGGGTGACGGGCTTGCCATCGCTCTGCTGGAGCCATGCGCTGATGGCCTCGACGGAGTAGACGGCCTGTCCGTTGATGGAGAGGATTTTGTCTCCGGCTTTGAGGCCTGCGCGGGCAGCAGGATCATTCGGGATGACGTCGTGGACTCCGATTGGAGTCTTCTGCATTTTGGGCAGCAGGCCGAGGTCTTCGACCTTGAAGTCGTCGCTTTGATTCGGGTTGGCGAGGAAGAGGGATGTGTGGATGGTTTGCTGCTGCCCGTCGACGGTGCGCTCCAGCGCGACGGGAACAGTGGCGTTGGCGTTGGCGATGGCCTGATCTTCAATCTGCTCCCAAGTGGGATCTTTCTGGCCGGCGAACTCGATGATGCGGTCGCCGGGGCGGACTCCAGACTTCCAGGCAGCGGAGTTGATGGGAATCACGTCAGTGATTGCGGGGCCGGACACGTAGTTGGGGACCTGGTTGTAGGTCATGTAGTAGCCGGCCATTAGAAGAAAGGCGAGGATGAAGTTGGCCATGGGACCGGCGAGGCTGATGAGAATGCGCTGCCAGCGCGGATGCGAGGTGAGATCGCCGGGATCGCCGGTGCGCGGGTCGCCGGGCTCTCCGCCGGCCATTTTCACGTATCCGCCGAAAGGGAGAAGGCTGATGCGGTAGTCGGTGTCTCCGCGGCGAAAGCCGAAGAGGCGGGGCGGGAGGCCGATGGAGAAGATCTCCACGCGGACGCCGCACCATTTGGCGACGACAAAGTGGCCGAACTCGTGCACAAGCACCATAATGCCGAGCACGATCAGCATGGAAACGATAGCGGTCAGAGCAGACGTCATTGATTCAAACAATTCCTAAAGCGCAGTAACGGCCTGATGAGCAAACCTGAGCGCCTCCCGCCGAGCTGTCTCTCGCGCCTGTTCATCGAGCGCGAGGACTTCTGCAATGGTTGCGGGGTGGTCTTCCGGGGTGGCCTGGAGCACTGCCTCTATTGTACGCGGTATGGCCAAAAATGGGATTTGCCGCGCGAGGAAGGCTTCGACGGCGATCTCATCGGCAGCGTTGAGCGCGATGGAGTGCGCGCCGCCCTTTTCGGCTGCCTCGTAGGCGAGACGAAGACAGGGGAAGCGCTCGAAGTCCGGCGGCTCAAAGTTGAGCTGGCCGAGCGAGGCCATGTCGAAGGTAAGGTCGCTCTCGACGCGCTCGGGATGACTCATCGCGTAGAGGATGGGCAGACGCATGTCGGTAACAGAGACCTGCGCGAGGATGCTGCCGTCGATGTATTCAACGAGCGAGTGGACGGTGGACTGCGGGTGTACGGTGACTTTGACGGCAGAGGGCGGGAGATCGAAGAGACGGCAGGCCTCGATGATTTCCAGGCCTTTGTTGAGCATGGTGGCGGAGTCAATGGTGATACGGCGGCCCATGACCCAGGTGGGATGCCTGAGGGCCTGCTCCACGGTGATGCTGGCAAAGTCGCGCAGAGGCAGATTGCGGAACGGGCCTCCCGAGGCGGTGAGCCAGAGGCGACGGATTTCGTGTTTTTCTCCGGCGCGCATGCACTGGTGGATGGCGTTGTGTTCGGAGTCAATGGGCAGCAGCGGGACGTTCTTCTGGTGAGCGGCGGCGGTAAGGATTTCCCCGGCAGCGACCATCGCCTCCTTGTTAGCGAGGCCGACGGGCTTGCCGGCGAGGACGGCGGCGTAAGTGGCTTCGAGACCGGCGACGCCGACGATGGCGGAGACGACGAAGTCAACCTCGGGCAAGGTGGCAACGCGGACAGTGCCGGAGGTCCCATGGACGACTTCGACGCCGGTGACACCAGCAGTCTTGAGACGCATGGCGAGGGAGTCGGCCAATTCGGCGTAGGCTACGGACATGATGCTGGGGTGGAACTCGACGCACTGCTCGAAGGCGGTGTCGAGGTTGCGCCCGGCGGCGAGCGAGGCCACACGGAAGCGGTCAGGGAACCTGCGGATGATGCTGAGGGTGCTTTGGCCGATGGAGCCGGTGGAACCGAGGATGGCGATGTGCTTCAAATCGTAAATCCTTCAATTCAAGCGTCTTACGGTACGGCTAGAAGGACTGCTGAACTATCAAAGCGTACCACAGGATAGGGGCGGCGAGGAGCAGGGCGTCGATGCGGTCGAGCATGCCGCCGTGTCCGGGAAGGAGTGTGCCGGAGTCTTTGACGCCGGCACCGCGTTTGATGGCTGACTCGACGAGGTCACCGACCTGCGCGGCGACGTTGATGATAACGGCGAGGATGAGCCAACGGATCGCAGAGCCGGGATAGGAGAGGGTGGTGACTCCGTGGGCCTGTAGAAAGACCGACAGCCAGATGAGCAGTCCGGTGACGATAAGGCTGCCGCACATTGAGGCGATAGAACCCTCCCAGCTCTTGCCGGGGCTGATGGCGGGAGCGAGCTTGCGGCGGCCCCAGGTGCGGCCGATGTAGAGAGCAGTGGTGTCTCCTGCCCAGACGACGAAGAGGAGAAAGATGAGCAGTGAGGGGCCGTTGTCCTGCTGGCTGAGGAGCACGAGGGTGGTGAGGGAGAGTCCAATATATAGAACGCCGAAGACAGAGAAGGCAGCGTCGGGCAGGACACGGTCGAGTGGGGAGCGGAAGGCACAGACAATCAACAATGCCAGCACGATGGCGCTTGTCAGCGGAGCCAGATCCACTACAGGACCAAAAAAGATAAGGAGAAAGAGCGCGGCGACGGCGCTAGAGGATGCAACGCGCGCAGTTTTGACGCCGGAGGCTTCGGCGAGGTTGAGGTACTCCCACAGCGCGAGCTCGGCGATCAGGGCGACGACGAGGTCAACGAGCCAAAAGGGTCTTACGATCACGAGGGCCACAACAAGGGGGATAAGAACAATAGCCGTGAGTACGCGCTTCATCATCAAGGAGGATACACGATTAAGAGTCTTTGATCGGGTGGAATGCGTCTCAACAACATAAGGATGCTGATCGTGTTCAGCTAAATAGAGGAGTTGCGTCCGGGCGCGGCACGGTGCGCCGGGAAGAACAGAGGAGAGGAATAAATGAAGCTTTATCGTCTTTTTGGCGCAGCCGCTTTATATGCAGCAGTTCTTTCGTGGGTTGTTTTTTCGCCGGCCACAGTCAATGCCCAGTCGGGTACGGGCGCGGCAGTGAAGACGATCATGACGGCAGTACCGAAGAAAGCAGAGGAGCCGCCGCCGATCCGGCCGAGCGATGTGAAGGTGAAGGTCAACGGACGTTCCGCCGAGGTGGATGATGTTACACCGCTGCGCGGAGACCACGCAGGGCTGCAACTGGTGGTTCTGATTGACAGCAGCGCTCGCGAGAGCCTGGGGCAGCAGATGAAGGAGATTGCCAGTTTTGTGAAGGCGCTGCCGCCGACGACGCAAGTGGCGATTGCGTACATGGTAAACGGGCGAGCGGTGTTTGAGCAGCCCTTTACCACCAACAAGGAACTGGCGCTGCGCGCGCTGCACCTGCCCGGCGGCACAGTGGGCAGCAGTGCGAGCCCCTACTTCTGCATCTCAGAGTTGGCGAAAAACTGGCCGTCACGAAATAGCGCAGACCGCCGGGAAGTGATTGCGATTACCGACGGCATTGATCCTTACGAAGTGCGGTACGATCCCGAAGACCCGTATGTGCGCGCGGCGATCCACGATGCAGTGCGGAATGGGGTGGTGGTGGATGCGATTTACTGGCACAACCAGGGAATCGCCAGCCGGATCGGCTGGCTCGCCAGCGGCGGACAGAGCCTGCTGAGCATGGTCACGGAGCAGACCGGCGGCAAGTTCTACTACCAGGGATTCGGAAATCCTGTGTCCTTCCGGCCCTACTTTCAAGACTTGAGCACGCGGCTGGAGAACCAGTACGAGTTGGACTTCATGGTTCCGGCGAAGACGAAGTCACAGATTGCATCGCTGAATGTGAAGCTGGCGATTCCGGACGTGAAGATGAATGCGCCGCAGCTGGTGGTAGTGCCGGGGAGCTAATCTAAACAGAGTTGAATCGAGGCCGCAGCACGACTGGAGCCGGACTCCGGGTGCTGCGGTCTTTTTCTGCGGAGAATCAAGCTGACGGCGGGATGGTGACGGGCATGTCGAGCGTGCCGAGGCGGTAGTTGTTCATGTCGCTGACGCCGAGGCGGAGAAGGTAGCTGCCGGGCTCGAGAGGCAGCCTGAGGGCGAAGCGGATTCCGGTTTTGAGGATGTAGCTGTACTGCGCCGGGCTAAAGTCGAGGTGCAATGTGCCCGAAGTCTGGGGCGGGCTGTCGGGTTGCGTGACGGATTTGCCGTTGGTGCTGCGGGTGAAGGCAACGAGGAGCACGAGCAGCTTGCCGTGGCGGTTTCCGGCGGAGTCCGTGGAGAGGCTGACGCCGGAGGGATTGACGGTTGCGTCGATGAGCACGTCGGGGTCGGAGCTGGTGGGCTTCTGGACGGTGCTCTTGAGCAGCAGCATGGTGGACTCGGGCGCGCCGGGCTGGAGGGCCACGTTGAGCTCGTTGGCAGCGTCCTGATCCGTGACATCTTTGGTAGTGGCGAAATAGCCGCGGCGGTAGGTAAGAGAGTAGTGATGGTTGGGCACTTCGACCTTGATTTTGCGGAAGGCCCCATTCCAGTCGGCGTTTTGCGGGCGGTAGGCGAGGGTGTAGTAGTTGGAGCCGTCTTCCATGGTGCGGCGGAGGGCGCCTGCGATGTCGTTGGAGCCGAATACAGCCTCGCCGCCGGTCTCGTAGGCGATGTCCTCCATGGCGCCGTGCAGTGTACTGCGATTGGTGAACTGCTGGGCGAGAGTGTCTCCCATGGTGTGGTTGGGGCTACCATTGCCGGATTCATCGTTGGTCTGTCCCAGCGTTCCGGCCAGGTCGGTCATGGACTGGCCGCTGACGTTGACGCCGACTCCGCCAACCTGCACGCCAAGGACGCTTATGGGGTAGACGGCAATCTGCGAGTTGGCGATGAGCTTGGAGGTGTTCTTGACGGCGTTGAGGTCGGGCGTGGGCAGCTCAGGATTGGGGAGGTTGCTAAATTGCAGGGGGCCAGTCATGTTGTACTCCGACTGCAGGGCGACGCTGAAAGGGAAGCTGCCTGAGAGCCAGTAGAGGTTTTTGCGGCCGGGGTATCCGGCGGCGGCGCGGGCGATCTGAGCGAAAGCAGAGAGTGTAACGCGTTGGCGAACTTCGTCGTCCTGCTCGTTCTGGAAGGTCAGGAGGTCGGCGAGATGCTGGACGGAGCCGGCGGGATCACGTCCGCCGAGGGCATTTTCCATGCGGCCGAGGTCGTCGATCTGGCGCATCTGCTCAGAGTCGGACTGGTAGAGCTGCATGTCTTTGGGGTTGATCATTTTTGCGGCGGCGGTGAGCAGCGCGGAGCTGCCGGTGAAGCTTTGGAAAAGATGCAGGCGGTCGGAGAGCACGAACAGCGCTACCTGCTGCCCCGGCGGCAGGGCTTTGAGAAATTTGAGCATCTGCTTGCGGGTGTACTGTTGGTCCTGCGGGGCAGTGTTGACGAGGTCAAAGAGAAGGATGTTGACAGCGCCGGCGGGGCCACTCATGGGGACGTTGGAGTACTGGTTGCGGGGTGCGGAGACGGGCATGGTGCGCGGTGCGCTGAGGTCGTAACGGTGCTCGACGAAGTAGTCAGTCTGCTGCGGCTTGCCGTCTTCGAGGACCTTGAAGTCCTTTTGCGTGAGCCCGTGGACGAGGTTGCCGGATGCGTCGTGGACGACGACATCGACATAGACGATGCGGCTGGTGATCTGGAGCATGGTGCCGGTGGAGGCAGGCGCGGCGGTGGTCTGGGTTGCGGGCGGGTCTGCGTTTTGGGCGAGTGCGAACGCAGGGCAAAGCAGGAGAGCGATAAGGCAGCGGGCGATTTGCGAGAAGTTCATGATGGTTGTGATCCAGCCGCGGCGAACGCGGAGTTGTGAAAACATTGCGCCGTGCAAATGCTATCGCAGTAATGCAACAGTTGAGAACAGTTGAATTAAAACGATTCGAGAGGATTTGTGCGATTTTGCTGAGACTAAACGAGGGACAACTTCGTCACCGAAAACCGGGAGGGCCTACAACTTGAACGGAATGACGGCGTGGGGTGTGCGTTGTGCGGTAGTGCTGGGACTGGCGGCGGCTTGCTGCGCCGCGCTGAATGCGCAGAATTTGCAGTCGCCTGTTGTCCACTTTGACTCGTCGCTTGCCACGGTGGATGTGGTTGCACTGAATGAGAAGACACTGTCGGTCGTGCCGGGCCTGAATGAGCAGGATTTTGAGCTGTACGATGACGGGCACAAGACGCCGATTGCGGGCTTCGCTTCCGGCGCGCATTACGGGGTGCCTCCGATTGCGCTGTGGCTGGCGCTGGAGTGCAACAACTATGGCGTGACGGACTTTGATTCGGCGTTTATGCGCGGCAAGACGCAGTATCTGCTGCCCGGGCTTGCGCACCTGGACAAGGCGGATACAGTGGGCGTGGCGCACTGGTGCGGCGACGGCAAGCAGGCGATTGATCTTGAACCGGAGCATGATCCTGAGACGGCGATCAGCGCGCTGAATGAGGTCCTGAAGCAAAGGCCGGTGGAAGGCGCGAACCGGCAGGCGGAGGATGCGAAGGAACAGATGGTGAACCTGATCCTGACACGGGCAAAGAGCATGAATCCGCAGCACACACCGGTGATTGTGTTTCTGTACGGGGACGCGGGATATGCCTTCCGGTATGAGGCGGAAGATACGCTGATCGATCTGCTGTCGATGCCGGATTTTGTGTATGGGCTGAATAACGCGGGGTACCATTTTGACCAGAGCGCGATGTTCGGGGGCGGGAATGTCTATTATGAGATACACTTCCTTGCGCTTTCGACGGGCGGCAATGTTTACGGGACGCCGGATGCGAAGCAGTTTTCCATGGCGCTCGACTACATCTTGATGCAGATGCACTTCCGCTACACGCTTGCATTTAAACCTGCTGTGAAGGACAGCAAGCGGCATGACCTGAAGATTGTGCTGACACGGGCGGCGCAGGAGAGATTTCCGGGCGTGGTGCTCCGGTACCGGGCGCAGTACATTCCGGTTGCGCAAAAATAAAGCCCGCCCGGGAACGGAGTCCCGAGCGGGGTGTTCAAGCAAACCTGATGGCAGGTTTTCGGGCTACTTGATCTCGAAGGCCTGCGCGAGTGGCGTGTAATCCGAGGAGTCGCCGACGTAGACAATGAATTTACCTGGGTCGACTTGCCAGTTGTTCGTGGCGACAGACCAGTAAGCCAGCGAACGGCGATTGAGGGCAAGGGTTACGTGCTCGGTTTTTCCTGGTTCGAGTCGGACTTTTTCGTATCCCTTCAATTCCTTGACTGGGCGTTCAAGCTTGGCAGAGGGATCGCCAACGTAGAGCTGGGCGACGTCGGCTCCGGCGCGGCTTCCGGTGTTGGTTACGTCGAAGGAGACGGTGATGGGACCGTCGGGTGACGCGTCCTCTGGCGTGACCTTGAGGTTGGAGAACAAGAAGGTGGTGTAGGAAAGGCCGTATCCGAAGGGATAGAGAGGCTGAATGTGCTTCGTAGTGTAGTAGCGATAGCCGAGGAAGACGCCTTCGCAGTATTTGATGTGCGGGATTTGGCCCGCAGGTACCGGAGCCGCATAGTAGCAATCGTGTACGGGGTTCTGCTGCCACGATCTTGCGAAGCTGAAGGGCAGATGGCCTTCGGGCGAGTGCTCGCCGAAGATGATTTCGGCGAAGGCCTTGCCGCCAGCCTGGCCGGGGTAATAGTTGTCGATGAAGGCCGGAACATCGTTGATCCAGCGGTGCGTGTCGACTCCACCGCCCGCAGTGAGCGTGACGATGGTGTTCTTATTAGCTGCGGCGACGGCCTGGATGAGCTCGTCCTGACCAAAGGGCAGGGTATAGGAGCGATCGAAGCCCTCGCTTTCGGTTTCGGGATCGAAGCCGACGGCGACGACGGCGGCGTCAGCCATAGCAGCGATCTTTGCGACTTCGGGTGAGACAAGTTTGCTGGTTGCGATGATGCCGACGCCGATGCGCGGGTAGGATGCGTCGGGCAGGTAATCGACGCGGAGTTGGGCGGGCGTGCCGGCTGTGAGTTGCACCTCAGCAGATTGCGGGGCCTGACCTTCGCGGTGCGGCTGTTCGAGGACCTGCTTGCCGTCGATGTAGATGGTGTAGGCATCAGAGCCGCCAGCGCCGGCGAGGACGAGGTAAGTGCCGGTGGTCTGCGGCATGTACTCGGCGGTCATGCGGATGCTTTTGCGGATTTTGGCTGGAGGTGTCCACTCCTCAGACTTGAAGCTGGCGATGCGCGGCACATAGATGACCTGCGGCGTACCGTTGAAGTTGGGATTGTTAAAGACTTCAGCCTTGACGGCCCTGCCTACAAAATCAGTGCCGGAAAATATGTCGTCGGCTGTGGGCAGGCCGCGCGCGTAGAGGACGTTAACACGATGGCCGAGATAGTTGCTGAGACCGGTCATGATGCTGCTGGCCTGGAATGGCGTGACCTGCGAGCTGCCGCCGCCGCCGGGGACGGCGGGCCATGCATCGGGGCCAAAGACGGCGAGGGTGTGGATCTTGCTTTCGTCGAGCGGCAGCAGATGGCCTTCATTCTTGAGCAGGGTAATGCTCTCAAGCGCGCCTTGCAGTGCAACATGGCGGGCGAAGGGTGAGTCGAGCGGGATGTTGAGATCCAACTGGGGGCGATCAAGAAAGTGGAAGCGGATCGCGGTGCGGAAGATGCGGCGGACCTTTTGATTGATGGTGGCCTCGCTGACCTGGCCGTCTTTAATGGCGGGCATGAGGTTCTGCGGGTTCATGAATTTGCCGGAGGGCATTTCCAGGTCGAGACCGTTGTTGGCGGCTCCGACGGCGCTGTAGGTGGCGTCCCAGTCGGACATGAGGATACCGTTGAAGTGCCAGTCGTTGCGGAGAACCTGCACGTTGAGGAAATGGTTTTGCGTAGAATGGACGCCATTTAACAGGTTGTAGGAATCCATGACGGCGCCGACATGCGCGACTTTGACGGCGGCTTCAAAAGCGGGGAGGTCGATTTCGCGCAGGGTGCGCTCATCCACGTCTGAACTGACGTTATGGCGATCGTATTCTTCGTCGTTTGCGGCGAAGTGCTTGACGGTGGCGATGACGCCCTGGCTCTGCACGCCTTCAATGTAGGCGACGGCGGTCTGTGCGGCAAGATAAGGGTCTTCTCCCAGGTACTCGAAGTTGCGGCCGTTCATGGGCGCGCGGTAGATGTCGACACCGGGGCCGAGAAGGAAGTTGACGCCGCGCGCGCGGGCGTCGTCGCCGGTGGAGACTCCGGTTTCGTGCGCGAGCTTCGGGTCCCAGGATGCGGCAAGTGCGATGCCGCCGGCATACGCGGTGTCGGGTCCCCAGGTGCGGACGCCCATGGAGGCGTCAGACATTTTGAGGCGAGGGAAGCCGACGGAGGGTTCGGCGCGAATGTACATGCCGTCTACGCCGCCGATGAGTTCGAGCTTCTGCTTGAGCGTGAGCCTGGTGATCATGGCGTCGACGCGCTTTTCGATGGCGGGCGAGTCGGGTACGGGAGGATCGTTGAGGGGCTGCTGCTGCGCGTGCAGGAGCGGTGCGGCGACAGCAAGGCAGAGGGAGAGAGCGGCTAGCTTAAACGATTGAGCAGACAACGAATTGACCCCCTGAAAAATTTCCTCGACAAGGCTAACACAGGTGGGCGTGGAGATGACTGGAGGCGTGGGGGACCGGAGCGGCGGGTATTTCGGGTTGACAAAGTAAACTGAACCGTTCAGTATTTAACTATAATTGGAGATGGCAGGATTGAGGGTGAGTGGCGATGATTCGAGTGCAAAATCTGGTGAAGAAGTTTGGGGATTTCACCGCGGTGAAGGACATTACGTTCGAGGTGCAGCAGGGGGAGATTTTTGCCTTTCTGGGGCCGAACGGAGCGGGGAAGACGACGACGATCAAGATGCTGACGACGCTGCTGCATCCGACGAGCGGAACGATTGAGTTGGATGGGCTGAATCCGATGGTGAAGTCCAAAGAGGCGCGGCAGAGGTTCGGGATTGTGTTTCAGGACCCGAGCCTGGACGCGGAGCAGACGGCGTGGGAGAACATGGACCTGCACGGCGTGCTGTATCACGTGCCGCGGAAGGTGCGGGCAGAGCGGACGGAGACGCTGCTGAAGCTGTTTGAGCTTTGGGACCGGAAGGACAGCTACGTGAAGACCTTCTCCGGCGGCATGAAGCGGCGGCTGGAGATTGCGCGCGGATTTCTGCACACGCCGAAGATTCTGTTTCTGGATGAGCCGACGCTGGGGCTCGATCCACAGAGCCGGAACCAGCTGTGGACGCATGTGAAGAGGCTGAATGAGACGGAGAAGACGACGGTCTTTTTGACGACGCATTACATGGATGAGGCGGACCGTGTGGCGCACCGGATTGCGATCATGGACCACGGATCGATTGTGGCGGTGGGCACGTCGGCGGAGTTGAAGGCGAGGACGAACAGCGAGTCGCTGGAAGACGCGTTTCTGGCGCTGACGGGCACTTCGCTGCGGGACGAAAGCGCAGACCCGAAAGCAGGGCTACGGGCGGTAGCGAAGATGTGGAGGCGGTGATGGGAGCGATCTATATATTGTGGCTGCGGGAATTGAAGCGATACGTGCGGTCGAGGGTGCAGATTATCGTCTCGCTGGGGCAGCCGTGCCTTTACCTGCTGGCGCTGGGGTTTGGACTGGGGCCAGTGTTCAAAGAGGCCGGACGCGGGAGCTATCTGCAGTTCATGGCGCCGGGCGTGATCGGCATGACGGTGCTGTTCAGCTCAGTGTTCAGCGGAATTGCGATGCTTTGGGACCGGCAGTTCGGGTTCCTGAAGGAGACGCTGGTGGCTCCGGTGTCGCGCATGCAGATTATGGTGGGGCGGGCGCTGGGCGGCGCAACGGTGGCGGTGCTGCAGGGCACGCTGGTGCTGGTGATCTGTCTGATCGCCGGGTTCCGGCCACACTCGTGGACGGCGATTCCGGTGGCGTTCTTGTTCGTGATTCTGATTGCGGTCGTGTTTGCGGCGCTGGGCATGGGGATTGGGTCAGTGCTTGAGGACATGCAGGGTTTCCAGCTGATCATGAACTTTCTGGTGATGCCCATCTTCTTCCTTTCAGGCGCGCTGTTTCCGCTGGAGGGTTTGGGAGGGGTGATGACGTGGATCACGCGGTTCGATCCGCTGACGTATGGAGTGGATGGGCTGCGGGGTGCGCTGATCCGGTCGTGGGCGTTCCATGCAACGGTGGATGTGGCGGTGTTGGCAGGGCTGGCGCTGGTATTCCTGAGCATGGGCGCGTACCTGTTCTCCAGAATTGAAGTTTAGATATGGCACGAACGCGAAGCGCGGAGGCGCACAGGCGAGTTCTGGAGGCGGCAGCGGAGCTGTTTGCGAGCCGGGGGATTGACGCGACGAGCATGGATGCGATTGCGGAAGCCTCAGGCGTGAGCAAGGCGACCATATATAAGCACTGGCCGGACAAGGATGCGCTGTGCCTGGAGGTTCTGGGGTATGTGCATGGGCTGGACGAGGACCCTCCGAAGTTTGAGTCGTGGGACTTCCGGGCGGACCTGATTGCGCGACTGGTCTACGTGCCGGCGACGGAGCGGAAGGTATTGAAGGAGCGGATATGGCCGCACCTTATGGCCTACAGCGCAAAGAACCAGGCGTTCGGGCAGGCGTGGAGGGCACGGGTGATGGAGCCGGCGCGCAAGGCGCTGGGGGCAATGATAGACCGCGGCGAGCGGATGGGGGTGCTGAAGGCGGGGATTGACCGCGAGACCGCGCTGGCCATGCTGATCGGGCCGCTGATGTACGCGCATGTGTTCGTGAGGAAGCAGGGGAAGCCAGGTCCGAGGGACCTGGAGCAGAATGTAGTGGATGGTTTTCTGGCTCTGTTCGGGACGGGGAAGGCCGCCGCAAAAAACGGAGTTCATACAAAATAAAAGACTTAGCAGTAGCTTGGCGCAGCAGGAGCGATTCGCAAAGCCGTTGCCATAGCAACCAAGGCAAAAGCGGGCAAAGCAGATCAGAGCCGGGATCAGAAGCGGGAACGGGGAATTGGAAACAGCCTTTTATAGCGAAGGGGCGGAAGCCCTTGCGAGTCCCCGCCCCTTCTGTCCGAATTATCGAAGATCCGGAATCGGCTCCGGACTACATTTACTTCCCTCGACGGGTTAACCAGTCCGCTGCGAGCATGACCCGTAGCTTTCCAGCCACTTTCGCCGTGGCGTTCGACGTAAGAGCTTCTTTGAGCAGTCTGCCGATTCGCGGTTGCCCGCTTTCAGCTTCGCGCCCGGTTTCCCGACCGCTGGGCTCTGTTGCCAGGCCCGTCAAGTGAGTTCCGTTTCCGTCTCTCACCCGTGGCTTCCGTTGCCGGCTGCCACTCTGGAATCCGTTGCCGGTTTCCAGTTGCGAATACCGTTACCGCTATCCGCGTCGGGTTCCGTTTCCGGTTCCCGCTGCGCCTCCGTTGCCGGAAAGCGCAGTTAACCACCCCTGCCTACTCTCTTCTTCAGGAAGATTTCTCTTCCGGTGTTTTGTAAGATGCTCCTTTGCCGGGACGAATACAAGGGGGTTAAACGAATAAAGTGTGTGGAAATATGAGGTTTGCTGTGGAAGGTGTGGATAAGGTGGATGGGTGAGGAGCGAGTGCGAGATGTGTGGGTGCGCGGTGATTGGAGATTTAGGAGGGGTGTTTGGCGCGCGAACAAGGTGCGGCTCTGCGAGCCGGGCTACATTCGTTGTTTATGGGGTCGTTTCGTCTGTCGACTCCACTCCGGCCTACCGGCAGTGCGGTACGCGCCTTTCGGCGCGGGTTTATTCACCGGACTAAAGTCCGGTGCTTCTGCCGGGCCTCGCTATGCGAGGCGAGTGGTTATTGAGATTGGTGGGTTGAAGGCGGGTGTCTCACAGCATCTCTTCGGATTGCGAGCCGCTCTGCAGGTCATGATTGTGACAACGGGGCAGTGAAACTCGGATTATCGAGAGCAGGGATAAATCTGCTTGCTGAGGAGTAGGGGAACTCTTCCGCTTGCGAACACAGACCTGCGCGGATGGGATTCTGGTGGATGTATTGGAGATGAACGTTGTGATCCTGTACGTCTTTGACCCGGCGCGAGGTGAAACTCGGTTGCCAGACGGGAGATCTTGATTTGATGCGGAATGAAAAGTTGCCTTTGATGTATTGCACGGCTTTTTCGAGAGAAACGTCCGGCGCCGGGGTGAGGAGCAAATGGACGTGGTTGGTCATGACAACGTAGGCGTGGAGACGGAAGCGTCCTTTGGTCTGGTTTTCTTCGAGGATGGTGATAAGGAGTTGTGCGTTGGATTCGACGCTGAAGAGGGGGCGTCTGTTCGCGGTGACGGCGGTGATGAAGAAGGTGCGGATTTCCTGCGGTGCGATGAACATTCGCGAGAAGTGTATCGCGGAATGGGTTGATGGTGGAGTTCCGTTGGTGATCTTGATTTTTTGTTTGGCCTGGGCTAAAGCCCTTTCTTATTGAGGGCGTCTATTCACCGGGCTAAAGCCCGGTGCTTCCACCGGGCCTCGCTATGCGAGGCGAGTGGTTCTTGAGATTGGTGGGTTGGAGGCGGATGCTCCCGCACCTCTTCGAGATGGAGGCACTTGGCTTAGACTTCTGGAAGGTCCTGTTTTGGGGTACCGAAGACTTGTTCAGGTGAGGGCTGCTTGACCTGCAACACCTTCTCTTTGCCGTGAAATATTAGTTGCGCTATCGGCTCAGGATCGGGAACATAGTCCGCCGTGAATTTAGTCCCAAGGTAATCTAAATATTCAAACTTGACTGCGAAATTTGCTGCTTGAATCTGAGCGGTGCGATCTCCCTCCAACGTAAAAAGCAGTCTTCCAAAGACCGACGATCCTCTCTGTATTTGTTCCTCCATTGTCTTATTTGTAAGGAGGTCTTTGTTTTCAATAACCAACCTGTCGGTGCCGACTTCTATCTCATACGGTTGCGTCAGATGATAGCTTTTCATTTGCTCTACGTGTCCGCCGATGCGGTAGGTCGCAGTGTAGCCAAGGACAACTGAGGGATGCCCTTGGTTCACAATTTTGCAGAGAAAGAAAAACACTGTCTTGTCTATCCTAGAGTCGAACTTCCACAAGTTGATGGTCGGAAGTAATATGAACTTCGCTCGGCGATCATTCAATTCGGTCTCTAGTTCCAGGCATCTTTTGTATTGGGTAATCCAAGCCCTCCAGTTGGCAAAGAGGAACGCCAGAGCGGCCGCAATCCATAAATAGACCCTGAGTCTCGACGTTCCGGCGCTACCTTGGAAATAGGAACTAAAAGCGGCCCAAACGGTGAAGATCAAAGAGCCAATGCCGCTCATCTTTCCCTCCCAAGTGGCAAAGATGGCGGAAAGATATCTGCCGAACATAGCCGCATGGTCTCACCTGTGACCCCTTGCGACAAGTGCTTAATGGCGGTTGGAAGGGCGTTTTGCCTTTTTCGCTGCGCGAATAGCGCGCCGTGACGGATGGAGCACCTGGCCGCGACAATCGTTTGGTAGCTTACGGTTGCCGCATTAGTAGATCAACTTGAGGGAGAACTGGATTTGGCGGGAGGTTCCGGCGGTTTTGCTTATGATTCCGAAGCCGGAGTCTTTGATGGTGTTGGCGGGGTTGCCCATGTTCACGACGCTATACAGGTTGAAGGGTTCGGCGCGGGACGTCTACCGAAAGTAATCGGGCTGTATCGAAACTCTTCTGGATGCGTCGTTGCTGTACCGTTAACTCTTCAGCCGTGCCTGGATTTGGTCCCCGCGCTCGCAATCTTGCCTAGGCGAAGTGTTTCGCCCACGTCAACACCCAGCCCAACGTGAGGGCTTTCCACGGACCCCAAAAGTAGAGAAGTGTGGCGGTAATTTCGGCTGTCAGGAGGATCGCGGCGCCTATTCCGAAGGAGCGCACGAGGCGGCCGCGCCACCAGTCCCAGACGGCCATGAGGACGATGAGCAGGACGTTGCCATAGAAGGTGTAGAAGAACCAGATGGGGATGGAAGACGGCTCGGTGGGCCATAGAAAGAAGGTGAATCGGGCGAAGCCGGGATCGGCAACCGCAACCGTGGACAGGATCATCATTCTGCGGTGCGCTGCGGGGTTCTTGCGGAGCGTGATGCCCCAGGGGAGGAGAATGGCAAAGCAGACAATATTCTCGATGATTACAGAGAGAAACGGCGGCGGCAGGCCGTAGGCCGGGTTTTGCAGATGGCGCACACTCGAGACCACGGCGGCCCACGGACCGATTACGACCATGAGGCACGCCAAGCCCGCCATGAACCAGCCCAGCTTGCGGTGCCAGGGGACGCGGTTGCCGAGAACCAGCAGGACCTGCGTTGTGAGGAGCAAGAGCCACGTGGTAAATACCGCGCCGTGGATCCAAAGAATCCTGGGCGGCGGTGGATGCTCATGCACGAAGTTGGGAATGTCCGTGCCGAATCCGGCGAACATGCCGACCCAGAGGATGCCAAGCCAGACGGCCGAGGGCACACGGTCTTCGCGCGCACTCCACGTGCCGCGCACATGCCACACTGCTCTTGAGCGACCTATCGGTGGTGCCGTTGCCACGCTGCCCCCCGAATTCTCATACGAATGGTTACTGCGAGAATGGGCGAGTGTCAATCCAATTCTGTGGGCACCGCGCAAGGAAATCGAGGCTGCAGCGGACGCTGCCACCCGATTAGTAGATCAGTTTGAGAGAGAACTGGATTTGGCGGGAGGTTCCGGCGGTTTTGCTGATGATTCCGAAGCCGGAACCCTCAATGGTGTTGGCGGGGTTGCCCATGTTGACCACGTTATATAGGTTGAAGAATTCGGCGCGGAACTGGATGTCTCCGGCTTCGATGCCGCTGGCGCGATGGCCGAAGGGCGTGCTTTTGATGACGGCGTAGTCGAAGTCGTAGTAGGCGGGGCCGAAGAAGGTATTGCGGCCGAGGGTGCCGAAGCGTCCGGAGTTGGGGCCGGTGCCGCCGGGGATGTTGATGGGGATGGAAAAGAAGGAGCTATTGCTGGCGCCGCGTCCGAAGTAGTCTTCGCGGCGGCGAGTGGAGCTGTGCGCGGTAGAGAGATCGGGCTTGGCGATCTGGTCGGGACGGTCGGTGCCGTAGGTGCCGACGCCGGTCTGCTGGATTCCGGAATAGACGGTGAAGGGCGAGCCGCTGGTGATGGTGGAGATGCTGAGGAGCTGCCAGCCGGCGGTGACCATTTTGCTGACGGGACGGAGAAAGCCGATGGATTCAAGGTGGAGATTTTGTCCGGCGCTGAGGGTGAAGGCGTGGGCGACGTCGAAGTCGGAGACGCCTTTGTCGGCGTGGGTGTTGAAGGGGTCCTGCGGAGCGGTGAGAGCGACGGCCCCGGTGGAGCCGGTTCCTCCGGTGAGGCCGCTGACGTCGTCGATTGATTTTGCCCAAGTGTATCCGGCCTGGATGCCGGGGCCACCGTGCGGGACGGTTCCGGAGAGCGAGGTCTGGAGCGCGTTGTATGAGGAGTGCGAGGTGTCGGTGATGACAGACTCGAAGCCGAAGCCTCCGGTGACGTTTCCGGAGGTGTCGAAGTTGGTGTAGGGCGCGAAGCCGGGGTCGGCGCCGGGGAATCCGTTGGGATAGGAGACGCGCGGGAGACGGAAGGCCGAGGTTCCGACGTAGGCCACGTCGGCTGTGAGCGAGCCGAACTGCCGCTCAAGGCCGAGGGTCCAGGTATTGAGAAAGGCGTCGCCGAAGTTGCGGTCGATGGCGCTGAGATTGAGGAGCGAGAGCTGCTGTCCGGGGGAGAGCGCGGCGAGGTCGTGTTCGTAGCGGTTGACGTCCATGACGGTGTTTGCGGGGACGTCTTTTGTGTTGCCGCTGGCGAAGACGTTCTGTCCGGAGGGTGTGTAGGTGGCAGGCAGCTCGGACGGAGTGATCTGAAAGCCATAGGGGATTTCAGCGTTTTTAGCGGCGTTGACGCGCGGGTAGACGACGAAGGGTGTGGATCCGGTGAGGAAGTTGTCCTGCCAGATATTGGGCGGGATGACGGTGATGGCTCCGCCGAGGTGGACGAGGACCTGTTGCGGTGCGTTCCATGTAAGCTGCACGCGCGGCCCCCAGCCGTTCCAGCCGGATTGATAGCCGGGCTGAGGATTGATGAGGTACTGCTGCGGAACGCCTTTGGGGGGATTGACCTGAAGGAAGCTGGAGGTGCGGTGGGCGCGCTCGGTGATGGGCGAGTAGACCTCGTAGCGAAGGCCGTAGTCGAGGGTGAAGCGCGGGCTGAGCTTCCAGGTGTCCTGGAAGTAGAAGTTGAAGTCATTGCGGTTGATGGCTGCGGGGCCGATGTGGGGTCCGTTGGACATGAAGGGCGGCGCAACGGCTACGGTGTAGCTGTAGGGATAGCCGATGAGCAGACTGCTGAGGGTGTCGGGCAGTGGGTCGCCGGGCTGAATGTTGTTCGTGCCGCTCTGGGAGGGAATGAAGATGGGCGAGTAGACGGTGCCGCCTCCGAAGTCGTATTCACCGTTGGGGCTGATGCCGAAGTAGGTGGTGTCGCGATTAAGGCGGACTTCGCCGCCGAACTTGAAGTTGTGGGAGTTGCCGGTCCAGGAGAAGTTCTGCTGCAACTGGAAGAGATTGCCGAAGGAGGACATGACGGAGCCGGCGGCGGTGTTGAAGCCCTCGAAGAGTCCGTTGACGAATTTGAGCGCGGGGTCGGTGTGGTTGGGCGTGTTGAAGGATGGCGTGGTGCGCGTGATGCTGAACGACGTGGACCACAGGAGACGCGGCGACTGGGTGCGGGTGTAGGTGAAGACCACGTTGCGCTGACGGTCGATGAACTGGATGCCGAAGGATGGGTCGAGGAGGGTCTGGTCGGGATTGGTGGTGGGCCCGGTCATGTTGTCGTAGGTGAAACGCCCAAAGAACTGGCCCTTTTCTCCAAGCTGCTGGTCGAGGCGGATGGAGAACTGGTCGGCGTTAGTGACAACGTTGGAGGGTGCGGCGTAGGTGCGATCTCCATATGCGCCGGTGGGATTGTTGGGGCTGGGGTAGCGTGCGAGGATGGCGGCGATTTGCGGGTTGACGGGCACGATGAGCGTGTCCGTGCTGCCGTCTGGATAGGTGAGGGTGTCGTATCCGGCGCGCTCGGCCATGGTGGGCACGGGAAAGACCTGCGTGGTTCCGAGGACCTGGCGGAAGCCCTGGTATTGGCCGAAGTAGAAGGTCTTGCCGCGTCCGTCATAGATGTGCGGCAGGATGACAGGGCCGCCGTTGGTGAAGCCGAACTCGTTGCGATGGAAGGGCGGGATACGGCCGGGCTCGGCGACGGAGGGGTGGTCGAAGTAGTTGCGCGCGTCGAGGGCGGAGTTGCGGATGAACTCAAAGAAGGAGCCGTGGAAGCCACTGCGGCCGGAGCGAGTGACGATGTTGGTGAATCCGGATGCGCCGCGACCGATCTCGGCGGGCATCCAGCCGGAGCTGGATTGGATGGACTGGATGGCGTCTACGTTGAAGTTGCTGAATGCGGCGCCGCCCATTTCAGGGTCGCTGATGTCGGCGCCGTCCATGGCGAAGACGGCTTCAACACCGCGCTGTCCGTTGATGGCGAACTGCTGGGTGAAGTTGGTGGCGCCGTTGACGTCGGTCATGGTTCCGGCAGCGAGCAGGAGCAGCGTGCTGAAGTCGCGGCCATTGAGCGGGAGTTCGCTGACGGATTTGCTGGAGAGATGCTCGCCTCCGCTGGCGGCGTTCGCGAGTGTGTTGGGCGCGGGGACGGCGGCGACGGTGAGAGTGTTTTGCGGCGCGAGGGTGAGGGTGAGCGCAGGGCTGGGGATATTGATCGATGTTGCTGGAGTGGCCGCGTGTTTGGAGGCGCGCACAGTGAGCGCGTAACGGCCCGGAGTGAGACCAGAGAAGTGCAAGGCGCCATGGACGTCGGTCTTCGTGGACTGCGAGACGGGGCCCTTGATGCGGACGGTAGCAGCTGGGATTGGCAGGCCAGAGGCGTCGCGGAGGGTTGCGGAGAGTTCAGAGTTCGAGGATGGTGCGGTTTGTGCGGGGAGCGATATTGGCAGCAGCACCAGGACGAGTGCGAAGCAGAGAGTTGCGAAAGTGGCCCGGAATTTCTTTTCAAATTGGAGGAGATTCATTGCGTGTGCTTCAGCCCGGAGACAAAAATAACATAGAGTCGATTGCAGCTGCTTACTTAAACGTTTAAGTAGAGGGTTGTCAAGGGGATTTTGCAAGAGCGAGCGAGGCCGGAGGTTGGTAAGGAAGGATTCGATCCTTCCTATCCTTTACTGCGCAAAGGATGGGGAACCCGGCTCTGCGAGCCGTGTGAAGAAGTGACGAGGGCGAATCAATTGGAGTAGTATCGCGCCTATTATCTGAGTGCGGCGTAACGTCCTATGCCCTGCCGCGAATTCCATTGCAAATTTGAGGAGGAAGATTGTGACAGCGAAACTCAGCCACATCATCGAATTTGTTGCGGACATGAATCGAGCGACGGCATTTTACAGAGATGTTGTCGGGCTGCCGCTTAAGTTTCAGTCTCCGGGATGGACGGAGTTTGATACCGGGGAGACTGTCCTCGCACTCCATCCTGCGTCGGCGAATGGCCCCGCGGGGAAGATTGAATTGGGGTTTACGGTTCCCGACCTCCAACAGTTTCACGCGGAGCTGACTGGCAAAGGTGTGCTGTTCCCGATGGCTCCGACGAAGCAGGATTTTGGAGGGATGTTGGCACAGTTTGCGGATTCCGAGGGCGCTCATATCAGCGTGAGTGGCGGTTGATTTAATTTGTTGGCTCCGAGGGCCGAGCGGGTTGTCCCCGAAGGGGGTATTTGGCGCGCGAATAAGGTGCGGCTCTTCGAGCCGGGCTACATTCGTCCTTTCGCTTGGTCGTTCCGCCTGTCGGCTCCACTCCGTCCTACCGGCAGTGCGGTTGCTCCTTCGGAGCGATTGCTTTATTCCCGACCTAAAAATCACCCCACGGACGAGGACCTATCCGTTGCGGCCCCGATTGGCCGGGACTCTCGCCGGGTTTCGCTCATGCGAGGCAGGAGGTTGGTGCGATCGGTGAGGTTTGGGGGTGGCTGCCCACATCTCTTCAAGATGTGGTGCACCCGGCCGATGACATGCTCATGTGCCGAGGCGTTATATTGAACGGCAGAAGCTGCGGCTCTGAAGAAATATATAAGTAGGTGCGGGATGTCGGACTTCTGGAATGACCTGCGACTTGCGCTGCGTCTCTTCGTCAAGAGCCCGGGCTTTACCATCGCTACGGTCTCCGCACTGGCTCTGGGGATTGGAGCCAACACCGCGATCTTTTCGGTGGTGAACGCGGTTTTGCTGAAACCGCTCGGGTACCCCCATGCGGACGGGCTTGTGGCGTTGATGCTGACCACGCCGGATGGGGAAGTCCCTTACGCCTCGGTGCCCAACTTTCATCTTTACCAGAAGCAGACCAGAATTTTTGAGGATGTGGGAGCCTACGACCTGGGCGGACCGGGATTCAACCTGACCGGGCAACGGCCTGAGCAGGTGCCAGGACTGCATGTTTCGGAGGGATATTTCCGGGTTTTCGGAGCGCCTGTGCGGCTGGGACGGACGTTCACACAGCAGGAGGACTCTCCGCACGGCGGCCACGTGGTGGTTCTCAGCTATGGACTGTGGCAGCGCCGGTTCGGCGGCAACCCAGAGGTTGTGGGCAGGACGCTTTCCCTGAACAACGAGGCGTACACCATCGTGGGCGTGCTGGGAAGGAATTTTGTCTCCGATCCGGCTGCGGATCTTTGGGTGCCGTTTCAGTTCGATCCCAACAGCACCGACCAGGGACACTACTTTGCGGTGGCGGGAATGTTGCGGCCCGGTGTGACGCTGGCTCAGGCCGACGCGCAGATGAAGCTGGCTGCGGCCGAGTTTCACCACCTGTATCCCGGCACCTGGACGCAGCTCGGTTTTGCGGTCGAGCCGCTGCGTGACTCGATCGTGGGCGACGTGAGCCCGTCGCTGCTGATATTGCTTGGCGCGGTGGGGATGGTGCTGCTGATTGCGTGTGCAAACGTCGCCAACCTGCTTCTGGCACGGGCCACAGGACGCAGGCGCGAGTTTGCGATTCGCTCCGCCCTGGGAGCACGGAGGCTGCGCATTGTGCGGCAACTGCTGACGGAAAGTGTGATGCTGTCTGTCGCCGGCGGCGCCGCGGGTCTGGCGCTGGGGTGTGCGGGCGTAAGGGCGCTGCTTGCGGCGAGCCCTGCGGGATTGCCGCGCATCGGCGACACCGGCGCGGGCGTGGGTGTGGACTGGCGTGTGCTCGGGTTTACCCTGGGCGTCTCTCTGCTGACAGGGATTGTTTTCGGATTATTCCCGGCACTGACAGCGTCAAAAGCGGATTTGAATCTCGCATTGAAGGAAAGCGGCAGCCGCGTGGGAACCGGATTCCGGCAGGGTCAGGCGCGTTCGCTGCTGGTGGTGAGCGAGGTTTCGCTGGCCGTAGTGCTGCTGATCGGCGCGGCGCTGCTAATCCGCAGTTTTATCGTCCTGCGCGGAGTCAATCCGGGATTCGATGCGCATGACGTGCTGACCATGGAGATGTCTGTGGAGGGCGGCCGCTTTGACAAGACGGCGGGCGTCGCACAACTGGTGCGCGCGGGGCGCGATCGCCTGAATGCAATTCCCGGCGTCGAGAATTCAGCCTTCACCTGCTGCCTGCCTATCGATGCAGAGTTTGGGCTGCCCTTTACGATCGTGGGAAAACCCCAGCCCGACGACAAAGACATGCCCAGCGCGGGCTGGACGGACATTTCGCCGGGCTACTTCGATCTGTTCCGAATTCCACTGCTGCGCGGGAGACTTTTCACGCGGGACGACGGTGCCGGCGCGACACCGGTCGCCATCGTTAATGAGGCGGCAGCGCGACAGTTCTGGGCGAAGCAGGATCCTCTTGGCCAGCAGATCGTGATCGGAAAGGAAGATGGAATCCCGGATCCGGCGCGCGTCATTGTAGGCGTAGTTGCCAACACGCATGCAAGCGGACTGAATAAGCCGCCGGGACCCATGATCTTTGTGCCGGTGGCCCAGGTGCCGGACGCCATGACTGCCATCATCATGAAGACTGCGCCGGGACG
>Ga0335075_10002633_pt1 | contig 28700 bp, 24 predicted proteins | sample Lox_Sample_24_FD_206723 | JGI IMG/M metagenome (GOLD analysis project Ga0335075, IMG submission 206723) | Soil microbial communities from Loxahatchee National Wildlife Refuge, Florida, United States - Lox_Sample_2.4 | ecosystem: Environmental > Terrestrial > Soil > Wetlands | place: USA...
GGTGCGGGAGAAGTCGTCGATGTCGAGGCCCTGGACGATCGACCACTCGCCGCCGCTGCACTGACAGGGCATGCCGCAGATGATCCCCTCGCCGATCCCGTAGGAGCCGTCGGTCGGGACCGCCATCGAGACCCAGTCCCCGTCCGGCGTGCCGAGCACCCAGTCGTGGATGTGGTCGATCGCGGCGTTGGCCGCCGAGGCGGCGCTGGAGGCCCCGCGCGCGTCGATGATCTCGGCGCCGCGTTTGCCGACCCGGGGGATGTATTCCTCGGCGATCCAGACTTCGTCGTCGACCTGGTCCCAGGCGCTCTGCCCGTCGATCTTGGCGTTGACCAGGTCCGGGTACTGGCTCGGCGAGTGGTTGCCCCAGGCGGTCATGTTGGTCACCGAGGTGACCGGCTTGCCGAGCTTGTTGGCGACCTGGATCTTGGCCCGGTTGTGGTCGAGGCGCATCATCGCGGTGAAGCGCTCGCGCGGGACGTCGGGGGCGTTCGACATCGCGATCAGGGCGTTGGTGTTGGCCGGGTTTCCGACCACCAGCACCTTGACGTCGTCGGCGGCGCCGGCGTTGATCGCTTCGCCCTGCGGCTTGAAGATCCCACCGTTGGCCTCGAGCAGGTCGGCCCGCTCCATGCCGGGGCCGCGCGGCCGCGCGCCGACCAGGAGGGCGATGTTGGTGCCCTCGAAGGCCTGCTTGGGGTCGTCGGAGATGTCGACCCGGTGGAGCAGCGGGAAGGCGCAGTCGTCGAGCTCCATCGCGGTGCCCTCGGCGGCTTTCACCGCGGCGGGGATCTCCAGCAGGCTCAGCTCGACCGGGGTGTCGGGGCCCAGCATCTGGCCGCTGGCGATCCGGAACAGGAGGGCGTAGCCGATCTGCCCGGCGGCGCCCGTAACGGTGACCTTCACGGGGGTGCTCACTTTTGTCTCCTTAGGAGTCGGATTTCGGCGACGGCTAGGCCATCGCCCGCTGCAGGTTGTCGTCGATCGACGCCAGGAACTCCTGCGTGGTCTGGTACCCCTGGTCGCCGCCGACGAGCAGCGCCAGGTCTTTGGTCATCTTGCCTTCTTCGACCGTCTCGATGCAGACGCGCTCGAGGGTCTCGGCAAAGTCTGAGACGGCGGGCGTGCCGTCCATCCGGCCGCGGGCGGCGAGGCCGCGCGTCCAGGCGAAGATCGAGGCGATCGGGTTGGTGGAGGTCGGGTTGCCCTGCTGGTGCTGACGGTAGTGACGGGTGACGGTGCCGTGGGCGGCCTCCGCCTCGACCGTCTTGCCGTCGGCGGTCATCAGCACGCTGGTCATCAGGCCGAGCGACCCGAACCCCTGCGCGACGGTGTCCGACTGCACGTCGCCGTCGTAGTTTTTGCAGGCCCACACGTAGCCGCCCTCCCACTTCAGTGCGGCGGCGACCATATCGTCGATCAGCCGGTGTTCGTAGGTGATCCCGGCGGCCTCGAAGTCGGCCTGGAACTCGTCCGCGTACACCTCGGCGAAGAGGTCTTTGAAGCGCCCGTCGTAGCGCTTCAGGATCGTGTTCTTGGTCGACATGTAGACCGGGTAGCCGCGGTCGAGGCCGTAGCGCAGCGAGGCGCGGGCGAAGTCCCGGATCGACTCGTCGAGGTTGTACATCGACATCGCGATGCCGCCGGCGGGGAAGTCGTAGACGTCGAGCTCGATCGGCTCGGAGCCGTCCTTGGGGGTGAAGGCCATGGTGAGGGAGCCCTCGCCCGGCACCACCAGGTCGGTGGCGCGGTACTGGTCGCCGAAGGCGTGACGGCCGATCACGATCGGCTTGGTCCAGCCGGGCACCAGGCGGGGCACGTTGGCGATCACGATCGGCTCGCGGAAGATGACCCCGCCGAGGATGTTGCGGATCGTCCCGTTCGGCGAGCGGTACATCTCCTTGAGGCCGAACTCCTCGACCCGCGCCTCGTCCGGGGTGATCGTCGCGCACTTGACCCCGACCCCGTGCTCCTTGATCGCGTTGGCGGCGTCGACCGTGATCTGGTCGCCCGTCTCGTCGCGCTTCTCGATCCCGAGGTCGTAGTACTTCAGGTCGACGTCGAGGTACGGGAGGATCAGCTGCTCTTTGATGAACGACCAGATGATCCGGGTCATCTCGTCGCCGTCGAGCTCGACGACCGGGTTCTCGACCTTGATCTTCGCCATCGGCCGGCGATGCTATCTGTCCGGGCGCCTCGACGGGCCGGCCACGCAGCCGGCAGAATGGGTACCCGAATGGCAACCAGGGAGCTCCCGACCTTCGGCAACCACACCGTCGCCAACCAGCCGCCGCCGCTGGCCGACTACAACACTTTCGAGACGGACCGGGTGCTGGTCGAGGCGGTGAACCGGGAGGGCGCCGAGTGGGCGACCGAGCGGATCGCCGCGGTCGGCGAGTTCGCGGGCTCGGCGGAGGCGCAGGAGCTGGGCCGGCTCGCCAACGACAACGGCCCGAAGCTCCGGACCCACGACCGCTACGGCAACCGGGTCGACGAGGTCGAGTTCCACCCCGCCTGGCACGAGCTGCTCGGCACCGCGGTGCGCCACGAACTGCACAGCGCGCCCTGGAAGGACCCGCGGCCCGGCGCCCACGTCGCCCGCGGCGCCGCCTTCATGTGCTTCTCCCAGGCCGAGGCCGGGGTCGGCTGCCCGGTCTCGATGACCTACTCGGTGATCCCGGCGCTGCGTGCGCAGCCGGAGCTCGCGGCGGAGTGGGAGCCGCGGATCCTCAGCGACGCCTATGACCCGCGCAACGCGCCCGCGCCCGACAAGCGCGGCGCCCTCGCCGGGATGGGGATGACCGAGAAGCAGGGCGGCACCGACGTGCGCGCCAACAGCACGGTCGCCCGGCCGGTGAACGGCGGCGGGCCGGGCGCCGAGTACGAGCTGACCGGCCACAAGTGGTTCATGTCGGCACCGATGTGCGACGCCTTCCTCGTCCTCGCCCAGGCCGAGGGCGGCCTCTCCTGCTTCCTCTTCCCGCGCTGGACCCCGGACGGCGAACGCAACCGCTTCCGCCTGCAGCGGCTGAAGGACAAGCTCGGCAATCGCTCCAACGCCTCCAGCGAGATCGAGTTCGACGCCGCCGCGGCCTGGCTGGTCGGCGAGGAGGGCGCGGGCGTGCCGACGATCATCGAGATGGTCAACCACACGCGGCTCGACTGCGTGCTCGGCTCGACCACCGGGATGCGCGCCGGGCTCGCCCAGGCGATCCACCACGCCTCCAACCGCTCGGTCTTCGGCACCGTCCTGGTCGAACAGCCCCTGATGATGAACGTGCTCGCCGACCTGGCGGTCGAGTCGGAGGCGGCGACGATCAGCGCGATGCGCCTCGCCCGCGCCTACGACGAGGCGATCGCCGGCGACGCCGAGGCGCAGAGCCTGAAGCGCGTCGCCAACGCGGTGCTCAAGTACTGGATCACCAAGCGCGCCCCGGCCCACGCCGGCGAGTGCCTCGAGTGCCTCGGCGGCAACGGCTACGTCGAGGAGTCGGGGATGCCGCGCCTCTTCCGCGAGAGCCCGCTGAACTCGATCTGGGAGGGCAGCGGCAACGTCCAGTGCCTCGACGTCCTGCGGGCGATGGTGAAGAGCCCGGCCTCGGTCGAGTCCTTCTTCGCCGAGGTCGCCGACGGCGCCGCGATGGAGCCGCGCCTCGCCGCCTTTGCCGGCGAGCTGCGCGACGAACTGCCCGGCGACGTGGCGACGATCGAGACCCGCGCCCGCCGCCTGGTCGAGCGCATGGCCCTCGCCCTCCAGGCCTCCCTCCTGGTCCGCTACGGCGACGAAGCGGTGGCCGACGCCTTCTGCGCGAGCCGGCTGAGCGGCGATTGGGGGCGGGCGTTCGGCACCCTGCCGGCGGGCGTTGACTTCGCCCGCATCATCGAGCGCCACGCGCCGGTCGGCTAGGGCGCGAGGAGACGGACGAGGGCGCTCCCCGCCGGCGAGGGTCCGGAGGGACGGCCGAGGGACGCGGCCTTCTCGGCGGCGACCCTGGCGGGCTGAGGCCGCCGCCGAGAAGGCCGGGATTTGATCGACGGCCGGGGGTTCGGGCGGTTGCGGCACAGAGTTGCCGGGAATCTCAGCCGGTCAGGAGTGGCGTGGTTAGTTATCCACGTGTGCGGGGGATTTCTAACCACGCAGATTTCTAGCGTCGAATCGCCGGCACCGCCGGGACGCGACGGCTCCGGTGCGGTTTGTCCGTCGAACCTCCCGTCGCCGATTGGTCCGGCACTGGGACTCGGGGATTGGAGCTCAGGCGCGGCTTTGCGCGTCGCGGAGGGCGCGGCCGACCTGCTCGACGGTGATCACGCCGCTGAGGCGGCCTTCGGCATCGACGGCCATCAGGGCGCCGAGGCGGCGGAGGTTCTGGTTGGCGAGCAGGCTGTCGAGGGGGGTGTCGTCGCGGACGAAGAGGCCGCGGTCGGCGTCGACGATTTCGCTGACCCGGGAGCCGGCGCGGGAGACCTCGGGGACCTCGTCGGCGTCTTCGCGGTTGAGCAGGCCGAGGAAGCGGTGGGCGGCGTCGACCACCGGGAACCAGGGCCAGCGGTAGCGGAGGAAGTACTCGTCGAGGGCCTGCTCGATCGAGATCTCGCCGGGGATCGTGACCGGTTCGCGGTCCATCACGTCGGCGACCGAGATGTCGTGGATGTGGCCGCTCATCCGGGTCTGGATCGCGGCGCCGCGGGCGGCGCCGTTGATCACCATCCCGATCAGCCCCAGCCAGATGCCGCCGAAGGTGCCGAAGATCGAGTCCGTCAACACCATGTAGACGCCGGCGGCGATGAAGAACCAGCCGAAGGCGCGGCCGAGGTCGGCGGCGAACCTGGTGGCCGCGTTGCGGTCCCCGGTCACCTTCCAGGCGATCGACCGGGTGACGCGGCCGCCGTCCATCGGGAAGGCGGGCAGCAGGTTGAAGATCAGCAGCAGGAGGTTGATCGAGCCGAGCCAGGCGACCATCGCCAGGACCCCGGTCGAGCCGGAGCTGGTCTCGACCAGCGCCGACTCGCGGAAGTCGTGCCAGCCGCCGGCCAAGACGCCGCCGATCGTGCAGGCGGCGAAGATCAGGAAGGTCACCGCCGGCCCGGCGAGGGCGATCCGCGCTTCCACCCCCGGGCTGTCGGCTTCGCGGTCCATCCGCGCCATGCCGCCGAAGATCCAGAGCTGGATCGAGTGGATCCCGATCCCGTTGCGGGTGGCGACGACGGCGTGCCCGAGCTCGTGCAGGAGGATCGAGCCGAAGAAGCCGGCGGCGCTGGCGAGGCCGAGCAGGAAGGGCGTGGTCGACCCGGCCGAGCTGCCCAACAGGTCGCTGTAGAAGTTGGACATCCAGAAGATGACCAGGAACAGGATCAGGAACCAGGACCAGTCCACGGCGATGCGGATGCCGCGGATGTGGAACAGGGTTATCGAGCCGCCACCGAACACATCTCAATGGTAAGCGGGTAGCGTGGCCGGCCACATGGCCAGTCACACAAACGGCACACCTTTGGCGCAGGCGGTCGGCGCTCCCGACCAGGCCTGGCTGCGCGCCCGCCTGGAGGAACTGGAGCGGATCTACCGCCCCTCGGCCTCGGAGGGCGAGCGGCGCGCGGCCGAGTGGCTGGTCGGCCGGTTCCGCGAGCTCGGCGCCGAGGCGCGGATCGAGGCGGCGCCCGCCCACGGCACCTACTGGTGGCCGCTCGGGATCGGCACCGCGCTCGGGGCGCTCGGCGGGATCGCGACGCTGCGCGGCCGGCGCCGCCTCGGCGGCGTCCTCGGCGCGCTGGGCGCGGCCGGGATCGCCTCCGACTTCCCGCCCCACCGGCGCCGCCTGCGGGCGCCGCTGCCGAAGCGCACCACCTACAACGTCGTCTGCGAGATCGGCGACCCCGCGGCGGAGCGGACGATCGTGATCAGCGCCCACCACGACTCCGCCCACTCCGGGATCGTCTTCCACCCGGCGCTGCCGAAGATCGGCGACCGCCTCGGGATGATCGAGAACGCCGAGACCAGCCCGCCGCTGATGGCGCCGGTGATCGGCGGGCCGGCGCTGGTCGCCCTCGGCGCGCTCACCCGGATCAAGGCGCTGACCAAGCTGGGCACGGTCCTGGGAGTGGGCGCGACCGCGGCGATGGCCGAGATCGGCGCCCGCAAGGTCGTCCCCGGCGCCAACGACAACGGCACCGCGGTGGTCTCCCTGCTGGCGCTGGCGAAACGGCTGGCCGAGCACCCCGCCCCCGGCGTCCGCGTGATCCTCCTCTCGGCCGGCGCCGAGGAGTCCTTCAGCGAGGGGATCAAGGCCTTCGGCGAGCGCCACTTCGAGGAGCTGCCCCAGGCGAGCACCTTCTTCCTCGTGCTCGAGTCGACCGGCTCCCCGCACCTGCTGGTCCTGCGCGGCGAGGGCTTCCTGAAGATGTACGACTACCCGGCGCCCGCGCTGGAGCTGCTCGACGACGCCGCCGCCGAGCTCGGCATCTGGCTCTACCCCAACCTGCGCCTCCACAACGGCACCGACGGGCTCGAGGCGCTCGCCGCCGGGTACGAAGCGGCGGTGATCGCGGGCTGCGACGACCTCAAGCAGCCGTCGAACTACCACTGGCCCAACGACCTCGCCGAGAACGTCGACTTCGACACCGTCGCCGACGGGATCCGCCTCGCCGAGGCCGCCGTCCGGCGGCTCGTCGCGCGCTCCGCCTGACCCCCTCCCGCCGGGTGCCGTGCAGTGTGATGGATTAGGCGAATCCCGACTACCTGGTCGGAATTTCCGTCTATAGCATCCGGCCTCGTGCCATCCCACGACGTACTCGTCATAGGGGCCGGGCTCGCCGGCCAGCGGGCCGCCCTCGCCGCCGCGGAGCAGGGCGTCTCAGTGGGGATCGTTTCCAAGGTCCACCCCGTCCGCTCCCATTCAAACGCCGCCCAGGGTGGCATCAACGCGGCGCTGAACCCTGACGACACGTGGGAGTCCCACGCGTTCGACACCGTCAAGGGCTCCGACTACCTCGGCGATCAGGACGCGATCGAAATCATGGCCCGCGAGGCGCCGGAAGAAATCCTCCACATGGAGCACCTCGGGGTCACCTTCCACCGCAACGCGGAAGGCAAGCTCGGGACCCGCGCCTTCGGCGGCGCCTCCGCCGCCCGCACGTACTACGTCGCCGACATCACCGGCCAGGCGATCATGCACGTGCTCTACGAGCAGCTGATGAAATATTCGGAGCAGATCACCCGCTACGAGGAGTGGTTCTCCTCCTCGCTGGCGATCGACGAGAACGGTGAGTGCTGCGGGGTCGTCACGCGCAACGTCGCCGACGGCTCGATGGAGCTGTTCGGAGCCAAATCGGTGATCCTCGCCACCGGCGGCTCCGGCCAGATCTGGAAGCCGACCACCAACGCCCTGATCTGCACCGGCGACGGCATCGCGATGGCCTACCGGGTCGGCGCGAAGCTGATGGACATGGAGATGATCCAGTACCACCCGACCACGCTGGCGGGCAAGGGATTCCTGATCACCGAGGGCGCCCGCGGCGAGGGCGCCCTGCTGCTGAACAAGAACGGCGAACGCTTCATGGAGAAGTACGCGCCGAACAAAATGGAGCTCGCCTCGCGCGACGTCGTCTCCCGCGCCGAGCAGACCGAGATCAACGAGGGCCGCGGCTTCCCCGACGGCACCGTCGCGCTCGACATCACCGTGGTGCCGAAAAAGCGCATCCACGAGGCGCTGCGCGAGATCGTCCTCGTCGGCCGCGACTTCGCCGGCGTCGACATCACCCGCGAACCGATCCACATCAAGCCGGGTAACCACTACACGATGGGCGGGGTCAAGACCGACGTCGAGGGCCGCACCGACATCCCCGGCCTCTACGCCGCGGGCGAGGCGGCCTGCGTCTCCGTCCACGGCGGCAACCGCCTCGGCGCCAACTCGCTGCTCGACACGCTGATCTTCGGCAAGCACTCCGGCCGCGACGCCGCGGCGCGGGCGCTGCGGACCGACTGGTCGAAGCCCTCCGGCAAGGTGCTGGAGGACGAGCAGGCGATGGTCGACGACATCAACGGGCGCGAGAAGGGCTCCGGCCGGCGCGTCTCCGAGATCAAGCTCGAGCTGGGCCAGACGATGGACTCGAAAGTCGCCGTGTTCCGCGACGAGGCCGGGATCACCGAAGCGCTGGAGACGGTGCGCCGGCTCAAGGAGGAGGCGAAGACCGCCTACATCGACGACCACGGCAGCGTCTTCAACCAGGACCTGATGGGGGCGATCGAGCTCGGCTACATGCTCGACTGCGCCGAGTGCTCCTGCATCGGCGCGCTGGAGCGCAAGGAGAGTCGCGGCGCCCAGTACCGCACCGATTACCCGGAGCGCAACGACGAGGAGTGGCTCAAACACATCAACCTCGAGAAGACCGAGGACGGCCCGGAGATCTCCTACTCAGAGGTCACGATCACCCAGTGGCAACCGGAAGCGAGGACGTACTGATGGCCGACTACACGATCAAAGTCCGGCGCTACCAGCCGGAGTCAGGCGAAGCCGCCTACTGGGAGGAGTTCAACGTCGAGCTCGACCCCTCGCTGTCGGTGCTCGACGGCCTGCTGCAGGCGAAGGACCGCGACGACGGCTCGCTCGCCGTGCGCTGCTCCTGCCGGGCGGCGATCTGCGGCTCCTGTGGGATGAAGATCAACGGCCAGTCCGGGCTCGGCTGCCAGACCCAGATCGGCGAGGCCCAGGAGCAGGCGAACAAGATGGCCGCCGCGACCGGCAAGTCGGCCGCCGAGGCGAGCAGCCCGGTCGGCGTCGAGGCCGACCACAGCGGCCTCCACACCGGCCACGCCCACACTGCGACGACGACCGCCGCGGTGCCCATCGTGATCGAGCCGATGGGCAACATGCCGGTGATCAAGGACCTGGTCACCGACATGGAGTCGACCCACTGGACCAAGATCCGCCGCGTCACGCCCTGGCTCCTCCCCTTCGGCGAGCCGCCGGAGCGCGAGTACATCGTCGAGCCGGAATCGATGGTCGACATCACCCAGTCGATGGCCTGCATCCAGTGCGGCGCCTGCGTCTCCTCCTGCCTCTCGATGGAAGTCGACCCGCTCTTCATCGGCCCGGCGGCGCTGGCCAAGGCCTACCGCTTCGTCGGCGACCCGCGCGACGCGGAGACCTCGGAGCGGCTGGCCGACCTGGCGCAAGACCCGCACGGGATCTACGACTGCACCCACTGCTTCAGCTGCGTCGACGCCTGCCCCAAGGGCGTGGCGCCGATGGATCAGATCATGCGCCTGCGCCGCAAGGCGGGCGAGAACGGGATCGACGACCCGAACTCCGGCCACTCCCACGAGATGGCCTTCGTCAAGATCATCGAGAAGAAGGGCACCCTCGACGAGAGCATGCTGCTGCAGGAGTCCTTCGCGCCCGGCGTGCTCGGCAAGCTGATGCCGACGAAACGGGCGATCAAGGAAATGATCGGCTCGCTGCCGACCGCGGTGCGCGGCGTCAAAGCGGGCAAGATGCGGTCGCTGCGCAAGCTGATCCCCGGCGCCCACCACAAGCTCCCGGACGGTGCCCAGGACGAGGTGAAGGCGATCTACAAGCACGCCGAGGAGCACAACGAGGAATTCAACCTGTACATCAAGGGCGAGGAGGGCGACGAGGAGGCCGCGGTCGAGGAGCGCCTCGAGCCAGCCTCCGCCCCGGGAGCCGAGGAGGCCTCCAATGGCTGATCAGATCAAAGTCGCCTACTGGCCCGGCTGCGTCTCGCGCGGCTTCACGCCGGAGCTGCACGGGTCGATGGCCCTGGTCGCCCAGAAGCTGGGGATCGAGCTGGTCGAACTCGACCGCGCCAACTGCACCGGCGCCGGGGTGATCGCCGAGCACAACCAGGAGCTCGCCGACACCCTCAACGCGCGCACCTTCGCGCTCGCCCAGCAGACCGGCCTCTCGATGATGAACATCTGCTCGACCTGCCAGGGCGCCCAGTCGGAGTGCCAGCAGCGGCTCGACGCCGACTCGCAGTACCGGGCGCACGTCAACGAGGCGCTCTCCGGCCAGGGCCTCTCCTACGAGAAGTCTGCCGACGGCTCCTGGAACAACAAAAACTTCCTCTGGCTGCTGGTCGAGGACTACGGGCTCGATCGCCTGCGGTCCCAGGTCGTGAGGCCGCTCTCCGGCCTGCGCGTCGGCCCCTTCTACGGCTGCTACATCGTGCGGCCGAAGGAGCGCCTCGGCTACGCCAAGTACCCGGACCGCGACATCTACCTGGAGAAGGTGATCGAGGCGGTGGGCGGCCAGATCGTCGAGTACGACGGGGCGCGCAAATGCTGCGGCTTCCCGGTGATCACGATGAACCGTGAGACCAGCCTCACCCAGGCGGGCACCCACGTCGGCGACGCGATCGACGCCGGCGCCGACTGCCTGGTCACCCCCTGCCCGCTCTGCCACCTGAACCTCGACCTGCAGCAGCCGGAGGCGGCCAAGGTCGTCAACCGTGACCTCGGCCTGGCGGTCCTCCACCTGCCGCAGCTGGTCGGCCTCGCCCTCGGCGCGACGCCGGAGGAGCTGGGGATGGACCAGCACGTCGCCTCGACCAAGTGGGTCCAGGAGCGCCTCACCGCGGTCCCGGCGTAGCGCCTGCCGGGCGCCCGAAAGGAACCGCGCGGCGCCCCCCACCCCCGGTGAGTTCGCACTTATCACCGCTATGCGGTGATAAGTGCGAACTCACCGGGGGAACGCGCCGGACTGGCGGCGGGGCCGGGCATCCTCGGTCGGGCCGGTGCCTCGTCGCGGGGTTTCGCGATCCCTACTGGTGGTGGTGCAGTTGACCGGTGGCTGCCAGCACGATCATCGTGGTCAGTGCGATCACGTAGAGCGTCCAGAGGATCCTTTCGAACCATGAGCTGATCCGAACCTGGCGTTGCCGCTTCTCCTCCAGGGAGCGTTGCTCCGCGTCCCTGAACTGTTCCTGCAGTGAGTCGATTTTACTTTCCAGACGTTCCAACTTCCATTCCTCTGCCATACACACGAGGCTAGGAAAAAAGGTCGCGCGTGTGGCGCGCGGAAGTGGAACATCCCGGTTAAGGGACGAGGTACCGCTCAGCCCAGGAACACTTTGATGATCACGGCCCCGACGATCGTGACGAGCCCACTCATCAGGCGTCGACTCATCTTGTCCAGCTTCGCGTCGAAGGTCCCCAGCTGGGCCTGGAACGCCGCGAATCGCGCGCCCTCGACAGCATCGGCCCGATCGAGGCGGTGGTCCATCTTGTCGAACCGAGCGTCGACCTTGTCGAAGCGGGCGTCGACACCGCCTTCGAAGCGGTCGAGGCGCTGATCGACCTTGTCGAAGCGCTCGTCGACGCTCTTTTCGAAGCGGCTGAAGTGCTGGTCGACCTTGTCGAAGCGGGTGTCGACACTTCCTTCGAAGCGGTCGAGGCGATCGTCCACCCGATCGAAGCCTCGATCGACGGTGCGGGCGAAGTCGTCGGCTCGTTTGTTGGTCCACTCGCGGTCCATGACGGTCACTGGTCGAGCCTAGGGAAAAAGTACGCGCGTGTGGTGCGCGGAAGTGTCAAATTTGACGCGCGTCTGGCGGCGGGACGCTAGCGCTGGTTCAGGAGCCAGCCGCGGTCGACCAGGATCTCCGCCACCTGGACGGCGTTGGTGGCGGCGCCCTTGCGCAGGTTGTCGCCGGAGAGCCAGAGGTTCAGGGTGCGCTCCTGGCTCGGGTCGCGGCGGATGCGGCCGACGAAGACGTCGTCTTGGCCGGCGGTCTGGATCGAGGTGGGATAGCCGCCCGCGGCGGGGTCGTCGAGGACCTGGACGCCGGTCGCCTCGGCGAGCAGGGCGCGGCAGTCCTCCGGCGAGAGGTCCTCGCGGGTCTGCAGGTTGATCGACTCCGAGTGGCCGACGAAGACCGGGACGCGGGCGCAGGTGGCGGAGATGCCGACCTCCTCGCCGACGCCGAGGATCTTGCGCGTCTCGGCCATCACCTTGCGCTCCTCGGTCGTGTAGTCGTCGCCGTCCTTGAAGGACTCCACCTGCGGCATCACGTTGAAGGCGATCTGGTGCGGGTAGACCGCCGGCGACGGCGGCTCCTCGCCGGCGAGGATCGCCCGCGCCTGGGCGCGCAGCTCTTCGATCGCCTTCTGCCCGGTCCCCGAGACCGCCTGGTAGCTGGACATGACGAAGCGCTCGAGGCCGACCGCGCGGTGGATCGGGGCCAGCGCCATCATCATCACCATCGTCGTGCAGTTGGGGTTGGCGACGATGCCCTTGTGGCCGGCGGCCGCCTCGTCGTTGACGCCGGCGACGACCAGCGGCACGTCCTCGTACATGCGCCAGAAGCTGGTGTTGTCGACCACCGTCGCCCCCGCCTCCACGAAGCGCGGCGACCACTCCGAGCTGACCGCGCCGCCCGGCGAGGACAGCACCACGTCGACGCCCTGGATCGTCTCGTCGTTCAGCGGCTGCACGACCAGCGTGCCGCCCCCCCACTCCAGCTCTCTGCCGGCCGAGCGCGCAGACGCGTACGCCACCACCTCGCGCGCCGGGAAGCCGCGCTCGTGCAGGTTCTCCAGGATCGTCGTCCCGACCGCGCCGGTCGCGCCCATCACCCCGACTCTGTAGCCGTCGCCCGCCATCGCCTCGGCGGCCCTCAGCCGGTAACCGTCGGCCGGTGCCCGGGCTTGGTGGCGTCTTCGCGCCGGATCGCGTCGGCGCCCAGCTCGAACGCGGTGTGCAGCGCGTTGACCGCGTCGGTGACCCGGTCGGCGGCGATGACGCACGAGATCTTGATCGGCGAGGTGGAGATCATCTCGATGTTGATCCCCTCTTCGCCGAGGGTCTGGAAGACGGTCGCCGCGACGCCCGGATGCGAGCGCATCCCGGCGCCGACGATCGAGACCTTGCCGATCTGGTCGACGGCGCGGATCCGCACGGCGACGTCACCGAGCTTGTCGATCACCTCCTGGGCCGTCGGCAGGTCGGCGCGGTCGACGGTGAAGGAGAGGTCGGCGAGCTGATCGCCCCCCACCGGCTCGTTCTGGATGATCACGTCGACGTTGACGTTGGCGTCGGCCAGCGCGGTGAAGATCCGGCCCGCCACGCCCGGCTCGTCGCGCACCCCGGTGAGGGTGACGCGCGCCTCGGCGTCGGAGTGGGTGACTGCGGTTACGAAAGGTTGCTCCATGGTCTCTTCCTCTGAGACGACGAGGGTACCGGGACCGTCCTCGAAGCTGCTGCGGCAGTGGATCCGGACCCCGTGGTTGCGGGCGTACTCGACCGAGCGCAGCTGCAGCACGCGCGCCCCCGAGGCCGCCATCTCGAGCATCTCCTCGAAGGAGACGATCGGCAGCTTCCGCGCGTCGGCGACGATCCGCGGGTCGGCCGAGTAGACCCCGCGGACGTCGGTGTAGATCTCGCAGACGCCGGCCTCGAGCGCCGCGGCGAGCGCCACCGCGGTGGTGTCGGAGCCGCCCCGCCCCAGCGTGGTGACGTCGCGGCTGTCGGTCGAGACCCCCTGGAAGCCGGCGACGAGGACGATCCGGTCCTGCTCCAGCGCCTGGCGGATGCGGTCGGCGCGGACGTCGATGATCCGCGCCTTGGTGTGGGAGGAGTCGGTGACGATCCCCGCCTGCGAGCCGGTCAGCGAGATCGCCTCGTGGCCCATGTCGTGGATCGCCATCGCGCAGAGCGCGCAGGAGATCCGCTCGCCGGTGGAGAGCAGCATGTCCATCTCGCGGGCCACCGGGCGGTCGGAGATCTCGTGCGCCGCCTCGACCAGTTCGTCGGTCGTCTTGCCGCGCGCCGAGAGGACCGCGACGACCCGCTTGCCTTCCTGGCGGGCGGCGACGATCCGGGCCGCGGCGCGCTTGATCTGCTCGGCCCCGGCGACCGAGGTGCCGCCGAACTTCATCACCACTATTTCCGCGCCGGAGTCGGGCATCGACTACGAGGATAGAGAGCGGTCAAGGCTCGACGTCCCGTCGCCGATAAGGGTGGGGTAGTGGAGTCGGATACCAGTCACGTGCCGATCGCCGCGCAGCGATCCGGAACGGCCCCGCAGGGCGGTCGGCTGCTGGTCGCGAGCAGGCTCGCGACCTCGCTCTCCCGCGCCGCCTCGGTCGAGAGCGTCGCCCGCGAGGCGGTCCGCACCCTGCACGAGTCCTTCGACTACCACCTCGCCGTGGTCCAGCGCCTCGACCCCGACGGGGTCCTCCGCGTCGTCTCCGCCGCCGGGCCGCCGGCCGAGGAGATGGACGGCTTCCTGGCGGTCGAGCAGCCGATCGAGCGCGGCGTCAACGGGCGGGTGGCGCGCACCGGCCGCCCGGCGCTGGTCAACGACACCGCGGGCGACCCGGACTACCTCGGGGCCGGCGTCCCTACCGACCCCGGCTCGGAGCTCTCGCTGCCGATCGTCGTCGCCGAGACGAACTGGGGCGTGATGAACCTGGAGCAGCTCGAGCGCGGGGCCTTCGACGAGGAAGACCTGCTGCTGGCGCACGTGATCGCGGGCCAGATCGGCGCCGCGATCCACCGCTGCCTGCTGGTCGGCGAACTCGAGGACGCCTTCCTCACCACGATCGCGGTGATCTCCGACGCGGTCGAGATGCAGGACTCCTACACCGCCAACCACGCCGAGGAGGTCGGCGACCTGGCGGTCGCGGTAGGCGGACGGATGGGGATCGAGGGGGTCGAGCTCGACCGTCTGCGCTACGGCGCCCTGCTCCACGACGTCGGCAAGATCGGCATCCCCGCCGAGATCCTGCGCAAGCCCGGCCCGCTGACCGCCGCGGAGCGGGCGCGGATGGACGAGCACACGGCGATCGGCGCGCGGATGCTGGAGCGGATCCCGTTCCTCGCCCCGGTCGCCCCGCTGGTCCGCTCCGCCCACGAGCGCCACGACGGCGGCGGCTACCCGGACGGCCTCGCCGGCGACGAGATCCCGCGCGGGGCGATGGTGATCGCCACCTGCGACGCCTTCCACGCGATGACCTCCGACCGCACCTACCGCAAGGCGATGAGCCAGGCCGACGCGGAAGAGGAGCTGCGGGCGAACTCAGGGACCCAGTTCGAGCCGGGCGTCGTGAGCGCGCTGCTGGCGGAGTTAGCCGGGGATTCGCCGATCAATTAGCGCGAAGGGTTCGGGCCGGGTCGGCTGGGGACGGCGCGATTCGAGGCGCGGTCGAGCGGGGACCATGCGTCCTGGGCGTCTCGTGGCGACCCGGGCAGGCTGTGGCCGCCACGAGACGCCCAGGACGCGAGGCTTTCAGGGGAAGCTTGTGCAGGGACGGGGTCTCCGTGGGGAGGGTGTGGAGCCTTACCGGTCCGATGAGGCGGAAAGTCTCCACGGGGACCCTCGATCCCGGGAGCCGTCACAGAGACGGCACGTTGTGGGGAGAGGCGGCACGGAGATGCCGCGATCGTCACGGAGACGTCACCTTCGAGGTGGCGGAACCCGGGTTCCAGGCCGCGCTGTGGCGCCTTACTCTCGTATAGCGAGAGCTTCTCTCCCCAGCAAAGGGCTGACCAATGGGACGGGTGTGACGTCTCATGAAGAGACGTGAGTTCCGCAGCCCTCCCGCACCTCCTCGTGACGTTCCCGCCGTCTCCCTCACGGACCTCGCGCGAGACCCGCCATCCCCCGAACCCTCGGCGTATCCCGCCGCCCGCCCGCACCCCCGGCGTATCCCGCCGCCCGCCCGCACCCTCCGCCACCCCCCGTGACCCGGCCATTTCGGAGGCGGCCTCAGCCTGCCCGGGTCGCCTCCGAAATGGCCGGGTCCCTTAGCGTCCCTTACACCCCCGACCGTCCGCCGCGACGACGCCGCGTCCCTTCTCCGTCCCCCGGCATTCCCCTCGAACCAACTATCCGGCGACGGCGCTCGCAGAGCGCCTCGCGCTCGCCCGCGAACCGGAGCCTCAACTCCCCCCGAGGTTTCCGAGCATCGCCTGTTCGGCCATCCGGATCAGGCCGAGGCCGCTGTGGGGGCGCATGTCGCTGGAGCGGACGCGGACGTGGGAGCCGTGCGGGCCGATCACCTCGACGATCGTGCAGACGTCGCCGATCTCGCAGTCGTCGCCGTAGTCGGCCTCGATCGCTTCCATCTGCTCCGCCACGACTTTGCCGATCTTGCTCTGGTCGAGCATCAACGCCTCCTGTCAGTTCGCCGGTTCCGGGGTGACGATAGGCGATCGGTACCCGAACTCACTTCGCATATATCGCGTTGATATATTACGGCGAGATATGGAGTCGCTCAGCTCCACCGCCTACGTGATCCTCGGGATGGTCTGCGAGGAACCGCGCTCGGGCTACGAGATCAAAGCCAAGGTCGACGGCACCACCCGCTTCTTCTGGGCGGCCAGCTACGGCCAGATCTATCCGGAGCTGAAACGGCTCGCCGAGCAGGGCCTGGTGATCGGCTCCGACGCGCCCACCGGGGGCCGCCGGCGGACCGTCTACGAGATCACCGCCGACGGCGAAGAAGAGCTGAAGGCCTGGTTGCGGCGGCCGCCGGAGACCTACGAGATGCGCGAGGAAGGGCTGCTGAAACTGTTCTTTGCCGGGGTGCTCGAGCCCGCCGAGGCGGTCGAGATCCTGCGCTCGATGCGCGCCCACCGGCTCGCCGCCAACGCGGCGCTGCGCCAGATGAGGCCGCCGGCGGAGGCCGAGTGCGCCGACCGCGGCGATCCCTACCCGCTGACCGTGCTGGAAGGCGGGCTCGAGTTCACCGAGTGGTTCGCCGACTGGTGCGAGCGGGCCGAGCGGCGGATCCTCGCCGGCGCGAAGGCCGGGGGCCGGCGGGCGGGCGCCAAGGCGGCGAAGGCCTGATGTTCGCGGCGCTCGCCCGGCTCGCCCAGCGCCACGCGCGGACGGTGGTGATCGTCGCCGTCCTCTTCGCCGTCGCCGCCGCGGCGCTCGGCGGCGGCGTCGCCAAGCGGCTCGATCCCTACGGGGCGGAAGATCCGGCCACCGAGTCGGTCAAGGCGCAGGACCAGCTGGAGGAAGCCGGCTACCGGTTCCCCGACGTCGTCGCCTTGGTCGAGCATGCGCCGGTGGCGCGGCCGGCGACCCGCGCCCGGGTCGAGGCGCTCGAACGCGAGGTGCGCCAGAACCCCGAAGTCGACAGGACGATCGGCTACTACGACACGCACTCGCGCGCCTTCGTCTCCGAAGACGGGCGCTCGACGTACTTCGTCGTCACCCTGAAGCCGACCGGGGACAAGCAGACCCAGGACGTCGGCGGCGAAATCGACGACACCCTGAGCGCCCACCCGGGGGTGGTGGTCGGCGGCTCGGCGGTCGCCCAGGAACAGGTCAACAAGCAGGTCGAGACCGACCTCCAGCACGCCGAGATGCTCGCCTTCCCGATCCTCTTCCTGCTCTCGCTGCTCTTCTTCCGCAGCCTCGTCGCCTCGGTCCTGCCGCTGCTGATCGGCGGCCTGGCGATCGTCGGCACCTTCCTCATCCTCCGCGTCGCCAGCGAATTCGCCTCGATCTCGGTCTTCGCCCTCAACCTGACCACGGCGCTCGGCCTCGGCCTGGCGATCGACTACAGCCTCTTCGTCGTCTCCCGCTACCGCGAGGAGATCGCCCGCTCCGGCCCCGGCGCGGCGGCGATGCGCCGGGTGCTGGCGACCTCCGGGCGCACCGTCTTCTTCTCCTCGCTGACGGTCGCCGCGGCGCTCGCCTCGCTGCTCGTCTTCCCGCAGCGCTTCCTCTACTCGATGGGGCTCGGCGGCTCGCTCGTCGTCCTCTTCGCGGCGCTGATCTCGCTCACCGTCCTGCCCGCGATCCTGACCCTGCTCGGCCCGCGCGTGAACGCCGGCGCGCCCGCCTTCCTGAAGCGCCGCGCCGAGGCCGACGCGCGCCCCACCGAGAGCGGCTTCTGGTACCGGCTCTCGCGCTTCGTCATGCGCCGGCCGGTCCCGGTGGCGACGCTCTCCGCCGCCTTCCTGATCCTGCTCGGCCTGCCCTTCCTGGGGATCAAGTTCAACACCGTCGACGCCACGGTGCTGCCCAAGGACGCCGGCGCCCGGGTCGCCTACGAACGGATCAACGCCGAATTCCCGCCCTACCGCGAATCGCCGATCGTCGTCTCCTACGCGGGCGGCGGCCCGGCCGGGGCGCGCGCCTTCGCCGCCGCGATGGCGAAGGTCGACGGGGTCGCCGCGGTCGCGCCGCCGCAGCGGCTCGCAGGCGGGGTCTACGCGATCGAAGCGATCTCCGCCCATCCCTTCGCCGCCGATGCCAGCCAGGCCACGGTGCGGGCGATCCGCGACCTGCCGGTGGCGGGCGGGGCGAGCGCGCTGGTCGGCGGCGGCTCGGCCGACTTCGTCGACTTCCAGGCGAGCCTCGCCTCCCACCTGCCGATCGCCCTGGCGATCATCGTCCTCGCCACCCTGGTGATCCTCTTCCTGATGACCGGCTCGGTGGTGCTGCCGATCAAGTCGCTGCTGATGAACGCGCTCAACCTGAGCGCCGTCTTCGGCCTCCTCGTGCTGATCTTCCAGGACGGCCGGCTGGAAGGCCTGCTCTCCTACTCCAGCCCGGGAGCGATCGAGCAGACGATGCCGATCCTGATGTTCGCGGTCGCCTTCGGCCTCTCCACCGACTACGCGGTGTTCCTCCTCTCGCGGATCAAGGAGGCGCGCGACGCGGGCGCCTCGGACTCCGAGTGCGTGGCGATCGGGCTGGAGCGGACCGGTCGCATCGTCACCGCGGCGGCGCTGCTCTTCGCCGTCGCGATGCTCGCCTTCGCCACCTCGAAGATCATCTTCATCAAGGAGAACGGGGTCGGCACGGCGCTGGCGGTGCTGATCGACGCCTCGATCATCCGCGCCCTGCTGGTCCCGGCGCTGATGGAGCTGCTCGGCCGGTGGAACTGGTGGGCGCCCGCCCCGCTGCGCCGGCTGCACGAACGGTTCGGGATCAGCGAGGACGAGGCCGACGCCGAGGGCCGCGAGCCTGAGCCCGCCGGCGCCTGAGGAGCGCCGCGGGACGAACCTGGAGGCGCGCCCGCCGCGCCGTTCCCCAGCATCTCGATCGACTTCGGCAATTGTTGACCTGAAGTAAGGTTATTCACGGCTCCGTTACAGGAGGCGCACGCAGGTCCCTTTAGATCGGGGGGAATTGCACTACGTATGGCTAGCCCTGCTCGGCCTCGTGGTCGGCACCTTCGGGACCCTGGTCGGGGCGGGCGGCGGCTTCATCCTCACCCCCGTCCTGCTGGTCGTCTATCCGGAACTGACGCCGGCGCAGATCACCTCGATCAGCCTCCTCGTCGTCTTCTTCAACGCCCTCTCCGGCTCGATCGCCTACGCCCGGCTGCGGCGGATCGACTATCGGTCAGGGCTGCGGTTCGCCGCCGCCGGGATCCCCGGCTCGATCCTCGGGGCGCTCGCCGTGCACCTGGTCCCGACCCGGGTCTTCGACGTGATCATGGCGGTGGTGCTGGCGATCCTCTCGGTCGCCGTCATCCGCCTCCGCCCCCACGCCGAGCGGGGGATCCCGCGCGGCAGGACCAATGTGCGCGAGCTCGTCGACGCCCACGGCGAGGTCTACCGCTACCACGTGCCGCTGGCTCGCGGCACCGTCTACAGCGCCGGGGTCGGCTTCCTCTCCAGCTTCCTCGGGATCGGCGGCGGGGTGATCCACGTGCCGCTGATGGCGGGGGCGCTCGGCTTTCCCACCCACATCGCCACCGCGACCTCCCACTTCGTCCTCGTCTTCATGTCGGGGACGGCGAGCGCGACGCACCTGATCGGCGGCACCCTCACCGTCGGCCACGGCCTGCGGCGGGCGATCGCCCTCTCGGTCGGCGTCCTGCCCGGCGCCCAGCTCGGGGCCCGCCTCTCGCGACGCTTCACCGGGCCGACGATCCGCAAGCTCCTCGGCGTCGCGCTGCTCGGCCTGGCGCTGCGCCTGCTCCTCGCGGCGCTCTAGTGCGTTCGCACTTATCACCGCTATGCGGTGATAAGTGCGAACGCACGGGGCGGGTGCGAACGCACGGGCGCGGGGCGGGGTGGGCGCTCTCGCTACGTGGCTGCCGCTTTTTCTTCGGCGGCTTTTTTGACTTCTTCGGCGGATTCTTCTTCGTGGAAGAGTTCGGCGCTCAGGGTCGGGACCGCGGCTTCCGCGGCGTAGCCCAGCGGTTCGACCCCGAACATCTGCTCCAGGGTCTTCAGCAGGGTGAAGTGGTTGGCGTATTCGAGTTCTTCGACCGTGCCCGGTTCGACCAGCGGTGAGATCAGCAGCAGGCCGACCTTGCCGCCGCCCCCGCCGGCGAGGACCGATTCTTCGGTGTACCTGGTCGGGGTCGTTCCCGCTTCGGGTTCGGTGGTCGAGGTCGGCGGCGGCGTCGTCGTCGTCGCGGGCGACCCGACCGGCGGCAGGTTGGGGTAGGTCGGCGCCAGACAGCAGGCGCTCGGGTCGGGTCGGGGGCCCGCCTGGGGCGCCTCGGCCGAGGTGATCATGATCAGCCCGCCCCCTTCTTCGTAGGCGGGCGAGTGCATGATCGCCGGGACCAGGGTCTTCAGCAGCTGGGCGGCGCCGCGGGCGCCGGTGGGCGCGCCCGGTTCGCATGCGGCTTCGCCGCCCGCGTGGCAGGCGTCCGGGAAGATCAGCGACAGCGCCGGGGTCTTCTTCTTCGCCTTCAGATCCTTGGTCAGGACTTCGAAGCCGACGTCGTGCTTTTCGCAGTCCGTGCCTTCGGCGATCGCGTCGAAGTAGACGACCGGGTTGCGCCAGTTCGCGTACTGGTCGCCGGGGCCCGGGAGCGGGTCGGGCACGCCGACGGTCGGCTTGCGACAGCGCCAGGGCTGGCCGATCGCGCCCCCGCCTTCCATGTCCTCGACGTAGGCCCGCCATCCCAGTTCCTCTTCCTGCAGCTGGGTCGGCAGCGAGGCGACCGTCTTCGGGTAGGCGCAGCCGGCGCCTTCGACCTGTTCGGCCGTCGCGGCGACGGTGGCCGGGGCGATCGGCGTGTAGTTCGGGCAGTCGGCGGCCGTTTCGAGGGTCGGCCCCTGGCCGCTCAGCAGCGCTACCTCGTTGGCGAGCACGCCGGCGGTGACCCCGTAGTAGTTGGGGATCAGCAGGCCCTTCTGCGGCAGCGTGCGGGTCAGGTAGGGCGCCGTCGCCGCGGCCCCGTAGGTGCTTTCGTAGCCGTTTTCGCCGAGCACGATCAACCAGGCGTGCTTGATTTCCGGCAGCGGGGCTTCTTCTTCGCCGGGTTCTTCCGGTTCTTCGAAGGGGTTGAACGGGACCAGTTCCGGTTCTTCCGCGCCTTCTTCACCTTCCGCGGGAAATTCGGTGACTTCTTCGGGCACCGTGGGAAGCGTCGCGATTTCTTCCGGCGCCGCCGCCTCTTCGGCCGGCGCCTGCGCGAACGCTTCTTCGGCGACCGCTTCTTCCGGTTCTGCGGCCGGCGGCCCTTCTTCGGCGTGGTGGGGGTACTCCAGCAGGATCGTCTGCAGCGGCGCCGAGCTGGCGATTTCGCTCATCGCCGAGCCGAGCCCTACCCCGAGCGCCAGCATCCCGATCACGGCGATCGCGATCGCCTGCGGCGAGGGCATCCAGGACCAGCCCTCCTCACCGTCCTTCGGCTTCGGCACCTTGGCGGCGGCCGCCGCGGCGATGCCCTTGCCCCTCGTCGTCAGCGCGCCGACCGTTCCCGCCACCGCGCCGGGCAGCTGCCCGCGGCGGTGGCCGCAGCTCAGGCAGTAGCGCTGGTCCGGCGCCAGCGGCGTCCCACACTCGGCGCAGGCGCCGCCCGGGCGGCCGGGGACGTCATCCCCGGCAGGCCCCGTCGCCCGGGGGTTCTGATCGTCGTCGCGGTCGGCCACGTTTGGAGGCGATTATCCGGGCGGCCCGCGGCGCGGTTGTAAAGATTTTGCATCGACCCGAACGCGCTCCCCGGGCGGGTTCCCGGCGGGTATTCACAACTCTTAAACACCACCACGGAGCCGCCATCTGATGATTCCGGCGTGAGTGCCGGTCCCGAACGAACCGAGCCGGCAGTCCCGGCTCCCCCCACGCCTCCCACCGAGCAGCTGCCGACCGAGCCGGTGGGCCCCTCGATGGCCGCCTTCGGCGGCAACGACTCCTGCCCCAACTGCGGCGCGCAGATGGCGGCCGACCAGCGCTACTGCCTGAACTGCGGGCACCGACGCGGCGATCCGCGCCTGCCGTTCATGGACGCCGTCGTCTTCATGGAGTCGATGAGCGCCCCGCCCGGCGGCGCCGCGCCGCCGCCTCCCCCGGCCCCCGCGAGCGGCGGCTCGTCGTCGCGGATGAACGCCAACGCGGCGCTGATCGCGGGCGTCGCGACGCTGGTGCTGGCGATCGGGGTCGGCTTCCTGATCGGCCGCGCCGGCCACGACGGCTCCGGCAACGCGGCCGCGCAGGCGCCGATCAAGGTGATCGAAGTCGGCGGCGGTGGCGGCGAATCGACCGCGACGGCGGCCACCGAAGAAGCGGGCGCCGGCAGCGAAAAGACCGCGAAGACGAGCAAGGGCGCCAAGTCCTCGGGCGGCGGCGCGAAGAGGAAGAAGCCCGCCGACGTGAAGGAAGGCTCGAAGGAAGAAGAAGAACTCGCGGCGGAAAAGACTGCCGAAACCCTGCACGCCGAAGGCCCGCTGGCAAAGCCGACGGCCAAGGTCGGCGAATCCTGCGAAAAGGGCACCCCCGGCTGCGAAGGCGAAAAGTTCACCGGCAACTTCTTCGGCGAATAGGACCAAGACTGATGAGACTCCCCGGCTCCAGAACCAAGCCCTCGACCAACGGCGCGGGCAAGTCGCCGCCGCCGCTCGGCGCCCCGCCGCCGCTCGGCGCCCCGCTGCCCTCGGCGCCCCCTGGCGCCCGCCCCTCGGCGCCTCCCGGCGCGCGCCCCGCCCCGCTTCCCGGCGGGACCGTCCGCGCCGGCGGCCCGCCGCCCGGCCGGACGCCGACCTCGGCCCAGGGCGAGGAGTTCATCGTCGACCTCAAGCGGCGCCGCGAGCAGCTGGTCGCCCGGGTGGCGGAGCTGCAGTGGGACCTCGGCGGGCTGACCTACGAGATGGCGATCCGCAACAGCATCCGGGTCGAGGTGCTGGTCAAGCGCGCCGCCGAGCTGCAGGACGCCGACGCCGAACTGAACGAGGTCGAACGGATCCTCCGCATGGAGGAGTCGGCGACCGCCGGCAGCTGCCCCTCCTGCGGCGCCCCCCACTCCAGCGGCGCCACCTTCTGCTGGCAGTGCGGCAAGCCGTTGCTGGAGCAGGTCTCCGGCGACACCATCCTGCGCCGCTAGCTCCCGTCCCCCGGTCGCGCCGCCCGCGGCGGAGGGTCAGCCGAAGCGGCCGGTGCGGGCGTCAGCCGAAGCGGCCGGTGACGTAGTCGCGCGTGCGGGGGTCGCGCGGGGCGCCGAAGATCTTCTCCGTGTCGTCGAACTCGATCAACGTGCCGATCGGCTTCTCGCCCCGGGTCTCGAGGCTGAAGAACGCGGTGCGGTCGGCGACCCGGGCCGCCTGCTGCATGTTGTGGGTGACGATGACGATCGTGAAGCGGCCTTTGAGGCTGTGGATCAGGTCCTCGATCGCCCCGGTGGCGATCGGGTCGAGCGCCGAGGCGGGCTCGTCGAGCAGCAGCACGTCGGGTTCGATCGCGATCGCGCGGGCGATGCAGAGGCGCTGCTGCTGACCGCCGGAGAGGCCGAGCGCGGAGTCCTTCAGGCGGTCCTTGACCTCGTCCCAGAGGGCGGCGCCGCGGAGCGCTTTCTCGACCCGCTCCTGCAGGCCCTGGCGCATACCGAGGTTGCGCGGCGCCCAGGCGATGTTGTCGAAGATCGACTTCGGGAAGGGGTTCGGTTTCTGGAACACCATGCCGATCCGCCGCCGCACCTCCACGGTGTCCACGTTCGACCCGTAGATGTCGTGGCCGTGGTAGCGGATCTGGCCCTCGATGCGGAAGCTCGGGACCGAGTCGTTCATCCGGTTGAGGCTGCGCAGGAAGGTCGTCTTGCCGCAGCCGGAGGGGCCGATCAGCGCCGTCACCTGGCCGCGGCGGATCCGCATGTCGACGTCGATCAGCGCCTGTTTGGAGCCGTAGAAGATGCCGACGCGCTCCGCCTCGAAGACCGCGTCCGGGGCGACGTGGACGTGGCTTTCGGCGGCGCTCTCGGTCGCCGCGGGCGAGCCGATCACGCCGGGCAGAGGTTCGGTCCGGATCCGCACCCGGCCGGGCGCAGGCGCGGTGCCGTTGCCGACCGACGGGTCGATCGTGTGGTCGTCGATGGTGCTCATCGGGTCATCTTCCTTTTGCTGCGGTTGAGGAGGGCGCGGGAGCCGAGGCCGAGGGTCAGGATGATCGCGATCAGGATCAGCGACAGCCCCCAGGCTTCGGTGAAGCCTTCCGGGTTCGCTTCTTCCGACAGCTGGAAGATGCGGACCGGGACATTCGGCACTTCCTCGAGCGGGTTCAGCTGGAAGGCGTCGCCCGAGGCGAACGAGCTGAGCAGCAGCACCGGCGCGGTCTCCCCCGCCGCGCGGGCGACGGAGAGGAGCGTGGCGGTGATGATCCCCGGCAGGGCGGCCGGGAGGATGATCGTCAGCACGCCGCGCCAGCGGGCGACGCCGAGCGCGGCGGCGGCTTCGCGCTGGTGGCCGGGGACCAGCCGCAGCACCTCCTGGGTGCCGCGGGCGATCAGCGGCACCATGATGATCGACAGCGCCAGCGACGCCTTCCAGCCCGCCTGTTTGCCGCCCACGCCTTCGATCAGCAGGGCGTAGACGAAGACGGCGACGATGATCGACGGCAGGCCGTTCATCACGTCCATCACCAGCTGCACCGGCCGGGTGCTGCGCCGGCCGGCGTACTCGGAGAGGAAGAGCGCGATGAGGATGCCGACCGGGGCCGCCATCAGGGTCGCGACGCCGACGATGACCGCGGTGCCGACCAGGTTGGGCGCGACCCCCTGGGGGGCGGGCTTGGTGACGAAGTCCCAGTTGATCGCCTTGGCGCCGTGGGCGACCACGCCCCCGACGACGATCGCCAGCACCGCCACGGCGGCGATCGCGGCGGCGACGGCGATGCCCTGGACGACGCGGCTCACGCCGTGACGGCGCCGCAGGTTGCCGGTGCCGACCAGCGGCTGGGTCGGATCGAACTCCGGCGCGACGTCCCGGCGGCGCGGCAGGCTCATCGCATCGCCCCCCCGGCACTGCCGAAGCGGTAGCCGACCCAGCTGGCGAGGAGGTTGGAGGTGACGCCGATGACCAGCAGGATCGCCGCCAGGTAGTAGAGCGAGGAGGTGTGGAGGGCGGAGACCGCGCTCGGGAACTGCAAGGCGATGAGCGAGGCGATCGTGCCCCCGTTCCTGAACAGGGAAAGGTGGGATTCGGTGCCGCCGCCGACCACCTGGGCGACGGCGATCGCCTCGCCGAGGGCGCGCCCGAGGCCGAGCAGGCAGGCCGCCATCATCCCCGAGAGGGTCGAGGGCAGGACGACGCCGCGGATCACCTCCCAGCGGGTCGAGCCGAGCGCGGCGGCGCCGTCCTGGAGCTCAGGCGGCACCGCCATGAACAGGTCGCGGGAGACCGAGGCGATGATCGGGATCACCATGATCGTGAGGATCAGGCCGGCGTTGAAGATGCTCGCCCCGGTCGTCTGCGGCGCGCCGAAGAGGGGGATGAAGCCGAGCGTGTCGTGGAGGAACGGCTCGACCGTGCTGACCAGTACCGGGCCGAGGATCAGGAGGCCCCAGAAACCGAGGATCACGCTGGGGATCGCCGCCAGCATTTCGACCAGCGGCGAGATCACGTTGCGCACCGAGACCGGGGCCAGGAGCGCCAGGAAGATGCCGATCGAGATCGCCACCGGGGCGCCGATGAGGAGCGCCATCGCCGAGGTGATCAAGGTGCCCAGGATCAGCCCCTCGCCGCCGAACTTTTCCAACGGCGGCGCCCATTCGTGGTTGGTGATGAAGCTGAGGCCGTACCTGGCGATCGAGGGGTGGGCGCCTTCGACCACTTCCTTGGCGATCAGGACCAGGACGATCGCGGCGAGGAGCGCCGCCGCCATGCAGATCAGCCGCAGCGACAGGTCGCCGACGCGGTCGGCGCGTTTGCGGGAGTCACTCTGTCGGTTCGATCGCGCCAGTTTCAGCGACGCCGAGCCGGCGGGCGGGGTGGCGCTCATCCGCGCCAATGTAGAGCAGGAGAATCGCGAGCGAACACACGTCGCGCCGATTTTCACAAGATTGAAACATCTCACCTGACGGCGTTGCGGAAGTGGGACCTCATCGCTCACTGTCACATTTTTGTTACATCTCTGAAACGACTCTTTGTTACGGAGTTGTAACCAAATTTATTCACGGGAATGACACAAAATCGCGTTTCCGGAGGGAGAACCTACGCGCCGATAATCCCACCCTTGTGAAAGGAAACGCTTTTGATTCGCAATAGGTTGCTTGCAATCCTCATCGCGGTCGGAGGAACCATTGGAGGCACGGCAGCCGTCGCGACCGCTAGTGCCTCGGCCGCAGGCCTGACCGGCGCCGGTTCGACGCTGGTTGCGCCGCTGATGACGAACTGGATCAATGGCTTCGAAATCAAAGAAGGCATCCCGGTCAAATACTCCGCCGTCGGCTCCGGCGAAGGCATCAAAGCGATCAGCAACGGCACCGTCGACTTCGGCGCGTCCGACGCCCCGATGACCCCGGAACAGGAAGCCAAATGCAGCGGCTGCGTCACGATTCCGTGGGCGCTGTCGGCCACCGGCCTCGGCTTCAACATCCCGGGGATCAAGAAGTTGAACCTCAGTGGCAAGGTCATCGCCGGCATCTACTTCGGCAAGATCACCAACTGGAACGACCCGAAGATCGCCAAGCTGAACCCGAAGGCGAAGCTGCCGAACCTGGCGATCACCCCGATCTACCGTTCGGACGGTTCCGGTGACACCTACGCGTTCACCAACTACCTGTCGAAAATCAGCCCGGCCTGGAAGTCCGAAGTCGGCTACGCGACCACCGTCGGCTTCAAAGCCGGTGTCGGCGCCAAAGGCAACGCCGGTGTGACCTCGACCGTGGCGAAGACCCAGGGTTCGATCGGCTACATCTCCGCGTCCTACCTGATCGCCGCCGGTTCGCTCGGCGTCGCCGCTGTCGAAAACAAGGCCGGCAACTTCGAGTTCCCGAACCTGAAAAACATCGAAGAAGCCGCCTCGACCGTGAAGTCGCTGCCGGCCAGCAACACGATCAGCATCACGAACCCACCGAAGAAGGCCTCGGGTGCCTACCCGATCTCGACCTTCACCTACGCGATCGTGCCTCACAGCGCGCCGCAGAAGGGGTTCCTGCAGCAGTTCCTGAACTACGCCATCACCAAGGGTCAGGCCTACGGTGCCGCGCTCGACTTCGCGCCGCTCCCGAAGGTCGTCGTGACCGCCGCGAAAAGCGCGATCGGCTCGCTCTAGCGAGTCGATCCGGCGCCGCCAGGCGCAAGCGGTTCCTCCACCGGCGCGGGGCCTTCGGGCCTCGCGCCGGTTTTTTTGCCGGGGCGCGGCCCGAGCGCCGGAGAATCGCTAGGCGAAGGCCTGGGAGGCGCGGCGGCGGAGGTCCGCGTTGAGCATCCCGGTCACCTGGCTCGGCGAGTCGCCGGCCGAGGGGACGGCGGCGCCGATCAGGCCGCTGGCGCGGAAGCCGAAGAGCGGGGCGACGAAGCCGAGGTCGCGGATCTTGCGGACCAGGGCCACCGCGTCGCGGGTCTCGGCATTGGGTCCGCAGAGGACGATCGCGGTCGGGTCGAGGGCGCCGAGCGCCCGCTCGAGCCGCTCGTCGCCGAGCTCGTTGGAGAGGACGAGGACGCGGAAGCCGGCCCGGCGCAGCGCCAGGTCGAGCGCCTGCGTGTGGACCTCCTCGGCGTCGAGGCCCTTGCTCGAGTCGACCAGGAGGATCCCGGCGGGGCGCGAGGCGGCGGCGGCGAGGCGGCGGGCGCCGTGCAGCCAGCCGGTCGCCCAGCGGGCGGCGAACTCGAGCTCGGCCTCGGCGCCGGGATCGGCGGCGAGCCGGTCGACGGCCGGGAGCAGCAGCTCCTCCACCGTGCGCTCCAGGGGCCGCACGGCGAGGCTTTCCTCGATCGCGCGGTCGGCGGCGGCCTCGTCGAAGCTCTCGAAGGCGCTGAGCAGCGAGTCGTCGCCGACCGGGGCCTGCTGGCGCTGCCGGGCGAGCGCCACCGCGGAGGAGATGTTCCCCGTCTGGGCCAGCGCGTCGCGCAGGGTCTGCAGCTCGATCAGGTCGTAGTTGCGGTGGTTGCCGACGGTCCGCTTCGGCGTCGGGAAGCCATAGCGCCGCTCCCAACTGCGCAGCGTGTTGGGGCTGACGCCGAGCACTTCGGCAGCGGCATTGGTGCGAATTCCCGGCATGTGTTGCGAAATCTTGACAGCGGATTCGTAGGTTTACGCCAGTTATCGGCAGATTTGCCAAAAGTGTTAGCGATCTTGCACGGGCCTTTGGGGGATTTGGGGCGGGTGGGGCTCCCTGCGGAGGCCGGGAAAGGGACGCGGGCGGATCGCAGGACGAAAAGGGACCCGGCCCTCCCGGCGGCGACCCGGGCAGGCTGAGGCCGCCGCCGGGAGGGCCGGGTCTCGGAGAGACGGCGTGGGACGGGCGAGGGCGTCGGAGCCCGCCGCCCCCGGTGAGTTCGCACGTATCAACGCATAGCGGGGATAAGTGCGGAAAAAACCGCCCCACC
>Ga0335075_10002634_pt1 | contig 28690 bp, 19 predicted proteins | sample Lox_Sample_24_FD_206723 | JGI IMG/M metagenome (GOLD analysis project Ga0335075, IMG submission 206723) | Soil microbial communities from Loxahatchee National Wildlife Refuge, Florida, United States - Lox_Sample_2.4 | ecosystem: Environmental > Terrestrial > Soil > Wetlands | place: USA...
TCGCTCAGCTCCCGGCCGGTTTGGAATATGGATCATCCCCGGGGAAGGTCGGCGCCGTGGGCGCGGTGGGAGCCTCGGGGCTCTGCGGCATGCCAGGCGACCCTGGAATGGCTGCGCCGCCGCTGTTGATCATCACCAGCGTGCCCTGGATGATGACGCCGGTTGGGCCCACGGAAATGAATCCACCGGGTCCGGAGAGGCACACGTTCATTCCGGCTTCGATGACGACATTCATCCCTCCCTTGATATGGACTTCCTGGCCGGAATCGACGACGTAGAGCATGCCGGACTTGTTGAACTGGTTCTGTTCAACCTGGAGCGAGTAGTTCATTCCGACCTTTTCGTTCAGGTTCTGGCCAACGTTGATATTGGAGTCCTGCCCGATGCTCTCCTTGAGACTCTCTTTGACGTTGCGGTCGGCCTCACCGTCGATCTCCTGCACTTGCTTCCCTTTCACCAGCAGGTGGGAGTCTCCATCAACCTCTTCAAATTGGTTGGAAGTGATTTTGGTGTGCTGCTCGTTGCCGACGAGGGTGTGCCAGTCGTGCTCGACGTGCAGGTCGTAGTCGCGCTCGGCGTTCATGAAGATCTGCTCACTGCCCTTGAGGTCTTCGAAGCGGAGTTCGTTGGCATTGGACGCGCCGCCGTCCTTGGAGCTTCGAGTGAGAATGCCGGAGAGCGTGTACTGACCGGCCGGATCGTACTTCGGCATGTTGGCCCCGTTGTAGACCGAGCCGACGACAATGGGCTGGTCAGGGTCGCCCTCGATAAAGTCGATCAGGACTTCGTCGTCGATACGCGGCCAGTAGTAGGTGCCCCATCCCTTCCCTGCCCAGGATTGAGCGACGCGGAGCCAGGTGTTGTCCGGCGTATTCGCCTTGCGCTGGCGGTCCCACCAGAACTGCACGTTGACGCGGCCGTACTTGTCCATGTGCGACTCTTCGCCCGAGTTCACGACAACCTTGCCGGTGTGCATGCCGTTCACGGCAGGCTTTGGTGTCTTCAGAGGAGGACGATACGGGATCGAGAACGGGATCGCGGTGAAGGTGTTGCCGTAAGGCTCGCCGGGGCCCTGCGCCTTCGATCGATAAGAAGGCCTCTGCCGCACATCGTGTTCGACGCGCACGACGAGGTACTTCTCGTTCAGAGCGGATTGCGGATGCTTCGAGAGCTCGAAATTGTAACCGGTCTGGAGACAGATTGCGTTGGAGTTCCCTTCGATCGTGACCGAGGCCGCGTCGCCGGACTGATAGCGCATGGTGTTAAAGAACTGCACCAGGTCGGTGATCTTCGATTGCGAGCCGATTTTCTTGTAATAGGCAGCGGCGCTGTTGATGTAGTCGTAGTTCTCGTTGCTGTTCTGACCGAGAGGGGCGCGTGTATTCTGCTTGTCGGTAAACGTGGTGTAGGGAACGAAGCCGTAGTCCCAGGCGGTGTAGGTGCCGGTGACCATGCTGGTTCTGGAATGGAAGTCGGTGACGACGAAGTCGTAGAAGCCTTCACTCCGGTCGCCCTCCGGAGCATAGCGGAAGGTGTTCTGAATGGGGCAGGCATTCAGCTTTGAGGAGACATCCTGCAGAGTGAAGGTGTGATCATCCTCAGAGTGCTTGAAGTAATAGAGGATGCCGTGCTGCTCCATGAGGCGCGAGATGAAGGCGAGATCGGTTTCACGGTACTGGGTGCAGTATTCGAGCTTCGAATAGCTGTTCGAGGTTTCATCCGCCGGGCTGATCTTGTAGGTGGAGAGCACCTGCTTAATGACCTCGATGACGGTCATGTCCTGGAAGACGCGCGTGTTCCTGTTGAGAGTGAGCTGCCAGAGGCTGGGGACGATATAGACGCGGTAGTTGTTGAACTCCTCGTCGCCGCCGTTGATCTCGAATCCGGAAACGAAGCCGTTGATGTAACGCTGGGTGCCGCTGTCGGTTGCCTGAATGGCGATGGTGACTTTCTGGCCGACGATCTTTTTTGGCTCGATGGTGGTGTCGGTGGTCGCCACCACATCGAGCTGGTAGAAGAAGAGCTCCGAGATGCCCTCCATGCCTGCAAGGTGTTCGGGCAGAAGGACGTCTTTGCCCAGAGGGCTGGTAAAAATCAGGAGCCGTTCGTCTTGTTTGAATGCGCCCATACTGGCCTGCCGGAAGTTCCTATAGTGAATGCACGGCCGGAATTGTCTTGGGGCCGCGCATGGTGAGCGGTAAATCGTCTATCGCGAAGGTTTACCAATCATAGGTGAAGCGGCCCTCGGAAGAAACGCCCACCTGCACGCGCTCGCTCGGAGTTTCCTCCGCCATGCGCGCGAGCACCTGGCGAGAAATTTCCGGCAGCATAGTATTCGAGAGGATGTTGTCGACGTTGCGCGCGCCGCTCTCGACCTCGGTGCAACGTTTGGCCACTTCGTCGAGAACAGAGTCGTCGTAAGCGAAGGAGATCTTGTGGGTTTCCTGCAGGCGGCGCTGTATCTTGGCGATCTTGAGCTTGATGATCTGCTTCAAGGCTTCGTCGCGAACGGGATAGTACGGAACGATGATCATGCGCCCGAGAAAGGCGGGCTTGAAGATCTTGTTGAGCTCCGGTTTGAGGGCAAGGGCGAGGCCGTCGGAATCGGGCATTGTCTCCTTGTCCGCGGTGAGTTTCATCAGCGTGTCGGTGCCGGCGTTGCTGGTGAGAATGATGATGGTGTTCTTGAAGTCGATGGAACGGCCCTCGCCGTCTTCGAGATTGCCCTTGTCGAAGACCTGGTAGAAGAGCTCGAGCACGTCGGGATGCGCCTTTTCGACTTCATCAAGCAGCACGACGGAATAGGGACGGCGGCGCACGGCTTCGGTGAGAACGCCGCCTTCGCCGTATCCGACGTATCCCGGAGGCGAACCCTTGAGCGTGGAGACGGTGTGTGCTTCCTGAAACTCCGACATGTTGATGGTGATGAGATTGCGTTCGCCGCCATAGAGGAGATCCGAAAGGGCAAGTGCGGTTTCGGTTTTGCCGACGCCGCTCGGTCCAACAAGCATAAAGACACCGACGGGCTTGCCGGGATCGTCGAGGCGTGCGCGAGAAGTGATGATGCGCTGGGCGATGGCGGAAAGAGCGTGGTCCTGGCCGATGACGCGCTTGCGCAGATGGCTGTCGAGTTCGAGAACGGCGGCGATCTCGTCCTTGACCATCTTGCCGAGGGGAATGCCGGTCCATGCGGAGATGACTTCGCCGACGATGCGCTCGTCGACGCAGACGTGCATCAGGGGATTTTCGCCCTGGATTTTTTCGAGCTCATTTTCGAGCGCCTGAAGGGCTTCGATGGAGGGCTTCTCTTCCGGTTCCTCGTCGCCTTCTGCCTTGACGGTTTCCGCGCCGGATTCGAGCGCGGTGCGCATGGCGCGGATACGCTTGACGAGGTCGACTTCCTGTTTCCACTGCGTGTTAAGTTTTGCGAGGTCTGCTTCAGTCTTCGCGAGCTTTTCTTCGATCGCTGCGAGCCGTTCGGCGTGATCTTCGCCAACGGTGGTTTCGCGCTCGAGGATCTGCTTCTGGACTTTCAGATCATCGATGGTGCGGGTGGCGTCTTCGACGGGGGGCGGCGCGGTGTTCTGGCCAAGCGAGAGACGCGCGCAGGCGGTGTCGAGAACGCTGACGGCCTTGTCGGGGAGCTGCCGTCCGGCGAGATAGCGGTGCGACAGCTTCACCGTTGACGTCACAGCTTCATCGAGGATGCGCAGGTCATGATGCTTTTCGAGAGCGGCGACGATGCCACGCAGCATGGTTGCGCACTGGTCCTCGCTTGGCTCTTCGACTTTGACAACCTGGAAGCGGCGAGCGAGGGCTGCATCTTTCTCGAAGAACTTCTTGTATTCGGACCAGGTGGTAGCAGCGATGGTGCGCAGCTCGCCGCGCGCGAGAGCCGGCTTGAGGAGATTCGCCGCGTCATTCTGCCCGGCCTGGCCTCCGGCGCCGATCATGGTGTGGGCTTCGTCAATGAAGAGAATGATCGGATGCGGCGATGACTTGACTTCGTTGATGAGTCCTTTGAGGCGGTTCTCGAATTCGCCCTTGACACCGGCTCCGGCCTGAAGCAACGCAAGATCGAGGCTATGCAGCTGCACGTTGCGCAGCGAGGGCGGGACATCTCCAGTGGCGAGGCGAAGCGCGAAGCCTTCGACGACGGCAGTCTTACCGACCCCCGCTTCGCCGGTGAGGATGGGATTGTTCTGGCGGCGGCGCATAAGGATGTCGACGACCTGCCGGATCTCGGAATCGCGCCCGAGGACGGTGTCGATCTTTCCAGCCTTGGCGTTGGCGGTGAGGTTGACGGTGTACTGATCGAGATGCGGAGTCTTGCCCGAGCCGGCGGGGCGAGGAGCTTCGCCCTCGGCTGATGGGACGCCGATTGCGGGCGCGAAGGGCTCCGACTCTTCCTTTGATTTGGCGGTGACGGTGAAGAAGTCCTTGCGCAGCGCTTCGGGAGGGATAAGCTGCAGTTCCTTGCTGATGTCGCGGATGAGGCGCGAGAGCTCATCGCTCGAAAAGAGTGCGAGCAGAGTGAAACCGGTGCGGATCTGGCGGGCGTCGTATTCGATCGTGGCAACGGTCCATGCTTCGGTGAGCATTTTCACCAGCAGCGGGCTGAAGGCCGGGCTGCGGGCATTGCCGGTCTTGAGCCGATCGAGGCTGCGCTGCAGCTCCGTGGTAAGGCGGGATTTATCGACGCCGTATTGTTTCAGGATGAAGGCGATGTCATTGTCGGAGCTGTCGATTGCCTTGAGCAGGTAGTGCTCGATCTCGATGTCGTAGTGTGTGCGCGAGACGCACAGGCCGGCCGCGGCCTCCAGCGCACTGCGCGTGGCATCGTCGAGCTTGTTGATCAGCGATTTCAGGTTGAGGCTCATCTTGCTTACTCCCGTGGGTTGACTGCCATCACTCAGGACAGCCGGTACGTTGCTTCATCCGGATCACGTTGTAACGGCCGGTTCTTGATCCAGCTCACCAGCCCGAGGCGCGGGGCGCGCGCGCTTTCTTCGCCGAGAGCGGCGCCGGGTGTTTCTTCGCGTTCGAGAACAAGCTGGATGATGAAGTCGAATTCCCTGTTCGCGTAGATACGCAGCCAGGCGTGCAGCTCCGTGCTTGCCCTCGCTCCGGGCAGGAATTCCTGGTAGCGTGCGAAGTTCATGGGACCGAGGCGGATGGTGACGGTGCCGTGCTGATCCCAGACTTCGTCGCCGACGATGGTGCCCATGCCGAGGCGCTCGCAAAAGGCTCCGGTGTCGCGCAGGAACGTGAGATTGCCGGGAGGCAGGCGGTTCCAGGTGCCGGTGAATTGTTCTACGGAGACGGGAACATCGAAGTAGTCTTCGAGGAGCTGCTTGAGGCCCTGTGCAGACGGGCGTCGGGCGGAAAGAAGTCCCGCATAGTAGAGGCAGGCTTCATCCTCGACATTCATGCGATGGGTGAGGTCTTTCGTTCCCAGGCCAATGAGATCGAGAAGGCGGGCGCTGATGACGTCGTCGCTCGCTCCCGTGCGTTCATAGGCGATGTAGAAGCGATACTTCTGCCAGCCGCGATAGAAGAGCGCAATGATGCGGTGATTGAAGATGTCGAAGAAGTCGCCGGGGCCGCGGTCTTTGGCGCGCACACGCTCAAGGAGAAATTCGGTGTACGCGTGGGGCAGCACTCCGGTTGCAGCGCACAGCCCCATGAAGTTTACGAATAGCTTTGGCTGGCTGTTTTTGCCGGGCTGGAGCTCCTGAATTTCGCTGGCCGGAAATGAAAGCGTAGGCACAGAGGAGAATTGAACGACTTCGGACGACGGAGAGACGAAAAGCCCTACTGGATTGCGGCCGGGATAGAGGCGCTCGAGGAGGCGAACGGCCTGGAAGAACTGCACGGTATACGGCTCGCGTTCAAGCATGGCGCGGATGGACTCGAAGCGCGGGTCGATTTTGTCGGGTCCTGATCCAGATGCAGAGGCACCTAGATCAGCGGCTTGTTGCCGGCTTTGGGTGGCCATTCGCCGAGCGTCTCCTTTCGCTGATTTGTGCGCGCTGCGAGCTGGCAGAAGCTGTTGATCGAGGTGTAGGAGCCGAGAAAGCGGTCGAGCACGTTGGCAAAAAGATAGACACCGCCGCCCACGAACTGCCGCTCGTCAAATTCAAGCTCGACTCGTGTGCCGCGGGCAGGCACGTTGCCGTAGACCGACTGCATGATGGCGAAGTGCGGCCTGGAAGTAAGTGCAGTGATGCCGCCGATCTGGTTTTCGAGATACGATGAATCGGTGAAGTTGTGCAGGCGAAGAATTTCCTGCAGCGAGGTCAGCCCTTCCTCGACGAGCGAAAGGTAGTTCAACGAAAGCTGCGAGACCAGACGCCATAGCTGCCCCTTCGCTGTGGGCGGATTGTAGCTTGGCGAAGGCCTGCGCAAAGCGGTGATCTGCTTGACTACGGGAAAATCTTCCGCGGTGAAGTCTCCTTCTTCAACGCCGAAGGGCAGGCGTGACGGCAGGTCGAAGTTCGAACAGGAACAGCGAACGGTGAGCACTTCAGCGTCCGGCTCGGTCATGATGCCGTCGACGTCAACCAGAGCGAGGTCGATGGTGGATGGGACGCGCTCGCCGAGCACGTTCATGCGGCGGATGGCATGCCAGTAGGCGCGGCCTGATTCTTTTCGCGCTTGAAAGCGGTACGAATAGAGCGGATCGATCTGGATGCTTTCGCGGCGTGTGGTGTTCGACGCCATCACTTCGTCGATGGAGAAGATCTCGGTCGTCTCCTGATGGCGCACGTCGGGGATGACACGGTATTCGTGTTTTGTGTGCGTGACAAGAATAGGCTCGGCGACATGAGAGAACAGGTTGATGACGGGCGTGCAGCCGAGGCGCAGAGTGCGCGCCGAGACGCCGATTTCAAGGTCCTGCGCGCGCTCGGGGCGATCGAAGCGCGAGAAGCAGAAGAGGATTTCTGCCTGCTCGGTGCAGCCGGCTTCCGCAATCGCTTCAAGGCCACTGAGCTCGAAGAAGAGAAATTTCTCCGAAAAGGTGAAGTACTCCTGCAACAGGCGATAACCGTCGAAGGATCGCTTGGGAAAAGGCAGGAGCGCTTCATCTTCTTCAAAACCCATGGCGCGTAATTGCGAGGGTGAGATGCTCACAACTTTGCCGCCGCGCTGCTGCGGATTACGCACGAGGATGGAGATCGAGTTGCGGCACAGCAGCTCGTAAAGTGTGTGGACGACATTGGTTTCGCCGGTGAGGTGAAAGGCCAGCTTGCCGATGCGGAATTGATTGAAGGAGACATCGCGCCCGCATTGCAGGCGCATGCGAACAATGCCTACCACTCCTGGTACTCGTACAGGATCGGCGAGCCGCTCCGGCTGACGCCATTCGCATTCGCCGACCGAGAAGGGCCAGAGCTCGACCGGATATGCGGTCTGGAATCGGCAGGGCAGTCCGTCGACGGTGCGCCTGGTGGCAAGCTGCGTCTTGGCGGGGATGCGCAACCCGGCGGTCTGCTTGCCTTGCTCCGGATCGAGCTGGCATTCGACGACGGTCATGGATGGAACGGGCCGCAGATAATGAGGCTGCACGATGCCCAGCAGCGCTGAGGTCACTTCCGGGAAGTCGTCATCGACGCGCAGATGGACACGCGCCGCCATGAAGGCGAAGGCTTCGAGCAGGCGTTCGACGTGGGGATCGTCGCAGCGGTCGGGCTCAAGCAGCAGGCGGCTGGCGACGCGAGGATATTTCTCGGCGAATTGGCTGCCGAGCTGGCGAAGATGCGCGAGCTCGCGTTCGTAATATTCGAGCAGTTCTTCGCGCATGGCTTATTTCACCTTGTACTCGCCGCTGGTAAGCTCGAGAACCGTGTCGAAGGAGATCTCCTCGGGCGCAGGATCGAGCTTCATGTTGCCCTCGATGTGAAAACGGAGACGGCGATCGATCGTATCGGCGCCTTCGAGGGTCACGCGCACGTCCATGAGCCGAGGCTCGAAGTTTCGCAGGCACGTCTCGATGGCCTTGCGCAGGCGGCCGTGGTCGGATGCGGAGGAGAGCCCGAGCGAGGTGATATCGGGCAATCCGAAATTTATGATCGAAGCTCTCGCCAGAGGATAATCCGCGAGTTCCGGAATTGGCGGCTGGCGGGTATTGAGCAGCCACTCGAGGTCGCGTTTCAGCGATTCCTTGAAGTAGCGCACGGACTGCGAACGTGTGGTGGGCCAGTCCTCGACCGTCATGAGGCGGTCGAGAACGGATTGTGTCACCTGCGTTTCTGTTGTTGAACGCGCCAAGACTGCCAGCTCCTGAATCGTGAATCAGATCAATTCGACACATTTAAGGCCGCGATGGGGTCGATACGGCAAAGGCGCGAAAACAGCTCTTCCCTCTTGCTCGTGTCGTCGGGATCAACACATTTCAGAAGCAGGACCAGAGGCTGTGCGATCATTTCCCCTGCCTCCCATTCTTCCAGCTTGCGGTCGTCGATCTCCTTGACCAGCTCCTCCAGAACCCGGGACGCAACTCGTTTCTCACCTGAGTCGACACACAACTGAGCGATATGCAGCCTGCGCTGGAAGCGTGCCCGGGCATTGGGCTGCTGCGCGGCGTCGCGCAAGAGTAACTGGATCGCCTGCGGCAGCTGTCCCTGGCGAATCATCTCGCGGGCGAGATCGTCCTGGGCGCGCATCTCTCCCAGCTGCACGACGGCCTGCAGCAGAAACGCCGTGGGGCTCGCCGGACGCTCTTCCTGAATGAACTGAGCGCATTCGCGGATCCGGTTGACGGCATCGTCCCAGTCGGCCGGTTTGGCGGAGACCATGTCGCCATGATTCACAGCAGATACGAAAGCGGCCTTTCCCTTATTCGCTTTGAGAGCCGCCGGAGCCGCGACGGATGCTTCTGTCTCGGCAATTTGTTCCTCACCTTCGGCTGCTTTGTCTACCGGGTCCGGGTCCGTCTTTCTCTTTTCGCTGAGGAGGCTGTTTACTACCTGACCGACCTCTTCAATGGAAGTGCGCAGCTTGTTGAAAGCAGGTCCGTCGCTCCCATACTTCTCTTCGCAGAATTCCTGCAGCGCTTCGAGAGTCGTCAACGTGGATTGCAGAGAATTATGCAGCCCGGCATAAAACGCCTTCGGCGTGGCTGCGAAGGCCGCATCGAAGACCTCGCCAGTCACTTTGCCATCGGCGATCGACTGCTCGCGGGCTTCCCGCTTGGCGTCGTTGTATTCGACGTCGGCTTCATAGCCGACGGCCCGGGACTCCTTGTATTGGAAATAATTCAGGCCCTTTTGCGTGATCGGAGCTTCGCGCGCCAGGCCGGCAACGCGGTTCGCCGCCCATTCGATGGGCATCGCGCGCATGCCGGTGTCGCCATCTTCGATAACGGGATAAAGCGTGTCCCAGAACTGCTCCTGCAAATCGAGCATGAGCTTCAGGCAAGGCTCGATGAGAGACACGCCTTCCTTCTTGACGTGAGCCTCGGTGAGCCACGCTGCAAGTTGCAGGTCTTTGCTCCTGATGGCGAGTGCTTCGCCCGCCAGCTTGATGACTAAGGCGAAATCAGCCTTCTTGACCTGGCGCTCCCAATCGCCGCTGGGAAGACTTTCGTCTTCTTCTGTCCGCGCTTCTTTGATTTGGTCATAGACCTTTTCGTAGCGGAGATTGGCGCCAGAGGGATTGTCACCTGGAATCGGATTCAGCAGATCATCACGTAGTGGCACTGTCGGCCGTCTCCCGGGCGTGATGGAAAATCAAGTTCCGCAGTTGCAGGAATGGCTCCTCTTCGTCCCCGCACAGCAGCAGTTTTTGACCAAGAGGAATTTCGCCGTACTTCGCGGCGTCTTCCCAGACCGTGGCGCGCCCAAGGCGAACCGCATCGTCAGGATGTCTCCAGGAAAGCGGCGAAATCACGGGCAGCAGGACCTCACCAAGATCCTGCAGGCGAAAATCGGAAGTGGTGTGAAGGACGGCCGGCATCCAGAGCAGATCGCGCAGCCGTTTCGGCGGCTGGACTTCGACCGACTCGACGTAGGCGAACGGGATCCAGGTATAACTGCCCGCAATAAAGGCTTCGAGATGAGCGCCGATGCGCGGATCGGCATCGGAAAGCTCGGTGAATTCGGCGCCGTTCCACTGTCCGCGCGGCGAAGGCTGAGTTGTGCCGAGCGGCAGCTCATCTTTGGCGAACATCTCCTGCCTTGTTCTTTCGGCGTGCAGAGCGGCGCGGTAGAGCATCGCCCCTGACGCGGCCTCGGGGCTGGCGTCGGAAAGCACGTCGAGCTGTTTGCCGGCGCGGTCGTATTCGCCTGCGAAGCAGAGCAATTCGAACAAAAAAGTACGGCGCCTGGTGTCGAGCGGTTGTTTTCTCAACTCGTCACCAAGCGCATCGATTGCAGGCTTAAGCTGGCCGGCACGATAGAGCGAAAGCGCGTCCATGAGGGTCGCCCTTACGTGAGCTTGTTTTCCTTCGTGTTGTAAGTGACTGGGCCGGTGCTCTTGAGGTTGCCTTTCTCGTCCTGCACCGAGTAGTCAATCTTGATTTCGTTATACGTAAACGAAATGCTGACGGTGGGAACTTCGCTCGATCCCGACATCTGCAGGCTGGTGACAAATATCTCGGCGAAATCGACCTTCAGGTAGGGCTTGCCTTGCCCGCCGGACTTGACCGCGCTCAGTGTGCCCGAACTGATGTGTGTACCCAGACCGATGGACTTGAAGAACTTCGGCGTTGACTTATCGAAGTAGGTCATCAGGCTGAAATCGCTCAGGTCGGCCTTGCCCGCGCCGGATCCGCCCGTGCCGGACACCGAGGAAACCTGGGACGCACCCCAACTCCAGCTCATAAGTTGAATCTGATTCTTGAAGTTCGCATCCGAAGATTCACCTTCGACGCCGTCAAGCTTAAGGAAATAATCTACCGCCATATGTTGGCTCCTCTCTTGCCACGGTTAACGATGCTAGTCTATGTCGTCTTTGCGGGGATCGGCGATGCGGCGCTACTTGCGCGCCGACGCCGGCAAATCGGCAACCAGACGAAGCGAAACAGAGAGCTCGTCGAGCTGGAAATGCGGCTTCAGGAACGCGACTGCACGGTAGGCGCCAGGCTTGCCCGGTATTTCCGAGACCTGGATAGATGCTTCCCGCAAAGGCAGTTTTGCCTTGGCTGCCTGTGACGCATTATCGTCCGCGCAAACGTAATTACTGATCCATTGGTTAAGAAATTTTTCGCAGTCCTGGCGAGTCATGAAGCTGCCAATCTTGTCACGCATCATCGCTTTCAGATAGTGCGCAAACCGCGACATCGCGAGAATGTAAGGCAGTTGGGCGGAGAGGCGCGCGTTCGCGTTGGCCGCTTCCTTGTCATACAGCTTTGGCTTGTTGGCCGTCTGCACACTGAAAAAGGCCGCGTAGTCGGTTCCCTTGCAGTGCACCAGAGGCACCAGGCCCTGGTCGGCGAGTTCCTTCTCGCGACGGTCGGTAATCGCGACCTCGGTGGGGCACTTCAGGGCGATGTCGCCTTCGTCGGTGCGGAAGGTATGAGCCGGCAGACCTTCGACCAGGCCTCCGCCTTCAACGCCGCGGATCGCCGCGCACCAGCCATGACGGGCAAAGGAATTGGTGAGGCGCGCGCCCAGACCATAGGCCGCGTTGCCCCAGAGATACTTCGAGTGATCGCTGCCGTCGACCGCCTCCTCATAATCGAAGGCATCGACCTGCTTGGTGTCCTTGCCGTAAGGAAGGCGCATGAGGATGTGCGGAAGCGTGAGAGCGACGTAGCGCGAATCCTCCGACTGACGGAAGGACTTCCACTTGGCGTACTCGGTCGAGTCGAAGATCTTGCCGATATCGCGAGGCGCGCCAAGCTGCGTATAGCTGGTGAGATTCAGCAGCTCGGAGGAGGAGGCGCTGACGAAGGGCGCATGGGCGGCGGAGGCAACCTGAGAGATGCGCTCCAGCAACTCGACATCCTCGGGGCCGCGTCCGAATTCGTAGTCACCGAGAAGCGCCGCAAATGGCGCGCCGCCGAAGACGCCGAACTCCTCTTCATAGACTTTCTTAAAGAGGGCGCTCTGATCGAACTCGGGCGCACGCTGCAGATCTTTCAGGAGCTCGCGCTTGGAGACATTGAGCACTTTGATCTTCAGCATGTCGCTGGTTTCCGACTGATCGATCAGGTACTTGATGCCGCGCCACGTTCCTTCAAGCTTCTGGAAGGCGGCATAATGGAGAATCTCATTCAACTGAAGCGATATGAGCCGGTCGATCTGCGCGATGCGGGCCTGAATGGTGGCCTCGGCGTCGCGGGTCAGGGTCATGTGGCCCTGGAGAACCTGGTTGACGAACTCCTTGACCATGTCGCGTCCGCGCTCGAGGGTGGCCGCATCGCGGTCAAAACGGCCCCGGGCAACGATCTGTTCAAGAAGACTCTGTTCTGTCTGCTGCTCAGCTGCCGCACCTGCGGCAGAAGCCGCAGTCTTTGACGTACTCATTCCCCACCTCCGCTTGTGCCCAGTTCAGCACGGAGCTTTTCACGCAATTCAGTGTTGGAAACCGCATCGAACAAGGCCTCGTCGAGCTTGTCGTTGCCCTGCAGGCTGCCGCGCAGATCGGAAAGCCGGGTGCGCAGATCGAATAGCTCCTTCAGCGGCGCGACCTGTTTCGCAACGTTCTCCGGGGAGAAGTCGTCGAGGCTCTCGAAGCGCAGATTGACGCCGATCTGGCCGGCATTGGGATCGTCGCTCAGCTTGTTGGGAACGGAGAAGGCCAGGTGTGGCTGCATCCCCTTGAGGACGCTGTCAAAGTTGTCTGGGTTGATCTCGACGAATTTGCGATCCTTGAGGGCGGCGAGCGGTTGCTCGGGCTGCCCGGTCAGATCTCCGAGGACACCCATAACAAATGGCAGTTCCTTGAGCTCGATCGCGTCGCCGATCTCAACGTCATAGGTGATGTGCACGCGCGGCGAACGAACGCGGTCCAGTTTATGCTGCGTACTTTCCTTAGCCATGGCTCTATCCTCGAGGGGCGCTCACGGGAAGAAAAACCCGTTCCCCTCTGCTTCGAAATAACACATTCTGACGGGATTTATTCCCTAAAATTACTTTCCCTTCAACCCTTTTAATATCAATCATTTGTTAATGGTTCTTGGTTTTGGGACGCTTCTAAACCTGGCAGTGAGAGCGGGGCAATTATTAACTTCCCCATGGTGCGTGTCAAGCCGAAAGCGTTACGACTTGGGTAGTAACAACCCTTCAAACTACACTTTGGGAATCACCCGGCTCGAAGTGGGACGGAACACTGCGCGATATACTCAGAACCCGAACAGGAAATCCAACGCATGCGTCAGTTGCAACCGGTAGTCTGGTCGAAGGGCGTCTTCTTATCTCCGCAACACCTGCAGGCGCAGGACCGTTACTTCGAGGAAAACCTGCGCTTTCTTTCCGACGCGCTCGCCTTCCGCAACTGGGGCCTCTCCTCGCTGCAGATCGATAGCATGGGGCTGAGTGAAGGCCAGCTCACCGTGAGCCAGGCTACGGGCGTCTTTCCCGACGGTCTGATGCTCGACGTGCCCGGCTCCGACGCGCCGCCGCGTTCGCGCACGCTCGAGGAATGCTTCCCCGCCGGCAGCAACCGCTGCTCCTTCTACCTTGCCATTCCGCAGGACAGGCCCGGAGGGATCAATATCGGGCTGCAACGTGGCGGCATCAGCACCCGCTTCTACTCCGAATTGCAGATGCTGCGCGACGAGAACAGCACGGGCATTGAGAAGCCAGTGTCGCTGGCGCGCAAGAATCTGCAGATTCTTGCCGAGGGCGAGAATCTCGAGGGATCTGTGCTATTACCGCTGGCTCAGATTGAGCGAACCGAAGCCGGCAGCTACCGGCTGGATGCGAAATATGTGCCGCCGATGCTGAATGCGAAGGGCAACGAACTGCTCACCGGCATCCTGCGGGGACTCATCGAGACGCTGGTAGGCAGAAGCAGCCAGCTTGCCGGCACGCGGCGCCAGCGCAACCAGTCGCTCGCCGACTTCAGCGCTTCCGATGTTGCCAACTTCTGGCTGCTCTACACGATCAATTCCCATCTGCCGGTTCTTCGCCACATGCTGCAGAGCGACCGCGTTCACCCTGAAACTCTCTTTCTGCAAATGCTCACTCTGGCGGGCGCGCTCACCACGTTTTCGCCCAGGCTGGAGCCGCGCGACCTGCCGAAGTATGAGCACGAGGAACTCGGGCCGTGCTTTATCGCGCTGGATGCGATCATTGCCGAACTGATGGATACGGTGGTGCCCAGCAACTTTGTCGCCCTGCCGCTGAAGTCGCTGCGCGACTCGATCTACGCGACGGCGATCGACAAGGACAAGTACTTTGAGAACTCGCGCTTCTACCTGGCTATCTCCTCTGACCTGCGCGAGGCCGACCTGATCAGCAAGACGCCGCTGCTGGCCAAAGCATGCTCGGCGACCCACATCGAGCAGCTCATCCGCCAGGCGCTGCCGGGACTCAAGATGCTGCACGTGCCGGTGCCTCCGCGCGCCATCCCGGTGAAGCTACGCTATCAGTACTACAGCCTGGAGCGCAGCGGGCCAGTCTGGGAGGCCATCGTGCGCTCGCGCAATTTCGGCGTCTATGTTCCGGGAGAGATTCCAAACCCGGAGATGGAGCTGATCATTCTCTTCGCAAACACGGAGTAGCCACTGATTGATACCGTGTCTTGATACTGCGTCCGGCGGTTTAGTGGTGGCGCAGGACAAAGATCAGGATCAGCACGATCACCAGCAGGACGAAGATATTCAGGATCAGAATGAGCGGCAGATACTGCTGCAGTCTGCCCTGCGCAGGCGGAGGCGGCGGCGGCGCAGCTGGCGCTGGAGGCGGCGGAAACTGGAAAGCCGGTGCCTGAAACTGCGGTCTCGCCGGAGGTGCCGCTGCGCCCTGCGCGGAGGGCATCTGCGGGATAGCCGGTGCAGGAGGAAATGCCGGGGCAGGCGGAAATTGCATCGGCGGCGCTGGCGGGCGGGCCTGGGGCGGAGCGACAGGCGGCCCAGGTGGCGCGCTTTGTGTCTGGAGATCGCGCAACTGTGAACCGGAGATCACTCGTGTGAATTCACCGGGCCCGGTCGACGCGGGCGGCGGTGCAGGAGTCAACGGAGCCTGCGGAATTACAGGAGGTTGTGCCGCCTGCTTTGGGTCCGAATCTGCGGAAAGGGTTCGCAGGAGCTGGGTGAAGCCTCCCACCGCCGGAGGCGCAGGTGAAGACTGCGGTGAAGACGGAGCCATAAACGGCTCGGACTGCTTGGGCGGTTCTTCTTTATTCAACGCCTGCAATAGCTGGGTAAAACCGCCCTGGGCAGGAGGAATACTTTCCGGTGGCGGCGAACTGGCGGGGAAACGGAAGTTGCCCGCCGATGGCGGCTCGGACTTCAGCGATTTCAGGGGATCTTCCTGAGGAGTTGCATCCTGGGGGCGAGAGGCGAAGGCCTGCGTAAATGTGCCAGGTCCCGAAGCCGGTTGTGCCGGCGCAGGCTCGGGTGCCGGAGGCGCGGCCGGCGGCTGAGGATTCGAAGACGCCGCAGGCGGAACCGCCCGAAACATCCGGGTAAAGTCACCCGGCGCGGCAGGAGCCTGCGGCGGGGCGGGCTGCGCCGGCATTGGCGTGGTCTTTTCCGTGTCGCCTGACTTGTCAGACACAGCGTTGAACATCTGCGTGAATGTGCCGGGTCCGCTGGCAGCCGGTGGCGGCGTCGGTGGTGCTGCGGCCTGGGGCTCCGGTTTTTGCGCCGACGTGTTGAGAGTCTGCAGCAGCTGCGTGAACTCACCCGGTGGGGGAGCCGCCGGTGGTGTTGGAGCGGGCGGCGGCGGGGGCGAGAACGTAGCCTTCTCCACTACGACCTGAGTGAAGACGTTTGCCAGATCGTTTTCAGGCCTGGAGGCTGCGTTCGGTGGCGTGAAAACGGAAGTCGGCGACGAAGCGGCCGGCGGGGACGGCGGTGTAGGCGAACGATTCTGAAGCGCTTGAAAGGTCTCCGTGAATCCGCCGGGGTTGCCGGAAGATTGCGGCGGCGGCGGGGCGGCGGCGGATGGGACGACGGGCGTCCACGGTTGGGTCTGTTGCGAAGGCGGCGATGCCGGCGTGGGCGGATCGGCGGGAGCAGGCGGTCGTTCCGGCGGGCTCGCTTCTGGACTGTTCGCTCCTGGGCTGCCCAAAAGAGACCTCAGCAGATCGTCGTCCTGCGGTGGAGCAGACTTGGGGGAAACCGTTCCAAAAATGGCGGTTGCGCTCGACGGATCACCGGAAGGAGATTCCTCTTTACCGGTGAATTCGGGCTCATCGAAAGGAGACTTGGGCGCGTCCATTGAGGGCTACCGTATTTCTGGATTATCGCTTGATTCTGGAGACCAAGACTACATTGCAATTACTTGACAGTAAAGTACAGGCAACCTACGATGCACACACGACTTGGCCGCTCTAAACACAGTCTTTAGAAACCCCGCGGCAAACGCGCCGATTGAGCCTGGCGGCGCTGCGCGTCCGCGAGCCTCCCTATATCATCAAATTCGCCGGATGGTTGGGTTCTTATGAAATTCCTGTCGCGAGTCGTGTGGTCAGAGGGTATGTACCTGGGCCCTCACCATTTTCAAACACAAAGCCGCTATTTCGAAGATTCGATTGCCTTCCTTGCCTCCAGCCTGTGGCATGAACCGTGGGGGCTTTTACACGCCGAACTCGACCAGAAGGCCATTCGCAACGGCAACGCGGTGCTGTTGCACGCCTCGGGGATTTTCCCGGACGGCCTCACCTTCGAGCTGCCGAATTCCGATCCTGCTCCGGAACCGCGCAATCTGCTGGAGGTATTCCCTTCCACCGACGCTGTGCTGACGCTGTTTCTGGCAGTACCCGGCCGCCGGGACAATGGCTTCGACTGCGATCTGAGCTCCGCCGCGGATGGGGCGCGCTTTTCGAGGATGCAGCGCACCCTGCGGGATGAGACCAACGGAATCGACGAGCGCGAGGTCGACCTTGGACAGAAGAATATCCGGCTGCTTACCGACGCCGAGCTGACGCCGCAGATGCTCTCGATTCCGGTCGCGCAGGTGCTGCGCGACGGCCGAGGGCACCTCGTCTATGACGAGGATTTCATCCCCACATGCCTGCGGGTGAGCGCGAGCGAGCCCCTCATGCTGCTGATCAAGCGGCTGCTGGAGACCATCGGTGAGAAAAGCAGCACGATCTCGCGCAGCGCGCGGCGCCAGGGACGATTCGAGGCGGGAACGTCGGCTCTCGATGTGGCGAACTACTGGTTTCTCCATGCTCTCCACAGCGTCATTCCACCACTGCAGCATCTGAGCACCACGAAGCACGCGCATCCCGAGGAGCTGTTCATCGAGCTGTCACGGCTGTCAGGAGCCCTTTGCACCTTTGCCGTCGATTCCGATCCGCGCCAGCTCCCCGGATATGATCATCGTTCTCCCGGGCCGGCCTTCCGGGTGCTCGACGCGCATATTCGGAAGCATCTTGAGATTGTGGTGCCGTCGAACACCGTGACGCTGGAGTTTCAGCCGCAGGAGCCATACATCTTTGCCGCCGATGTGGTGGATGAGCGGTGCCTGCGCCACGCCCGCTGGGTCTTTGGAGTGCGATCGGCGCTGGGCGAATCGGAGCTGCTGAACCTGGTGCCGCGCCTGGTGAAGGTCTGCTCTTCGCGGTTCGTACCGGAACTGGTGAAACGCGCGCTGCCCGGAATGACACTAAGACATTTGCAGGTGCCCCCGACGGCTATCCGCGCCGAGGTAGACATGCAATACTTCGCAATCGAGACCACCGGCCCGTGCTGGGAGCACATCCTGCAGACGCGCAAGGTCGGCGTATATATTCCGGGTGAAATTTCAAAGCCGGAGTTTGACCTCACCGTCATCGTGGAGACATCGTAATGGCCACCATTCGCGTCAACAGCCTGGCATATTGTTTCCAGGAAGTGCTGACCGCCATCCTGCGCGTGCGCTTCCAGCGTCAGCAGGTGCAGGACTCGGAGAGCTTTCGCGCCCAGATGCGGCGCTCGCTGCAGGCGGCGATGCAGGAGGCGCGTGCGCTGGGCTACGCGAGCGAGACTGTGCAGATGGGCGTTTTCGCGGTCGTCGCCTACATGGATGAAAGCGTGCTCAACCTGCAGAGCCCGGCATTTGCCGACTGGGCGCGGAGGCCGCTGCAGGAAGAGCTCTTCGGCGGGCACCTCGCCGGCGAGACCTTCTTCCGCAATTTGAAGGCGCTGCTCAGCCAGCAGGATTCTGCAGAGGTGGCCGATGCGCTCGAATTGCACTGCCTCTGCCTGCAGATGGGATACCGCGGCCGCTACGCTCTGGGCGACTCGGGTGAGTTGCACCAGATGCTGCGGCAGGCGCGGGAAAAGATTCAGCGCATCCGCGGCGCGGCCTACCTAGTGCCTCCGATGGCTCCGCCCGAGGTGCGGCCGGCGCGGGCAACGGATTCGTGGAGCCGCGCACTGCTCATCACGACATGCGTGCTTGCCGGGCTGACGGTGATCGCCTTCGGCGGCTATGAACTTGCCCTTGGCTCGGGAGTGTCCGGGGTGCAGAACAGCAGTCTGAACGCGCGATAGGAGCAGGTCGTGGTATCGATCGTCATCTCTGTCCTGATCTTCGTACTTTCCGTTGTGCTGGCATGGCTGGCCGGGCCTCTGCTGCGCCTGGAAGGCACCTCCCTGCTGATCCTGCGCATCCTGCTTGTGCTGCTCGGCGCAGCCGCGGCGACGATCATTCTGATGCTGCATTTCCGGGAGAAGCGCCGGAACGCCGCTACCGGGAATGTGGCCGGCGGCACGGAGATGGACACCCTGCTGCGCGACGCCGAAAGGAGACTGGCTGCGGCGCAACGTAGCGGCGCGAAATCGCTCGATTCCCTGCCCCTGCTCTATCTGGTGGGCGAAGCGAACTCGGCGAAGACGACCTCGGTTCTCAAATCGGGCCTCGATCCTGAGCTTCTTGCCGGACAGATCTATCGCGACCAGGATGTGATCGCCACTCCGGTGGTGAACCTCTGGTACACGCAGCAGTGCGTGATCGTGGAAGCGGGAGACGCTGTCCGCAGGAGTCCGGCGCTGTGGAGCAAGCTGATCCGCAGGACAAGGCCCAAGGCCTACCGCTCGGCGATGGGCGCGCAGGCTCCGGTCCGCGCGGCGGTCGTATGCATCAGCTGTGAGCTCTTCCTCGGCGCGAGCGCTTCGGAAGCCTCGCTTGCCGCGGCCCGGGCAACGAACCAGATGCTGCGCGATCTGGCACAACATCTCGGGACCGAAGTGCCGGTCTATGTGGTTTTCACCAAGCTCGATCGGCTTCCTGACTTCACGGAGTACGTCCGCAACCTGACAACCGAAGAGGCCTCGCAGCCGTTAGGGATGGCGTTTGCCCGCAGCGAGGCATCGAGCGGCGTGTATGCCGAGAAGGCGATGGCCGAGGTGACGTCGTCGCTCGACCAGTTGATCTTTTCGCTGGGAGAGTATCGCCTCGAGATGCTCGGGCGCGAGACGGAGGCGAGAAATGTCGACCCTGTCTACGAGTTTCCCCGCGAGCTGAAGAAGCTGCGCAACAATCTTGCGGCTTACCTGGTTGAGCTGGGCCGGCCAAGCCATTTGAACGCCAATCCGTATCTGCGCGGCTTCTACTTCACTGGTGTTCGCGCACACATGGTCGAGCAGATGGTGAGTGCTCCTGCGCAGACTCCAAAAACTGCGCCCGCGGAGGCAGGGGCCACGCGGATGTTCTCGGTGCAGCAGATGCAGTCCGCCACTCCGCAGCCCACGCCGCAGGTTGTATCGCAGAAGGTGGCGCAATGGTGCTTCCTGCCGCGGATTTTCCCGGTCGTCGTTCTTCAGGATCGAAGCGCGCTGGCCAGCACCAGCCACAGCGGCAGAACCCATCTCTTTCGCCGCGTTGTCTTTGCAACACTTTCGCTGCTGCTGCTCTTCTACCTCGCCTGCCTGACGATCTCCTACGGCAACAACTCCAGACTCGCGCATGACATTGCTTCGGCGGCGAGTGCACTCCCGGAGAGGACGGTCCCGGCTTCGACATTGGCATCGACACAGGATCTGACGGCACTCAACAAGCTGCGCGTGGCGCTGGTACAGCTTGAAAATTATCGCGAAAACGGTCCGCCGCTGATGTATCGCTGGGGGCTGTATCACGGAGACCAGCTTCGCGAGGCCGCGCGGCATATCTACTTCGACCGCTTTCAGCGGTTGCTGCTGACGAATACGCAAACGAATCTCGTCGCCACGCTGAATGGGCTGCCTGCCTCGGCGCAGCCGGACTCCGACTACGGCGACGCATACAACCCGCTCAAGGCGTATCTGATCACCACGACGAATCCCGACAAGAGCACGGCGGAATTTCTCACGCCCGTGCTGATGCAGTACTGGGTCAAGGGCAGGGTTGCCGATACGGACGAACAAAAGCAACTTGCACAGTTACAATTCGACTTTTACGCGAATGAACTGCGGTCGGGCAATCCCTATTCGATTGCTCCGGCAATGGCGAGCGTCAACCATGCGCGCACCTACCTGGCGAGTTTCGGGGGATTTGCCCGGATCTATCAGCAGATGATCAATGCCGCGAACAAAGCGGCTCCCGCCATCGATTTCAACCGCTTGTATCCCGGCTCATCGGCGGTCGTCGTCGATTCGCACATCGTTCCCGGGGCGTTTACGAAGAACGGCTTTGCGTTCATGCAGGATGCGATCCTCCATCCGGAGAAATACTTCAGCGGCGAGGCGTGGGTCCTGGGAGATCAGGCTCCCCCGTCGCTCGATCCCAAGGCGCTGACGGCGCAGCTCGCCAGCCGTTATCTAACCGATTACCAGACAGAGTGGCGCACCTTCCTCCGGTCTGCATCGGTAGTCAGGTATCGCGACCTGAGAGATGCCGGAACCAAGCTGCAGCTTCTCTCCAACCCCAGTTCTCCGCTGCTGGAGCTCTTCTACACGGCGTCGCACAATACCGCGGTGGCGAACCCTGATATCGCGAAACAATTCCAGCCCACGCAGGTGCTCGTTCCTCCAGACAGCGCTGACAAGCTGATGAACGACAAGAACACCAGCTATGTGAATGGCCTGGTCGGCCTGCAGGGCGCCGTGTCGCAGGTTGCAGCCGATCCCAACGCGGCGAATACTCCCGGAGCCTTCCAGCCGGTGATCACTGCGGCGATCAGCGCGCGGGGAGCGGTCAGCCAGACGGCCCAGGCTTTCAATATCGACCCGCAGGCGCATATCGAGCAGGTGGTGCTTGCACTGTTACAGGCGCCGATCACATCCGCCGAAGACATTGCCAAGCCGGGAGCGCCGAAAGGCGGCGGCCTGTGCGCGAGCCTCTCGCCGCTGATGGCGAAGTTCCCGTTCTCGCAGGCGGCGACGGTGGAAGCAACTCCGGCCGAAGTTTCCGCTTTCTTCCAGCCGGGATCGGGATCGCTCTGGCAGTTCTATGATGCTTCGCTGAAGCCGCTGGTCATGCAGCAGGGATCCACCTATGTTCCCGCGCTGAACTCGCCGATCAAGGTCAATCCGGCGTTTCTGCAGTTCTTCAACAAAGCCGCAAGCGTGTCGGCTCTGATGTATCCGGCCGGCGCAACGTCACCGACGCTGAACTTCACGGCGAATATCCTGCCGTCAAAGGAGATTCAGAGCGTCACGCTTGTTGTAGACGCACAGAAGCTTACCGGCTCAAGTGCGTCGAAGGCATTTACCTGGTCGGCGGCGAGCGCTCAGCAGGCGCAATTGATCGCCAGCTACGCGACAGGCAGCCTGCCGCTCCTACAATTCGGCGGACCATGGGCGCTCTTTCACCTGACAAACAAGGGGCGCGTTGCGCAGGCGGGCAATCCGGGACGCCTGGATTATCCACTCGAAGTCTCGAACACGCCGATCGTCGTCGCGGGCACGCCGCTGGTGGTTCATCTGGAATTGTCCGGGCCGGGAGCGGGCCTGCTTATGCCGGGAGGGTTGAGCAGTATCCGCTGCGTTGCAACCGTGGGCCGCTAAGCCGAGGCTTCGATCTCGCCCGTGGGCGCGGGCTCATCGGATTCGCTGAACCGAAGCAGCAGGCAGGTCACATTATCGACCGCGCCCTGATCCTTCGCGGCATCGATCAGGGACTGGCAGGCCTGAGCGAGATCGGGCGTTGCCAGAACAAGGCTGGCGATTTCCGCGGCGTCGGCGTAGCGGGTGAGGCCGTCGGTGGTCAGCAATACGATGTCGCCCGGTTCGAGAGCCGCCGTAAACAGATCGGGCTCGACCGATTCCCCGGTCCCGATGGCGCGTGTGATGAGCGACTGCAGCGGCGAGGAGCCCGCGTCATCTGGACTCATGACACCATTGCGAATCTGCTCGGCGATATAAGAGTGGTCCAGTGTGATCTGGGCGCACTGGCCGTCGCGTAGAAAATACGCGCGGCTATCGCCTACGTTGCCGATGACAATCTTGCGGCCATCGACGCAGGCGGCGACGAGCGTGGTCCCCATGCCGCGTAATTCATCGCTGTCGCGAGCTAGCGCGCACACCTGCTGGTTCGCATAGAGGATCGCCTGATAAAGGCGCTGTTCCCCCTGCGCCGCCTGCGACTGCTGATTGAAGGAGCGGATCAATTCAGCAACCGCGGTGCTGCTCGCGACCTCTCCGGCAGCCATTCCGCCCATTCCATCGCATACGGCAAATATCTGCGCGGACGCGTCGTAGCCGAAGCTGTCCTCGTTGTTTGTCCGCTTGCAACCCACGTCGGTCAAAGCTGCGACTTCAAGTTTCAAAATACTTTGGGTTTCCATCGGAGAAACTCTTCTTTTCGACGCGCTGACAGCTTTGAGGGATGGCTCTCAGTTTGAGACTTTACCACTTCCGCGGTTGCGGGGTAAGACCGGCGGAATCTTGTCCGGCCTGTAACCAGCCGCCCGGCGGTGATCCCGCCCTCGCCGCCTCCCACGGAAGTGCCATTTCCACCCCTCGATTTCGCAAGCGTGCTACGCCTAATTGGGTTACACTCATTGCGCCAACGTGCCCTGCACGTTTTCCCCCTCTAGTTGAATCCGCTCGGGAAAGGTCATATTCCATGGCTTTAGCTCCTGGTACACGCGTCGGCGATTATGAGATTCTCGCCCTGCTGGGCGCCGGAGGAATGGGTCAGGTATACAGCGCCCGCAATGTCATCTCCGGCCGCACCGAGGCCATGAAGGTTCTGCTGCCCGACTTTGCGTCCGAAAAGGATCTTGCCGCCCGCTTCACCGCTGAGATTCGCACCCTCGCTGCCCTCGACCACCCCAACATCGCGCAGTTGCGCACCGCATTCGAGTTTGAAAACCGCCTGGTCATGATCATGGAATTCGTCGAGGGGGTCACGCTGGAAAAGCGGGCGAGCGAAGCGCCGATCCCCGTCAACGACGTCATCACCTACTCCATGCAGGTGCTGGCGGCTCTCAGCTATGCGCACAGCAAGGGCGTCACGCATCGCGACATCAAGCCGGCGAATATCATGCTCACTTCGCATGGCATCGTGAAGCTGATGGATTTCGGCATCGCCAAGTCTACCAACGACCTGCAGCTTACGCGGCCGGGCACGACGATGGGCTCGGTCTACTATATGTCTCCCGAGCAGGTGCGCGGCGGCACGGTCGACGCCCGCTCTGACATTTATTCCTTTGGCGTGACGCTGTATGAGATGCTCACCGGGCGGCGTCCTTTCCAGGCGGATACGGCTTACAGCGTGCTCAACGCGCAGCTTACAGAAGCGCCTGCGCCGCCCCAGCAGATCAATCCAGCGCTTTCGACCGAGCTGAATAACATCGTCCTGCGCGCGATGGTGAAGTTGCCCGACGGGCGTTTCCAGACGGCGGAGGAATTTCGCGCCGCTCTCCGCAATCTGCAGAAACCGGAGCCCAAGCCGACCTCTTCGCAGGCAGTCGCGTACGGGGCAACGATCGTCGAGAGCAGTGCAACTCCGCTGCGGCCTGTGGTTGTGCCGGGCGCGGCTTTGCCGAGCGTTACGCCCACCTCCACAAAGGGTCATCGCAGCCTCTGGATCGGTCTCGGCGCCGTAACCGCAATCATCGCAATGATTGCGGCGGCGACGGTGCTGCCGCGCATGCTCGCGACGCACGCAGACCAGAAGGCCGCTGGTGTAACGCAGACGACCCCGCCGCCACAATCCTCCGGGGATGCAAATGGGGCAATGGCACAACCGCAGCAAACGACCACGCCCAATCCTGCGCAGGCGGCTGCACCCAATCCTTTGACCAGCGCGATTCCGGATGCGACGCCCGCACCTCCGATGAACACCCCTGCTCAACAGACGCGGCCGGCACCGAACGCGGTGAAGAACAAAGCGCCAACCGCTCCACCTCCGCCGGCGGATACGGCTCCGCCCGGGCCTTCGAAGCAGGAAATCAGCCAGGCGCGGGAGAGGATGATTCAGCTTGATGCCGAGGCCGACAGCGTTCGCTCGAATATCCAGCAGGTTCGGAGCCAGCAGCAGGCGCAGGGGTTGGACATGCGCGGCGATGTACTGGCGTCGATGAACCGGATGAATTCGTACCTGAACGAGGCGAACCGGGCATTGAGCGAGAACGATGTGGAAACGGCCCAGCAGGAAATGGACCGTGCGGAGAAAGAGATTTCGAACTTGAAGACATTCTTGGGCCGTTAGGAGAGATAAGCAATGCGCAGCATGTTTCCCAAAATCCTTTCCCTCATTCTGATAAGCTCGCCGCTTGTTGCTCAGGCGCCGGTGCGGCACCGGGTGGCCGTGCTCGATTTCGGCTACGCCACGGTTATGAGTGCCTCACAGGCCGTCTTTGGAACAAATGTAGATATCGGCAAAGGTATCGCCGACATGCTCATCGACAAACTGCTCGCCGACGGCAATTTTCGCGTGATCGAGCGCAACGCTATCGATAAGGTTCTTCATGAGCAGGACTTCTCGAACAGCAACCGGGCCGATCCCAATACCGCCGCCAAGATCGGGCACATACTCGGCGTGGATGCCGTCATTACCGGCGACATCACGCAATTTGGCCGCGACGACCAGAACAAGAACTACGGCGGAGCCGTCGTCGGCGCGTGGACGCATGGCGCGTTTGGCGGCGTCGGCAAGCACGAAGCAAAAGCTGTCGTGGCAATTACCGTCCGCATGGTTGATGCGACCACCGGCGAAATCCTCGCTTCCGTGACCGGAAAAGGTGAATCCACCAGAAGCGGAACCAGTCTGCTGGGCGGGGGTTACGGCAACGGCTCCGGGGCAGAGGGCGGCTACAGCATGACCAGCAGCAATTTTGCCGCGACGATTATTGGCGAAGCGACAACGGCCGCGGTTGCGCAAGTCGCGACCGGCCTGAGCGCGGACTCTTCGAAGATTCCCGATGCGCCCCCGCCGCCCAAGGTCGCCGTCTCCGGGCTGGTGGCCGATGCGTCCGCGCCGGACAGCGTCATCATCAACGTCGGAAGCAGCTCCGGGGTTAAGGTCGGCGATAAGCTGAATGTGTCGCGAAAGGTACGGGATGTTAAGGATCCGGCGACCGGCAAGGTGCTGCGCTCGATCGAAAACCCGGTCGGCACATTGACCATCACCAGCGTTGACGCTGGCTCCGCGGTGGGAACCTTCAGCGGTTCCGGCGCGCCCAAGACCGGCGACACCGTGAAGACGCCTTAAGGTCGATTTTGATCCTCTACCGGCCAGCCGGCTCATCCAGCGGCTGGCCTTTTTCTTTCTCCGAAAACTCGGCTAATTGCCTCAGAAACATGGCCAGCACCTCTTCGCCGGTTCCCGAAACGTGGTCTCCGGGTCGTTGACCGCCCTTACGCCACGCCATCAGAAAAACCAGCGGAATCCAGCCGCGTCGGTCCTGTGCTAATCGCTGCCCGAAGACATAGAGGACTCTCGATAGTTTGACCGGCATCCTGACACCAGCAACATCGTTTTGCGACGGGTCCGCGCAAAGGGCCGGAGGCGAGGTAACCATATATTCGCGGCAGGCCAAAGGGCGGAACGGGTGAATGCTGCAGCTCTCGTCTTCAAGAAACGGACACGGTACGCCGGCATGGAAGTAATCCACCGCCAACCGAACCGCAGCCTCTTCTTCGAGGGTCCACTGTTCATCGAGAAGTTTTTCGATCACTTCGGCATCGCGCAATGCGCACAACGCGCGGTGGAAGCGGCCTTCGAGCTCCGCGCGCTTCTCTTCCGACAGCGTAGCCATCCAGTCCGACAACGCCTCAGCTTCGAAAAAGCTCACCGGAACCAACTGCCGGCAACAGGCTCCGCAGCCGGCCCGGCACGAGAGGGGCGTGCCCGCCCGCTCGGCTTCCTCGCCAATGCGATTGACAATGGCGTTCTCGAGATTCTGAATCACGGGAAGCAATTGGGTCAGCGTCGTCCGGCCGGCGGGAAGGTTCACGGCGGCATTGAGGAAGCCACCACCGACTGGCAGCTTAAAGGAGACTCGCGCGGCAGGTGAAAGCGGCGTTTCCGGGTTCATCGACATGGTTCGACCAGCCTGGTCAGCAGATACGACGGACCCGCGTATTGTAACGGGAAGAGTCTGGCCCGTTTCGGGCGATTGAGTCCACTCAGTGTTGGTAACATGACTCTCCGGCCTTTCTGCTGGCTCGCAGGGTTAGAATCGTGTTACCGTGCCGTTCAGAGTTAGCTTTAAGGTAACTGAAGCATTGTTTTGAATTTAGGCACTCCGTGAGCGGAGGCTCCGGCAGCGGCCATTTCTGTCTTAACCTGCGTCGGGCAAAGAACAGTGGATGCGCTCTCGATAAAAAAAATAGGGAAATACGAGATCACGGGCATTCTGGGCCGCGGCGGCATGGGGGTGGTCTACCGCGCCGAAGACAAGCGGATCGGCCGCCAGGTCGCCATCAAGACGCTGACCGAGGGCTTCTCCGGACAAGCGGACATGCTCGAGCGCTTCTATCGTGAGGCGCAGGCGGGAATCCTTCAGCACCCGAACATTGTGATTGTGTATGACCTCGGCGATGAAGACGGCGTGCCGTTCATCGTCATGGAGTATGTTGCCGGCGATCCTTTGGATAAGGTCATCACATCCGGCAAGGTTGTTCCGCTGATCGATAAGCTCAGCGTGATCGAGCAGGTCTGCGCCGCTCTCGGTTATGCGCATCAGCGCGGCGTCGTTCATCGCGACATCAAGCCTGCCAATGTGATCGTGCAGCCGGATGGCCACGCGAAGATCGTCGACTTCGGCATAGCGCGGGTGCAGAGCTCAAATGCTGAAACGGGCCTCACGCGCACTGGTAACGTCATCGGCACGATTCACTACATTGCGCCCGAGCGGTTGCGCGGGCAGCCCTTCGATGGCCGCTCCGACATCTTCTCGACGGGAGTCATGCTCTATCTGCTGCTGAGCGGCGCTCTTCCCTTCTCCGGCGAAGATATGACGGTGCTGCAGAAGCTGGTGAATGAGCCGCATCCGCCGCTCACGACTTATCTTTCGAACTACCCGCCATATCTCGACACCATCCTCGAGCGGGCTCTTGCCAAAGACCCTGAGCAGCGTTACTCCACCGCTGAAGAGTTCGGAGCCGACCTTCGCGCCGTCATCGATGACCTGAAACATGGCCGCATCACCGAGCTTTTCAACGATGCGGAGCGGCTGACGGCGGAACAACAGTTCATCCGCGCGCGCGAAGTGTTGCAGCAGATCATCAAGATCGACGCGCAGCACACCGGCGCAAGGCAACTGCTCGGAATCGTGCAGCAGAATATCGCCCGCCAGCAGCGCGCCGAGCAGGTCCGGCAACTTCTCGCCGCGGCCGATGAAGCACTTGCCTCATCGCGCTTTGCGGAGGCCCTCCCGCCGCTGGAGCAGGCCGTCAAACTCGATCCGTCGAATGCCGACCTGCAGGCCAGGCTGGAAGCAGCCAAAGAGAAGAAGCGCAAGCACGATGAAATCGACAGCCTGGTCGCCGAGGCCGACGCCTCGCGCAGTCGCGGTGACCTGACCGGAGCCCTGAAGGTACTCGAAAAAGCCCTTCAACTCGACCAGGAGAATACCCGGGTTCGGGCGATCTACACAGAGTATGCCAAAGAGGCGAAAGCGGCCGCCCAGCAGGGCCAGATCCGCGAGATGTTGCAGAATGCGCGGCACGAGGTCGGCGCGCGGCGGTACACCGCTGCAATCGAGATCCTGCGCGAAGTCAGCAAGCTCGATCCGTCGCATCCCGAGGTCGAGAGCCTGCTGCACACCGCGGTAAGCGGGCAGGAGCAGGAACGCCGCCGCAAATTGCTCGAGCAGGTGCAGGCACAGGTGGAAAGCTGCCTCCTCGCCGATGAGTACGATCGCGCAACGGAGTTGGTAAGCCGTGCGGTTGAGCAATTGCCGTCGGAGCCGTCGCTGCTCCAGCTGAAGACGCGCGTTGCCGCCGAGGCGCGAAAGTTTCGCGTCAGGCAATTGATCGACGTCGCCGCCGCCAGGGCCCAGGAAGTATTCGCGGCTTCGCCGCACGAAGCGCTGGGAATCGTGCAACGGGCCCTGCAGGAGCTTCCCGGTGAAGAACGCCTGCTGGCGCTTGAAGACTCGCTGCGGCAGCGCCTCAAGAATCTGCAGGCGGAAGAGGTGCGCGGGCGATATCTTCGCGAAGCGCAGGAGGCGATCGACCAGCGCCAGTTCGAAAAGGCCGTCAGCGTCCTTGAATCGT
>Ga0335075_10002635_pt1 | contig 28684 bp, 19 predicted proteins | sample Lox_Sample_24_FD_206723 | JGI IMG/M metagenome (GOLD analysis project Ga0335075, IMG submission 206723) | Soil microbial communities from Loxahatchee National Wildlife Refuge, Florida, United States - Lox_Sample_2.4 | ecosystem: Environmental > Terrestrial > Soil > Wetlands | place: USA...
GTAGTTGATCGTGAAGCCCGACCCCTTCAGCAGGAAGTCCAGCGGCTGCACGTACGTCACCTCGACACCATCCAGCGTGATCAGTTCGCTGGTGTTCTGGCGCTGATCGACGCGCACCGGCGCATTGTTCGGATCGCCGGTGGTGCAGCTGCACAGGTTGTTGGCCACGGTGCGCAATCCGGTCTGCGTCGCGACGGGCAGCGTGGCGAAGTCGATGCCCAGCTGGCCGAACGGCGTCGGCGTGCTGACGATCGAGGTGTAACCCTCGATCTCCTTGCGCCAGCCGTTGACGGCGATCACGCCGAGACCGGAATCACCGAAGTACCACTCGAGACCGAGATCGTAATTGTCGGCGAAGTACGGGCTCAGCCCCGGGTTGCCGCGCGTCAGCACGTCGCCGCTCACGCTCAACGATTCGTTGGGCGCGATGTCGCCGGGCTGCGGACGCGTCATCGTCTTCGACGCCGCGGCACGCAACACCAGGCCGTGACCCAGGTCGCTGGCCACGTTGAAGCTCGGCAGGTACTTGTCGTAGCTGACGGCGTTTCTCTGCTCCTGGCGGACCTGGCCGGACGGCGTATTGACGTTCACGTAGCCCGAGACGAACTGGTCCGTCTCGATGCGGCGCACGCCGACGTTGTAACGAAGCTTGCCGAGGATCTCGAGCTGGCCATTCGCCTCGACGTACATCGCATCGGTCTGCTCGTCGAGCACACGCGGGCTGTAGCCGTTCACGTAGATGCCGCCGACGTTGTTGACGCCCAGCTCCTGCTCGAACCAGCGGATGTTCGTGGTGGGATCGAGCTCGCTGTAGTTCGGCAACGCCCAGCCGTTGTTCAGGCCGACGTCGAAGTCCGACGTGTTGTAGAGCTCGCCGTGGGTCCACGGCTGCAGGTACTGGCCGAGCTGTGAATCCGGAATCGCGACCTTGGCATTCTGGATGCCGGCGGCAGCCAGTGCGGCAACGCACTCGTCGCGCGAACGGCTCGCCGCGACGTTCGGGCCGTCGGTCGCGCAGCTGGTGACGTCCCAGTTCGTGATCTCGCGGTGGAACTTGTCGCGGCTCCAGCCGGCGCCGAGCTTGAACGCATCGGCAAAGGCGAATTCGCCGTCGAGCCGCCCGCCCTTCTGCCACAGCTCGCGCTGCACGGGCTGGATGCGCAGCGCATTCCAGGTCCAGAAGTTCAGGTTGTTGAGGTCGCGGCTCGGGGTCACGCGGATGACGCCGTCGCCGTTCGCCTCGAGATCGACCGTGATGCCGCTGTTCAGCCGTGAGAAGAACAGGTACGTGTTGGTCGAGCGGAACCAGTTGCTGTGGTTGTAGTTGAGCGACGGGCTCAGCGTGAGCTTCTCGCCGATCTTCCACTCCATGCCGCCGTTGATGTTGATGAAATCCGTGTCTTCGTGATACGGGCGGTTTTCGTTCAGCCACTGCGGATTCGCGAGCGTCGCGCTCTGCACGACATGGTTCTCGTCGAGCACCACGTTCACCGGCACGTTGGAGTTCGTGTTGCGGATCGCGAGGTTCAGGTCGTTGCGCTCGTAGGGGTGATCGGCCTCGGAGTACAGCGTGTCGAGGAAGAACGACATGTTCTCGCTCGGCGCGTATTGCATCGACAGGATGCCGGACTTCGTTTCGCGCTCACCCACCAGCGTGTCCGGACGCGCGAGGCGCGGCCAGATCGCGAAGCTCAGGTCGCGGCACGAAAGGCCCGACGTTCCGCCGGCGGCGCCGTTGGCGCCGCACACGGTCAGCGGGTCGGTCGTCGCGGGGTTACCGTCGTCACGGCCGTTCGCGCCGAAGTCGTAGCCGGCCGGCACCGTGGTCGGCCACGTCTGCGTCCCGTTACCGTAGCCCGTCGAGTCGTTCGGCGTGTGAAAGCTGTTGCACAGCGGATCGGTCGCGAACGAGCAGCGATTGCCGAGCGAGACCGTGGTGAAGCCGATGGTGTTGAAACCGTCGGAGCGGTATTTGCGCTTCGAATACGCGACACCGCCGAGGATGCCGAATTCGCCGCCGCCCACGTCCCACGTGTTGCTGGCGTACAGGCCGAGGCGCGGGCTCCATTCCTCCGAGGACTCCTGGTAGCTGCCCTTGGCCGAGTAGTTGATGTGGAAGCCCTTGTTGTCGAACGGCCGCGCGATGCGCAGGTCGACGTTCGCCGCGACGGCGCCTTCGACCTGCTTCGCGGTCGGCGTCTTCGTGACCGTCAGCTGGCGGAACAACTCGGTCGGGAATAGCACGAGGTCGATACCGCGACCCGAGCTGAAGTTGTCGATGTTGCTGTCCGAGGCCGTTTCGACCGGCGCGCCATTCAGCGTGATCTGCGTGAAATCGCGGCCGAGGCCGCGCACCGCGACCGACGTGCCCTCACCCGTGAAGTCGCGCGCGATCTGCACGCCGGGAATGCGCTGCAGGGACTCCGCGAGGTTCAGGTCGGGGAACTTGCCGATGTCCTCGGCGTAGATCGCATCGCTGAACGAGATGTTGTCGCGCTTGGCGGCGACGGAGTTCTGCAACGACGCGCGGAAGCCGGTGACGACGACTTCGCTCAATTCCTCTTCGGTTCGCGTGGTGCTCGCCGGCTGATCCGCGCTTTGCGCGATCGCCGTGGCGGACAGCAGGCTGGACACACCCAGCATGCCGACCATGGACAGGTGAGTAGACGCTGATTTCTTGCGCATGTTGTTCCCCCTCGAAACTGTGTTGTTGGACGATTGCCCCAGATCGCTCTGCATTTCCGTACGTTGCCCACCGAGACCTCGTCGTCGCGAAAGGCAAGACAGCTTTATTTGCGTTCGATACTATCGACCACAATTTTTCGAAGCAACAAGTAGTTAGCTTCGATTTCGCGGCCCCGGCGGGTGCCGCTTTGTTCGGACCACGAGTGCCACCGGTGGCGCCAAAAAATCCCGTCGGGGATTCACCGTAATCGTGGCTCGTACGCAACTGCACGCATGTGCCAGCGCTGGTCAACGGCGGTTCCGGGCCCCCGGGCATCCCGGCCGTTCGGCGGGTCGCCGACGGGTGGCGGGGCGCCCGCTCCGGCCAGGGCAGGACGGCCTGCCGGGCCCTCGACCCGGCGGGCAGACCCGGACGCCCGCAACGACGCGCCCCGCCGCCGCGCCATCTAACTACCTCCGGATCGCCTAACTACCATGCGCGCCCGCATCCGCGCCGGGCCGGACTTGACCGTCGTCCCGCTCGATGCCGCACCGGCGACCGGCCCGCGACTCCGGCCGCGCTGAGGTTGACGGCGCCGGGCGCCGATCACATCCTCCGGATGCGATCCCCGGCGAGGGGCGCGCCACGCGGGCCGACCCGATGGCGCGCGCCGGGAGGGTCGCCCGTACCGACACGGCCGATCCGACACGAATGAACAAGGGGTCCCGATGAATCGCTCTTCCGCGCGCCTGCCCGGCGCGTTCTCGCGGCTCGCGCTGCTCGCCCTGCTGGGCGCCATCACCCAGGCGGCGATCGCCGCGGACAAGCCGCCGTACAAAGACCCCGCCGCGGACGTGGACCGCCGCGTCGAGGATCTGCTCGGCCGCATGACGCAGCCGGAGAAGATCGCGCAGATCACCGCGATCTGGACGCAGAAGCCGCAGATCTTCGACGCCCGCGGCGACGTGGATCCGGCGAAACTCGCGAAGCTGTATCCGGACGGCATCGGCCAGTTCTCGCGCCCGAACGATCTCAGCGGCGCGGGCTCGCCGCTGCCGGTGCCGTTCCGCGACGAGAAGCGCACGGTCGCGCTCGTCAACGCCATCCAGAAATACCAGCTGACGAAGACGCGGCTCGGCATCCCGACGATGTTCCACGAGGAGGCCGTGCACGGTTACGCGGCGCGCGGCGCCACGAACTTCCCGATCCCGATCGGCCTCGCCAGCAGCTGGGACCCGGCGCTGATCGAACGCGTGATGACGGTGGCCGCGCGCGAGGCGCGCGCCCGCGGCGCGTTCCAGGTGCTGGCGCCGGTCGTCGACGTGGCGCGCGATCCGCGCTGGGGCCGCATCGAAGAGACGTACGGCGAGGATCCGTACCTGGTCGGCGAGCTGGGCGTGGCCGCCGTGCGCGGCTACCAGGGCGACACGCTGCCGCTGAAGCCCGGCAAGGTGTTCGCCACGCTGAAGCACATGACCGGCCACGGCCAGCCGGAGAGCGGCACGAACGTGGGTCCGGCCAACATCTCCGAACGCATCCTGCGCGAGAATTTCTTCCCGCCGTTCATCAAGGCGGTCCAGCGCGCGAACGCGCAGCTCGTCATGCCCTCGTACAACGAGATCGACGGCCTGCCCTCGCATGCGAATCACTGGCTGCTGCACGACATCCTGCGCGGCGAGATCGGCTTCAAGGGCGCGGTGGTCAGCGACTACTGGGGCATCCTCGATCTCGCGCGCCTGCATCACGTCGAGCCCGACGCGATGACGGCCGGCGCACGCGCGCTGAACGCCGGCGTCGACGTCGACTTCCCCGACGGCGACGCGTTCGGTGCGCTGCCGCAGGCGCTCGCGAAGGGCCTGGTCACGCAGGCGCAGATCGATGACGCGGTGCGCCGCGTGCTCCGCATCAAGTTCCTCTCCGGCATGTTCGAGAACCCGTACGCGGACGCGGCGTACGCCGAGAAGATCACGGACAACGGCGAAGCGCGCGCGCTCGCGGCCGAGGCCGCGCGCAAAGCCATCGTGCTGCTGAAGAACGACGGCACGCTGCCGCTGTCGCTGAGCCGGCTCAAGACGCTGGCGGTCATCGGCCCGAACGCCGCCACCGAACAGATCGGCGGCTACTCCGACGTGCCGACGCGCGTCGTCACGATGCTGCAGGGCCTCCAGGCCAAGGTCGGCACCCGCGTGAAGATCGTGCACGCCGAAGGGGTGCGCATCACCGACCAGGGCGACTGGTGGATGGACGACGTGAAGCTCGCGAAGCCGGAGGAAAACCGCGCACGTATCGCCGCGGCGGTGCAGGTGGCGCAGGGCGCAGATGCGGTCGTGTTGTTCGTCGGCGGCAATGCCGCGATCTCGCGCGAGGCGTGGGACGCGAAACACATGGGCGATGCCACCAGCATCGACCTGGTCGGCGAGCAGAACGAACTGGCACGCGCCCTGTTCGCGCTTGGCAAACCCGTCGTCGTCGTCCTGATCAACGGCCGGCCGTACGCGGTGAACGAGATCGCCGCCCGCGCGAACGCGCTGGTCGAAGGCTGGTACCTCGGCCAGGAAGGGGGCACGGCGATGGCCGATGTCCTCTTCGGCGATGCGAACCCCGGCGGCAAACTGCCCGTGACGATCGCGCGGTCCGTCGGCCAGCTGCCGATGTTCTACAACCAGAAGCCGAGCGCGCATCGCGGCTACGTCTTCGACACGGCCGCGCCGCTGTTTCCGTTCGGCTTCGGGCTCTCGTACACCACGTTCGACATCGGCGCGCCGAAGCTCTCGGCGGCGTCGATCCGCGCGGACGGCACGATCAACGTCAGCGTCGAGGTGAAGAACACCGGCAAGGTCGCCGGCGACGAGGTCGTGCAGCTCTACGTACGCGACGTCGTGAGCTCGGTGACGCGACCGGTCAAGGAGCTGAAGGGTTTCAGGCGCATCACGCTCGCGCCCGGCGCGACGACGAACGTGTCGTTCACGCTGGATCGCGAGTCGTTCGCGATGTGGAACGCGGACATGAAGCGCGTCGTCGAACCCGGCGAATTCACGATCTACGCCGGGCCGAACTCCGCCGAGCTGAAGGACGCGACGCTGACCGTCACGCCCTGAACCTCGTCACTCGGTGAACTGGGATTTCTGCGCGCGGCTCGCGTAGAGCAGCGCGAGGCCGATGATGATCACGCCCCCGGCGACGACCGCGGTCTGCGCGGCGCCGGAGATCTTCACGATCGCGACGATGTTCCCCCAGTTGTGCGCCACGAACCACGCGAGCAACGCGCCGAAGCCGCACACCGCGAGGCCGGCCGTCGTCAGGCCGGCGTGCCGCCGCGTGAGGTCGATGCCGCCGTCGACGTTGACCTGCTCGTGGCGTCCCTTGAACCAGAACCAGAAGATCGCGAGGCTGGTCAGGTGCATCGCCGCGGCCCAGATGAACACCATCTGCTGGTTGCCGGTCCACTGCACGGCCATGCCGACCAGCAGCGTCATGAACATGCCGCCGATGCCGCCCGCGGTGGCGCCGAGGCCGACCACCGAGCCCGACACCTTCTGCGGGAACATGTCGGTGGCGTTGGTGAACAGGTTCGCGGACCAGGCCTGGTGTGCCGCGGTCGCGAGCGTGATGAAGCCCACGCAGACGGCGAAGCTGTCGGCGTAGTACGCGAGGATCGAGACCGGCATGCAGACGGCGGCGATCAGCATCGTCGTCATGCGCGCGCGGCCCACGCTCCAGCCGAGCTTCATCAGGTGGCCGGACAACCAGCCGCCGGCGATCGACCCGACGCTCGCGCCCGTGTAGATGACGGCGATCCAGCCGCTCGCGCCCAGCGCCGGCAGGCCGCGCTCCTTCTCGAGATACGACGGCAGCCAGAACAGGTAGAACCACCACACCGGGTCGGTGATGAACTTGCCGATGACGAACGGCCAGATCTCGCGGTAGCGCAGCAACGTCGTCCACGGCACCTTCACCGACTTCTCCGCCGGCGGTTGGCCGGAGCGGATGTATTCCAGCTCGGCGGCGCCGAGGCGCTTCTGCCGCTCGGGCACGTCGAAGAACATCTGCCAGAAGAACAGCCACACCAGGCCGATGAGGCCGATGAACACGAAGGCCATCTGCCAGCCCCAGTGCAGCGCGATCCACACCGACACGCCGGAGACGATCACGCCGATGCTGGTGCCGGAGTTGAAGATGCCCGTGGCGAGCGCGCGCTCCTTCTGCGGGAACCACATCGCGACCGCCTTGATCGACGCGGGGAAGTTCGCGGCTTCGGCGAGGCCGAGCACGAAGCGGACGATGACGAAACCGAGCACCGTCGCGACCAGGCCGTGCGCCGCGGCCGCGAGCGACCAGAGGATCAGCGCGCCGGCCAGCGCCTTCTTCACGCCGACGCGGTCGACGAAGAAACCGATCAGCGACGGGAACAGGCCATAGGCGAACGTGAACGCGGTGGTGATCCAGCCGTAGTCGATCGACGTCCAGCCGAGCTCGGCCTCGAGCGTGGTCTTCAGCACCGACAGCGAGTTGCGGTCGATGTAGTTGATGGTGGTGCAGAAGAACAGCAGCGCGCAGATCCACCAGCGGTAGTTGCCGATCGCGCCGGCGACGCGGCTTCCCGCGTGATTGCCACCGGTGTCATTTTTCACGTTGTCAGAGGTCATTCGACGGTCCCCTCGGCGATGCGGCAATCACAGTCTGTAGGCTTTCTTCGGGAATTCGTAGGCGAGCTGCGGCGCCAGCACCGCGGCCTCGTCCTCGGGCAGCCGGTGCTCGGCGACCAGCTTCGCGAGGAACGCGCAATCGACGCGGCGCGCCATGTCGTGGCGCGACGGAATCGACAGGAACGCCCGCGTGTCGTCGTTGAAACCGACGGTGTTGTAGAACCCCGCCGTCTCGGTAGTCTGCTCGCGGAAACGCATCATGCCCTCGGGGCTGTCGTGGAACCACCAGGCGGGACCCAGCTTGAGCGCCGGATAGTGCCCGGCCAACGGCGCGAGCTCGCGCGTGTACGACGTCTCGTCGAGCGTGAACACGATGATCGACAGCGCGGGATCGTTGCCGAAGCGGTTCAGCAGCGGGCGCAGCGCGCCGACGTAGTCGGTGCGCATCGGGATGTCGGCGCCGACGTTCGCGCCGAATTTGTCGAACAGCGGACCGTTGTGGTTGCGCCAGGCGCCGGGATGGATCTGCAGCACGAGCTTGTCGTCGAGGCTCATGCGCGCCATCTCGGTGAGCATCTGGCCGCGGAACAGGTCGGCATCGCCCGGCTGCGACTGGCCCTTCACGATGCGCGTGAACAGCGCCTCGGCATCGGCCGGCGAGAGATCGGCGGTGCGCGCCGTGGGATGGCCGTGGTCGGTCGACGTGGCGCCCATGACGGCGAAGAACGCGCGGCGCTTGCGATGCGCGGCGAGATAACCGCGCCAGCTCAGCGCGTCTTCACCGGTGAGCTCGCTGAAGCGCTTGAGGTTGTCGAGGAAGCCGATGGCATCGGGGTCGACGACGTTGTCGGGGCGATACGCCGTGACGACGCGACCGGACCAGCCGCTCTTGCGGATGGTGACGTGGTGGATGAGATCGTCGAGCGGCGACTCGGTGGTGGCCAGCGCCTCGATGTTGAAGCGCTCGAACAACGCGCGCGGCCGGAACTCCGGCTTCTGCAGGCGCTCGGCGATGCGGTCGTAGGTGGCGTCGGCGTTCTCCGGCGTCAGCGGCACCGGCGCGTCGAAGATGCTCGACAGCACCCAGTCGAACCACATGCGCGACGGCGTGCCGCGGAATAGATAGAAGTGGTCGGCGAACGTGCGCCAGATCTTGCGCGAGTCGCGCTCGGTGTTGCCGCCGTCGACGCGCGCGACGCCGAAGTCCTCGAGCTTGATGCCCTGGCTGTACAACATGCGGAACACGTAGTGATCCGGCGTGAGCAGCAGGCTGGCGGGATCGGCGAACGGCACGTTGTCCGCGAACCACTTCGGGTCCGTGTGTCCGTGCGGACTGATGATCGGCAGATCCTTGACGAGCTTGTACAGCGTGCGAGCGATGGCACGCGTGTTGGGATCGGCGGGAAACAACCGGTCGGGATTGAGCTTGTCCATATTGGTAGTATTCGGGCCCCGTCTGACCGCGCTTTTCATGCTGCGGCGGGCGACACTAATTCTTATCGGTAGCGGGAGCAAGGCGTGAGCAGCGGTGCGGCAATTAATTCAACTCAGGGCTCGACGCGCGATCGCGAGATCGTGGCGGCGGAAGTCATCGTCTCGTGCCCCGCGCGAAATTTCGTCACGCTGAAGATCGTCACCCGGTCGGGTGTCACGGGTCTCGGCGATGCGACGCTGAACGGCCGCGAGCTGGCGGTGGCGTCGTACCTGAAGGACCACGTCGTGCCGAACCTCATCGGCCGCGACGCGGGACGCATCGAGGACACGTGGCAGTTCTTCTACCGCGGCGCGTACTGGCGCCGCGGCCCGGTGACGATGACGGCCATCGCCGCGGTCGACGTCGCGTTGTGGGACATCCTCGGCAAGATGTCGAATCAGCCGCTCTATCAACTGCTCGGCGGCCGCTCGCGCGAAGGCGTGCTGGTCTACGGGCACGCGAACGGCAAGGACATCGAGGAATGCACGGCCGAGGTCGGCAAGTACATCGCGCAGGGCTACAAGGCGATCCGCGCGCAGAGCGGCGTGCCCGGCATCAAGAAGGCCTACGGCATCAGCAATCTCAAGAACGCGTACGAACCGGCGGAGAGCGAGCTGCCGCTCGAGACCGTCTGGTCGACGCCGAAGTATCTCGACTTCGTGCCGAAACTCTTCGAACGCCTGCGCAAGGATCACGGCAACGAGATCGAGCTGCTGCACGACGTGCATCACCGCCTGACGCCGCTCGAAGCGGCGCGCCTGGGCCGCGCGCTCGAACCGTATCGCCTGTTCTGGATGGAAGATTCGACGCCGGCGGAGAACCAGAAGAGCTTCGAGCTGGTGCGCAAGCACACGGTGACACCGCTGGCGGTGGGCGAGGTGTTCAACTCGATCTGGGACTGCAAGCACCTCATCGAGAACCAGCTGATCGACTACATCCGCACGACCATCGTGCACGGCGGCGGCATCACCCATTTGCGCCGCATCGCGGATTTCGCCGCGCTGCACTCGGTGCGCACGGGTTTCCACGGCGCGACCGATCTCTCGCCCGTGTGCATGGGCGCCGCGCTGCACTTCGACACGTGGGTGCCGAACTTCGGCATCCAGGAGTACATGAAGCACGCGCCGGAGACGGACGAGGTCTTCCCGCACGACTACACGTTCAAGGATGGCCGGCTGTATTGCGGCGAGTCCGCCGGTCACGGCGTGACGATCGACGAGAAGCTGGCGGCGAAGTATCCCTACAACCCGAAGCAGTTGCCGGTCGCCCGTCTCGAAGACGGGACGATGTGGGACTGGTGAGGGGACATTCCTCGTTTCCCCGCGCGCTCCGCGCGCGGCAAAAGGGGACAGTGCGTTCAGCACTGTCCCCTTTTGCCAGGAAACGAGGAATGTCCCCATTCGGCTACGGAGTGGGGCCCGGTTCGCGGCAATAGTTAGGACGATCCGGGCGGAGCGGCCTTCTTCGCCGCAAACTCCCCCAACGGATCCACCAACTCGCCCGGCGTCTCTGGCAGCGCCTCTTCCTCCAATGGCACATACCGCGCGATCGTCCGCAGACAACGCCAAGCCAGTCCTTCGAAGACCGCGCGAAACAGCTTCGCCTCGTGGGCAGCCAACTCGCGTTGTTCCGGCGGATGCGGGTGTTCGAACGTATCCGCATAGCAATTGCCGCTGAACACCGCGCGCCCCGTCTCGCGATTCTCGAGCTGGATCCGCACACCCAGACCCAACCACAGGGTCTCGGGCTTGAGTCGCAATGCGGATTTCAGGTCCGGCGTGTTCTGGTTGCGCCGATCCGTGACGAGGATGTCGAGCACGTAGTCCGCATCGGGCAACGCCGCGGCCAGCGCCTCCGGTTTGCGCGACGCGAGCACGACGCCAGGCCCGGCGCGCAGCGACATGCCGAATTCGCGCGCGATCGCGGGAGCGAGCTCGCGCTCGAACAGATCCGCCGGGTCGGTCCGGACGTCACGAAGCGCCCGCCAGTCGGCGTCCTGCCGATCTCCCGTCGCGAGCGGCACGTCGGGCAACTCGTTACGCGCAACGGCCAGCCGCTTCCCGCGCAGTGCCGCCGTGGCGGCTTCCGTCAGCGGGCGCGCATCGTACTTGTCACGTGCAGCGACCGCGGCCGGCAGCGCCGCCAGGGCGAAAGCGACGCCGGCGACGCGCCACGACAACCGGGTCACCGCTCGAAATAACGGCCGGCAAACTCCAGGAACGTCGGCCAGTTCGGTACCGACGTATGCCCGCCCGCATGTTGCCGGTACGCCAGTTCCCCCGACGTCAGCGGCGTCTCGATCGCCGGGAACACGTCGGTATCCAGCGCCTTCGCGCCTAACAACCGGTACACCGGGCTCGCCGCCACCGTCGCCATGAACATGCCGCGCGGATCGACCCAGCCGTCACCCTGCGCGGGATTGCCGGCGCCGATGAACAGCGGCCGCGGCGCGGCCAATGCGATCAGCTCGTGCGAATCCACCGGCAGGTCCTTCGCGGTCAGCGGCCCCGCATACTTGATGTAGTTGCCGGCCATCCAGTGGTACTCGCCGCTGCCGGCGACGTTCTCGACCAGCTCGCCGATACGCCGGCGGTGCAGCGCCGCGCCGCCCATGCCCGACGAACCGATGAAGCCGATCGCGTAACGCGGCTCGTAGGCCATCGTCACCAGCGACGCCTTGCCGAAGCGCGACACGCCTTCGATCACCGCGCGCTTCGCGTCGACCTCGGGAAGCGTCTCGAGATGATCGAGCAGCCGCGACGCGCCCCAGGCCCAGGCGCGCAGCGCGCCCCAGTCCTCGGGTTTCCGCGGCTGACCCTTGTTGACCAGGCCGATGATGCCCTTCGTCAGCCCCGCGCCGTTGTCGGCCTGGATCGTCGTGGTGGAGAGGATCGCGTAGGCCCAGCCTTTGGCGATCACCTGCTCCTGCCAGGTCGGCGACGCCGGCGGCGGGAAACGGCCGCGGAACTCGAACGGGAAGAACTCGACGATGACGGGGACGTGTTGCGCATCCTTCGGCGTCGTCAGCTCGGCCTCGATGTTCACGTCGATCAGTGGATAGGCCGAGTTGTCGACGTGCCCGACGAGCTTGCGGAACACGACGGGCTTGCCGCCGACCACGTCGTCCTTCGATTCCTTCACCGACCACGTGACGCCGGGCACGTGTTTCGGCAGGCGGCCGTAAACCTCGCGGTCGAACAGCTCGACGATCTCCGGGCGACGCTTCTTCCACCAAGTCTTCGCGTCCGTCACCGGCTTGCCGTTCGCCAGCACGAGCACCGGCGGCAGGTCCGGATACGGGTTGCCTTTCGCCTCGTCGTAGTTGGCGGCGTTCGGCGCGTCCGGATTGCGGCCATCGGCGCCGCGGCGGATCTCCTTGATGCCGAGCTGATCCATCATCAGCTTGTGATCCTGCTCCGCGGTCAGTTCTTTCGGCGGCGGCAGATTGGCCGCGGTCGCCACGAGCGCCGCGCACGCGGCAACGCTCCACATCCATTTCCGTTTCATGCCCCCTCCTCCGGTCAGGTTCAGCTGCGTCCCGGTGCGTACGGGAACTTCAGCGACTCGTAGTACTCGAGCGGATGCGCCGGCGGCGCGTAGCCCGCGGGCAGCGGCCGCTTCGAGAATGTCTGGAAATACGCGATATTCGCGTCGCGCCACCACTGTGCTTCCTGCTGCTGGATCGCCAGGAACGCGGCGACCTGCGCGTGGCGCTCCGCGTCGACGTACGGCCGCAGCGAGTCCCAGGTGGCGCGCATCTGGCTAACTACCTCGACGCCGCGCGTCCAGCGGACGACGAGCTCGTCCCAGAGGATGCGGCCGGACCGGGTCTTGTAATCCCAGGGCACGTGGTGGAACCACAGCAGGAACTGCTCGGGCGTCTTCTTCGGGTCGGCGAACATCGCCGCGACACCGGGCTGGTACTGCGCGATCGCGTTGCTGCCTTTCGCTCCGCGATCGAAGCCGATGCCATTGGCGTCGGCGCGGTGGTAGTAGATCGGGTTCCAGTCGGCGCGGCCGAGATTGTCGACCCAGGGCGCCGGTCCGTAGTGGTGGCCGGTGCCCATCAGGTGCGCGAGTCCTAGCGGCGTCATGTAGTCGACCGCGGCCTCGCGCGATCCCATCATCATGTCGACGACCGGCACGACGACCTTCGGCTCGTTGCCGAACGTCAGTCGCGTCCATTCCTCCGCGACATCGCGCGCGGAGATCTCGGGATTCCACGCGAACCGCCCGAATGCGTACCAGTTGGCCTGGTCGAACTGCGAGCCGCTCCAGTTGCGGTCCGTGCCGATGTTCGCGACGCCGGCCATACCGGTGATCCGGTAGCCGTGCAGGTCGCCGTCGAGCACGTTCGCGACGGTCGCGCGCAGGCCCTTCTTCGGCGGCTTCACGCCCGTGTCGGCCTCGAGCGCCTCTTCGAACAGCGTGCCGAGGTAGACGAGATGCGTCGCGAAGCCGAGATATTCCTTCGTGATCTGGAATTCCATCATCAGCGGCGTCTTCGGCATCGCGCCGAACAACGGGTGGAACGGCTCGCGCGGCTGGAAGTCGATCGCGCCGTTCTTCACCTGCACGAGGACGTTGTCGGCGAACTTGCCGTCGAGCGGCTTGAACTCGTCGTAAGCCTGTTTGGCGCGGTCGGTGGGCGTCTCGTTGGAGTACACGAACGCGCGCCACATCACGATGCCGTCGTGCGGCGCCAGCGCTTCGGCCAGCATGTTCGCGCCGTCGGCATGCGTGCGTTTGTAGTCCTGCGGTCCGGGCTGGCCTTCCGAGTTCGCCTTCACGAGGAAGCCGCCGAAATCGGGGATGTGCCGGTAGATCTCGTCGATCTTCGCCCGCCACCAGGCGCGCACGGCCGGGTCGAGCGGATCCGCGGTCTTCAGGCCGCCGAGCTCGATCGGCGCGCTGAAGCGCGCCGTCAGGTACACGCGCACGCCGTAGGGACGGAACACGCCGGCCAGCGCCGCGGCCTTGTCGAGGTACGCGGGCGTGAGGCTGGTGGCGTTCGCGTTGACGTTGGTCAGCACCGCGCCGTTGATGCCGATCGACGCGCAGGCACGCGCGTAGTCCGTGTAACGCGGGTCCAGCCAGCCCGGCAGCTTGTGCCAGTCCCACAGCGATTCGCCGGCATAACCGCGCTCGACGTGGCGATCGAGGTTGTCCCAGTGGTCGAGCACGCGGATCTTCGTGCGTGGCGCGGAGACGACGTCCAGCGCGTCCAGCGGCTGGTGCGTGCGCACGAGCCGCAGGAAATGGAATGCGCCGTACAGCGCACCCAGGTCCGAATTCGCGGCGATGACCAGGGTCGGCTGGCCCTGCACGGACAGCCGGCGGATGACATATCCCTCGGCGCCGGCGCGCTCGAGCCCCAGCGGCAGCGATGCGAGCAGTGGCAGCGACCGCGGCGTTCCCACGACGAGCGAGCCGGGCCCGGACACGCTCGTGGCCAGCGCCGGCTCGTGCCCCGCGAGCCCGCCGAGACCGCGCCGCAGCTCGGCGACGGCGGCGTCCAGCGTTGGCGACGCGGTGCCCGCGACGAGCGTGCTCACGGTGGTGGTCGCGGCGGCGTCGGGTCGATATCGCAGCCACAAGTCGTAGCCATCCTCGGCAAAGGAAGGCGTGGAAAAAGCTGCGATAAGCAGGCAGGAAATCAGGATTCGGGAGATCATCACGGCATGGACTTTCGCAATGCGATGAATCTATTGTTATCGCTATCGCGCGCGCTGCGCCAGAGCCGGGTGTCGATTTGAGCGAGTCAGGGGACAGGGGGAACGACGGCATCCCGCGCGTCGAGAAGAGCGGCCGGCGCAAGGGCAGCGCGGTCACCATCCACGAAGTCGCGCGCCATGCCAGCGTCTCGCCGATGACGGTGTCACGCGTCATCAACGGCGAAAGCAACGTCCGCGACACGACGCGCGAGATCGTGCTCGAAGCCGTGCGCGCGCTGAACTATCGGCCGAATCCCGCCGCGCGCGTCCTTGCCGGCGCGCGCGACACGCGCATCGCGCTCATCTATTCCAACCCCAGTGCTTCCTATCTCTCGGAGCTGCTGGTCGGCGCGCTCGACGGCTCGCACCGCACGGCGGCGCAGCTCGTGCTCGACCGCTGGGACAATCTGAAACCCGCGCAGGAAAAGGCCGCCGCGCAGAAACTCGCCGAGGGCATCACCGGCGTGATCCTGCCGCCGCCGTTGTGCGAATCCAAAGCCATCGCGGCCGCGTTCGCTGCCGAGGGTGTGCCGGCGGTGGCCCTGGCCACGGGCCAGGCGCGCGAAGACGTGTCCTGCGTGCGCATCGACGATTTCCACGCGGCGAAGGAGATGACGGCGCATCTCGTCACGCAGGGCCACACGCGCATCGCGTTCATCAAGGGCCAGCCGACGCAGACCGCCAGCTCGCAGCGCTGGGAGGGTTTCCAGGCTGCCATGGAAGAAGCCGAGCTCGAGATCGACCCCGCGCTCGTGATCCAGGGGTTCTTCACGTACAAGTCCGGCCTCGAGGCCGCGGAGAAGCTGCTGGCGCGCAAGCGCATCCCCACGGCCATCTTCGCCACCAACGACGACATGGCCGCCGCGGCGATCTCCGTCGCCCACCGGCGCGGCCTGGACGTCCCGCGCGACCTGTCGGTCGTCGGCTTCGACGACACGCCCATTGCGACCACCGTGTGGCCCGAGCTCACGACGATCCGCCAGCCCATCGCGGCGATGGCCGAGGCCGCGATCAATCTGCTGTTGCACAAGATCCGGCGGCCAAAGGATCGGCACGCGCACCAGGCGGTCGATCACCTGGTGCCCTACGTATTGGTGAAGCGGGACTCCGTGGCGCCGCCACGCAAGCCATAGATAAGTAAACACGGCCCGGCTTGCTATCTGATACCGCTATCACTAGTCTTCGGCGACCGCTACACGGGGGGCGCGTAACGCGCACGCGAGCGGGTTGAAAAACATAATCACTCCAAGGAGATAGCGCGTGTCCCAATCGACGACTCCGGGCTCCGCCGGCGGCTCTCATTCCAGCCTTCTGATCACCCTGACCATCATCGCCGCCCTGGGTGGTTTGCTGTTCGGTTACGACTCGGCCGTCATCTCCGGCGCCACCGAATCCATCAAGCAGAATTTCGTCGCGCCGATGAACCTGAGCGAAGGCCCGCGCCTGAGCCTCGAGGGCTTCACCATCGCCGGCGCGTTGTGGGGCTGTCTCATCGGCGGCGCCCTCGGCGGCGTCATCGCGCACTTCCTCGGACGTCGCGGCGGCCTGATCGTGGCCGGCGTGCTGTTCTTCCTTTCGTCGCTGGGTTCCGCCTGGCCGGAAGCGTGGCTCGGTCACCTGGGCTCGGTGCTCACGCCGCTGATCAACGCGCTCATCTGGTTCCTGAACCTGTTCTTCGAAGACGCGCCGTACGTGCACTTCGGCGACACGATCACGAACTTCATCGGCCACCGCCTGTTCGGCGGCATGGGCATCGGCCTCGCTTCGATGCTCGCGCCGATGTACATCGCCGAGATCGCGCCGCCGTCGAAGCGCGGTGCGCTCGTCACCTTCCAGCAGATCGCGATCGTCAGCGGCATCACGATCTCGTACTTCGTGAACTACTTCATCAAGAAGTTCGGCGGCGACGGCGACCCGAACTGGGTGCACACCGAAGGCTGGCGCTGGATGCTGGCCTGCTGCGCCGTGCCCGCCGGCATCTTCGTGCTGCTGCTGTTCTTCGTGCCGGAGACGCCGCGCGGCCTGATGCTCAAGGGCAAGTCGGCGAAGGCGAACGAAGTGCTGAACAAGCTGGCGAGCCCCGACGAAGCCAAGATCGTCCTCGCCGAGATCGACGCGTCGCTGAAGGAAACCGCCGGCAAGCTGCTGTCGTACGGCGGCCTCGTGATCATCGTCGGCATCCTGTTGTCGGCCTTCCAGCAGCTCGTCGGCATCAACGCGGTGCTGTACTACGGCCCGCAGATGTTCGAGAACATGGGCTTCAAGGGTGACGCCGCGTTCGCGCAGACCGTCATCATGGGCATCGTGATGGTGGTGTTCACCCTCATCGCCACGGTCACCGTCGACAAGTGGGGCCGCAAGCCGCTGCTGATCCTCGGCGCCCTCATCATGGCCGTCACGATGATCGCGCTGGGCTTCATGTTCAACGCGGGTTCGGTCGGCCTGGCCGCCCTCGTCGTGGTCTGCGTCTACATCGCCGGTTTCTCGCTGTCGTGGGGCCCGGTCGTCTGGGTGATGCTCGCGGAGATCTTCCCGAATTCCATCCGCGACAAGGCCATGGCCATCGCCGTGGCCGCGCAGTGGTTCATGAACTGGGTCGTGTCGGTGACGTTCAACATCATGGACGGCAACACCGCGCTGAACGCCTCGTTCAACCACGGCTTCGCGTACTGGCTGTACGGCGGGTTCAGCGTGCTGGCCGCGCTGTTCGTCTGGAAGTTCGTCCCCGAGAGCAAGGGCGTGTCGCTCGAAGCCATGCAGAAGCTCTGGAAGAAGGATCCGGCCTGAAGCGCCGGTAGTTAGTCAGTCCGCAAACGACCCCGCGGCGCTCGCTTGGCGCCGCGGGGTTTTCGTCAGAAAACTTATGATCGAACACCTCCCTTCCGACTGGCGCGATGCCGTCCTCGTCGGCCGGCTGCTGACGCGCGACGGGCCGACGCCCATCGTCATTGCCGGCGGCCGCGTGCGCGACGTCTCGCGCCACGCGCCGACCGTCTCGCAGCTGCTCAACGGCTGGAACGGCACCGTTCCCGATGGCGTGGACCTCGGCCCGCTCGAATCCTTCGGCTTCACGCGCGAGTTCGCGGGCCGCAAGGACGTGCGGCTGCTGTCGCCGTTCGATCTCCAATGCATCAAGGCCAGCGGCGTGACGTTCGCGATCTCCGCCATCGAGCGGGTGATCGAGGAGCGCTGCCGCGGCGACGCCAGCAAGGCCGACAGCCTGCGCGCCAGCCTGCGCGACCGCATCGGCGCCGACATCCGCTCGGTGAAGCCGGGCTCCGACCAGGCGAAGAAGCTGAAGCAGGTGCTGATCGCCGACGGCCTGTGGTCGCAGTACCTCGAGGTCGCGATCGGCCCGGACGCCGAAATCTTCACGAAGTCCCCGACGCTGTCGTCGGTGGGCTGGGGCGACTGGATCGGCGTGCGGTCCGATTCCGCCTGGAACAACCCCGAGCCGGAGATCGTGCTCGCGGTGGACAGCGCCGGCCGCATCCTCGGCGCGACGCTCGGCAACGACGTGAACCTGCGCGACATCGAAGGCCGCAGCGCGTTGTTGTTAGGCAAGGCGAAGGACAACAACGCCTCCGCGGCGATCGGTCCGTTCATCCGCATGTTCGACGGCAGGTTCACGCTCGACGACGTCCGGCAGTGCACGGTTCGCCTCGAGATCGACGGCGCCGAGGGTTTCAGGCTCGAAGGCCAGAGCTCGATGTCGCAGATCAGCCGCGACCCGACCGAGCTCGTCGGCCAGACCCTTTGCAAGCATCACTCGTACCCGGACGGCTTCGCGCTGTTCCTGGGCACGATGTTCGCGCCGATCGTCGACCGCGGAACGCCGGGACAGGGCTTCACCCACAAGGATGGTGATGTCGTCCGGGTGTCCTCGGAAAAGCTCGGTGTGCTAGAAAACAAGGTGACCACGTGCGACAAGGCCCCGCCGTGGACCATCGGAATCGCGGAACTGATGCGCAATCTCGCGCGCCGCGGCCTGCTGAACAACTGAGTACCCCATGAGCGACACCAAGCAGCTGACCCACTACATCGACGGGCAATGGGTGGCGGGTCCCGCCGCCTCCGACAGCCTGAACCCCTCGAACACCAACGACGTCGTCGCGAAGGTGCCGGGCGGCAACAAGGACACGGTGAATGCCGCCGTCGCCGCGGCCAAGGCTGCGTTCCCCGCCTGGTCGAACGCCTCGCCGGAAGTGCGCTCCGACCTGCTCGACAAGGTCGGCTCGCTGATCATGGCGCGCGCCGACGATCTCGGCCGCCTGCTGTCGCGCGAGGAAGGCAAGACCTTCCCCGAGGGCAAGGGCGAAGTCATGCGCGCGGCGCGCATCTTCAAGTTCATGGCCGGTGAGGCGCTGCGGCGTCATGGCGTCACGGTCGAATCGACGCGCCCGGGCGTGGCCGTCGAAACCTATCGCGAGCCGCTCGGCGTGTTCGCGTTGATCACGCCGTGGAATTTCCCGATCGCGATCCCGGCGTGGAAAGCCGCGCCGGCGATGGCGTTCGGCAACACCGTGGTGATGAAGCCCGCATCGGTGACGCCGGCGATGGCGCATGCGCTGACGGAAGTCATCCACGAAGCCGGCGTGCCGAAGGGTGTGTTCAATCTCGTGCTCGGCGGCGGCGCGATGGGCGGTCAGCTCGTCGAGCATCCGGATGTCGCCGGCGTGTCGTTCACCGGCGGCCAGAGCACGGGCGCGACGGTGGCGAAGGCGGCGATGTCGCACAACGCGCGCGTGCAGCTCGAGATGGGCGGCAAGAATCCGCTCGTGGTCCTCGACGACTGCGATCTCGACCGCGCGGTGCAGTGCGCGCTCGACGGCGCGTTCTTCGCGACCGGCCAGCGTTGCACGGCGTCCAGCAAGATCATCGTCACGCAGAACATCCACGACAAGTTCGTCGAGGCGCTCGCCGCGAAGGTCAAGGCGCTGAAGGTCGGCGACGCGTTGTCGGCCGATACGCAGATGGGCCCGCTGGCCAGCGATGCGCAGCTGGCGACCACTCTTTCTTATATCGACATCGCGACGAAGGAAGGCGGCCGCAAGGTCGTCGGCGGCGAGGCGCTGAAGCTCGCGACGCCGGGCTACTACGTCGCGCCCGCGCTGATCGCGGACACGAAGCTCGACATGCGCATCAACCTGGAAGAGGTGTTCGGCCCCGTGGCGTCCACCGTGCGCGTGAAGGATTACGACGAAGCGCTCGCGGCGGCCAACGCCGGCGAGTTCGGCCTGTCCGCAGGCATTATGACCACGTCGCTGAAGTACGCGCGCCACTTCGTGCGCAACGTGCGCGCCGGCATGGTGATGACGAACCTGCCGACCGCCGGCGTCGATTACCACGTGCCGTTCGGCGGCACGCGCAAGTCGAGCTTCGGCCCGCGCGAGCAGGGTTTCGCCGCCGTCGAGTTCTACACGCAAGTCAAAACCAGCTACACCTGGGCCTGAGGCTCCGAGCAATCATGTCGAACGCTGTTTATCCGTCCCTGGCCAACAAGACCGTCGTGATCACCGGCGGTGGCTCCGGCATCGGCGAAGTGATGGTCGAAGGTTTCGCGCGGCAGAAGTCGCGCGTGTTCTTCCTCGACGTCGCCGAGGCGGAATCGAAGGCCCTGGTCGCGAAACTCGGCGCGAACGTGCAGTTCCTGAAATGCGACCTGACCAATCTCGATTCGCTGCGCGCGAACTTCGCGACGATCGAGAAGCAGGCCGGCCCGGTCTCGGTGCTGGTGAACAACGCCGCGAACGACGACCGCCACAAGCTCGAAGACGTCACGCCGGAGTACTGGGAACAGCGGATCGCCGTGAACCTGCGCCACCAGTTCTTCGCGACGCAGTGCGTCGTGCCCGGCATGAAGAAGGCGGGCGGCGGCTCGATCGTCAACCTGGGTTCGGTCTCCTGGCACTCGGCGATCCCCGACCTGTCGGTGTACGAAACGTCGAAGGCCGGCATCGAAGGCCTGACGCGAGCGCTGGCACGCGAGCTCGGCGAGGCGAACATCCGCGTGAACTGCGTGGTGCCGGGCGCGATCCGCACGGCTCGGCAGATGAAGCTGTGGCACACGCCCGAAGAAGAGGCGAAGATCCTCGCGCAGCAGTGCCTCAAGGCGCGCGTCGATCCCGTGCACGTCACGGCCATGGTCCTGTTCCTGGCCTCCGACGACGCCGCGATGTGCACCGCGCACAACTACTGGGTGGACGCGGGCTACCGCTAACCTTTCGTCGAGGATCCATGTCGGAAGTCGAGTGCGTATGGCCGGTCGGGGCGGTGCTCGGTGAAGGCCCCGTGTGGTCTGCCGCCGAGCAGGCCGTGTGGTTCGTCGACATCAAGGCCCCGAAGATCCACCGCTTCCATCCGGCGAGCGGTGCGCAACGTTCGTGGAACGCGCCGGATCGCATCGGCTTCCTGCTGCCGACGCGCGACGGCGGCATGATCGCCGGCCTCAAGACGGGCCTGCACCGCTTCAATCCCGACACGGGCAACTTCACGTTGCTGCACGTCGTCGAGCCACACGCGCCGAACAATCGGCTCAACGACGGCTTCGTCGATTCCGAAGGGTTCCTCTGGTTCGGCTCCATGGACGACACCGAGGAGGAACCGAGCGGCGCGTTGTACCAGCTCGGCGCCGAGGGCTGCATCCGTCGCGACCCGGGTTACGTGGTCAGCAACGGGCCCGCGGAGAGTCCGGACGGCCGCACGCTGTATCACACCGACACGCTCGCCGGGATCATCTACGCGTTCGACCGGGCCCGGAACGGCCAGCTGTCGAACAAGCGCGTGTTCGTGCGCATCCCGCCGGGCGGCGGTTATCCCGACGGCCCGATCGTCGACGCCGAAGGTTGTTTGTGGACCGGACTCTTCGGCGGCTGGGGCCTGAAGCGCTTCTCGCCGGCGGGCCAACTACTCGACGAGATCCGCCTGCCCTGCTCCGCCGTGACCAAGGCCGCGTTCGCCGGCGACGATCTCCGCACCCTGTACATCACCACCGCGCACGTCGCGCTGTCGCCGGCCGAACGTGAGCAGCAACCGCTCGCCGGTGGCCTCTTCCGCGCGCACATCGACGTGCCCGGCCTGCCGCAAGGAATCATTTCGCATGGCCTCTGACAAGACTGCCGCGCGGCCGAGCCGCCGCTTCCGTTCGCGCGACTGGTTCGACGATCCGAAGCATCTCGACATGGTGGCGCTCTATCTCGAGCGTTTCATGAACTACGGCCTGACGGCCGACGAGCTGCTGTCGGGCAAACCGATCATCGGCATCGCGCAGACCGGCGGCGATCTCACGCCCTGCAACCGCGTGCACCTCGACACGGTGAAGCGCGTGCGTGAAGGCATCCGCGACGCGGGCGGCGTGCCGATGGAATTCCCGCTGCATCCGATCTTCGAGAACTGCCGGCGGCCCACGGCGGCGCTGGATCGCAACCTGGCCTATCTCGGACTGGTCGAGATCCTGCATGGCTATCCACTCGACGCCGTGGTCCTGACTACCGGCTGCGACAAGACGACGCCGGCGCAGGTGATGGCCGCGTCGACGGTCGACATCCCGGCGATCGTGCTGTCGGGTGGCCCGATGCTCGACGGCTGGCACGACGGCGACCTGGTCGGCTCGGGCACGGTCATCTGGCGCTCGCGCCGCAAGCTCGCGGCCGGCCAGATCGACGAGAAGCAGTTCCTCGCCGCCGCGGCCGCGTCGGCGCCGTCGCTCGGTCACTGCAACACGATGGGCACCGCGTCGACGATGAACGCGGTCGCGGAAGTGCTCGGCCTGTCGTTGCCGGGCTGCGCCGCGATTCCCGCGCCGTACCGCGAGCGCGGCCAGATCTCGTACGAGACCGGTCGGCGCATCGTCGACATGGCCTACGAAGATCTGAAGCCGTCGAAGATCCTGACGCGCACGTCGTTCCTGAACGCGATCGCCGCCATCGCCGCGATCGGCGGTTCGACGAACGCGCAGCCGCACCTGGTCGCGATGGCGCGCCACGCAGGCCTGGACATCACGCCCGACGACTGGATGAAGTACGGCCGCGACCTGCCGCTGATCGTCAACCTGCAGCCGGCCGGCAAGTATCTCGGCGAACGTTTCCATCGCGCCGGCGGTGTGCCCGCGGTGGTGTCGGAGCTGCTGCGCGTCGGCAAGATCGACGGCTCGGCGCTGACGGTCACCGGCCGCACGCTCGCCGAGAACGTGCGCGGCCGCGATTCGGTCGATCGTGAAGTCATCACGACTTACGAGAAACCGATCCAGGAGAAGGCCGGCTTCCTCGTGCTGAGGGGAAATCTCTTCGACTTCGCGATCATGAAGACCAGCGTGATCTCGGCCGAATTCCGCCAGCGTTATCTCGGCGCCGGCGACTCGTTCGAGTGCCGCGCCGTGGTGTTCGACGGCTCGACCGATTACCACGAGCGCATCAACGATCCGTCGCTGGGCATAGACGAGCACACGATCCTCGTGATCCGCGGCTCGGGCCCGCTCGGCTGGCCCGGCTCGGCCGAGGTCGTGAACATGCAGCCGCCGGATGCGCTGATCAAGCGCGGAATCACCAGCCTGCCGACACTCGGCGACGGCCGGCAGTCCGGCACGTCGGACAGCCCGTCGATCCTGAACTGCTCGCCCGAGAGCGCCGCCGGCGGCGGTCTCGCGTGGCTGCGCACCGGCGACCGGATCCGCATCGATCTCGCGCAGGGCACCTGCAACATGCTGGTGGCCGACGACGAGATCGCGCGCCGCAAGCAGCAGGGCCTGCCGCCGATCCCGGACAGCGCCACGCCGTGGCAGGAGCTGTACCGCTCCACGGTCGGGCAGCTCGAGACGGGCGCCGTCATGGAGATGGCGGTCAAATACCGCGGCGTCGCGAAGAAGACGCCGCGCCACAATCACTGACGAGGTATCGATGAGTCCCCTGCGCCTCTCCGAGGCGAGCCTGCATTCGGTTCGCTCGGGCACGATCCTGCCCACGTACGATCGCGCCGCGACGCGGTTCGGCATCGTGCACATCGGTCCCGGTGCGTTCCACCGCGCCCACCAGGCGTATTACGCCGACACGCTGCTGCACTCCGACAAACGCTGGGCGATCTGCGCGCTGTCGCTGAAGAGCACGGGCCTGCGCGATGCGCTGGAGGCGCAGCACGGGCTGTACACGCTGGTCGAGCTCGGCGCCGCGCCGCGCGCGCGCGTGATCGGCGCGATCCGCGAATTGCTGGTCGGCGCGACGGATGCGGAGCGCGCCTTCGCGCGCCTCACCTCGCGCGACACGCGCATCGTCTCGATGACGGTGACCGAGAAGGGTTACTGCCTCGACGCGAAGAACCTGCTCGATACGGCGAACCCGGACATCGTGCACGACCTGGCCGCCCGCGCGCCCGGCAGCGACTGGGCGCCGCGCAGCACGATCGGCTGGATCGTCGAAGGACTCAAGCGTCGCCGCGCCGCGGGGCTGGCGCCGTTCACCGTGCTCAGCTGCGACAACCTGCAGGACAACGGCAAGGTGTTGCACCGTGCGCTGGTCGATTTCGCGCGCATCGACGATCCCGAGCTCGCGCGCTGGATCGAGGCGGAGGTGGTTTGCCCGCGCACGATGGTCGACAGCATCACGCCGGCCACCGACGAGGCGCTGAAGAAACGCGCGCTGGCGATCACCGGCGTCGCCGACGAATGGCCGATCCAGCGCGAACCGTTCACGCAGTGGGTCGTCGAGGACGTGCCCGCGATGCGCGACGCGGACTGGCCGTCGGTCGGTGTCACGCTGGCGAAGGATGTCGGCATCTACGACCGCGCGAAGCTGCGGTTGGTGAACGGCCCGCACTCGACGTTGACGTATCTCGGCCTGCTGCGCGGCCACGAATCGGTCGCCGACGCGATGCGCGACGAACAGCTCGCGAAATTCGTCGAGCTCCTGATGACCGAAGACCTCGCGCCGAGTCTCGGCGCCAGCCCGGGCTTCGACATCGAACACTACATCTCGGCGATCCTGCAGCGCTTCCGCAACCCCGGCATCCGCCACCTGCTGAGCCAGATCGCCTGGGACGGCTCGAAGAAGCTGCCGGTGCGGATCACGACGACGCTGGGCGAAGCGCTGCGCGCGGGACGGCCGGTGCATCGGCTCGTGATGCCGATCGCCGCGTGGATGCGGTTCATCGCGCGCCAGGCCAAGGCCGGTGTCGCGATCGTCGATCCGGATGCCGCGCGCCTCGCGGAGATCGGCAAGGCGTGCACGGGCGACGCACGCGCGGACCTCGCGCGCTTCGCCGTCTGCGAAGCCGTGCTGCCGGCGACTCTGCTCGGCGACGAGAAGTTCCGTCTCGCCCTCGAGGCGGCCTACACTCGGCTCGCCGAGCCGCATTCGGCGATCACCCCCGAGTTGTCCTTATGAGCACATCGCGCCGCACATTCATCGCCGCCGCCGCCACCGGCGCGCTGGTCAACACGTCGATCATTTCATCCGCTGGAGCCGCCGCCGTGACCACCAACCTGCCCAAGCTCGTGCACCACGTGTTCTTCTGGCTGAAGAACCCGGCCTCGAAGGAAGACCTGGCGGCGCTGCTGAAGGGTCTCGCGACGCTGAAACAGATCGAGACGGTGCGCGGCGCGCACTTCGGCGTGCCCGCGAGCACGGAGAAGCGCGACGTGGTGGACAACAGCTGGAGCGCGTCGGAGATCCTGCTGTTCGACGACACGGCCGGCCAGAAGACCTACCAGGATCACCCGATCCACAAGAAGTTCGTCGAGGACTGCTCCCACCTCTGGGAAAAAGTGGTGGTCTACGACGTCATCTCGGTCTGATCACATCGCGGGCCGGTTCCAGATGTCGTCGTTGGCGCGCGCATAGCGATCGACGAAATCCTGGTGCGTGGGCATCTGCTCCACGGCCTGGTTGATGGTTGCGCGGGTGTTGGCGAGGAAGGTCGCCAGGTCCTTGTCCGGCATCGCCGTCGCCAGGTAGTGGTAGTGCTCGGGGCGGATGCCCTGGTAGAGCATGACGTGCACCCACGAGTCCGTCCGGAACAGCTCGCCCTCGGGCTGCCAGACGTGCGCGCGCTCGCGGAACAGGTCGATCCGGCGCTGCAACGGTTCCGGCAGCGACATCGTCGAGCAGTACTTCCACAACGGGCTGTCGTCGCGCCGCGTGGCGCAGTAGTGGAGGATGATGAAGTCGCGCACGCGCTCGGCCTCGAGGCGCGACTCGTCGTTGTACTGGTCGATGATCGCCTGCGTGACGTTCGGGAACGGGAATAGATAGATGAGCCGCGTCATCGACGTCATGATCAGGTGGATGCTCGTCGACTCGAGCGGCTCGACGAAGCCGTTCGCGAGGCCCACGGCGATCACGTTCTTGTTCCAGGCATTGCGGCGCCGGCCGGTGCGGAACTTGATCACGCGCGGCTGGACCAGCGTCCGGCCTTCGACCTCGCGCATGAGCTTGTCGGTGGCTTCCTGGTCGGACATGTAGCGGCTGCAGTACACGAGGCCGTTGCCGACGCGGTGCTGCAGCGGGATGCGCCACCGCCAGCCCGCCTCGTGCGCGATCGCGCGGGTGTACGGCACGGCGGGCCCGGTCGATTCCGTCTGGACCGCGACGGCGCTGTCGCAGGGCAGCCAGTGGTTCCAGTCCTCGTAGCCGGTCTTCAGCGTCTGCTCGATCAACAGGCCGCGGAACCCGGTGCAGTCGATGAACAGATCGCCTTCGACGACCTGCCCGGAATCGAGCACCAGCGACTCGATGAAGCCGGTCTCCGCGTGCTGGCGGATCTCCTTGATCTTGCCTTCGATGCGGCGGACGCCGAACTTCTCGGTGAACTTGCGCAGGAATTTCGCGTAGACGCTCGCGTCGAGGTGGTAGGCGTAGCTCGTTTCCGAGTTCGGGCCCGTGAAGAACTTGCCGGCCTTCGCCGCCTGGTGCTCGAGGCAGAACTCGCCGTACTCCGACGGCATGCCGCGCGCGAGCGAGTGCAGCCAGAAGTGATGGAAATTGACCGCCCACGTCGACTTGCCCGTGGCGCCGAACGGATGGATGTAGCGCTCGCCGATCTGTCCCCAGTTGTCGAACAGGATGCCGAGCTTGAAGGTTGCGGCCGTGGCGCGCATGAAATCCTGCTCGTTGATGCCGAGCAGGCGGTGGAAGGTGCGGATGGGCGGAATGGTGGATTCACCGACGCCGACGGTCCCGATCTCTTCCGACTCGACGAGCGAGATGTCGAGGATGCCGTGGAACTGCTGGGACAGCGCCGCGGCCGCCATCCACCCGGCGGTGCCGCCGCCCGCGATCACGACTCGACGTATTTCCTTCATGGCCGCGATGTTCGCACGACGGCGAGTAGTCAGCGATTGAGCTTGTTGATGAGCATCGCGCGCATCTGGCGTGCGCGGTTCTCGTCGAAGGGTCCGAGCACGCCGCGGGATTTTTCCGGCAGGTGCGCGCCGGCGCGTTCCGCCGGACCGAAGACGTAGTACTCGAACACGTCCCGCCAGGCGCGTTTCTCGCGTTCCGGCAGGTCGCGTATGGTCCAGATCGCCTGCAGCAGCGTGTTCATCGGCGTCGGCACCCAGTCCGGCGCCGAGCTCCACCAGTAGTTCACCAGCGTGTTGAAGGGACTCAACCCCTCGACGTGGTGCCACCACATGCTGGGGACGAAGATTGCATCGCCGGGCTCGAGCTCGGCGCTCATGCCGGCGGCGAGCGCCAGGCGGAAGTTTGGGAAGCGGTCGAAATCCGGATTCGCGAAATCGACGGCGCTCACCGCCTGTCCGCCGGGCGTGGGGTCCAGCGGGCCCGGATAGAGATTGAAGGTCTGCTCGGGCGGGAACACCGTGAAGCGCCGCCGGCCGACCGCGACGCAGGCGATGTTGTTAGGCGCGTCGTAGTGACAGGAGGCGATGGTGCGATTGCCGATCCAGATGCTGGGCGGCGGATCGACCCCGTGCTCGGCGAAGTCGATCGCGTTGCCGGCACGGAAGCCCGGCAGACAGTCATCGGTGGGCAGCGAAGCCACGTAGTACATCGGCGGCGGATCGTCGTCGCGGTGCTCGGCGATCTCGTCGAGCACCTTGTCGAGGCGATCGCGTCGCACCTTGAAGTTGAGCGCGCCGAACTGGTCGTCGTAGTAGGCGCGACCGCGCGCTTCGGGGCCGCCGTGGCTGAAATCCACCGGGCGGCCGTTGTACAGCGACGCGATGTAGCGGCGCGCTTCGTGCTCGGAGTCGAGTCCCTTCCTGACCAGCGTCCACTCGCTGCCGAGACCGCGCAGCACGGCGGGCAGCCCGCTCGCCAGCAGTTCACCCAGCGGCAGGTGGCCCGGCCGGGTGATCGGAACTTCGCGGATCTTGCCGGCGACTCCAGCCATGCCGTTCAGTGGCTCGCGGACGCGGCGGCGGCTCCGGCGAGATTGCGGCGCTGTTTGACCTGCATCAGCGAATTCACGTTGGACAGCGACTGGGCGACGAGATACGCGCCCTGCAGGAATCCGGAGCGATGCAGGCGCAGCAACGCGTCGCCTTCCAGGTTGCTCAGCTTCACCTGGTCGATGGTGTTCAGACCTTCGACGGCGTACTTCTCCGTCTCGCTGAGCTGGATGTCGAGTTTCACGGGCTCGATGAGATCGAGCGCGGTGAACGCGGCGAACATCGCGCGCTGGACTTCGAGTCCTTCATGGATGGCGCGCAGCACCTTGGCCATGTGTTCGAGGTAGGGCGTGCTGCCGCCCTTCGGCAGGAACAGCGGCTGACCTTCCGTGCGGCTGAGGCGCGGATGATCGAGATCGACGTGGATGACGGGCTCGCGGCGCAGGCCGCCCTCGGCCTGCTGCTCCTGGAAACCGATGAGGAACGGACCGCGGGAGATCATTCCCGGGATGTACTTGGCGTTCCAGCGCCCGTCTTCGAGGAACAGGTTCTCGCCTTCCTGGAAGCCGAGCAGGACCAGTGAGTGGTACTCACCGGTGGTCTTGTCCTTGCGGAAGAAGATCGGGTACTCGCGCTGGACGTCCCCGAACTCGGTCGGGAACGTGAGGACGGTGGCCACGTTGTCTCCGTACTGCGCGCCGAAGCGCTGCAGCACGCGGAGGTCGTGGTGATCGACGTTGTTCAGTTGTGCGTGTTGGGCCATGTGACTGTTCGATGCGTGTGCCTGGGTCGCCGGATCCGGCGCCCGTGCATCCTACCGCATCCCTGGTGGGGTAAAAAAAAGGG
>Ga0335075_10002637_pt1 | contig 28680 bp, 26 predicted proteins | sample Lox_Sample_24_FD_206723 | JGI IMG/M metagenome (GOLD analysis project Ga0335075, IMG submission 206723) | Soil microbial communities from Loxahatchee National Wildlife Refuge, Florida, United States - Lox_Sample_2.4 | ecosystem: Environmental > Terrestrial > Soil > Wetlands | place: USA...
CGCCGACCGGTCCTCGGGCCGGCCGGACGGAACGTCGGCCATCCCGGGCGTGCCGACCGCGGCGACGCCCACGAGCCAGAAGGCTCACCGGCCCGGCTCGGCTGGCCCGGCCCGGAGCACTGGGTCGGCAGCCGATGGGGGCAAGGGAAAGGCGCACGGAGCGGGCGCTACTACGGCGCCGGCGACATCGCCGAGCCGGGCCGGCCAGCGGACGGGAAGCAATGCCAGCGTGCCGGGCATGGCTGGTGCGGCCGCGAGCGGTCCGGGAGGGGCGGCCGGGAGCGGTACGGGAGGGGCGGCCGGGAGCGGTCCGGGAGGGGCGGCCGCGGGCGGTCCGGCAGGGGCCGGCGCGAGCGGTCCGGCAGGGGCCGGCGCGAGCGGTCCGGCAGGGGCCGGCGCGAGCGGTCCGGGAGGGGCGCAGCCGTCAACGCCGAGCGCGGCCAGCGCGGCGGCCATCCCCGGCCTGCCCGGGAGCAGCCCGGCCGCGGCGCACTCCGCGCATGCCGCATCCCCCGCCGCCGCGCCCAGCGCGGCGGCCGGGCCGGCCACGAGCACGCAGCAGGCGTTCATCAACGAGGTGGCACCCGGCGCGATGGCCACGCAGCGCCGTTACGGCGTGCCCGCCGCCGTGACGATCGCGCAGGCCATCGACGAGTCCGGCTGGGGCCAGAGCGAGCTGGCGGTCAGCGGCCACAACCTGTTCGGGATCAAGGGCACCGGTCCCGCGGGCAGCCAGTCGCTGCCGACGCAGGAGTACGAGAACGGCCAGTGGGTGACCATCCAGGCGCCGTTCCGGGCGTACCACAACGTCACCGAGAGCATCGAGGATCACGGCGAGCTGCTCGCCACCAGCGGCTACTACACGCGGGCCATGGCCAACCGCGACAAACCGGACGCGTTCGCGAACGCCCTCACCGGGGTCTATGCCACCAATCCTCAGTACGGTCAGGACCTCATCCAGATCATGAAGCAGTTCCATCTGTACCGGTACGACGCCCGGGCGGCGGGGGGGTGGTCGACCGCGTCGAGGCCGGAGGCGGCGCACACCGCCGCGCCACAGCCGACGCGGACGCCCGCGCCCGGATCGACGCGGCAGACCAGGCCGAACCCGCAGCCGTCGCGCACGCCGCAGCCGACACCGACTCCGGGACCAACGCGCACGCCGCAGCCAGCGCGCACGCCGCAGCCGACACCGACTCCGCGGCCGACGTCGACGCCCACGCCCACGCGAAACCCGCAGCCGGCGGACACCCCGCGGCCCGCGGCCACCCCGCAGCCCGCGCCCACCACAGCCGCGCCCGCGGCCAGGCCGACCGCGCCCCGTCCCACACCGGACGTGCCGGGACTCACCCCGGCCGCGCCCCAGCCCAAGCAGACCGCCGCGGTCAGCGCGTCGGAGCCCATCACGCTGTCGTTCTCCTACCACCACCTGTCGGCCGCGATGCCGGCCAGCGCTCCGGCCAGGGTGACGCGGACCGCGGCCGTGGACGCCTCGCGGCCGGCCGAGGCGGCCCGCGCCGTCCAAGCCGACCGAGCCGCCCGGGCCGCCCCGGCCGCGCAGGCCGTTGGCACCGAGCGACCGAGGCCCGTCTTCTACCACCCGCAGCTGCCGCCCGCGGTCAAGGAGGCGTTCGTCGCGACGGCCAAGGCGCCGATCATCGGGATGCAGCTGGTCTACCGCGACGTCGCCGGGCACATCGGGATCCCGTGGGAACTGCTGGCCGCCTGCGACTGGATGCAGTGCCACTCCCGGCCGCGCTACTCACCGGTGCACGGCGAGAAGCTCGGCACGGCCAACGCCGACGGCACGGTGTACCGGACGAAGTCCGAGGCGCTCGAGCAGTGCGCGTACGACCTGGTCGAGCTGACCGAGGAGATCTACGGGATCGACATCACCGCGCAGCCTCATCTGTCCGTCACCGACCTGGCCAACGTCTTCGCCGCGTTCCGCTGGGGCGGATTGCTCAGACTGCACAACACCTCGGCCATGGAGTTCCCGTACTCCGTGGCCGGCCTCACCGCCCAGCTCATGAACATGCGCTGGCCCAACATCGACGAATCGAAGACGCCGGACAAGCCGGGCGGACGATTCCGGATGCCGTTCGGCGCCGTGCCCCTGGTGCTGAGCCTGCACTATCCGGCCACCGTCTGACCGCCCGCGCGACGCACAGAAAGCAGGTGAACCTCGTGGTCCGTCTCTTCCTCTTGCTGGCCAGCATGCTCACCGTGCGCGGCTCGCGGCCGCCCGCCCCGGCCTGGCATCCCGCGGACGATGCCTACGCCGACCCGGATCCGGCCGCTCCCGCGCAGGCCGATACCGCCGTGCTGGCCGGCGGCGGCGCGTGGCCCGGCCCGGACGAACCGCCGCGGCCGCCGCAGCAAAGTGTTCCGCAGCGGCCCGCTGCGCCCCGGCGGCGCCGCCGTATCCCGGCCCGGGTCACGTGGCTGGCCGTCGCGGTCGTGGCGGGCCTGATCTTCCGCAAGGCGGTCGCCGCCCTGGTCCTCATGGGCCTGTCGGGCGCGCTGCACCTGGTCGGCGTCAACGTGCACCTGCCGCATGTCAGGCTGGCCTGGCCGTGGCAGACGGTCACCGCGGGCACCACCACCAACACCGACATCGGCCCGTGGGTGCTGCAGCGCATCGAGGGGATATCCAAGCCCGCTCTCGGCCGGGAGAACTTCACCTTCTTCTTCACCCACAAGGTGTCCAAGAACATCGGGCCGTGGCCCTGCTGGTACGCGAGCACCTTTTACGCGGTGGGCTACGCGTCGGCGACCGTGGACCTGAACCCGGGGCCGGCCTGGTGGACGCCGTCGTCCGGCCACTACCAGCTGCAGGTCGTGAGCCGCCCGCAGGACGGCAAGCCGGGCCAGGTCGCGGTGACCATGGTGCTTCCGCCGCCGCAGCTGCCCCAGTCGGTGCACGACGTGACCATCGACAACATCCCGTCGAAGCCGATCTCGTCTCAGCACAGCTGGACGTATCCCGGTTTCGGCTGCGGGGTGCTGATCCGCCCGCAGTTCGCCCAGTCGGTGCTCTACGCCCAGGCCCAGCAGATCGCCTTCTACCGGGCCACCCACGTCGCGCAGATCACGCGCCCGCTCATCGCCTCGGCCGAGAACGAGGCGACCCAGACCATCCAGGACAGTTTCATCCAGCCGACCGTCAATGCGTTCGGCTACACGCTCGAGCGGTTCAGCCTGCGCTGGGCATCTTCGCCGTGAAAACCCCGCCGTGAGACGTATCTGCGCGCCGCGGTCCCGCTCCTAATGAGCGGGAAGGCACCACGCAGCTCACCAGAGCAGCTCAGCAGAAAGGCCCACGAGATGCCCAACTTCAATGACGCCAAGATCACCAGCCTGTACGTGAGCGAGCGCGGCGTGATCAAAGACATCGCGGACGACGCACCGAACGCCCCGGCGGGCGGCAAGTTCCGGGTGACCCTGGAAATGGTGGCGGGCGGCGGTGTCGCCGGCAAGTACCACCTGCGCACCACCTGCTCGGACCTGACCGAGACCCAGCACGCCGCGACGCTGGACCCCGCGGGCGGCTCGCCGCTGAACCCGGGACCGGCCGCGGCCCTGTTCGAGAGCGCCCCGTGGAAGCACGAAGGCGCGCACTGGGTGTTCAACGAGTCGGTCACGATCGACCCGCCGAACCACAAGGGGCACGTGTACCGCTACACCGCGTCCCTGCACAGCGACAACGGCCAGATCGTGTCGATCAGGGAGAGCGATCCGTTCATCCTGCTCTGACGCGCGACGCGCCATCGGGAGCTTGCTGGCGCCGGGCCGAGGGGGCCCGGCGCCAGCAAAGGCGCATGTAAGGGCCGGGCCGGCGGGCGGGCGGCTTCTCGGGGCGGCGGGCGCGGGATACCATCCCGTATGACCCTGCGCATCGCGGTCGTGGGCGGAGGAATCGCCGGGCTGGCCGCGGCCGGGTTCCTGCACCGGGCCGGCCTTCGGGCGACCGTCTACGAGCAGGCCGGCCGGATCGGTGAGGTGGGCGCGGGGCTCGTCGTGGCGCCCAACGCGGTGCGGCTGATCCGCAGGCTCGGCGCGATCGAGCGGTTCCAGAAGGTGGCCGTGCCGCTCGAGACCGGCTGGGAGTTCCGCCGGTGGCAGGACGGCCGGGTCCTGTTCTCGCAGCGGATGGGCACCGACTGCGAGCGGCTCTACGGCGAGTGGTGCTACACGGCGCACCGGGCCGACCTGCTCGACGTCCTGCTCTCGGCCGTGCCGGACCCCGGCCCGCGCCTCGCCAGGCGCTGCGTCGCGGTCCGGCGGCGACCCGACGAGGTGGAGCTGGCCTTCGCCGACGGCTCGACCGCGACGGCCGACGTGGTGATCGGGGCCGACGGCACCCACTCGGTGATGCGCGGCCTACTGGACCCGGGACCGGCCACGTTCTCCGGGGTCTGTGCCTACCGGGCACTGATCCCGGCCGACCGGGCCCCGGAGTTCGCGCTGCGGCCGGCCCAGACGCTGTGGCTCGGCCCGGACCACCACGTCGTGACCTATCCGATCTCGGCCGGGCGCTACGTCAACCTGGTCGCCTTCGCCCCGGCGCACGACTGGCGGGTAGAGTCGTGGACCGCCGAGGGCAGCGTCGATGACCTGCGCGCCGAGTTCGCCGACTGGGACGCCCAGCTCACCAGGCTGCTGGCGGCCACCGACCGGACCGGCCGCTGGGCGCTGCTGGATCGCGATCCGCTGCCCCGCTGGACCGATGGCCCGATCACCGTGGCCGGCGACGCCGCCCACCCGATGTTCCCGTTCTTCGCCCAGGGCGCGGCGCAGGCCATCGAGGACGGGGCGGTGCTGGCGGGCTGCCTGGCCGCGGGCCGGGGCGATCCGGCGGCCGCGCTGCGCCGCTACGAGGCGCTGCGCAAACCCCGGACGACCCGCCTGCAAGCGGTCAGCCACGAACGGCTGCACGTCAACCACCTGGCCGACGGCCCCGACCAGCAGGCCAGGGACGTCCAGCTGGCCAGCGAGGACCCGCTCGCGCACAACGGCTGGATTTACGGCCACGACGCCGAGCAGGCTTTCGCGCCCAGATCTGGGTGAGACGGGGCGTAAAAAAAACTAGGGCTCGATCACGGCCTTGACCGGATCGCCCACGCGGTCGCGCACCACGCTCAGGGCGGTGGTGATCTCTTCCAGACCGAACCGGTGCGTCACCATCTCGACGCCGCGGAGCTTGCGCTGGGCGGCCAGGGCGACCGCGCGCTTGACGTTGTTACCGCCCTCGCCGCGCGAGTTAGATGGGCTGGCCGCGCCGGTCATCAGGAGACTCCCTCCATCTGGTCCGGCGCCCCCTTCAGGGCATCGAGGAAGCTCGCGGCCCAGTGCGCGACGTCGTTCTCGCGCACCCGCCGGCGCATCGAGCGCATCCGGCGCCGTTCCTCCTGGGGCGAGATCGAGGACGCGTGCACGATCGCGTCCTTGAGCCCCTCGATGTCGTGCGGGTTGACCAGGAACGCGCCGGCCAGCTCGTCGGACGCGCCGGTGAACTCGCTCAGCACGAGGGTGCCCGTCTCATCGGTGCGGCACGCCACGAACTCCTTGGCGACCAGGTTCATGCCGTCGCGCAGCGAGGTCACCAGCATGACGTCGGCCGCCAGGTAGAGCGCGGCCATCTCCTCGCGCGGGTAGGAATGGTGCAGGTAGTCCACGGGCGGGCTGCCCGGGCTGCCGAGCTCGCCGTGCTGCCCGTTGATCCGGCCCACCGTGACCTCGACCTCGTCGCGCAGGGCCCGGTAATGCTCGACGCGTTCCCGCGTGGGGCTGGCCACCAGGATGAAGCACGCTCCGGGGAAGCTCAGCCGCCCCTCGTCGAGCAGCTCGCCGTAGGCGGTGAGGCGGTGCAGGATGCCCTTGGTGTAGTCGAGCCGGTCCACCCCGAGCAGGACCAGGTCCGGCTGGCCGAGCCCCTCCCGGATCTCGCGGGCCTGGGCCCGGACGTCGGGGCGGCTGGCCAGCTCGGCGAAGGCCGAGTAGTCGATCGAGACCGGGAACGAGCCGGCCCGCACGAGCCGCCGCCCGGTGGGTTCGGGGACCTGGATGAGCGACCCGCGCGTGCTCTTGCCGGTGGCCCGGCGGCAGGCCCGCAGGAAGTTGGCGGTATCGCCCTGGCGCTGGAACCCGAGCAGGTCCGCGCCGAGCAGCCCGTCCACGATCTGGCGGCGCCACGGAAGCTGGGCGAAGATCTCGTACCCGGGGAACGGTATGTGGTTGAAGAAGCCGATGCGCACGTCCTCGCGCATGGCCCGGAGCATCCCGGGGACCAGCTGGAGCTGGTAGTCGTTCACCCATACGGTCGCGCCGAGGGCCGCCTGCTCGGCCACGGCCCGGGCAAAGCGCCGGTTGACCGTGACGTAGGCGTCCCACCACGGGCGGCGGAACACCGGCGGCACGATCACGTCGTGATACAGCGGCCAGAGCGTGGCGTTGCAGAACCCCTCGTAGAAGTCGCTGACCTCGTCCTCGGACAGGCCGACGCTGACCAGGTGCATGCCGCCCGCGTCGAACGGCTTGGGCGCCGGGCCGGCCGAGCCGGGCCAGCCCACCCACGCCCCGTTCGCGGACCGCATGACCGGCTCGAGCGCGGTGACCAGTCCGCCCGGGCTGCGCCGCCACTCGCTCTCACCGTCGTCGGGTTCTTCCACCCGGTCGACGGGCAGCCTGCTCGCGGCCACCACAAACCCGTACTCGCCGAGCGGCGCTCCGGGATCGTCGATATCGGCCGCCCCGTTCTTGGTCGCGGACACCGATCAACAGTATCCCGTGCCCGCCGGGGCCTTCAGGCCGCGTGATCAGTTGGGGCCGCGGTCCGGGTGGTTCGGCCCGGGCGGGGGGACGGAACGGGCCCGTCCCCCCGCCTTACGGCCGGTACCTCAGGCGCTCGAGCCTCAGGATCCGGTGATCAGCGCGGCCAGCTTCGGCGAGCCGATCCCGGTGGCCAGGTCATATCCCGGTGTGGTCGGGAACAGACCGTTGTTGACGGTGTGCTGGCCCTTGCCGGTGATGTCGTGGAAGTACCGGCTCGGGTTGACGTTGTACAGCAGGTACACCAGCGGGTTGAAGTTGCCGGTGCGGTGGCCCTGGTAGGCGTCGCGATCGGCCGCGATCGCGGCCCACAGCGGCGACGACAGGCTGGTCCCGCCGATGCCGAACCAGCCCGGCACCAGCTCGATGCTGCCCAGCTGCGCGCACACGCTGTTCGGTGTGTTGGCGTTGCCGGTGCAGTACTCGCTGTACGGCGTGAACTGGTCGGCTCCGGCCGAGATGTCGGGCACCTCGCGGCACGGCGTGCCCTTCGCGGCCAGCGCGCAGTTCGTCGAGCCGTTGCCGTGCGTGGTGAACTTGTTGTTGATGCCCGGGCCCTGCTGGTAGAACGGACGGCCCCACAGCGAGCTGGTCCCGCCGCCGCCCGCGCCGGTGGTGTTGCACCAGAACAGGCCGGTCTGGCCGCCCTCGTTGCTGCTGGTGTCGCAGAGCTGGTCCGGGTTCCAGACGCTCTCCACGCCCGCCGGGTAGGACGGGTGCGGGTTGCTGCCGGGGTTGAAGTTCTGCCAGGACGTGCCGCCCGCCGAGGTCACCCAGGGCTGGGATGCCGGGTCGTCCACGGCCGCGGCGGTCGTGCCCGTGGCGTCGAGGCAGTCGAACGCGCCGTCGTCGCCGGACGACGCGAAGATGCTCTGCCCCTGCACCGCCATCTGCTCGAAGACCACGTTCTCGGCCTGGGCCATGGCCGCGCCCTCGGCCGCCTCGCACTCGCCCCAGCTCGTGCTGATCGTCGACGCCACGTCCTGGTTGGCGATCGTGGTGTACTCGTCCAGCTCGGTCTGCCCGGTGTAGTCGTTCGGGGCGTTGTAGACGATGAGGTGGCTGACGTCGGGGGCGATGGTCAGCTGCTGCTCGAGGTCGGCGTCGACCTCGATGTCACCGGCGTAGCCCTCGATCTCGGGCGGGCAGGTGTCACCGACCGGGCACTGCGGGTTCAGCGGGCCGCCGTCCACGTTGACGTTGCTCAGCGGCGGGGTGAAGTTCTTCCCGTAGTAGTTGTGCGCCCAGTGGCTGATGTCGGACGGCAGGTACGCGGACAGCTCGAACACCGCGGTCGTTCCGCCGGCGCCCTCGCCGCGCGGACCCACGTTCGGCGCGCCGTACAGGGAGTTGGTCTGCGATGGCGTCAGGCCGCTGCAGCCGGGGCCGCCGCCGTAGCCGAGCGGGATGTTCTCGTCGTTGACGTAGATGTCAACCAGCTGGGACACGGTCGGGTAGGGGGTCTGGCAGCTGGCGTTCGAGGACGCCGACCGCTTGGCCGAGCCCGCCGTCGGCTTGTTCGGCACCACCATGTCCTGCGCGCGCACGGTGTTGGCCAGGCCGATCACGCCGATCACGCCGGACGCCAGCGAGGCCGGGACCCGCACCGCGGTCGAGTTGGCGAAGAACTTCACGCCGCGGGTGCCGTTATAGGTGTGCAGCGAGGTCTGGAAGGCGGCGGAAACCTTCTGGCTCGAGCCCGCGGCCCGCACCAGGAACGGCGACGACGAGGCCTCGACCTTCATGCCCTGCTGCCGCAGGTACTTGGCCACCGCCGAGCGGGTGGCCGCGGCCGGTGCGAAGCGCGCGTCAAACTGGCCCTTGGCCAGCCACCGCTGGTACTGCCCGCTGCCCTTGGTGTAGAGGGCGCGCAGCAGCGTGTTGAGCCCGGCCGCGTTGCGGGGCGCGAGCGCGACCTCGATCGACATGCGCGAGCTGCTGTAGCTCCCGGTCGCGTGGTCGGTGGTGGGGGTCGCGCTGCCGCTGAGCGCGACGAACCGCGGCGCCGAGGCCGCGGGCGACGCGAGCGCCGAACTCGCAAACGCGCCGGTCATCGCGGTTACCGACAATCCGATAACGGCGATAAAGCCGGCGCGCAACGGACGTTGGGTCAATCTCATGCAAGCCCTCCTTGGCTTCATGACGGTCCTGCCAGCGTCCGGCCCGGCAGCCGACGCTGGCGGCCCACGCTCCAGGCGCCACGCAAGCGGAGGAGCGAGCAATCGTCGGTCACGCGGCGCTGCCGCGTGATGCCAGACCGGAGGGATATTCGGCCTAAGCCTGATTGACCCGAGATAGGCATGTCAAGAAGTGAAAAAAATTACTAAATCGCAAATACGTCGCAATCTGAGGCTGGTGCAGCGCACGTCGCTAAGGGGTCTGGGTTACGGGGTCCGGTTGCCGTCGATCTGGTCGAAGTCGCCGACGCCGTTATTGCTGCCGCCGCCGCCCGACCATTGCCACGCGAGCGCGTACTTCGAGCCGCTGGTCACCCCGCCGAAGAACCGCGCGCACGTCGACGAGGCACTGCCGCTCAGGCACCATCCCGCCGGCGGGTGGGCCAGGCTGCCGGTGAACGACTCATACGTCCACTCGTAGGTGTTCGGTATGGACGCGGCCGAGCCGGTGCCGAAGATCTGGGCCCAGATGTCGGGGGCCGAGTACACGCCGACCTTGTAGGAGGAGTGCGCGGTCACGTAGGCGGCGAAGCCGTTGAAGACGGCGCGGTCGACGTTGGCCGGCACCGAGGAGATGCGGACCACGCTGCTGCACGGCGAGGTGTACACGGAGTTCCAGCCGTTGTCCGGGGCCGGGGTGTAGTCGGACGGCCCGCCGGGCAGTTCGATGTCCGCCCACATCACGGGGTAGGTGACCTTGAGCTTCGCGGCGTCGGCCACGGCCCGCCCGGCCTGCGCCTCGCCCCAGGCGTAGGCCTCGGTGGTGGTGCCGTTGTAGTGCGGGTCGACGCCGGGACCGCCCATGAAGTAGTACACGCCGGTGCCGACGCCGTCATGCAGGGCGTAGTCGGCGTTGGCCTTCGCGGAGTTCGCCGCCGACCAGACCAGGATCTTGTGGCAGTTCTCCAGGTTGGCCCAGTTGCCGGTCATGCCGATGTAACCGCCGTAGACACCGCCGATCCGCGGCTCGGAGTAGGGCGCGGAGGACCCGGCGATCGTGACCGCGCGGCTGTCGGTCCCGTACCAGAAGCCGTGCGGCTTGTCGCCCGCCCCGGCCGGGACCGCCGCCACCGCCGCCGACACCGCCGCGATCAAGGCCGTGGCCACGCCGATCACGCCGGCCCTGCGCCCGACCCGCCCGACCGGCCCGAGCCGCGCCGCTCGCGCGACCCGCCCGGCTCGTAGCGTCCACCCGGAAGTCTGCCGTGCCATGTGTCCACCGCCCTTGTCCTGCCAGTCCCGCCCCCACTCAAAGTGATCGGCCCGGACGGATCTGTGGTTACACCACCATATGTCCGTCATAGACGTGGGAAGTCCCCGTAAGGTTGCGCACGCTCGGCACGACCAGCAGCCCGAGCGCCGGCAGCATCATGACCAGGCCGGACAGGGCGAGCGCGGGCCGCAGCGTAGCCCGAGCCGCGGTCCACGGCAGCCGGCCGCAGCAGCCCGTCGGCCGCGTAGGTGCGCAGGACCTTCGGCGACAGCCGCAGGCGTGCGAGAACTCGCCGATCGTGAGTAGCTCGTCCACTGGTCGAGCATGGACTATGCCCGTAGGGCAAGGTCAAAGCGCCAAGGTCAGCTTGGCGGATCGCCGCGGGCTGCGCGTGCTGCGGCGGCGCGTCAGGGCGTGGGCGGCCGGACGGTGCTGGCCTCGACGGTCTCGACGGAGTCGGCCGTCTCCGAGGGCGCAGCGTCCGACACCGGAGCGCCCGACACCGGAGCCCCCGACACCGGAGCCCCCGACACCGGAGCGCCCGACACCGGAGCGCCCGACACCGGAGCGCCCGACACCGGGGCGCTCAGCACGTGCCTGTCCGAGACCGGGGCGTCCGAGATTCCGGCCGGCGGCCCCTGCGGCCCGCCGGGCGGCTGCCGCATGGCGTTGTGCGGCGGGATCAGCATCCAGGCGAACGACGCGATCAGCGCCACGAGGAACGCGCAGTAGATCCAGAACACCGACGTGAGACCCGAGCTGATCGTGAGGCCGATCTGGTTCGCCTGGGCCGGAGAGATCCCGAACTGGGCCGGCGACGTGGTCTCGCCGATCTGCACGAACGCCGAGATGGCCTGGGCCGCCATGGGGATGATGGCCCCGGCGAGCAGGGCGGCGCCCAGGCGGAGCGGCCGCCACAGCGCGGCCGCGGCCACGACCGCGACAACCGCGATCATGACCAGCACGTCGCCGGCGATCACCGGGGCCGGGTTGGAGAACGCGTTGCCCTCGGTGATGGTCTGGCTCACCCCGGCCGCGTTGCGCAGGGTGAAGCTGTCCCACGACGGCGCGAACGCCGCCGCCGTGCCGATCGCGGCCAGCACCAGCATCACGATCGGGCCCATGTCGTCGCTGTGCGGCCGCCCGAAACCGCCCCCCGGGCGGGCCAGCATGGCCACGGCGGACCCGGCCGCGCAGCAGGCCCAGCCGATCAGGCCGAGCACCAGGCCGGCCCCCATCACGCTGGAGCCGTCGGCGATCGCGGTGCCTGCGTCGGCGAAGAAGAAGCCGAGCGTGACGGCGCTGATGCCGACCGCGAGCAACGCGCCGATCCGCCGCCGGGTGCCGCCGAGGAAGAGCAGCACGGCGCTCGCCGCCCAGGCGGCCAGGTAGATAAGGTGCGGCACCAGCTGGTCCGCCTGCTGGGCCAGACTGGCGCCGGACAAGTAGGCGGGGAACAACCCGACGACGCCGACGACGACGCCGACCGCGAGCAGCGCGGCCGCGAAGACCGTGCCCCGGTCCCGGCCGACCAGCGGACCGGCCTCGGCCGGCCCGGAGGAGACCACGTCACCGGAGACCGGCCCGCCGAAACCCCGCCCGCCAGGGACCGGACCGCCAGGGACCGGACCGCCGGAGCCCGGCCCGCCGGAGCCCGGCCCGCCGAAGCCCGCGCCCGCCGCGGGCCCGGCCGCCCCCGCCGCCGGTCCGGCGCCCGCCGCGGGCCCGGCCGCGCCAGGGGTCGCGGCCTGGCCGACCGGAACGATCGTTCCCGGCGTCTCGATCGATGTGAACCTGGCCCACGCGGCGACCCAGCCCTCGGGCGTGGCGGGCCACCATTCCAGCGGCTGCGGCTGCGACGACGAGGCAGCCCAGATTCCGTAGAAATGCTCGCCTCGCCCGATCTCGTATCCGGCTCCCCGGTAGGAGATCGTCACGTTCTCACGCACGATTCCGTAATCCTTCCTGCTTGGCTCGCCTCGTCGTGTCCCGAGCCTAAGAACCCGATCTGTGCGTCGCCTGGATGATCCCTGAGGCCTTCCTGACCAGGCAGCTTGCGGGCGGCACCATACAGCGGGTCACGCAGGCACGCTCAGGCGGGCCAACGTGAAGTCCATGGCCACCACGTAGCTGACGTCGGCCGGATCGCCGGGCCCGGCCGGCCGGAACGGCCGGACCAGGGAGCCCTTGACCCCGAACACCGCGTCGCTTTCCAGGTAGGGGTTCTCCGCGTCGAAGATGTGCGTGGTGACCGGCCGGCAGCCGGGAGCGGACACGATCGCGTGGATGTGGGCCGCCCGCCAGTGGCTGCGCTGCGTCGCGCGCAGCAGGCTGCCGACCGGGCCGTCGGTCGGAATCGGGTAGCTGGCCGGCCGCGCCGTCCGGAACTCGAACCGCCCGTCCGGCCCGGTCGTGAACACGCCGCGCAGGTTGAACGGAGGCTGGTCGGGGTCCTGGGTGTCGTATAGCCCCTGGTCGCTGGCCTGCCAGACGTCCAGCACGGCGCCGTCCAGCGGCTCGCCCGCCACGTCCGTCACCCGGCCGCGGACCAGCGCCGGGTCTCCGTCCTGCGGCCGGCCGATGTGCTCGCCCATCGCGCGCTTCGGCGCCCCGGCGACGTAGAACGGCCCGAGCACGGTGGACTCGGTCGCGCCCGCCTCGGCGTTGATGACGTCGACCAGGGAGGACAGGCCAAGGACATCCGACAGCAGGACGAACTCCTGCCGCCGGTCGTCGCACTTCTGGCCGACCGCGGTGAGGAACTGCAGGCCGGCCATCCATTCCTGCTGGGTCAGCCCGGTCTCCGCCGCGAACGCGTGCGCGTGCGAGATCAGCGCGGTGATCAGCTCCCGCAGCCGCGCGTCGGGGGTTTCGCGGAACGCCTTCAGGACGTCATCTGTCAGTTCGGCCGGGGTCATGGCGCTCATCGATCGTTCTCCAGGCTGCGGTGGCCACGAAGTCTATCCCGGCCCCGCCCCGCGCGAAATGCGCGCAAAGCAGCGTCCGCGCGCGCGGCGCAGGCGCCCCGAACCATGATCGATGTACCAAAAGGCCCCTTATAGGGCGCCCAACGGTACATCCATCAAGATCAACATTGTGGTCGGCCACGCCGGGGGCTCAGGCGGGCGCTCGGGCGGCGGGGGGCTCGAAGGGGGCGCCATGGCCGGGGACGATGAGCGCCGGGCCCAGGGCGAGCAGCCGGGCCCGGGAGCGCTCGAGCAGTTCCTGGTCCTCGGCCAGCGGATCCACGGCCGGCCCCTCGCTGGACCACCACAGATGGGTGCATGCGGTCAGTCCCGAGTCGGTCGTGACGAGCGTCGTGATGTCCTGCGCGGTGTGACCGGGCGTGGCCATCAACCGCGCCGACGGCGACAGCTCAAAGCCGTCCGCCGCCCGGTCGGTCCACGTGTCGCCCTGGTAGATCGCCCAGTGGTCGTGGAACCGGGCGCGCTCGAACAACGCCGCGTTCAGGGTGTGGTCCGGATGGTGATGGCTGAACACCACGTCGGTGACCTCGGCCGGCGCGACGCCCAGACGGGCCAGCGGGTCGAGGATCAGCCGGCGGTCGGCCACCATGCCCGGGTCCACCACGATGGCCGCCTCCTCGTCCCGGATCAGGACAACGGTGCTGGCCACCCGGTCGGCGGCGTACCCGGCGCACAGCACGTCCAGGAGCGCAGTCATGCGGTCATCTTGACACGCGAGGGGCTTACGGGGCGTTAGTGTCCATCAGATGAGCCGCCTAACCCGCATCGAGCCCGGTGACCGGGTGGTTGTCACCGGCGCCACCGGGTTCATCGGGTCCGCCGTCGCCCGGGCGCTGCACGCCCGCGGCGCGAAACTCGTCGCCGTGGTCGCCCCCGGGGTCGACGACAGCAACCTGGACGGGATCGACGCCGAGCGCACCCGCCTGGACATCAGGGACGCCGAGGCGGTCCGGGCCGTATGCTCCGGCGCCCGCTTCGTGTTCCACCTCGCCGCGGTCTACCGCTTCTGGGCCAGCGACCCCAAGATCTTCTACGACGTCAACGTGGGCGGCACGCTCAACGTGCTCGAGGCCGTCCGGGTCGCCGGGTGCGAGCGGCTGGTGTACACCTCGACGGTCGGCGTGCTCGGGCTGGGCTCGACCAAGCGCGGCAGGCCCGCCGACGAGACCAGCCGCGCCGACGTCTCCCGCCTGTACGGCCACTACAAGCGGTCCAAGTTCATCGCCGAGCACGAGGTGCTCCGGGCCGCCGCCGAGGGCCTGGACGCCTGCCTGGCCCTGCCCACCTTCCCGCTCGGGCCCCGCGACGTGGCCCCGACGCCGACCGGGAAGGTCGTGCTCGACTTCCTCAATGGCCGCATGCCCGGGTTCGTCGACACCGCCATGAACGTCAGCCACGTGGACGACCTGGCCCTCGGCCACCTCGCGGTGCTCGAGCACGGCCGGCCCGGGCGCAGCTACATCCTGGGCGGCGAGAACCTGTCCATGCGCGAGATCCTGCAGGTCCTGGCCAGTTACAGCGGCCTGCCCATGCCCCGGCTGCAGGTCCCCCGCGGCCTGGTGCTCACGGCCGGCGCGGCCTCGGACCTGATCGAGGGCCGACTGCTGCGGCGCGAGCCGCACGTCCCGCTCGAGGCGGCGCGCATGTCCGGGTCGAGGATGATCTTCGATGACGACCGGGCCCGTTCGGAACTCGGATACACCTCCCGCCCGGCCCGCGAGGCGATCGAGGAATCCGCGCGCTGGTTCGCCGACCACGGCTACGTGTCGGCCGCGCGGCGGGCGGCGCTCAGATGGCGGAACTAATCACCGCGCCATGCTCACACTGATGTAATTCGCTCCACAACGCCGTCCACAGGCTGTGGGTAAATTTGCCCGGGGCGCCGTATGAAATGCACGACCATATCCGTGCCCTTGTGGAAAAAGGTCATTTTCCTTAACGCCCCGGCTCCCGCTCGACCCGGACCGGCCGTGATCAGGCCGGACTCGTCACTGCAGTACTGCAGTATTGCAGTACTTACTGCAAGCCGCCCGCCGGGCTCATTTGTCCTTGGTAGCCGACAGTTTCGGAGCGCGCACAGGCCGCCAACAGGTGCGAGACCCGCTACCGCAAAGCGGCATGCGCTGCAATACTGCCTGGATGACGGGGATCCGCCTGGCGCTAGCCAACCTCAAGCCGGGCACGGGCAAGACCACATCCGCGGTCTGGCTCGCTCACATTTTCGCAGAGGCGGGGAACAGGGTTCTGCTGGTCGATGCCGACCCTTCGGGCAGCGCCCTGGAATGGTCCGACCTTGCGGCCATGTATCCGGGGGTGCAGCCGCAGGCGGCGTTCCCGTTCCGGATCGTGGCCCTTCCATCCCGGGAGCTGCACCGCCGGGTGCCCGAGATCGCCGCGGCCGACGACGTGGTCATCATTGATGCGCCGCAACTCGAGGACCACGCCGGCATCGCGCGCTCGGCGCTGCGGTATGCCGACGAGATCGTGATCCCGTGCGCGCCCAGCCCGATCGAGATCAACCGCACCTCGCCGATGCGCGATGAGATCGGCGAGGTGTGGGGCATCCGGGACCGGCCCGGCCGGTCGACGGTGCTGCTGAACCGCTGCATCACCCGGGCCAGCTCCACGGCCGACGCCCGGGAGGCGCTGCGGGACCTCGGCTACGACGTGCTGGAGACCGCGGTGCCGCGGCTCGAGGTCTACGCCCAGAGCTTCGGCATGCCGATCCCGGGGACCGGGCGCGAGGTCTGGCGCCACGTGGCCAACAACCTGCTTGCGCGCTGGGCCCCGCTCTGCTCGGTCCGGCCGTGACCACCCAGCGGGAGCAGCGCCGGGCCCAGATGGCCGCCGCCGCGTCCCGGCGCAGCGAGCCCGCCGCCCGCCCGGCCGGGCGGACCGCGATCCGGTCGAAGCCGGTCCGGATCACGCTCGACCTGAGCCCCGAGCTGTACCGCCAGCTCACCCAGTGGGCGGACGCGGCGGCGATCACGCTGGGCGTGCCCCGGGTGCCCCTGGCCGACGCCGTCCGGGCGATGATCCGGGTCACGGCCGAGCACCCCGACGAGGTCCTCGACCGGCTCCGCCGTGACCGCGACCTGTAGCCCCCGGCCGCTCGGTTCGTCGGGGATCGAGGTGTCGGCGCTGTCGCTCGGCTCGTGGCGCACGTTCGAGCGGATCCCGGAGCAGACCGGTATCGCCGTCCTGCGCGCGGCCCGGGACCAGGGGATCACCTTCTTCGACGACGCGCGCTACAACGACGAGACCGGCCGGGCCCCGATCCCCACCGGCTACTCCGAGGTGCTGTTCGGCCGGCTATTCCGCGGCGCGGGCGTGCCCAGAGACGAGGTCGTCGTCTCGAACAAGCTGTGGTGGGAGTTCTGGCCCGGGCAGAGCGCCGCCGCCGAGCTGGACGCCTCGCTCGGGCGCATGGGCTTCGACTACGTGGACCTGATCTACGCCAACCCGCCGCCGCCCGGCCTGGACGTGGCCGACCTGGTGGCGGCGGTCGGCGGGCTGGTCGCCTCCGGCAAGGCCCGCGCCTGGGGCATCGTGAACTGGACCGCCGGCGACACCCGCCGCGCCGTCGAGGCGGCGGCCGGCCTCGGGATCGCGCCGCCGTGCGCGGCGCAGCTGCCCTACAGCCTGGTGCACCGGTCGTGGGCCGAGGACCCGGCCATGACCGAGGCGCTGAGCGCGCCCGGCGTGGGCGGGATCATCGCGTCGTTCAGCCTGGCGGGCGGCGTGCTGACCGGCAAGTACGGCTCCGGCGCGGCCCCGTCAGGGACGGCCGCGGGCCGCGCCGCCGGAGCGCTGGCCGAGCCCCGGTACGCGGCGGCGGCCGCGGCCGCCGCCGATCTGGACCGCCTGGCCGGGCGGCTGGCGACCACCGCGGCCGCGCTGGCGCTGGCGTTCCCGCTCACCAACCCCGCGGTCACCAGCGTGCTGTTCGGCGCGACCAGCCCGGAGCAGCTCCGGGCCAACTGCGCGGCCGCGGCCTTGCTCGCCCGCCTGACCCAGGCCGACGTGGCCGAATTGCGGGGAATAGGCGACAGCTGTTGAGTCGCGCCGAGAGCGGATTGTCGGCGGGCAGTTAGCGGAACTATGCACAGGTTTAGGAGGGCGGCCAGAGGCCGTCGAGGTTGACCACGATGGCTTCCTGGCTGCTGCGGGCGATGATGACCACGGCCTCCTCGGCGCCCGGGTTCTCCTCCCGGTGCGGCACGAACGGCGGCACGAAGATGTAGTCGCCCGGCCCGGCCTGCAGCCGCACCTCCGCCTCGCCGTCGGCGAAGACGAACGCCGGGTGACCGGACAGCACGTAGATCGCCGTCTCCGCCTCGCCGTGGTGGTGGTCGCCCGAGCTGATGCCGGGCGCCACGTGGGTCTGGCCCATCCAGACCTTCTCCGATCCCGCGTTCTTGCCCGAGATCGCCTCCAGCCGGGACATCCCCGGCGTCTGGCCGGTGTCGCCGCTCAGCTCGCCGCGCCGCACCCGCACCAGCGGCCGGTGCCAGGCCTCGTCGCTCATTGCACGCCTCCCATTGCCCGCTACCGGATTCTTCTTAGCCGGCCGGATAATCAGATGCACGAGGGACTCACGGCCAGGGAGGTCATCATGGCGAACGAACCGTCGGACGTGCTGGGCGGACCCGACCCCGCCGCGCACGAAGACGAACTCGGCGGAGGCGACGCCGCCGGCCGCGAAGACGAACTCGGCGGAGGCGACGCCGCCGCCCACGAGGACGAACTCGGCGGAGGCGACGGCGCCGCCGGCGAAGACGCGCTGGGCGGGCCCGACCCCGCCGCCCACGAGGACGAGCTCGGCTGACCCGGTGCGGGGCGCTCGGGTCCCGGGCCCGGCCGACCGTTGCGGGACCCGCCCGCAGGGCGACGGAGCGTAACGGATTCCTGACTTGCAGCACTATCCGGTCTGACGATGTGCGACCGCCGCGCGGATGATCACGGTGTTAGAAGGCAAGGCCGCGCGGGAGGGCGACGAGGCACGGGTGGAACTAGCGGGCGGGGCCGGCGGTCTCGGTTGGGTGGCGCTCAAGGCGGTGCTGCTGTTCGCGGTGGCCGTGATCGGCCTGCGGCTCGGGGAGCGGCGCACGCTGACCCAGCTGGGCGCGTTCGACTTCGCGGTCGCGGTCGCGATCGGCTCGATCATCGGCCGGACCGCCACCGCGTCGTCGACCTCGTTCGCCACCGGGGCGGTCGCGCTGGTCACCCTGCTGGTCGCGCACCGGGTGGTGTCGGTCCTGCGGCGGCGCAGCCGCCGGCTCTCCCGCGCCATCGACCAGCCGCCCCGGGTCCTGGTCGCCGGGGGCACGCTCCAGGAACGGGAACTGGCCCGGGCCGGCCTGACCGACGCCGACGTCTACGCGATGGTGCGCCAGAAGGGCGTCGACGACCTCGACACGGTCGGCTACCTGCTGTACGAGACCCGCGGCACCACCACGCTGGTCCGCGCCGGCGACACCCCGGGGCCGCTGATCCGGCACGGGCTGGCCGCGGCCGGTTACGACGGCGCGCCCCGGCCCGCGCCCCGCCGGATAAAAACGAGAATTCGCGATTAGCTTTACCCGAGAGGGTTTTCCCCATCCGTGGTTTAGTGCTTTATATGCGGCGCTTCAGCGCCTGGTAACGCCCCTTTCTGACCGGCCCGGTCGGAGTTATGCTGCACCGTGGCTGGTCATGCCACGAGGGGGAATTGGCATTGCGCTCACACCGGATAATCGCGGATAAGTGATGACTGAGCGCCTTGCGCCGGATGTGCGCGGAAATATCGGGCTGCCCGCGCCGCGGGACGGGAACGGAGCCATGCGCGGCCGGGAAGCGGAGTGGCGGCTCGTCCGCGACCTGCTGCGGCGCGCTCAGCAGGGCCTCGGCGGGGTGCTGCTGATCGACGGCGAGTGGGGCATGGGCAAGTCCCTGCTGCTGCGCGAGTCCGAGCGCGAGGCGGCGGCCCAGGGGTTCTCGCTGGCGACCGGCTCGGCGGACCAGATGGGCCAGCTCATGCCGTTCGCCGCGCTGCTCGCCGCGCTGCATCAGCCGTTCGACACGCTCGCCCTGGGCGAAGATCACCAGCCGGACCGGCCGGATTCGCTGCACTGGCAGATCGCTCAGCTGCAGGCCAGCCTGGAGCAGCGGGCGGCGGCCGCCCCGGTCCTGGTCAGCCTGGACGACCTGCAGTGGGCCAGCCCGGCCACGCTGCTCGCGCTGCGGATGCTGCCCCGGGGCCTGGCCCGGTACCCGCTGGCCTGGATCCTGGCCCGGTCCAGCAGCCAGCAGGAGAACGGCGCCGAGCTGCTGTTCGATTCGCTGGAAGACGACGGCGCCACCCGGATCACGCTCCCCCCGCTGGGCGGCGACGCCGTGGCGACGCTGCTGGCGGACACCTTCGGCGCGCCGCCGGACCGGCGGCTGCTGGCCCAGGCGTCCGGCGCGGCGGGCAACCCGTCGCTGCTCACCGAGCTCATCCGCTGCCTGCGCGACGAGAACACGGTGCAGGTCAGCGACGGCTCCGCCCGGCTGACCTCCGCGCAACTGCCGCGCCGGATCGATATGGTCGCGCGGCAGGGCCTCGACGGGCTCAGCGGGCCGGCCCGGCACCTGCTGGAGACCGGCGCCGTGCAGGGCCGCTCGTTCCGGCTGGACGAGGCGGCGCAGATGCTGGGCGTGACCCCGGCCGCGCTGCTGCCCGCCGTCGAGGAGGCGGTGGATGCCGGGATCCTGGTCGCGTCCGAGGACGTGTTCCGGTTCCGGCGCAAGCTCGTCTGGCACGCGGTCGTGCACATGATCCCGCGCCCGGCCCGCCGCGCCCTGCACCGCCAGTTCGGCGAGATCCTGCTGAGCCGCGGCGGCTCGGCGGCGCAGGCCGCCCGGCACCTGCTGCGCGCGGCGCATGCCAACGATCCCGCGTCGCTGACCGGGCTGGACAAGGCGGCGGCCGAGACCCTTGAGACGTCCCCGCCGACCGCGGCCCGGCTGGCCCAGCGCGCGGTCGAGCTCACCGATCCGGCCGACGCCGGCGCGCTGCCCCGCGCGGTCGCGGCGGCCGAGGCGCTGACCGCGGCCGGCCGGCTGGAGCAGGCCGCCCGGATCATCCATGACACGCTCCCGCAGCCGCTGCCGCTCGTCCTCGAGGCCCGGCTGCGATGCGCCCTGTCCTCGATCCGCGGCACCAACGGCCTGCCGGAGCACGCCAGCGCCGAGGCCGAGGCCGTGCTGGCCCAGGCCGAGCTGCCCGGCGCGCTGCGCGATCAGGCGACGATCGCGCAGCTGCAGGCGCTGGCCGGGCGGCGCGACCACGAGGCCGCGGACCGCGCCGCGGCCGGCATTCTCGACGCCCCCGACCAGCACGCGGACCGGCTCGTCGCCGCGGCGCTGGTCGTACGCGCGATGGCCAGCTGGGACCGGGGACGGATCGCCGAGGGGCTGGAGCGCCTGCGCGACGCGGCCCGGCACGACACCGTCGCCTCCCCCGACGCCCGGCAGTTCCAGCCGCGCCTGGCCCTCGCGGCCGCCCTGGTCGACCTGCGCCGCTTCGACGAGGCGGCCAGCGTGCTGCGCTCGGCCGACATCGAGGCCCTGGACGCGATCCCCGCGGCGGCGGTGCCGGCCGTGCTGCGCGCCCGGATGCACCTGGCCCGCGGCCGACTGCGCGACGCGGCCGCCGAGGGCGAGGCCGCGCTGGCCAGCGCCGGGAACCTGGCCGCGCACGGCTACACCGCGATCGCCCGGAGCGTTCTCGCCGTGATCGCGCTGCGCCGGGGGGATCTGGAGGCCGCCGGTCATCATGTGGCGAGCCGTTCGGTGCGGGCGGCGCATTTCGCCGACGGCTACGCGCGCTCCGAGGCCGCCTTCGCCGAGGCGCAGGTGACCGAGGTGCGCGAGGGCCCGCGCGCCGCGCTGGACCAGATCCGGGCCATCGCCGCCGATCTTCCGGACCGGCGCGGGCTGCTCCTGGGCGACCCCGCGACGTCGGCCTGGCTGGTGCGCACCGCCCTGACCGCGGGCGACCATGACGTCGCGACGCGCGTCGCCGGCGTGGCCGGCGCGCTGGCGCAGGACAATCCCGAGGTCCTGGCGCTGGCCGCGGGCGCGGCACACGCCCTGGGCCTGGTCCGCCACGACGCGGGCCGGCTGGCCCAGGCGGCGGCGCAGCATCAGGATCCGTGGGCCCGGGCGTCGGCCGCCGAGGACCTCGGCGTGCTGCTGGCCGAGCAGGCCGACCAGGACCGGGCGGTCCAGCTCATGGGCGAGGCCCTGGACGGCTACGGGATGACCGGCGCGGCCATCGACCTGGCCCGGGTCCGGCGGCGGCTGCGCCGGCTCGGGGTGCGGCGGCGGCACTGGGCCCGGTCGGCCGAGCGGGCCTCGGCCGGGTGGGACAGCCTGACCGAGACCGAGCGGGTGACGTCCGAGCTGGTCGCGCAGGGGCTATCCAACCAGCAGGCCGCCGACCGGATGTACGTCAGCGTGCACACGATCGCGTTCCACCTGCGGCAGATCTTCCGGAAGCTGAGCATCGGCTCGCGGGTCGAGCTGGCCCGGATCGTCATGGAGCAGCAGGAGCACGGATCGGGCTTAAACCCGGCCTGACTCCCGCGGCCCGCCGCCCGGCCTCGCCGTGGCCGGTGCCGCGTTCGCGGCGAACTATCCGCATTGACGGTGTGGCCCCGTCACCGGCCGGGCGAAGGTGGAATTTCACGACGACATGGCATGCGACGGCGGAGGTGGCCATGGCGGACGGAGACGGCGTCTTCGACGTGATCGTGATCGGCTCCGGTCCGGTCGGTGAGTCGGCCGCCGAGCGGGCCGTCCGCGGCGGGCTGACCGCGGCGGTCGTCGAGCGGCGCCTCGTCGGCGGCGAGTGCAACTACTACGGATGCATCCCGAGCAAGGCGCTGCTGTGGCCGATGGAGCTGGCCGCCGCCGTGCGCCGGATGCCCGGCCTGGAGCTGCGCGGCCCGGTCGACGCCGGCGCGGTGACCGCCCGCCGGGACGAGTTCGTCTACCACTACGACGACTCCGGGCCGGTCCGGGACCTCCAGCACTACCCGGCGACGTTCGTCCGGGGACAGGGCCGGCTGGCCGGGCCGCGGCGGGTCGAGGTCACGGGCCCCGACGGGGGCGTGCGCGGGCTGCGGGCCCGGCACGCGGTCGTCGTCGCCACCGGCAGCGACCCCACGGTTCCCGGCGTGCCCGGGCTGGCCGAGGCGCGCCCGTGGACGAACCGGGAGGCCACCGCGGTCCGCAGGGCCCCGGGGCGGCTGGCCGTCATCGGCGGCGGGCCCGTCGCCTGCGAGATGACGCAGGCGCTGCAGTCGCTGGGCAGCCATGACGTGACCATGCTGGTGCGCGACGACCGGCTGCTGCCGCGGACCGAGCCGTTCGCCGGGGAGCTGCTGGCCAAGTCGTTCCAGGAGTCCGGCGTCAACATCCGTTTCGGCCATGCGGCCGCCCGGGTGCAGCGCCCGGTGCCCGGCGGGCCGGTCACCGTCGAGGTGGACGACGGCTCGCGGTTGGAGGCCGACGAGATCCTGGTCGCCACCGGCCGCCGGCCGGTGGTCCGCGACATCGGCCTGGAGTCGGTCGGCATCGAGCCGGACGGCCCGATCGCCGTGGACTCCAGCCTGCGGGCCGCCGGCGTGCCGGACGGCTGGCTCTACGCGGTCGGCGACGTCAACGGGATCAACCAGCTCACCCACATGGGCAAGTACCAGGCCCGGGTGTGCGGCGACGTGATCGTCGCCCGGGCCAAGGGCCGGCCCGACGACGGGCCGGCGCTGCGAGATACCGCCGACGGCCGCGGCGCGCCCCAGACCATCTTCACCGACCCCGAGATCTGCGCGGCCGGGCGCACCGAGGCGCAGGCCCGGGCCGACGGCTTCAACGTCCGGGCCGTGGAAATCGACATGAGCACCGTGCCCGGCGCCGACCTGCAGGCGGAGGGCTACACCGGCCGGGCCAAGGCGGTGGTCGACGAGGACCGCCGCGTCCTGCTCGGCGTGACGATCGCCGGGCCCGGTGTCAACGATCACCTGCACGCGGCCACGGTCGCGGTGACCGGCGAGGTGCCGCTGGACCGGCTGTGGCACGCGGTGGCGGCGTTCCCGACGGTGAGCGAGTTCTGGCTGTACCTCCTCCAGGAGTATGGCCTGTGAGGACACGAACGGGGAGGGCAGGGACCTGACGGAGGACGCGCGATGAGCCTGTCCGCACGCGAGCAGCATGCGCTTGACTCGATCGAGACCGCGCTGACCGGCTCGGACCCGGACCTGGCCGTGCTGCTGGCCACGTTCGGCCGGCTGACCTCGGGCGAGGAGATGCCGGGCCGGGAGAAGATCCTGGGCAGCCGCTGGTGGTACCGGCCGCGGGGCCGTCAGTGGCGCGGCGGCTGGAGCCGCACGTGGGGCCTGGTGCGCCGGCTGTGGCGGCGGCTGGGCTGGCCGCGGACCGGCTTGCTGCTCTGGGTCGTGGTATCGGTCGGGCTGATCATGCTGGCGCCGGTGATCAATCGCGGCTCTCACCGGACGTGCCCGCCGGCCTGGGCGGCGGCGTGCGCCCGGCTGGTTCCGGCGCACGCGGGGCGGACGGCGCCGCCGGACGGGACGCCGCACCGCGTTGTGCCGCCGGCCAGCGGGACCCGTCCCTGAGCTTGAGGACGGCCGCCCGTGGGTAGCCCTTCGCTGCGCCCCTGAAAAACAGGGGAGGTGCGCCCCCCGCGCCAGGAAAGGAGCCGACGTGAAGCCGACCGAGGCCCTGCACGCTCAGGGCCAGAGCCTGTGGCTCGACAACATCACGCGCGGCCTGCTCGACAGCGGGCAGCTTCAGCGGTACATCAGCGACTATGACGTCACCGGGCTGACGTCCAACCCGTCGATCTTCGACAAGGCGATCGGTTCGGGCGACTACGACGACGACATCCGGGTCAAGTCGCAGGAAGGCCGGTCCGGCGAGGACCTCTTCTTTGACCTGGCCATAGATGACCTGCGCCGGGCCACCGACCTGTTCCTGCCGATCCACGAGCGGACCGACGGCGTGGACGGCTGGGCGTCGCTGGAGGTCTCGCCGCTGCTGGCCTACAACACCAAGGCGACGATCGCGGCGGCGACGGAACTCTACGTCCGGGCGGCGCGGCGGAACCTGTTCATCAAGATCCCCGGCACCCCGGAGGGCCTGCCCGCGATCACCGAGTGCGTGGCCAACGGGGTACCGATCAACGTCACGCTGCTGTTCTCGGCCGACCAGTACCGCGCGGCGGCCGAGGCGTACCTCGACGGCGTCGAGCGCCGGGTGAGCCAGGGGCTCGACCCGGTGGTCGGCTCGGTCGCCTCGCTGTTCATGTCGCGCTGGGACGTGGCCGTCGCCGAGCAGGTCCCTGGCGAGCTGAAGGACAAGCTCGCGCTCGCGGTCGGCCTCGACGCCTACCGGGCCTACCGTCAGATTCTCGACTCGCCGCGGGCGCAGCGGCTGGAGAACTCCGGCGCGCGCATGCAGCGGCTGCTGTGGGCGAGCACCAGCACGAAGGACCCCGAGGCGCCGGACACGCTGTACGTGCAGGGCCTGTCGGCGCCGTTCACGATCAACACGATGCCGGACAAGACCCTGACGGCGTTCTACGACCATGGCGAGATCGGCCCGACCATGCCCGCCGACGGCGGCGACTGCGATGCCATCCTGGCCCGGTTCAAGGACGCGGGGGTGGACGTCGGGGCGCTGGCGACGAAGCTTCAGAAAGACGGCGCCAAGTCCTTCGACACCTCGTGGAAGGACCTGATGGCGAGGATCGCCAAGCAGACCAAGTCGCTCACCGCGGCCTAGAGTAGGCACCGTGCAGCATGAACTCGAGGTCATGGCCAGCGCGGACCTGGTCGCGCGCACCGGGGCCGGATACGTGCAGCGCCGGGCCGTGGCGGCCGTGGCCGATCACGGGCAGTTCACGTTCGCGGTCAGCGGCGGGCACACGCCGTGGGCGATGTTCGCGGAGCTGGCCAGCATGGACATGCCCTGGAGCCAGGTCACGCTGTTCCAGGTGGACGAGCGCGCGGCCCCGGACGGCGACCCGGACCGGAACCTGACCCACCTGCACGACACCCTCGGTGACATCAAGGCCAGCATCGTGGCCATGCCGGTGACCGCGGCCGACCTCGACGCGGCGGCGGCGGGCTACGCCGCCCTGCTGCCGGTCCGGTTCGACCTGGTCCACCTCGGCCTGGGCCCGGACGGCCACACCGCGTCCCTGGTTCCCGGCGACCCGGTGCTGGAGGTGACCGATCGGCTCGTGGCCGTCACCGGGCCCTATCAGGGGCACCGGCGGATGACGCTCACCTATCCGGCCCTGGGCCGGGCCAGCCAGATCATGTGGCTGGTGACCGGCGGGGACAAGACGGAACCGCTGGCTAAGCTGCTGGCGGGCGACCGGTCGATCCCGGCGGGACGGGTCGAGGCGGGAGCCTCGCTCGTGCTCGCGGACACCGCGGCGGCCCCGCCACCCGCCTAGCGGCGGGTGGCGTGTGCCATGCGCAGGCGCAGGCAAATGACCAGCACGATGAACAGCAGCGCGATGACCGCTGGCGCCATGGTGCCAACCCAGTTGAAGCCCGGGGCGTGCACGACCTGGACCGACACCCCCTGGCCGGCCTGGCCTTGCGGGAGCATCTCACGTTGGTGGAGGGTCGGGCCGTGGCCTACGGCATTGGCGGTGGCGACCGTGCCGAAGCAGAGGGCGGCGACCGCGGCGGCGAAGGCCGTCCGGGTGGCGAGGAGACGACGGGCCCGATCCGGGACGGTGGCGCGCTCCGCCGGGGCGGGCTCGGCCGCCCCGGCCGGGACGTGAGCGACCGGCAGGTCGGCGAGCAGGGCGGTCAGTTCGCCCCCGGTGCGGGCGCTCAGGGCCTGCCCGGATCGCTGATCGAATTCGTCAGCCGTGATCCGGCCGACCTGGAAAGCCTCGCTCAGCTCGTGAAGCGCCCGGTCGCGGTCGGCATCGGATACCCGGAGGTGCGGTGGCGGATAGTCCCGGCCGGCCTTGTCCATGATTCGTGCCCCCTCGGCGCGGGCTTCAGCCTAACACCGGGCGCTGCTGCGGCTCGCTGCTGGTCGCCCGCGGCCTGCGGCGCTCCACCGTCTCTCCCCGGCCGATCAGCACCAGCGTTACCATCTCGGGCGGGAACAGCCCGTGCCCGACCAGCCCGGGCAGCGCCGACAGCCGGGCTGCGAGCGCGGCCGGGTCGCTGACGTCGCCGCGGTAGTCGGCGATCACCCCGCCGTCCGGGCTCGGCGGCACGTCGCGCAGCGTGACCGAACCCAGATGGCGCATGGTCGCGGCGAGGCCGAACCGCATCAGCTCGACCGGGACGGGTGGGGTCAGCGCAGGCACGGTTTTGGTCGAGTCCGCGATGATCACGAACTCGCCGGCCGCCGCGGCAACGATCTTCTCCCTGGTGTGCGCCGCGCCGCCGCCCTTGATCAGCCAGCCGTCGTCGGCGATCTGGTCCGCGCCGTCGATGGCGATGTCCAGGTGATCGACGGAGTCGAACGGGTCGACGATCAGGCCGAGCTCGCGTGCCTCCCGCTCGATGTGCGGCGCGGCGGCCACGCAGCGGATCGACAGCCGGCGGCGGGCCAGCGCCGGGAGCAGGTCCTCGGTGGTGGTGCCGGAGCCAAGGCCCACGGCCATGCCGTCGCGCACGAGCTCGGCGGCCGCGTCGGCCGCGACCTGCTTCTCCCGTTCCCTGTCCACGACCCCATAGTCTGGCACGGCCGTATCGCCCCCGGCCGCAGCCGATAGGGTGACGTGCGTGAGCGCACCGTCGATCCGCCTGCTGCTCGCCGACGTCGACGGCACGCTGGTGACCAACGACAAGGTCCTGACCCCTCGCGCCATCGAGGCGGTGCGCAAGCTGGGCGAGGCCGGAGTGCTTTTCGCGATCACCAGCGGCCGCCCGCCCCGGGGCATGTCCATGCTGATCGAGCCGCTCCGGCTCACCACGCCCATCGCGGCCTTCAACGGCGGGATCTACACCCGCGACGACATGTCGGTCATCTCGGAGCGCGACATCCCGGCCGATGTGGTCGGGCCCGCGATCTCGCTGATCGAGTCGTCCGGGCTGGATGTCTGGCTCTACAAGGGGGCCGACTGGTACGTGCGCGACCTGAACGGCCCGCATGTGGCCAGGGAGAAGGCCACCGTCCGGTTCGACCCCACGCTGGTGGCCAGCTACGACGGTCTCACCGACGGACTAGTCAAGATCGTCGGCGTGAGCGACGATCTTGACGCGATGGCGGCGGCGGCCGACAAGGCGAGGGAGCGGTTCGGCGATCACGTGTCCGCCGCGCGCTCGCAACCGTACTACCTCGACGTAACCCACCCCGAGGCGAACAAGGGCAGCGTGGCCAAGTACCTGTCGGCGAGCTACAAGATCCCTCCGGAGCAGATCGCCGCCATCGGTGACCAGCCGAACGACGTGCTGATGTTCGCCCATTCCGGGCTGTCCATTGCGATGGGCAATGCCAGCGACCAGGTCCAGCACTCGGCGCGCCGGGTCACCGCGTCCAACGAGGACGAGGGCTTCGCGAAAGCGGTCGAGCGGTACATCCTCGGCGCGCCCGACGCAGGGTAGACCAGGCCGGACGGCCGGCAAGGGCTTCGGTCCGGAACTACCCGGATTAAGGATGTAGACCGGACCACGCCGGGGAAAGCCTTGATCTATGTCGCAAACCGGTCCGCCGGTTGACCTCACTCAGCCATCCGCCAGTGACGGGCCGCCCGCACAAGCCGGGCCGCCCGCGAAAGGGGCAATCATGGGAAAAGAGGCACGCGTCGCGCTGCTTCTCGCGGGGACTTCCTGTCTTCTGGCCGTGATGATCGACTGGGTCGTGGAGGAGCTGCAGTAGCCAGCCGCCAGGTCGCGTCCGGCTGGAGATGACGTGACCCACGATGCCGTGCTGCTGGCCGGGTCCCTCGGGCTCGGCCACGAGATGATGGCGCGCAGCTGCGCCGACTTGCTCGGGCAGTCGGGCTGGCGGACTCGCGGCCTCGACAGCATGTCGCTGCTCGGGCCGGCCGGCGGGGACGCCGGGATGCGGCTGTTCGGCCGCCTGGTCACGATCCCCGGCCTGTACGACGGGCTGCACTTCGCCCACCTGCGCACCGGGAGCCGCCTGGCCGACCTGATGGACCGCGCGGCGAGCGCTCGGCTCGTCCCGGCGCTGCAGGCGGAGCTCGAACGTCAGCCCGCTGACCTCGTGCTCAGCGTGTTCGCGACCGGCGCCTCGGCGGCGGCCAGGCTCAAGGAACGGATGCCGGGGCTGCGAACCGTGGTGCTGTGCACCGACGTCACCGTGCACCGGATGTGGGTGCGCGAGGGGACCGACCTGTTCCTGGTCACCTCGCCCGCCGCCGAGGCGTCGGTCCGCCGCTACCTGCCCCGGGCCCGGGTGGCGGTCGTGCCGCCCCCGGTGC
>Ga0335075_10002638_pt1 | contig 28677 bp, 23 predicted proteins | sample Lox_Sample_24_FD_206723 | JGI IMG/M metagenome (GOLD analysis project Ga0335075, IMG submission 206723) | Soil microbial communities from Loxahatchee National Wildlife Refuge, Florida, United States - Lox_Sample_2.4 | ecosystem: Environmental > Terrestrial > Soil > Wetlands | place: USA...
ACCGGCCAGATCTTCGGCGCCGGCGATGCCGATGCCGTCGAGTTCTCCTGGGAGGGCAACGACGAGATGGATGAGGCCTGCGGCGACGGCTGGGCCCAGCTCCAGCAAGACGGCTCCCTCAAGGGCGCAATCTGCTTCCACGGCGGCGACAAAGCAAACTTCACCGCCAGACGGTCAACTTCTTCAACAGCCTGCTAGGTCATACGGCCGCCGGTTCGGCCTGTGCTGCGATGGCCGTGTGCCCTCCCGGGCGTCGCCGACACCAAGCAACCGATGCTCGCGGCCGATCTCCCCCAGGACCGGCATGGCCCGCCCCCCAAAGGGGCGGGCATCCAATTTACGGGGAGCCGGCGGCCCAACCGCCGCCGCGCCGGCGCGCTGACCCGATCGCGGAACATCAGTCCAACACACGACTTGGACAGTTGGACGATTGATCCCAACAGCGCGCGCAACTCTCTGAAATCATTGGTGGGCGCAGTAGGACTCGAACCTACGGCCCGCTGATTAAGAGTCAGCTGCTCTACCAACTGAGCTATGCGCCCCCACCCGGCGCTCAAGCGGGCTCATAGCAAGCACCACCCGCCGTGTGAAGAAGGCCGCGCCGAGAGCGTGATCGCCTGAGGTGGAGTCACCGAAGGCGTGACTCACACGGGACAAGATAAAGGCCTAACACGGGATGGGTGAGTAGCAAGCGAACGCATCCCGCGCTAGGCGCGGCGGCCGGCGACCGTCGAGGCGGTGCGATGGTAGCGGCGGCGGAAATAGATGAGCGCCTCGTCGTGCGGCGAGCCCAGCGCGATCGCGGCCACGGCACAGAAGAAGACGCCGTGCGTGCCGACCTCCGTCACCTGCGAGACCACGCAATCGAAGCTGACCACCGCCCCCTCGAGCACCGGGGCGCCGGTCTCGAGCACGCGCCAATCTCCGTCGACGAACCGCTCGTCCACGCGCTGGCCCCTCTCCCCGGCGAAGAGCGGCGAGAGCGCCTCCTGGGCGGCCGCGAGCGTGTTGACGCAGAGCACGCCGTTCGCCTTGACGAGCCCATGCATCTCGCCGCCGCGATTGAGGCAGACGAGCAACGTCGGCGGGTCGTCGGTGACGCTGCAGACGGCCGAGGCCGTGCAGCCGCCCCGGCCGGCCGGGCCGGCCGTGGTGACCACCGTCACCGCCGCGCCGAGCCGCGCCATCGCCTCACGGAATATTTCCTGCCCGACCATCCTCGCCCCGCCGCGATGGGGAAGCGATTCATGTGGCCAGGAAGGCGGCGCTGTCCATCGGGGTCGGCGCCGAGCTGTGGTAAGCGGGACGCCCGAGCATCAGGAGGCCGCTTCTGTCCCCCGACCCGACGCCGGCGCTGAGGATTGCGCAGCCGGAATTCCTCGCCGAACCGGGCCTCAAGCGGGTGCTTTCCGTGCTGCCGGAGGCGCGGGTCGTGGGCGGGGCCGTGCGCGACGCGCTGCTGGCGCGGCGGGTGGGCGATATCGATCTCGCGACACCGAGCCCGCCCGAGGCGGTGACGGAGGCGCTGGAACGGGCGGGATTGCGGGCGCTGCCGACCGGGCTCGCCCACGGCACCGTAACCGCGCTCGCGGAGGGGCGGAGCTTCGAGATCACGGCGCTGCGCTCGGACGTCGCGACCGACGGACGGCATGCCGAGGTCGCCTTCACAAGGAGCTGGGAGGCGGACGCGGCCCGGCGGGATTTCACGCTGAATGCGCTCTCGCTCACGCGCGAAGGCTGGGTGTTCGATTATTTCGGAGGGATCGCGGACCTGATCGGCGGGAGGGTGCGGTTCGTCGGGCCGCCCGCGCTCAGGCTCGCGGAGGACCGGCTCAGGACGCTCCGGTTCTTCCGCTTCTTCGCGGTCTATGCGCGGGCGGAGCCGGAGGCGGCGACGCTCGCGGACCTCGCGGCCGCGGGGGAGCATCTCGGCCTTCTCTCCGCCGAGCGCGTCTGGAGCGAATTGAAGCGGCTGCTGGCCGCCCCGGAACCGCGGCCGGCGCTTGCGCTGATGCGGCGGCTCGGTGTGCTTGCGGCGGTCCTGCCCGAAGCGGGCACGACGGCCGGGCTCGACCGGCTCGCCGCGCTCGGGGCGCCGGCAGACCCCCTGCTGCGATTGGCCGCGCTGGCGCGCGGCGAGTTGGGGAAGCTCGCGGAGCGGCTCAAGCTCTCGGGCGCCGAAGCCGAGCGGCTGGCGGAGCTGCAGAAGGGGACAGTGCCCACGGCGGATGCGGATATTGCGAGCCTCCGGCGACTGCTCGCCGACGAACCGGCCGAGCTCTTGATCGCGCGAAGCCTGCTCGCCGGGATCGGCGGTGCCGCGGGCGGACGCCTCAGGGCGCGGCTGGCCACCCTGCCCCGCCCGCTCTTCCCGCTCACCGGGCGCGATGCGCTGGCGCTCGGGATGGAGCCCGGGCCGGCGGTCGGCGCGGCGCTCGGCGCGGTGCGCGCCTGGTGGCTGGCGGGAGGGTGCGCCGCGGACGCGGCGGCCTGCTGTGCCGAGCTTTCAAGACGGCACAACGGCTGATAAAGGCCGGGCATGCTGAAGCCACCCCAGGATTCGACCCGGGCGCTCGTTGCCCGGCTTTGGCGGGAGCATATCCTGCCCCAGCGTGCGCTGTTCGCGCCGATCCTGCTGCTGACGCTGCTGATGGCCGGCACCACCGCACTCTACCCGGTGATCATCGACCACGCCTTCACGATGTTCGCGGACAAGGACCCGCGCATCCTCTACCAGGTGCCGGTGATCGTGGTGATCGTCTCGGCACTCAAGGCGGGGGCTCAGTACGGCCAGAGCGTCCTGGTGCAGAAGCTGGTGCTGAAGGTGGTGCGCTCGCTCCAGGGCCGGATGTTCGACCATCTGATTTACGCCGATCTCGCTCGGGTCGAGCGGGAGGCGCCGGCGCAGTTCGCGGCGCGCTTCACCACCGACGCGACGGTGATCCGCGAGGCCCTGGCGCGGGCCATCAACGGCATCGCCGATATCTTCACCGTGGTCGGGCTGATCGCCTCGATGCTCTGGCTCGACTGGCTGCTGACGCTGATCGCGGCGGCGCTCTACCCGTTGGCCGGCCTGCCGATCCTCAGGCTCGGGGCGCGGATCCGGCGCGCCTCGAGCGGCATGCAGGAGCGGACCGGCGAGGCGGCGGCGATGCTCAACGAGAGCTTCGCCCAGGCGCGCACCGTGCGGGCCTATCGGCTGGAGGACGAGGAGCGGAAACGCGCCGGCATGGCGTTCGATCGTCTCTACGACGCGCTCTACCGGATGGCGCGGAACCGGGCGCGGGTCGATCCGGTGCTGGAGGTGCTGGGGGGGACGGCGGTCGCGCTCGTCATCGGCTTCGCCGGCTGGCGCGCCGCGCTCGGCGGCCACACGCTCGGCAATTTTTCCGGTTTTGTCGCTGCCCTCCTGATCGCCTCGCGGCCGCTACGCTCGCTCGGCTCGCTCAATGCCTCGCTCCAGGAGGGGCTCGCCGGACTGGTGCGGATCTTCGCGGTGGTGGATGAGCGGCCGACGATCGTCGAGCGGCCGGACGCCATCGCGCTCCCGCCCGGAGCGGGGCGGGTGCGCTTCGAGCACGCGCGCTTCGTCTATCCGGACGGCCGCGCCGGGCTCGTCGACCTCAGCTTCGAGGCAGCGCCCGGATGCACCCTCGCCTTGGTCGGCCCGTCGGGGGCGGGCAAGTCGACCGCGATCGCGCTGATCCCGCGCCTGCACGACGCGACGGGCGGAAGGATCGTGATCGACGGGGTCGATGCCCGCGAGCTCACGCTGGCGAGCCTGCGCGACGCGATCGCCTATGTCGGGCAGGACCCGCTTCTGTTCGACGACAGCATCGCCGCCAACATCCGGATGGGCCGGCCGGGGGCGTCGGACGCGGCGATCGAGGCGGCGGCGGAAGCGGCGGCGGCGGCGGACTTCATCGCCGCCATGCCCGAGGGATACGGCACGCGGGTGGGGCCGAGCGGGCAGCGGCTCTCGGGCGGGCAGCGCCAGCGCGTGGCGCTGGCGCGGGCGCTTTTGCGCAACCCGCGCATCCTGCTGCTCGACGAGGCGACCAGCGCGCTCGACACCGAGAGCGAGGCGGCGGTGCAGCAGGCACTCGCGCGGCTGAGGCAGGGGCGCACGACGATCGTGATCGCGCATCGGCTCTCGACCGTGCGCGATGCCGACCTTGTCGTCGCCATGGCGGACGGGCGCGATGTGGAACAGGGAACCCATGCCAGCCTGCTGGCCGAGGACGGGCTCTATGCCCGGCTCGTCCGCAGCCAGGCGCTCGCCCAGTAGAGATCACGGCCAGCGAGCTTCGGGCGGCATGCTCATCAGGATCGCATCCGGATTGCCGCCGGTCTTCAGCCCGAACGCGGTGCCGCGATCATAGAGCAGGTTGAACTCGACATAACGGCCGCGGCGGACGAGCTGGTGGGCGCGGTCCGCAGCACTCCAGGGGAGCGACATGCGGGCACGGACGATGCGCGGATAGACATCGAGGAAGGCAAGCCCGACATCGCGGGTAAAGGCGAGATCGGCGCGGGCATCGCCGCTGAAGAAATGGTCGAAGAAGATGCCGCCGGCGCCGCGCGGCTCGCCCCGGTGGGGGAGGAAGAAGTAGCGGTCGCACCATTCCTTGAAGCGCGGATAGTAGTCCGCACCGTGCCTGTCGCAGGCTTCCTTGAGCGCGGCATGGAAGAGGGAGGCGTCCTCCACCGATTCGCCTGCATCGAGGCGCATCGGCGTGAGGTCCGCCCCGCCGCCGAACCAGCCCTTGGTGGTGACGACGAGGCGCGTGTTCATGTGGACCGCCGGCACGCGCGGGCTTTGCATGTGGGCGACGAGGCTGATCCCGGTCGCGAAAAAGCGCGGGTCCGCCTCGGCTCCGGGGATCTGGCGGCGGAACTCCTCGTCGAAGCGGCCGGCGACCGCGGAGAAATTGACGCCCACTTTCTCGAAGACGCGCCCGTGCATCACGGCCATCTCGCCGCCGCCTTCGAGCGCGGGCCGCGTCCAGGCGGTGCGGGCGAAACGGCCCGGAGGGCGGTCGGAGCGGGAATCGGGCGCCCAATGGGACGTCTCGTCCTCGATCGCCTCGAACGCCGCAATGATCCGGCCCTGCAGCGCACGGAACCAAGCGCCCGCCTCGTCCTTGAGCGCCGCATGCGGCGGCGCCGGGCCATCTCCACTCCGCATCGAGTCCATGAGCCCCTCATTGGCTCCCTGCCCGCCCGCGGATTGGGGGCGTGTTGCAGGGGCGAAGCCGGACACGTAATATACGTCCTGCCTGTGACCGGGGGCGACCCGGCCGCACGGTGTCGCGCGGTTGAGCCAAACGCCGCCCCTGAAGCCTTCGCATGCCTGTCCATCGGGCATCGGGCAACGGGTGGCTGCGCCCACGTTCGCCCGCTCGCGCCGCGCCGCCGAGCGGATAAGAAAACGAGGAAGCGAGACGTACGATGGCCGATCTGGGTCTCAAGGATAACGAGTTCAAGAATCCGGTGGTGCACTGGATCGATGCCAGGCTGCCGATCTTCACGGCGATGCAGAAGGAATACCGCGCCTTCCCGACGCCGAAGAACTTCAACTACTTCTGGAATTTCGGCGCGCTCGCGACCGTGAATCTTGGGATCCTGATCGCCAGCGGCGTCTTCCTCGCGATGAACTACGACCCGAATACGAGCGGCGCCTTCTCATCCGTCCACCGGATCATGCGGGACGTCAACTGGGGCTGGCTGATCCGCTACATCCACATGAACGCCGCCTCGCTCTTCTTCGTCATCGTCTATGTCCACATCTTCCGCGGCCTCTATTATGGCTCCTACAAGAAGCCGCGCGAGCTCATCTGGATGATCGGCGTCGTGATCCTGCTGCTGATGATGGCCACGGCCTTCATGGGCTACGTGCTGCCGTGGGGGCAGATGTCGTTCTGGGGCGCCACCGTCATCACCAACCTCTTCTCCGCGATCCCGGTCGTCGGCCATGGCATCGTGACCTGGCTCTGGGGCGGCTTCGCGGTCGCCAACCCTACCCTCAACCGCTTCTTCAGCCTGCACTACCTGCTGCCGTTCATCATCGTCGGCGTCGTCTTCCTGCACATCATGGCGCTGCACACGGTGGGATCGAACAATCCACTCGGCATCGACGTGAAGGGCCCGCAGGACACGCTGCCATTCCATCCTTATTACACGGTGAAGGACAGCGTCGGCATCTGCGTCTACCTGATCGTCCTTGCGATCCTGGTCTTCTTCCTGCCCCACCTGCTCGCCGATCCGAACAACGACATCCAGGCCGATCCGCTGCAGACGCCCTCGGACATCGTGCCGGAATGGTACTTCCTGCCGTTCTACGCGATCCTGCGCTCGGTGCCGAACAAGCTCGGCGGGGTCACGCTTTTATTCGGTTCGATCCTCATTCTTTTTGTCCTCCCCTGGCTCGACACGAGCCCGGTCCGGAGCTGCCGCTTCCGCCCGATCTACCGCTGGTGCATGGTCCTTCTGGTCGCCGACGTGTTCCTGCTCGGCTATGTCGGCTCGAACCAGCCGATCGGCATCTTCATCCTGCTCGGTCGCTTGGCGACGACCTACTACTTCATCCATTTCCTCGTGCTGCTGCCGGTGCTCGGCAAGCTCGAGCGGCCGCTGCCACTGCCCGAAAGCATCAGCAAGCGGGTGCTCGGAGGTGGGGCGCTGCCGGCGGGAGCCGCTGCGCGGCCGATGGAGAAGGCGTGATGCGCACCCTCGCCGCTGCCGCCTTCGCCGCGACCCTCCTTGCCCTGCTCGGCGCGATGCCGGCTGCGGCGCAGGAAACTCCACCATTGCCGCACGTCTACTGGAGCTTCGAGGGACCGTTCGGCACCTTCGACCGCGCCGCCGCGCAGCGCGGCTACCAAGTCTACAAGCAGGTCTGCTCGGCCTGCCACTCGATGACCGAGATGCACTTCCGCGACCTTTCCGGCATCGGCTTCAACGACCCGGAGATCGCGGCGATCGCCGCCTCGGTGATGGTGGACGGCAAGCCGGGCAAGCCCGCCGACGCGTTCCCCTCGCCGTTCCCTTCGGTGGCGGCCGCGGAGGCGACGTTCAACGGCGCGGTGCCGCCCGACATGTCGCTGATGGCGAATGCCTTCCCCGGCGGCCCGACCTTCATCTACGCGATCCTCAACGGCTTCCGGAACCCGCCGACCGGCGTAAGCGTGCCGCCCGGGCGGTACTACAACATCTATTTTCCCGGCAACTTCATCGCCATGCCACCGCCGCTGCATGACGGGCTCGTCCAATACGCCGACGGCACGCCGGCGACCGTCGAGCAGATGGCGCACGATGTCGCGACCTTCCTCTATTTCGTCTCCAACCCGCACATGGAGGAACGCAAGCGCATCGGCGTGCGCGTCGTTCTCTTCCTCGTCTTCCTCACCGGCCTGACCTACGCACTCAAGCGCAAGGTCTGGGCCGACGTGGAGCATTGATGGCTGAAGACGTCGCCCCGCTGATCGGGATCATCGGCGGCTCGGGGCTCTACGATATCGAGGGACTTGAGGAAAAGCGCTGGCAGCGCCTGCATACGCCGTGGGGCGCGCCGTCCGACGCGCTGCTCTTCGGCCGCCTCGACGGGGTTCCTTGCGTCTTCCTCGCCCGGCACGGCCATGGCCACCCGCTCTCGCCCACCCACCTCAACTATCGCGCCAATATCGACGCGCTCAAACGCGTCGGCGTGACCGAGGTGATCTCGCTCTCGGCGGTCGGCAGCCTGAAAGAAGAGCTTGCACCCGGGCATTTCGTGATCGTCGACCAGTTCATCGACCGCAGCTTCGCACGAGAGAAGAGCTTCTTCGGCGAAGGCTGCGTCGCCCATGTCTCGACGGCCGACCCGGTCTGCACGCGGCTCGGCGACGCGCTCGCCGAATCCGCAAACGCCATCTCCCTTCCCTTCACGCGCGGCGGAACCTACCTCGTCATGGAAGGCCCGCAATTCTCGACACGTGCAGAAAGCGCTCTCTACCGCTCCTGGAACGCCTCGGTGATCGGGATGACCAACATGCCCGAAGCGAAGCTCGCACGAGAGGCCGAGCTTTGCTACGCGACGGTCGCCATGGTCACCGATTACGATTGCTGGCACCCCGAGCACGACCACGTCACGGTCGAAGCCGTGGTGCGCACCCTCAACGAAAACGCCGCCCACGCCCAAGCATTGCTCCGTGCCGTTCTCCCACGCCTCGCCAAATTGCGCCCGCTCTGCCACGCCGGCTGCCAACGGGCACTCGAACACGCGATCATCACCGCCCCCGCCATGCGCAACGCAAAGCTGATCGCAAAGCTCCACGCGGTGGCGGGGCGGGTGTTGGGCGAGGCGTAACGCAGGGGCTCTGCCCCTGCACCCCGCCAAGGGCGAGCCCCTGGCCTGCCTTACCGCCCGGGCATGCTGCGGCCGGGGATGCGGTGGCGGAAGCGGAACGCTTCGGCCGCGTGCATCCGTTCCACCGTTTCCAGGCCGGCGAGATCGGCGATCGTGCGGGCGACGCGCAGCACGCGCGTGTAGCCCCGCGCGGAAAAGCCAAGCTTCTCGGAGGCTTCTTCGACGAAGCGCCGTGCGTCCGTGGTGATCGCGAGCTTGTCCGGGTCCGCGGTCGCGTTCAGCCGCCCCGGTTCGGCGTAACGCGTCTTTTGCACGGTGCGCGCGGCAGCGACGCGGGCGGCAACGGTGGCGCTCGATTCGCCCGAGGGCGCACGCGAGAGCACCGAAGGCGGCACCGGCTGCACCTCGACCGTGAGATCGATCCGGTCGAGCAACGGGCCACTGATGCGTGTCTGATAGTCCTCGCCGCAGCGGGGCGCCCGGCCGCATTCGCGCCCGGCGTCGCCGAGATAGCCGCAGCGGCAGGGATTCATTGCGGCCACGAGCTGGAATCGCGCGGGGTAGGTGAGATGCGCCGCGGCGCGGGCGACGGTGGTGCGGCCGGTTTCCATGGGTTGGCGCAAGCCGTCGAGCGCCTGACGGGGAAATTCCGGCAGCTCGTCGAGGAAGAGGACGCCGCAGTGGGCGAGGCTGATCTCGCCGGGGCTGGCGCGGTTGCCGCCGCCCGCGAGTGCGGCCTGGCTGGCCGAATGGTGCGGCTCGCGAAAGGGAGGGCGCATGATCAGCCGCCCGCCGTCGAGCATCCGGGCGAGGCTGTGGACCATACTGACCTCGAGCGCCTGCTCGGCGGTGAGATCGGGAAGGAGGCCGGGAAGGCGCGCGGCGAGCATCGATTTGCCGGCGCCCGGCGGGCCGATGAGGAGGAGGTTGTGCCCGCCCGCGGCGGCGATTTCGAGCGCGCGGCGGGCGGTCTCCATTCCCTTGACCTCCGCGAGGTCGGGGACGTTGACGGCCTGCTGGATGCCCGGCGGCTCAGGCGGGCTCAGGACCTGGCTTCCCTTGAAATGGTTGACAAGCGAAATGATGTCGGCCGGGGCCAGCACTTCGATCCGTCCCGCCCACGCCGCCTCGCCCCCTTGCGCCTCGGGGCAGATCAGGCCGAGGTCGCGCGCCGAGGCACCAAGGGCGGCGGGCAGCACGCCGCCCACGGGGGCGAGCGCGCCGTCGAGAGAAAGCTCGCCGAGGGCCGCGAAATTTGCGAGCTCCTCGATCGGCAGCACGCCCATCGCGGCGAGGAGTGCGAGCGCGATCGGCAGGTCGAAATGGCTTCCTTCCTTGATGAGATCCGCCGGTGCCAGGTTGACGAGGACCCGGCGCGGCGGGACGGCGAGCCCCATCGCGGTCAGCGCCGCGCGCACGCGCTCGCGTGATTCCGCAACCGCCTTGTCGGCGAGGCCGACAATGAGGAACGCAGGCAGGCCCGAGGAGATCTGCACCTGCACCTCGACCGGGACGGCTTCGATGCCCACGAAGGCGAAGGAGTGGACGCGCGCGAGCGTGCTCGCCGCATAGGAAGGCGGGGCAGAGGGTTCGCTCACGCGTCGTAGCGATGGAGCCAGGCCAGCATGCGCCGCCATCCGTCCTCGGCGTCCGCCTTGCGATAGCTCGGCCGGTAATCCGCATGGAAGCCGTGCGGCGCGTCCGGATAGACGATGATCTCGACGGTACGGCCCGAGGCCTTGGCTTTTGCCTGCGCCTCCGCGATCTGAGCGGGCGTGCTGGAGGGGTCCTGCCCGCCATAGAGGCCAAGCAGCGGGCAGTGAATTGCGCCGGCGACATCGAGCGCCGTCTCGGGCTGGATCGGCGAAGTCTTGCCGCCGAGCGGCCCGTACCAGGCGACCGCGGCGCGAAGGCGAGCGTTGTGCGCAGCAAAGAGCCAGACATCGCGCCCGCCGCGGCAGAAGCCGATGACCGCGAGACGGCGCGCGTCCCCGCCATGCGCCGCCGCCCAGGCGGAAGCGCCGTCGAGATCGCGCGTTACGTCGGCGTCCGGGGTCTTCGACACCACCTGGCTCATGATCTCGGCCGAGCTCGTCAGTTGGGCGAGATCGGGGAAGCGCCAGAAGAGCTCGGGTGCGATGGCGAGATAGCCGAGCTTGGCGAGGCGGCGGCAGATATCCTGGATGTAGTGGTGGACGCCAAAAATCTCCTCGACGACGAGGACGATCGGGAAGGTGCCTGCGCGATCGGGCTTGGCGTAGTAAGCCGGCACCTGGTCCGCGCCGACGGCGACCCGCACTTCGCCCGCGTCGAGGCCCACCGTGTCGGTGTTGATCACCTGCGCCTCGACGCGGGCAGTGGCGAGCGTCAGGCCGGCGATCAGCCCGCTTGCAAGCGCGCCGCGGCGGCCGATCCGATGCTCGTCCATCGCCCGCTTGCGGAAAATGCCTCGGGGCTCAGTTGCCGCCCGTTGCGCGGCGCAAATTCTCGTCGATCTTGGCCAGGAACGCCTCGGTGTTGAGCCAGGGCTGGTCCTTGCCGATCAGGATCGCGAGGTCCTTGGTCATGGCGCCGGACTCGACCGTCTCGACGCAGACGCGCTCGAGGGTTTCGGCAAAGCGCGTCACCTCCGGCGTGTTGTCGAAGCGGCCGCGATAGGCGAGCCCGCGCGTCCAGGCGAAGATCGAGGCGATCGGATTGGTCGAGGTCTCGCGACCTTTCTGGTACTCGCGGTAATGGCGGGTTACCGTGCCGTGCGCCGCCTCCGCCTCGACCGTCTTGCCGTCCGGGCTCATCAGAACGCTCGTCATCAAGCCGAGGGAGCCGAAGCCCTGCGCCACGGTGTCGCTCTGGACGTCGCCGTCGTAGTTCTTGCAGGCCCAGACATAGCCGCCCGACCATTTCAGAGAGGCCGCGACCATGTCGTCGATCAAGCGGTGCTCGTAGGTGAGGCCGTTCTTCTCGAACTCCGGCTTGAATTCCTTCTCGTAGATCTCCTCGAAGACGTCCTTGAAGAACCCGTCATAGGCCTTGAGGATCGTGTTCTTGGTCGAGAGGTACATCGGGTATTTGCGCGCGAGCGCATAATGGAAGCTCGCGCGGGCGAATCCTTCGATCGAGGTGCGGGTGTTGTGCATCCCGAGCACCACGCCGCCGCCGGCACCTTTGAAATCGTGCACGTCGAAGACCTCGGCCGGGCCGCCGCCTTCGGGCTGATAGGTCAGCGTGACCTTGCCTGGGCCGGGGATTTTCAGGTCCGTCGCGCGATAGACGTCGCCATAGGCATGGCGCCCGATCACGATCGGCTTGGTCCAGTGCGGGACGAGGCGCGGGACGTTGCTGCAGATGATGGGCTCGCGGAAGATGGTGCCGTCGAGGATGTTGCGCAGCGTGCCGTTCGGGCTCCGCCACATCTTCTTGAGCTTGAACTCCGCGACGCGTGCCTCGTCGGGCGTGATGGTGGCGCACTTTACGCCGACGCCGTACTCGCGGATGGCGTGCGCCGCATCGATGGTGATCTGATCGTCGGTGCGGTCGCGGGCTTCGATACCGAGATCGAAATATTTAAGCTCGATATCAAGGTAGGGAAGGATGAGTTTCTCTTTGATGAAGCCCCAGATGATGCGTGTCATCTCGTCACCGTCGAGCTCGACGAGCGGGGTCTTCACTTTGATCTTCTGCATATCGTCCTTGTCCGAGCGAATGGGTTCGAGCGAATGGGTTCGACCGAGTGGCTGGGCCCGCGGCCCCGGCACGGGCCGGACCTTCGCATCCGTTCCCCGGCGCGGCAAGCCTCCGCTCGACGCTCCCGCGTTGTGCCGGCTCCGGCCAATGGCTAATCTCGGGCGCGCAAGGGCCGGATTCTGTTCCGGGCGAGGGTGCCTCGTGACGATGCAACGGCAAACAAGCCGTCCACCAAGCCACCGCGGGCGTTGAAGCGGCTCCGGCCCATGCCGGGGCTCGCCTCGGCCGCCATCGTCCTCGCCACCCTCGCCGTGATCGGCTTGGCGGCCCTCGGCACCGATGCCGATCGGGTTTGGGCGGTGGCGATCGCCGGCGCGCTGGCCTTGCTCTTCGCCCTGCTGGCGGCCGTGTCGCTCGGCGCTTTCGCCGCCGTGCGCCGCCGCTCCAGAGCCCTCGCGCACGAAGAGGCCGAGCTCAGGAACGCGAATGCAAGGCTCGCCGTCGCCAAGGCCGAGGCCGAAGCGAAGACGGTGCAGCTCGAAGGCATGCTCGCCAACATGTCGGACGGGGTCTCGCTGTTCGACAGCGAGTTCCGGATCCGGCAATGGAACGATCTCTTCTTCGAGCGCACCGGCGTGCCGCGCGAGCTGCTGCGCATCGGCATGACGATCGAGGAGATCCTCCGCATCCAGGCCGGCTTGGGCGAATTCGGCCCGGGCGATATCGAGGAGGAGATCGCGCGGCGCATGGTGAACGTGCGCGACCTCACCCATCTCGGGGTGAGAGAGCGGCTCAGGCCGAACGGCACGACGATCGAGCTGCGCCGCAGCCTGATGCCCGACGGCGGATTCGTCACGCTCTATGCCGATATCACCGCAAGACGGGAGGCGGAGGCAGCGCGGCGGCTCGCCCAAGAGGCGGCCGAGGCGGCGGTTGCGGCCAAGGCGGAGTTCGTCGCGACCGTTGCCCACGAGGTCCGCTCTCCGCTCAACGCGGTCATCAACAGCCTCGATCTCCTGGCCGCGTCCGGGCTGCCGCCCGCCCAGCGCAAGCTCGCGGAGGCGGCGCACGGCGCGGGAGACGCGCTGCGCACGCTGATCACCGACCTCCTCGATATCGCGCGGATCGACGCGGGCCGGTTCCGCCTGGCGCCCGAGGATTTCGCGCTCCACCCCCTGCTCCAAGCGATCGCCGAGATGTTCCACTCCCAGGCCGAGGCACGGGGTCTTGCGATTACCCTCGACCTCGCGCCCGATCTGCCCGACCGCCTGCACGCCGATCCGCGGCGGCTTCGCCAGGTTCTCCTCAATTTCCTCAGCAATGCCGTCAAATTCTCGCGGCCCGGCACTATCACGCTGAGCGCTGCGATCGCCGAGGAGGACTCCTCGCGGCGCGTGCTGCTTGCCGTCACCGACCCCGGCCCGAGCATCAGCGCTGAGGACCGCGCACGGCTTTTCCAGCCGTTCGAGCGGCTCGACGCCGCGAGCGCCAGCGGACTTCCGGGCAGCGGGCTCGGGCTTGCGATCTCGCAGCGGCTCGCCCTGCTGATGGGCGGGGCGATCGGCTGCGAGGTCGCGGAAGGCGGAAACCGGTTCTGGATCGCGATTCCTCTCGCGCCGGCGCACGAGGAGACCGATGCCGCCTCATCGGCCGAACCCATCCTCGGGCACCGGCGACTGCCGCGCTCGCGCGTGCTCATCGTCGAGGACGTGCCGGCCAACCAGCTCATCCTGGCCACCACGCTCCGTCGCGACGGCCACCTCGTGGACATCGCGGGGAGCGGCGAAACCGCGCTCGATGCCCTACGCCTCACTCCCTACGACATCGCCTTCCTCGACCTCCATCTCCCCGGCATCAACGGGCTCGAGACTGCGCGACGGATCCGCCAGTCCGGCGGGCCTGCCGCAGCGATGCCGCTCGTCGGGCTGACGGCCTCGGTTTCGGCCGATAGCCAGGCAAGATGCCTGGAAGCGGGCATGAACGACGTGCTCGGCAAGCCGGTGACGAACACCGAACTGACAAGGGCGCTCGCCGGCCAGCTTCAGCCCCTCCGGCAGGCGCGCCGAGGGGCCGCCGCGGAACCGCCCGCACCGGCGAGCATCGACGCGGACCGGCTCGCGACGCTACGCGAGGAGCTGCCGCCCGGCCTCCTGACCATGCTGGCCGAACAGTGCCTCACCGACATCGCGGCCCGGTTGCCGAACCTCCGTGCCGCCCTCGAGGCCGGGCAGGCGGAGGAGGCAGCTTCGGTCGCCCACACGGTCGCCGGCACCGCGGCGACCTACGGTCTCGGCGAGCTCGCCTCGCTCGCTCGCGCGCTTTGGGCGGCGGCTCGGGAGGGCAATACCGACCCGGGCCCGATGGCCTCCATTGAGGCAGAATACAGGGAAGGCGCCGCGGCGCTGCGCGCGCTGCTCGCCCGGTGAGCAGACGAGCGAAGTCCCCAAGCCTTAGAGCGGGATGCGTTCGCTTCGGCTCACGCATCCCGCTCTAGGTCTTTGTTTTCCCGCGTGATTCACGCCTTCGGTGATTCCACCTTCGGCGATCACGCTCTAATTGCGGGGCAGGCGCGGGCGGTCGGGGGCATCGGGATTCTGGGCGCGATGCCTCAACAGATGGTCCGCGAGCACGAGCGCCATCATGGCCTCGCCCACCGGCACGGCGCGGATGCCGACGCAGGGGTCGTGGCGTCCTTTCGTCGTCACGTCGATCTCGGTTCCGAAGCGGTCGACCGAGCGGCGCGGGATCAGGATCGAGCTCGTCGGCTTTACGGCGAAGCGGGCGACGATCGGTGCGCCGGTGGAGATGCCGCCCAGGATCCCGCCCGCATGGTTGGTGAGGAATTCAACCTCGCCGTGGTCCATCCGCATCTCGTCGGCGTTCTCCTCGCCGCGGAGCGACGCGGCCGCGAAGCCGGCGCCGATCTCCACGCCCTTCACCGCGTTGATCCCCATCATCGCGGATGCGAGGTCGGCGTCGAGCTTGCCGTAGACGGGTGCGCCGAGCCCGGGTGGAGCGCCTTCGGCCACCACCTCGATGACCGCGCCGACCGAGGAGCCTTCCTTGCGGACCGTAGCGAGATAGTCCTCCCAGAGGGGCACGGTTTCGGGGTCGGGGCAGAAGAAGGGATTGGCGTCGATCGCGCTCCAATCCCAGCGGGCGCGGGTGACGGCGTGCGGGCCGACCTGAACGAGCGCGCCGCGGATGTGCACGCCATCGCCGAGCACGCGCCGGGCGATCGCCCCGGCGGCGACGCGCATCGCGGTTTCGCGGGCCGAGGCGCGCCCACCGCCGCGATAGTCGCGGACGCCGTATTTCAGTTCGTATGTCAGGTCGGCGTGGCCGGGGCGGAAACGGTCCCGGATCTCGGAATAGTCCTTCGATCGCTGATCGACGTTCTCGATCATGAGCGCGATCGGCGTCCCGGTCGTCTCGCCCTCGAACACACCGGAGAGGATGCGCACCGCGTCCGGCTCCGCGCGTTGGCTCGTGAAGCGCGACTGTCCCGGGCGCCTTCGGTCGAGCCAGGGCTGGATGTCCGCTTCGGAGAGGCGGATGCGCGGCGGGCAGCCATCGACCACGCAGCCGATCGCCGGGCCGTGGCTCTCCCCCCAGGTGGTCAGGCGGAAGAGTTGGCCGAAGCTGTTGTGCGACACTGGTTTTTCTAAAGGTCCTGGGCGACGGCGATGTCCGGCGCGTTCGGGTTCTTCATGCCGACGATATGATAGCCGCAATCGACATGGTGCACCTCGCCGGTCACGCCGGACGAAAGATTGGAGAGAAGATAGAGGGCGGCACCGCCCACCTCCTCGATCGTCACGTTGCGCTCGAGCGGGCTGTTGAGCTGGTTCCAGCGCAGGATGTAGCGAAAATCGCCGATCCCCGAGGCGGCCAGCGTCTTGATCGGGCCGGCGCTGATCGCGTTGACGCGGATGCCGGAAGCACCGAGGTCGGCGGCGAGATAGCGGACGGAGGCTTCGAGCGCCGCCTTCGCCACGCCCATCACGTTGTAATGCGGTGTGACGCGCTCCGCCCCGAGATAGGTGAGGGTGAGCAGGGCACCGCCGGGCCGCATCATGGCCGCGGCCTCTCGGGCAAGAGCGACGAACGAGTAGCAGGAGATGTCGAGCGCCTGGAGGAAAGCCTCGCGCGGCGTGTCGAGGTAGCGGCCGCGGAGATAGGCCTTGTCGGCGAAGCCGATGGCGTGGACGAGAAAGTCGAGGCCATCCCAGTTTTGCCGCAGCGATTCGAATGTCGCGGTGATCGCCGCGGGCTCGGTGACGTCGCAGGGCAGGGCGATCTGCGAACCGAGGCTCTCGGCGAGCGGACGCACGCGGCGCCCGAGCGCTTCGCCCTGGTAGGTGAAGGCGAGCTCCGCGCCCTGGGCCGCGCAGGCAGCGGCGATGCCCCAGGCGAGCGAGCGCTCGTTGGCCATGCCCAGGATCAGGCCGCGCCGGCCGGTTAGCAGCGTGCCTTTGGCGGGACCGGGTCTCTCTCCTTCGGGCATGTCGAATCCTCATGGGGGCGCCGGGGGGAACCCGGGCCCTGCCGTCTTTCGAGTGGCACGGGGTGGGCCGGCCCGGCAAGGGGGACGGCAATTCCCGCCGGCTGCGATCGGCTCTATTGCTTGGCGGCCATCGAGGGAGAACGGGGCATGGCCGAGCTTGCGGCGGAGATGGGAGCGGAGACGGCGGCGAGCGGGGAGCCATTCGCCCTGTTTGGCGAATGGTTCGCCGCGGCCGCTGCGAGCGAGCCCGACAACGCCAATGCGATGACGCTGGCGACCGCGACGAAAGAAGGCGCGCCCTCGGCCCGCATCGTGCTGCTCAAGGGCTGGGACGAGCGGGGCTTCGTCTTCTACACCAACCTGGGTAGCCGGAAGGGAACGGAGCTCGCCCGCAATCCGCACGCGGCGCTGCTCTTCTATTGGAAGTCGCTCTCCCGCCAGATCCGGATCGAGGGCGCGGCAGCGGCGGTGAGCGGGACAGAGGCGGACGAATATTATGCCTCGCGCCCGCGGCTCTCGCGCATCGGGGCCTGGGCCTCGGAGCAGTCGCGTCCGCTCGGCTCCCGGGCCGAGCTCGAGGCGCGGCTTGCCGAGTTCGAGGCGCGCTACCCGGGCGAGGCGGTGCCGCGGCCCCCCTTCTGGTCCGGGTTCCGATTGACGCCGGCCCGATTCGAGTTCTGGGAGGAACGCCCCTTCCGGCTGCACGAGCGGCGGACCTTCGTCCGCGCCGGCGAGGGCTGGCGGACCGGCCTGCTCTATCCCTGACGGCAGCCCCGTGCCCATTCCGGCGGCGCAAGGCGAGGCGGCGGAGTTCCTCGGCGCGCTTTCCGGTGCCGCGCCGATCGAGACCCACATCTCCGCCGTCTTCGTCGGCCGGGACACGGTGTGGAAGATGAAGAAGGCCGTGGCCTTCCCCTATCTCGATTTCACCGCGCTCGCCGCCCGGCACCATTTCCTCCTGCGCGAACTTGCGCTGAACCGCCCGGCCGCGCCCGGCCTTTATCGCGATGTCGCGGCTCTGGTGCGCGGCCCCGGCGGCCGCCTCGGCCTCGACCGGCCGGGCGAGCCGGTCGAGTGGGTGCTGCGCATGGCGCGGATTCCCACGCAGGATTTCTTCAACCGCATTGTCGATGACGGCCGGCTGACGCCGCATCTCGCCCAGGCCCTCGGGCGCGCCGTCGCGCGCTATCACACGGGACTTGTCCCGCTCTCCGGCATCGACCATCCGGCCTCACTTCGCCGGCTCGCCGCCGAGAACAGGGCCTCAGCAGTCGCGGCGGGGCTGAACGAGGCCGAGGTGTGCGCCTGGGAGGCCTCGCTCCTAGAGGCGCTGAGGGCGCGGCAGTCGTGGCTCACACTGCGCGAGGAGCAGGGCTTCGTGCGGCGCGCCCACGGCGACCTCCATCTCGGCAATCTCTGCCTCTGGCAGGGCAAGCCGGTGCCGTTCGACGCACTCGAGTTTGACGAGCGCCTGGCCAGCATCGACCTCGGCTACGACCTCGCCTTCCTGCTCATGGATCTCGAGCTCCGGCACGACCGCGCGAGCGCCAATCGCGTGCTCAACGCGTACGTGGCCGAGAGCGGAGATTTCGGGCTGGTCGGCGGCCTGGTGCCGTTCCTTTCGCTCAGGGCCATTGTCCGGGCGCATGTCCAGGCATCGCGCGGCCTAACCGAAGAGGCACGGATCTATCTGGCGGCCGCGAGCGGCTTCCTTCGACCGGCGCCGCCGGTGCTCATCGCCATTGGCGGCCTGCCGGGCAGCGGCAAATCCACCCTCGCCCATGGCCTCGCGCCGCGGATCGGCGCCTGCCCCGGCGCGCTGGTGCTGGCAAGCGATGTGCTGCGCAAGCGCCGGCACGGCGTCAGCCCGGAAACACGGCTCCCTGACTCCGCCTACACGGCGGAGGAGAACCAGGCAGTCAACGCCGCGCTGGTTGCGGCCGCAGGCAGGGCCGCAACCCTCGGCCAGGCGGTGATCGCGGACGCGACGTTCCTCGACCCCGCGCAGCGGGCCGCTATTGCAGCTGTGGCCGATACGGCAGGCGTTCCCTTCATCGGTCTCTGGCTCGAGGCACCTCTCCCCGTGCTCGAAGGCCGCGTGAGCGCCCGCGGCCAGGCACCGGAGCCCGACCCCTCCGACGCGACGCCCGCGATCGTCCGCCGGGCGGCAGCCCAGCCCTCCGGATCGCTCTCCGAGGGAGGGCCTCGCGGCTGGCAACGCCTCGACGCCGCCGGCTCGGCCGAAACGACGCTCGCGGCCGCCGCGCAACTTGCGGAAGCCGCGACCGAACCGTGCTAGCGTTCCATTCCGAGGCTCACGTCACCCGTCAGCGGCCCGACCGGGGGATAAAAAGGGAGAGGGAGCGATGGCGATCCGCAAGATTCTTCTGCCGCTCTCCAGCGCCGCCGCCGGCGAGTCGGCGTTGGCTACCGCCCTCGTGGTCGCCCGGATCTGGCGCGCCCATGTCGCGGCGCTGCACGTCCACGTCGATTCGCGCGACGTGGCGCCGCTCGCCGGCGAGGGCCTCTCCGGGGCGATGATCGAGGAGATGATGGCGGCGACCGAGAAGGAGAGCGGCGAGCGCGCTGCCTCGGTCCACGCGCTTTTCGACCGCGCGGTCGCCGCGCAGGGGATCGCGTCCGCCGCGACACCGGCAGGCGAGCGGACCGCGACCGCAAGCTTCACCTCAGCCGTCGGCCGCGAGGAAGAGCTGGTGGCGCAGCAGGCGCGCCTCGCCGACCTCACCGTGGTCGCACATCCGGACGCCGGCGGCGACGGCGCCTCGGCCGATGCGCTGCATGCCGTTCTGTTCGACTCCGGCCGCCCGGTCCTGCTCGCGCCCCAGGACGTGCCGTCCGCCATCGGTCGGCGGGTCTGCGTCGCCTGGAACGGCACCGCTGAGTCCGCCTCGGCCGTCACCGCGGCACTTCCCTGGCTCGAGAAGGCCGAGGCGGCATGCATCCTCTTCTCAGAGGGGTATCAGCGCCGCGGGCCGGCGGCCCAGGAGCTGGTTCCGTACCTGGCCCTGCATGGCGTCAGCGCCGAAATCAAGATGTTCGGCCCGGTGGAGGGCGTGGTGGGGGCAGGCCTACTGGCGGCGGCCGCGGAATTCGGCGCCGACCTCGTCGCCATGGGCGCCTACTCGCATTCCCGGCTCCGCCAGCTCATCCTGGGCGGCGTCACACGCCACGTGCTCGAATTTGCGCGGCTGCCGATTCTGATGAATCGCTGATCGGGATCAGCCCGTCGTTAGGGGCTGCGCTCGGTGGCCGCCTGCGCGGCGAGGACGCGGGCCATCTCGCTCAGCGCCTCCTGGTGGCGCTCGTTGTGGATCGCCGCGAAGTTGCGCGCGAGCTCGAGCACGCGCCGCTGGCCGGCCGTAAGAGCGGCGCTCGCCGCCCCGTCAGCGAGCCCCTCGAAGAACCAGGAGATCGGCACATGCAGGACCTGGGCAATCTCGAATAGCCGGCCCGCCGAGATGCGATTGAGACCGCGCTCGTATTTGTGGGCCTGCTGGTAGGTTACGCCGATCAGGCGCGCAAGCTGCTGCTGGGAAAGCCCGAGCATCAATCGGCGTTCGCGGATCCGGGCGCCAACGTGCCGATCGGCCGCGACGGCCCGGCTTTGCGGTCTACCACCGCCCCCCACCACGCCGACCTCTCGTTCGGCCGGCAACGGGCCGGCGGTGATGCGAGGTTCCTCCTCCGGGCGATTGATCACCCACGCTCTCCGCATTTATCCCGCGGTTCTCCCCATAGAGGGCGCCGGGCGCAAGTGTCATCCGCGCGATAACCGAAAAATTGATCGGGGTCTCAAAAATGATCCGTGCCGGTCAACCACCATCGCGCCGGTCGCACCGTGCTGCCTGCCTGTCGAATTGGTAGCTTGGCCGAGATCTTAGCCGGTCGTGGCATCACCTTCGCGCGATTTGGCCGCAAGCTTGGGCCGCTGCGCCCGCGCATCGGCAAGCTGCCGGCGCAGGCTCGCCACTTCGGCGCGCAGTGCCTCGATCTCCTCCTCGGCCCGTCCCGCCTGCTGCGAATCCGCCGAAGGCACGTCCTGGGGCAATTCGGTGCCTGGCGGGCGGTAAAAGGGAGTGAAGAGCGTCATCGCCCGCTCCATCTGGCGCCCCATCTCCTCCATGTTGAAGGGAAAGAGGTTACCCATGGTCTGCTGCATCGCCTTGCGCATTTCCTGCTGCTGGCGGGCAAAGCTCGACATTGCCTGCTCCAGATAGCGCGGCACCAGGTTCTGGAGCGAATCGCCGTAGAAGGCGATGAGCTGGCGCAGGAAGCTCGTGGGAAGGAGCGCGCGGCCCTTGTTCTCCTCCTCGACGATGATCTGGGTCAGCACGCCGCGGGTGATATCTTCCCCGCTCTTGGCGTCGTAGACCACGAAGTCCCGGCCGCCGCGCACCATCTCGGCCAAGGTGTCGAGCGTAATGTAGCTCGAGCTCTCCGTGTTGTAGAGGCGCCGGTTGGCGTATTTTTTGACGACCACGGGCGGCTCGTGGGCGGCGGCGGGCACCTCGTTCTCGGGTGATTCTGACATGGCTTGTCCATCCTCGGCCTTGGCGGGATCGTAGAGCCGATTCCGGCCGAAGGGGAGTACGGGAAGCTTGGCCCGATACAAGAGCAGGCTGGATGCAAAATTTAGAAATGTTCATATTTTCTAATCAAGACAGCCGTCATGCCGCCTGACGGGTCCCTCAGGCGACTTGTTCCGCGCTCCGGCGCTTGCGTCTATGGTCCGCCCGCCCGGGCCGCCGCGAGGAGGAGCGCTCGGGCCTTGGTCCGACTATCCGGTTACTGCGGAGTCGGGTGGCGGCTCCGCGGGCAGGCGATCCCTGCGACCGGGTACCAGGAGGAAGGATGACGGATGGCCGAGGCGCCGGGAGCGGACGCGCCGCCGTTCACGGCGGCCGAGATCGAGGCGATGGCGCGCGACTGGATCACCCTCTGGCAGAGCGAGCTTGCCTCGCTGGCCGGCGACCGGGAAGCGCAGGAAGGCTGGATCCGGCTGCTCTCGCTCTGGGCGGGGATGGCGACGGCGCTACTCGGCGTGCTGCCCTCGGCGCGCGCGCCCCAACCACGCGCGGAACGGACGTATGAACGCGCCGATGCAGGGGCCGGGACCGCTACGCCGGCTGGGACCGCGCCCGCTGATGCTGCACCTGATGCTCGCGATGCTGCACTCGAGCGCCTCGATCGCCGGCTCGCCCGGCTCGAAGAGCGGCTGGCCGCGCTCGAGCGCGGAGTTCACGGCGGGCGAGGCGCGACTCAGGGCCGCGCTCGGCCCCTCGGGCGGGCCGGTCGATCAGGAATTCCGCCGGGCGGTCCTGGCTGAGGCGCTCCGCCAGGACCGGGAGCTGATCGCCGGCATCGCCGCCTATCGCCGCCACCCCTATCGGCGCGAGCTGCCCGATCCGCCGGTCCTCTGGCAGGAGGAGGACACGCGGCTCATGGACTATGGCACCGGCAGGCGTGGGGCACCTGCGGTGCTGTTCGTGCCGAGCCTGATCAACCGCGCCACCGTGCTCGATCTCGCCCCGGGCGCGTCGATGCTGCGTTGGCTTGCCGCCTCGGGCGTCCGCCCGTTGCTGCTCGATTGGGGCTGGCCGGGCGAGGTCGAGCGGGACTTCACCCTCACCGACTATATCGCCGGGCGGCTCGAGCGCGCGCTCGCTGCCGCACCGCGCCGTCTGGTGCTCGCCGGCTATTGCATGGGCGGCCTACTGGCGATTGCGGCAGCGCTGCGCCAGCCTTCGCGGTTTCGGGCGCTCGCCCTGCTCGCCACGCCGTGGGACTTCCATGCCGCACAGCGTGAAGCTGCACTTCTCCTCGCGCGCACGCTGCCGCTGTTCGAGCCGGCGCTCTCTTTCAGCGGGAGCCTGCCGATCGATTGCCTCCAGATGCTGTTCGCGGGCCTCGATCCGTTGGGAGTCGGCGCGAAATATCGTTCTTTCGCCCGCCTCGACCCGGCGAGCCCGCGGGCGCGGCTCTTCGTCGCCCTCGAGGACTGGCTGAACGACGGCGTGCCGCTCGCCGCCCCGGTGGCGCGCGAGGCCATCGCCGGTTGGTACGGGGCCAACAGCCCGGGGCGCGGGACGTGGCGCGTCGCCGGCCTAGCCGTAGACCCGACCAAACTGCGCTTGCGAACCTTCATCGCGGTACCGGGGCGCGACCGCATCGTGCCGCCGGAAAGCGCCCGCCCGCTGGCCGCACTGATCCCCGGGGCCGCGCTGCACGCGCCCCAGGCCGGCCATATCGGCATGGTTGCGGGCTCCAGCGCGGAAGCGGCGCTCTGGCGCCCGCTCCGGGACTGGATCGAGAACCTATGAATGCCGAAATGCGGGGCGTAAGTTTTCAGGCCACTCGGCCGAGGGAGTCCAAAATGGAGGAAATCGTGATCGTCGGCGCGGCGCGCACGCCGGTCGGCAGCTTCAGCGGTGCCTTCGCCAACACGCCCGCCCACGCATTGGGGAGCATTGCGATCGGCGAGGCGGTGAAACGGGCAAAGGTCGGCACCGAGGACGTCGATGAAGTGATCCTTGGGCAGATCCTCGCCGCCGGGGAGGGTATGAACCCGGCGCGCCAAGCCGCGCGCGCGGCGGGCATCCCGGATCAGAAGACCGCCTTCGGCATCAACCAGGTTTGCGGGTCGGGCCTGCGCGCCGTGGCGCTCGCCGCCCAGCAGGTGGCAAGCGGACAGAGCGACATCGTCGTCGCCGGCGGGCAGGAGAACATGACGCTCGCACCCCACTGCGCCAATCTGCGCGCCGGGGTGAAGATGGGCGACATGAGCTTCGTCGATACCATGATCAAGGACGGGCTCTGGGACATCTTCAACGGCTACCACATGGGCATGACGGCGGAGAACGTGGCGCGCGCCTACCAGATCACGCGCGAGGATCAGGACCGCTTCGCGCTCGGCTCCCAGGAAAAGGCTTCCGCCGCGCAGAAGGGAGGGCGCTTCCGCGACGAGATCGTTCCGGTGACGGTGAAGACGCGCAAGGGCGAGGCTGTGGTCGCCGACGACGAGTACATCCGCCACGACGCCAACATCGAGTCCATGGCCAAGCTGCGCCCCGCCTTCAGCAAGGATGGAACGGTGACTGCCGGCAACGCTTCGGGCATCAATGACGGCGCCGCGGCGCTCGTCGTGATGAGCGGCCCGGAAGCCGCCCGGCGCGGGCTCACACCGCTTGCCCGTATCGCCGCCTTCGCGACCGCGGGCGTCGACCCGGCAGTGATGGGCACCGGCCCCATCCCGGCGAGCCGGAAGGCCTTGGCGCGCGCGGGCTGGAAGGTGGCCGACCTCGACCTGATCGAGGCGAACGAGGCCTTTGCCGCCCAGGCCTGCGCCGTGAACAAGGAGATGGCCTGGGACACGGGGAAGGTGAACGTGAACGGCGGCGCGATCGCGATCGGCCATCCGATCGGCGCCTCCGGGGCGCGGATCCTGGTGACGCTGCTCTACGAGATGCAGCGGCGGGATGCGCACAAGGGGTTGGCGACGCTCTGCATCGGCGGTGGCATGGGCGTTGCCATGTGCGTGGAGCGGTAGCGGGAGCGCTATTCCTCCCGGAACGCGTTGGTGATCCGCCGCACGGCACCGGCGTTATCCACCACGATCACGTCGAACCGGGCGCCCCGCTTTCCCCACTCCGGGTGTTGGCCAAGCACGATCTCGGCCGCGCGAAGCAGCCTTGCCCGCTGGCGCGCCGAAAGGGCGGCGGCGGCCTCGGCCAACGCCGGCCGCGCTTTCACCTCGACGAACGCAAGCATTCCCTCCTTCTCGGCAACGATATCGATCTCGCCGGCGGCGGTCCGCATCCGCCGCGCGCGCACCACCCAGCCATCGGCCTCCAGCGCGGCGGCAGCACGCGCCTCCGCCCCGACGCCGCGCGCCGCGGCCTTGCGGCCGAACCGGCTTCGCGCTTCTTTTTGCGAATCGGACATCCCCTCGTGATACCCTCGTCCCGCCCCTTGCCGCCAACGATGGCCGAGCGGCTCATCGTCGCGCTCGATCTGCCCGACATTCGTGCCGCCGAGGCAATGGCTGATTCCCTCGCGGGCGTCGTCTCTTTCTTCAAGATCGGGCTCTGGCTCGCCTTCGCGCGCGGCGTGGACGGGCTGATCGAACGGCTGATCACCGGGGGCAACCGCGTGTTCCTCGACGCGAAGCTGCACGATATCGGCGAAACGGTCGCCGCCGGCGTGGCACGCGCCGCCGAGCGCGGGGTGAGCTTTCTCACGGTCCACGGCGAGCCCGAGGTCATGCGCGCCGCGGTCCGCGGCCGGGGCGCGGCGCCGATGCGCATTCTCGCCGTGACCGTGCTGACGAGCCTCGGCGACGCCGATCTCGCAACGATGGGCTACCGCCTCACCGCGAGGGAGCTCGTCGCGCTCCGCGCGCGCCAGGCGGTCGAATGCGGCGTCGATGGCATCATTGCCTCGGCCGCCGACAACCCCGATGCGCTGCGCCGAGCCGCCGGCAGCGCCGACCTTCTCGTCGTCACTCCCGGCATCCGCCCCGTCGGCTCGGCGACCGACGACCACCGCCGCAGCGCGACTCCCGCCGCCGCCATCGCCTCCGGGGCCGACTACCTCGTCGTCGGCCGGCCGATCACGGGCGCGCCGGACCCGCGTGCCAGCGCTGCCCGCATTGTCGGCGAAATGGAGCAGGCGAGAGGCTCTGCCCCCGATCTCTTCAGGTAGCCGCGGGTACCCACGATCTGGCCCATCTCATGGGGGTCGCGAAGGCGGAGCCGCGGTCCTCACGCGGCGCGGCTCGCGCGCTTGCGGGTCAGCGGGTCGAGCTCGCGCTTGCGCAGGCGCACGGCGCCGGGGGTGACTTCGACGAGCTCGCCGTCGGCAACGTAAGCGATCGCCTCCTCGAGCGAGAGCCGCCGCGGCGGGATGAGCAGCAGCGCCTCGTCCTTGCCGGCGGCGCGGATGTTGGTAAGTTTCTTTTCTTTCAATGGGTTGACCTCGAGGTCGCTGTCCCGGCTGTGCTCGCCGATGATCATGCCGGCGTAAACCTTCTCACCGGGCGAGATGAAGAGCGCGCCGCGGTCCTGGAGGTAGAAGAGCGCATATTGCACCGCGAGCCCCTCGCCGGTGGCGATTAGGGCGCCGTTGGTCCGCCCGGCGATCGTGCCACGCCAGGGGCCGTAGCCGGCGAAGATCCGGTTCATCACGCCGGTGCCGCGGGTGTCGGTGAGAAAGACGCCGTGGTAGCCGATCAGGCCGCGGCTCGGGATGCGAAAGGTGAGCCTGAGCCGGTGGCCCGGCAGCGGCCGCATCTCGACAAGCTCACCCTTGCGCTGGGAGAGCTTCTCCACCACCACGCCGGCATAGGGCTCGTCGACATCGGCGAGCGCCTCCTCCATCGGCTCCTCGAGCGCCCCGGTCTCGGGATTGGTCCGCGTCAGCACGCGCGGCCGGCCGATCGTGAGCTCGAAGCCCTCGCGGCGCATGGTCTCGATCAGGACGCCGAGTTGCAGCTCACCGCGGCCGGCGACCTCGAAGGCCTCCGTCTCCTCGGAATCGCGGACGTGGATCGCGACATTGCCCTCGGCCTCGCGGAAGAGGCGCTCGCGGATCTGGCGCGAGGTGACTTTCTTGCCCTCGCGGCCGGCGAGCGGGCCATCATTGATGCGAAAGGTCATTGCGAGGGTCGGCGGATCGACGGGGGTCGCCGGCAGGGCGGCCTCGCGCTCGGTGGCGCCGATGGTGTCCGCGACCGTCGCCTCGGCGAGGCCCGCCAGGGCCACGATGTCGCCCGCTTCCGCTTCCTCGACGGGGACGCGCTCGAGCCCGCGGAAGGAGAGGAGCCGGGTCAGCCGCCCGACCTCGACCGGCTCGGCGCTGCCGGGCCGGAGCACCTTGAGAGGCATGTTCCGCCGGGCCCGGCCGGCCTCGATGCGGCCGGTGAGGACGCGGCCGAGGAAGGGGTCGTATTCGAGGATACTGGCCAGCATCGCGAACGGCTCGTCCACGGGGGCGGACGGCGGAGGGACGTGGGAGAGGATCAGCGAAAAGAGGGCCGAGAGGTCCCGACGCGGGCCGTCCGGCGCAAGATCGGCCCAGCCCTGACGGCCCGAGGCGTAGAGGAGCGGGAAGTCGAGCTGAGCTTCCGTAGCGCCCAGCGCGGCGAAGAGGTCGAACACCTCGTTCGCGACCGCGTCCGCCCGCGCGTCCGGCCGGTCGAGCTTGTTGAGGACGACGATCGGGCGGAGCCCCCGCCCGAGCGCCTTGCCGAGCACGAACTTGGTCTGCGGCAGCACGCCCTCGGCGGCGTCCACGAGCAGGAGCGCGCCGTCCACCATGCCGAGGATCCGCTCGACCTCCGCCCCGAAATCCGCATGCCCGGGCGTATCGACGATGTTGATCCGCGCGTCCTGCCAGGTGACGGCGGTGCATTTGGCGAGGATCGTGATCCCGCGCTCGCGTTCCAGCTCGCCGCTATCGAGCGCGCGCTCCGCCACCGCCTGGTTGGCGCGGAAGGCACCTGACTGGCGCAGGAGCTGATCCACGAGAGTGGTCTTGCCATGATCGACATGCGCGATGATGGCCACGTTTCTGAGGTTCATGGGATCCGGTTCAACCGAGAAGGAGGGCGGCGCGCGCGGGCAGGCCCGCGTCGGGCCTGGCTCCCAGATGTGCAATCACCTCGGAGGCTGCAAGGCTGCCGAGCTTGCCGCAGAGCTCGAGATCGTGCCCGGCCATGTGGGCGTGCAGGAATCCCGCCGCGTAGGCGTCGCCCGCCCCGGTCGTGTCCACCACTCGGGTCGGCCAGGCCGCGATCCGGATCGTCCGCTCGGCCCCGAGCACCACGCTCCCGGCCTCGCTCCTCGTGAGCGCTGCGACCGCCACCTCGCCGCGTGCCCGTTCCGCTGCCGCCTCGAAATTCTCTTCCTCGTAGAGGCTGCACACTTCCGCTTCGTTGGCGAAAAGAAGATCGACCCACTGCTGCACGAACGCGCGAAAGGCCGCGCGGTGCCGATCGACGCAGAAAGGATCCGAGAGCGAGAGCGCCACCTTGCGGCCCGCCTGCCGCGCGAGCTCGGCGGCGCGACGGAACGCTTCCTGCGCCGCGGGCGGATCGAAGAGATACCCTTCGAGATAGACGACCCCGGACGAGGCGACGATTTCGGCGCTGACATCCTCCGGCGCGAAACCCACCGAGGCGCCGAGATAAGTATTGAGCGTGCGCTGCCCGTCCGGCGTCACGGCGACGACGCATCGGCCGGTGGGCGCGCCGCCGTCCGCGGGCTCGCCCGGAAAATGCACGCCCACCCCCGTCATGTCCTCGCGGAAGCGTTCGCCCAAGCGATCCGCCGCGATCTTGCCGAGAAAGGCCACGCGGCTGCCGAGCGATGCGGCCACGGCGCAGGTATTGGCGGCCGAGCCACCGCTCGTCTCCCTGGGATCAGGCAGCGACTCGCCCAGCCGCCGCGCGGTTTCGAGGTCGCAAAGCTGCATCGCGCCCTTGCGCATATCGTGCCGTGAGAGGAACGACTCGGGCACGCGCGCCAGTTGATCGACGATCGCGTTGCCGATACCCAGGATGTCGAAACGCGTTGCCGCCATCTGCCACCTCTCGCGGGCACCTCTCGCGGGCACCTCTCGCGGGCACCTCTCGCGGGCAGCCGCGTAGCATCCTGCCGGGCCGCGCGAAAGCGCGCCCGTCAGATTCTTTCAATTCTGGGGAAAACTTCCTTCCTCGGGTTGTTACCGCCCACGCGGCTGTGATAGGCCGCCTTCAAGGCAATGCATGGGTGAGGGACGCAATGTCCGTGTTCAAGCGCCGCCGACCCGAAGACGATGCGCCGGCGTCAAGCTCGCCCGGCGTTGGCGCCCCCGGGGCCGCCCCGGGGATACCTCCGTCGCGCGAGCCTCAGGCCGCCGCTGCCGAACCGGCCGATAACGGTCTTGGCGTACCGCCTTTCCGTCCCGCTCCAATCAAGGAGGCTGCCGCCATGGGCAGATCACCGTTCGCTTCCACTCCCGCTCCCGTTGGTGGCCCGGTCACCCGTCCGCTCGGCGCGGGTCGGGTTCCCGGCCGGGACCCGGCCGAACGCCGCACCCTCGTCGTCGGACACGGAATCAGCGTCCAGGGCACCGTCCAGGA
>Ga0335075_10002639_pt1 | contig 28672 bp, 25 predicted proteins | sample Lox_Sample_24_FD_206723 | JGI IMG/M metagenome (GOLD analysis project Ga0335075, IMG submission 206723) | Soil microbial communities from Loxahatchee National Wildlife Refuge, Florida, United States - Lox_Sample_2.4 | ecosystem: Environmental > Terrestrial > Soil > Wetlands | place: USA...
CTTCGAGTTCGTGCACGGCGACGTCCGCGACGCGGAGACCGTCGACGGCGCGCTGCGCGGGGTCAGCGTGGTCTGCCACCTGGCGGCGATGGTGGGGCTCGGCGTCGATTTCAACGACGCGCCGCAGTACGCGGGCTGCAACGACCTGGGGACCGCGTCCCTGCTGGCCGGGATGGCCCGCGCGGGCGCCGGCCGGCTGGTCATGGCCTCGTCGATGGTCGTGTACGGCGAGGGCGCCTACTCGTGCGCCGGGCACGGGCTGGCCGCGACCCCGCCACCGCGGCAGGCCGCCGACCTGGACGCGGGCCGGTTCGAGCCAAGCTGCGAGCACTGCGGTCAGCCGCTGTCACCTGAGCTTGTCCCCGAGGACGCGCCGCTCGGGCCGCGGAACATCTACGCCGCCACCAAGCTCGCGCAGGAGCACATCGCGAGTTCGTGGGCCAGGGCGACGGAAGGGCACGCGGTCGCGCTCCGCTACCACAACGTGTACGGCCCGGGGATGCCGCGCGACACGCCGTACGCCGGGGTGGCGTCGTTCTTCCGCTCCTCCCTTGAGGCCGGCCAGGCGCCCCGGGTCTTCGAGGACGGCGCCCAGCTGCGTGACTTCGTCCACGTCAGGGACGTGGCCAGCGCCACCGTCGCCGCGATCGAGGCCGTCGGCGGGCCGGCCGTCCCCGGCGGGCCAGGCAGCCTGCGCGCGTACAACGTCGGCAGCGGCACCCCGCGCACCGTGGGCCAGCTGGCGGCGGCGCTGGCCGGCGCCTTCGGCGGCCCGGCGCCCGTGATCACCGGCGAGTACCGCCTCGGCGACGTCCGGCACATCGCCGCGTCGAGCGAGCGCATCCGCCAGGAACTGCGCTGGCAGCCGAGCGTGCCGTTCACCGAGGGGGTCACGGAGTTCGCCATGGTGCCCGCGGGACGACGCCCGGCCGGCCGGGTGCCCGCCTGACCAGCTCCGTCAGGCAACCCTGCGCGAGATATTTCCTTGGATCGTAATAATTTGCGTCCGCAATGCCGGAAGAAATTCGCCAGGGACACCCACGACCCGAGTTCTCCGTTTTGTAAGACTCTTTCCGCAACGCCGAACCGTCACTGGAAATAAGGTCGCAGCGTGAATGTTGACGTCATCTTGCCGTGCCTGAACGAGGCGTCGGCATTGCCATGGATGCTCAACCGGATGCCGGCCGGCTTCCGGCCCATCGTCGTGGACAACGGCTCCACCGACGACTCCGCCGCGGTCGCCAGGTCGCTCGGCGCGACGGTGGTGTCGGAGCCGACCAGGGGCTTCGGCGCGGCCGCGCACGCGGGCCTGCTGGCCGCGAGCAGCGACCTGGTGTGCTTCTGCGACTGCGACGGCAGCCTCAACCCGCAGCAGTTCCCCCTGCTGACCGCGCCGCTGCTGGCCGGGCAGGCGGACCTGGTGCTCGGGCGACGGCGCACGGAGCGCAGCGACGCGTGGCCGCTGCCCGCCAGGCTGGCCAACTGGGAACTCGCGCGCCGGGTCCGCCGCCGCACCGGGCTCGGCCTGCGTGACCTGGGGCCGATGCGGGCGGCGGGCCGCGAGGCGCTGCTCAGCCTGAACATCGCCGACCGGCGGTTCGGCTATCCGCTTGAGATGGTCATGAACGCGGCGGCGGCCGGCTGGCGCGTGTCCGAGGTCGAGGTGGCCTACCTCCCGCGCATCGGGAAGTCCAAGGTGACCGGCACCGTCCGCGGCTGCGTGCGCACCGTGCACGACATGAGCGCGGTGCTGGCCCGATGACCGCTCCACCGGCGTCACCAGAGACCACCCTGCTCGTCATCGCCAAGGAGCCGGTGCCCGGCCGGGTCAAGACCCGCCTGGTCCCGCCCTGCACCCACGAGCAGGCCGCCGCGCTCGCCGCGGCCGCGCTCGCCGACACCCTGCACACCGCGGCGATGGTCCCGGCCAGGCGGCGGGTCCTCGTCCTCGACGGCGCACCGGGCCCGTGGCTGCCCGGCGGCTTCGACGTCGTGCCGCAGTGCGGTGGCCCGCTCGACGAGCGCCTGGCCGCCGCGTTCGCCGCGGTCAGCGGCCCGGCGCTGCTGGTCGGGATGGACACGCCGCAGCTCACACCCGAACTGCTCACGGTGGACTGGGGCGGCGCCGACGCCTGGTTCGGCCCGGCCGCCGACGGCGGGTTCTGGGCCCTGGGCCTGCGGGTGCCCGACCCGGCGCTGCTGCGCGGCGTGCCCATGTCGACCTCGTCGACCGGCGCGGTACAGCGGGCCCGGCTGATCGCGGCCGGGCTGCGCGTCGCCGACTTGCCGCCGTTGCGTGACGTGGACACGGCGGCGGACGCCGTGGCCGTGGCTCGCCAGGCGCCGCGGACCCGGTTCGCCGCGCTGGTGCGGGAACTCGGCGCCGTCCTGAGCCCGGGCGAAAGCACCGGCAAGAACTCAGGCGACAAGCCGGGCGGCACCCGCGGCAGCGCCCTCGTCGATAGCGTCCGCGGGAGAACAGCATGAGGGCAGGGGCGATCGCCCTGTACGAAGAGGCGATGCGCGAGCAGGAGGCGGCGCTCATCTTGCGCACCGCCGACGGCCGTGCGCTGCCGCTCCAGGTCTCGCGGTGGTGCGCGCCGCCGGACGACGCCGACGAGGAACTGCTCGGGCGCTGTCGCGGCCCGGTGCTCGACGTGGGCTGCGGTCCCGGGCGGCTGACCGTGGCGCTCACCGAGCGGGGCGTTCCCGCGCTTGGCGTCGACATCTCGCGGACGGCCGTGGCCCGGGTGCGCGAGGCCGGCGCGCCGGCGCTGCACCGTTCGGTGTTCGACCCGCTGCCGGGCCTCGGCCGGTGGGCGACCGTGCTGCTGGCGGACGGCAACATCGGCATCGGCGGCCGTCCGTCCCGGCTGCTGCACCGCTGCGCCCAGTTGCTCGCGCCGGGCGGCGGGGTCCTCATCGAGGCCGAGCCCGCCAACGTCGACGAGCGGCTCACCGGGTGGCTCGAGCATCCCGACGGCCGCCGCGGCCCGGTCTTCCCCTGGGCCCGCCTCGGCATGCCGGCGCTGCTGCGCGCGGCGGCGGCGGCCGGGCTGGAAGTCGTCGAGCAGTGGGGCCACTCGGGCCGCACGTTCGCCTGGGCCACCGCGAAAGGCGCCGTGGAGGCCGGCCTGGCCGACGCGGAGCGGGAAATCGGCGGCGTCCGCGCCGTCGGCGCGATGCGTTGAGTGGCTGAGCCGGGCGGGCCGACGCCGGTGGCAGGCAAAGATCTGACCAAGAAATAACCACCTCAGCCACGTCAGCGTGGTGACGGTAACTGGGGCGCGGTGGGCTGGCCCCGGGGCGGGTACTGGTCTCGGGGCTGGCGGGTGCGGTATGCGGTTAGCGGCGCGTGATCGGGTCAGGCGGCCTGGCGGGGGGTGAGGATGACGTCGTAGCCGAGGGCCTCGAGCTGGCGCTTGTGGCCGCGGGCCTTGCGGCTGGCGTCGGCGTGCCTGGCGTAGTGGTCCGGTCCCAGGTCGGCGAACCGCGCGGCGGGGTCCTTGAGCAGGTGCCAGACGATGATGAGGATGGAGCGGCCGACCGCGCAGCTGGCCTTGTTCCACCCCCCGCCGCCGGGGCGGCTGCGGAGGCGGCGGTGCCGCTCGCCCAGGAACGTGCCGGTGCGGGCGGCGCCGTTGCCGGCCTGCCCGGCGTAGCGGCGGGCGTAGCTGCTGCCGTGGCCTTTCTTCCCGCGGCCCTTGCGGGTCCCGGACTGGTGCGGGACCGGGGCCAGCCCGGCCCACGACACCAGGTGCGCCGGGGTGGGGAACCGGCTCATGTCCAGGCCGATCTCGGCGATCAGCCCGGCGGCGATGCCGGGGCTGACGCCGGGGACCTCGGCCAGCCGGGCCACCGCCGGCAGCACGGCCGCGTCCGGCCCGGCCCCGGCGCCCGGCCCGGTCGTGCCGTCGGCGTCCACCCCCCAGGCGGCCGGGAGCTGCGCGATGTGCCCGCTGATCCGGGCCTCCAGGCCCGTGATCTCCGCGTCCAGGAAGTCGATCGCGCGCAGGTCCGAGGCGGCGGCGAAGGCGTGCTCGGGCCCGAACCGCATCCCGGTGAACGCCCTCACCAGGTCCGCGTGCTTCTTCCTCATCGGGCCGCGCGCCAGGCCGGCCAGGGCCTGCGGGTCGCGCTCGCCGGCGATCATCGCCTCCAGCATGTCCCGGCATGACCTGACGCCGGCCAGCGCGGACGCGACGGAGGCCAGCTTGCACAGGGCCGACTCCAGCAGCTTCTCCAGCCGCTGCCAGTACCGGGCCCGGTCCTGGGTCAGGTGCACCAGCTGGCGGGTGTACTGGCGCAGCGCCCGGATCTCTGCCGGGGGCACGAAGCTGGCCCGCAGCAGCCCCATCTCAGTCAGCCGCGCGATCCACGCCGCGTCCGCCTTGTCCGTCTTCGGCCGCCCCGGCAGGTTCCTGGCCTGCGAGGCGTTCACCAGCTGCACCCGCAGCCCGGCCTCTTCCAGCACCGCGAACCAGACCCGCCAGTAATCACTGGTCGATTCCATCGACACCAGCTCCGCCCCGGCCGCCTTCAGCTCCGCAGCCACCGCCCTGATGTCCGGCACCGTCGCCGCGGCCTCCCACGTCCGCGACCGCCGCCGCACCCCGCCCGGCCCGGGCGGCAGCCGCAGGCACACCATCCCCGAGTCCTTCGCCACGTCGATCCCTGCCACCCGCTCATGCCGCAGCTGGTAGCCCTCGTCTTCCACCACCTGGGCGCTCATCCGCTCCTGCTTCCGCGCGGCCACCGCTCCTCCTATCCTTGACACCGGCTAACCACCACAGGCGGGCTGCCCGGGGACCGAGGTCAGCAGGCGTCAAGCCGCGAAATCTGACCAGCGCGCTCATGGCAGCACAAAGCGACCCTCAAGGTCAGGCCCCAGCGCCAGGCTTGGATACGGGCTCCTATCCCACAGATAAGCCGGCGTCACGGGCAGCCCGCCGCCACCATCCCACCCAGACGACACCCCCGCACCCGAAACGACACACCCCGCCACAGCAGGCAACCCCAGCCGGTCACCCACCCGCACCCGCACCCATTTCCCGCGAACGCGACCATCCCCAATGAGGGTGCTTGGATCGTTGTATACGCCCGGGCGTATACAACGATCCAAGATCTCTTCGAAGCGCCCTTGAGTCGCGTCGATTTCGTGAAATGAGGCGCAGTCCGCGAGAATGCCGGGCGCCGACGCGCGGGGTGCTGGGGCGTGAGGAGTTGGCCGCTCGCTCCAGCATCACTGGTCCCTCCGGTCCTCATTGTCGGTGAACTGACCATTTTCCGGCCCGATTTGCCATGGTTTGGGGGTGCAGTTCACCGACAATGATGAGTTTCACCGACAAAGTCACCTGCCGCTTCCCCTGGTCGTGCCGCAGAATTGGTTCCAAGATGAAGCCAATCGAGCTGAGTGAGCGCCTCGGACGCTGGTCGTCGGGCCGCGGGCCACTGCCCGTCCTGCTCGCGGCGCGGCTGCGGCGGCTAATCGACGAGGGCGAACTGCCGCCGGGCGAGCCGCTGCCGCCGGACCGGGCGCTGGCGCGGTCCCTGGCGGTCGGGCGCAGCACCGTGGTCGGCGCCTACGACCTGCTGCGCCAGGACGGCCGGATCGCCAGGCGCCAGGGCAGCGGTACCCGGGTCGCGGGGGCCGAATCGCCAAGCGTGCGCCAGACGACCAGCGCCCCGATCTTCCTGCACCTGCTTGAGCCCCGTGACGGCGTGATACCGCTCGCGTGCGCGGCCCCGGACACGCCGCCGCCGGAACTGGCGGTGGCTTACGCCCGCGTCGCGTCCACGTTGGCGGTGACCACGCGCGACATCGGGTACTACCCGGCCGGGCACCCGACCCTGCGCCGCGCGATCGCCGACCGGTACGCCGACCACGGTATACCGACCGGCCCGGAGCGCATCCTGGTCACGACCGGCGGGCAGCAGGCGCTGTCGCTGCTCGCGCGGGCGCTGCTCGCGCCGGGCGACCGCGTGCTGGTCGAACGGCCCACGTACCCGGGCGCGCTCGAGACCTTCCGTGAGGCCGCGGCCGTGCCGTACGCGCTGCCGCCCGGGCTTGACGGCCTCGCCGCGGCGGCCCGCGCGCGCCGCGCGGCCCTGGCCTACGTGATCTCGACCTTTCACAATCCGACGGGCTCGGTGCTCGACCCGCCGGCCCGGCGGGCACTGGCCCGGTCAGCCGCGGCGGCCGGCGTCCACCTGGTCGACGACGAGGTGCTCAGCGACCTGGCGTTCCCCGGCACGCGGGTGCCGCCGCCGCTGGCCGCGTACGCCGATGACGTGATCTCGGTCGGCTCGCTGAGCAAGAGCGTATGGGGCGGCCTGCGCGCCGGCTGGGTACGCGGGCCTGAGCCGCTGATCGCCCGGCTTGCCCGGCTGCTCGCCGTGCACGACCTCGCACTGAACGTTCCCGGCCAGTTGGCCGCCGCGGACCTGCTGCCCAGGCTGGACGGGCTCTGCCAGCGCCAGGCGGTGCAGCGGCAAGCCCGCCACGACCACCTCCTGCGCCAGTTGGCCCGCCACCTGCCGAGCTGGGATGCCCCACCGGTACCCGGTGGCCAGACCCTCTGGGTACGCCTGCCGCACGGCGACGGTACCTCGTTCGCACAGGCCGCGCTGCGTCATGGGGTCGCTGTGTTGCCTGGCAGCGGCCTTGACGCCGCCGGGCAAAGCCAGCAGTACCTGCGCTTGCACTTCCTCGCCACGCCGGACGACCTGACCGAGGCCGTCGGCCGGCTCGCCGCGGCCTGGCGGGCCTACCGCCCGCCGCCGGCCTACGCCGCCGCGCCGCCCGCGCTGTCGATCTGAACGCGACTGGCCCCATCGGCAAACCAATTACGCGGCATTGGCCCTGTGATCGTCGGCCCGCCGGGGCGAGCATGGCCACGTAACATCCGCCCGCCAGCCGAGGATGCGTCATGCGAACGTTCCCTGCCAGCCCGATCACGGCCCTGATCGACGAGAAGCCACGGTTCAACTTCGGTGAGAGCTACGGTGCCAACCTGTCGGTGGCCGACCTCACCGACCTGGCCGACCCCACCGACCTGGCCGACCCACGCGGGCTGGCCGGCGCGGCCGTCGGCTACGGCACGTCGGCCGGCGACCCGGCGCTGCGTGCCCTCGTCGCCGCCCGGCTCGGCATCCCCGACGACCAGGTGCTGGTCACCATCGGCGCCGCCGCGGCGCTGTTCCTGGTCGCCCTGCTGTGCTCCGACGGCGAGATCGTGCTCGGTCAGCCCTGCTTCCCGCCGGCGTTCGACGCGCTGCGCGGCCTCGGCGCACGGGTGGTGACCGTGCGCTCCTGCTTTGCGCAGGGCTACCGCATCGATCTGGAGGCGTTCGCCGCGGCGCTCACCCCGGGCACGAGGCTCGTCACGTTCGCCTCGCCGCAGAACCCGGCGGCCGTCACGATCACCGGCGATGAGATCGATTACATGCTCGCCGCGATGGCCCGCACCTGCCCCGAGGCGCTGCTGCTCATCGACGAGACCTACCGGGAAGCCGCCTACGCCGACGCGCCCGCCGTCCCCACGCTCGCGGGCCGGTCACCGCGCCTGCTCACCTGCGCCTCGCTTTCCAAGGCGTATGGCGCGCCCGGCCTGCGCATCGGCTGGCTGACCGTGCCCGAGCGGCACCTTTACGAACAACTGCGGCTGGCGAAGTTCAACTCCTCGATTTGCTGCGGTGCCCTCGACGAGTTCCTCGCCGTCAGGCTGCTGTCCAAGGCCGACCGGGTGCTTCGCGCGCGGGGCGAGTTCATGACCGAGACCAGGGACATCGTGGAACGCTGGACCGAAGCGCACGCCGGCCGGCTGCGGTGGCTGCGCCCGGAAGCGGGAGCGTTTTCCTGCCTGCGGCTTGACCCGGCGACGTTCGGGCCGCGGGAGGTAGCCCGCTTCCACGCCTACCTCGGGGCGGAGCGGACCCTCGTCGCGCCTGGCACCTGGTTCCACGACGGCCCGGAGGTGTTCCGACTCGGCCATGCCTTCGAGCCGGCCGACCGGCTCAAGCAGGGCCTCGACGTGATCAGCGCCGCGCTTCAGGCGGCCTGCGGCTAGCGGTCTCCGCCCGGGTGCCACAGGACGTCCCCGGATGCGCCGTTGGCCGCCCTCGCCAGGATGAACAACAGGTCGGAGAGCCGGTTCAGGTACTTGGCCGGCCACGGGCTGATGCTCGACCCGTGCGCGGCCACCGCCGCCCATGCCGTGCGCTCCGCCCGTCGCGTGACCGCCCGCGCCGTGTGCAGCAGGGCCGCCCCGGGGGTGCCACCCGGCAGGACAAACGACCGCAAGGTCGGCAGGGCGGCGTTGTAGGAGTCGCAGGCGGCCTCGAGGGCCGTGACGTAACCCGAGTCGATGCGGAGCTGCGGGTACTCGGGCGGCTCGGCCGGCAGGGGAGTGGCCAGGTCGGCGCCGCAGTCGAAGAGCTCGTTCTGGATTCGGCGGAGCAGCCGCACCATGTCGGCGGGGAGGTTGCCCAGGGTGATCGCCATGCCGATCGCGCAGTTGGCCTCGTCGGTGTCGGCGTAGGCGGCCAGGCGCGGATCGGTCTTCGGCACCCGCGCGCCGTCGGCGAGCCCGGTGCTGCCGTCGTCGCCCGTGCGGGTGTAGATCCTGGAGAGCACGACGGGGGTGTCGCGGCTGTCGTCGGTCATAGGGCACACGGTAGTCCAGTCACTTTAAGTAGTTGTCAAGTTGATGTGATCATGGCCTTTACCTGGGTATTGAAGGGGGCGTACAAAGAAGAGACCGTGAAAGTGACGTTCGGTAGTCACAAGCGCTAACACCGGGGTCCGGCGGTTCTCGGGGGCCCGCCGGACCCTGGTTTGCCCTGGTTGCGCCGCGCTTTGCCGATAAGGTAACCGTGTGTTCGACTACGTGATCGTGGGCGGCGGGAGCGCGGGCTGCGTGGTGGCCGCCAGGCTCGCCGAGGACCCGGGCACCCGGGTGCTGCTCCTTGAGGCGGGACCGGAGGCCGGCGCCGCCGAAGAGGTCCGCGTCCCCGCGGCGTACGGTCGGCTCTTCCGCAGCCAGTACGACTGGAACTACGTGACGCTGCCGCAGGAGCGGGCCGGCGCCCGCCCGGTCTACTGGCCGCGCGGCAAGGTGCTTGGCGGCTCTTCCGCGATCAGCGCGATGATCTACCTACGCGGACACCGCGACGACTACGACGCCTGGCGGAGCACCTACGGCTGCACCGGCTGGGGCTACAACGACCTGTTTCCCTACTTCCGCCGGGCCGAGGACAACTCACGGGGGGAGAGCCAGTACCACGGCGCGGGCGGCCCGCTGCCCGTGCAGGACCTGCGGCACAAGTCCGAGCACGCCGAGTTGTTCGTCGAGGCGGCGATGCGGCGCGGCGCCCTGGCCAACGACGACTTCAACGGGGCACAGCAGGAAGGCGTCGGCTTCTACCAGGTGACGCAGCGGGACGGCGCACGGTGCAGCGTCGCCGACGCCTACCTCGCGAACAAGCCGCCGAACCTGACGATCATCACCAACGCCCTCGCCACCGGCCTGCTCATCGAGGGCGGGCGCGCGGCGGGCGTGACCTACCGGTGCCAGGGCAGGGACGAGACCGCCCGCGCCGGGGCCGAGGTCATCCTGGCCGCGGGCGCCATCGGCACGCCGCAACTGCTGATGCTTTCCGGCATCGGGCCCGCCGACCACCTGCGCGAGGTCGGCATCTACGTGCTGGCCGACATGCCCGCCGTGGGCGCGAACCTGATGGATCACCCGGCGGTGCCGGTGCTCTGGTCGACGCCCCGGGTGAAGGGCCTGTGGGAATCCACCAGGAACCGGGACTTCGCCCGCTGGCGGATGACCCACAAGGGCCCGCTCACCTCCAACGTCGCCGAGGCGGGCGGCTTCGCCCGCAGCGACCCGCGGCTGTCCGCCCCCGACCTGCAATGGCACGTCCTCCCGGTCGCCTACCGCGAGCAGGGCCTGACCGACCCGGCCAGGCGCGCGATGACCGCGCTCGTCACGCTGGTCGACGTGGCCAGCCGGGGCCGCGTCAAGCTCGCCTCCCGCGACCCGCGGCACCGCCCGCTGATCGACCCCGATTACCTGTCCGACGTGCGCGACCTCAACGCGCTCGCGGTCGGCGTGCGAATGGCGCGCGACTACGGCACCGCCGCGCCGCTATCGAAGATCTGCGCCGAGGAGCTCACGCCGGGCGACGGCATCCACACCGACCACGAGATGCGTGACTTCATCAGGGGCAGCCTCGTGACCGGCTACCAGCCGGCCGGGACCTGCGCGATGGGCGGCGACGTGGCGCGGTCGGCGAGCGGCTACGACAGCGTGGTCGACCCGCTGCTGCGCGTCCGCGGCCTGGCGGGCCTGCGCGTCGTGGACGCGTCCGTGATGCCCACCCTGCCGCGGGGCGGCCTGACCGCCCCCGTGGTCGCGATCGCGGAACGCGCCGCCGACCTCATCGCCGGCCGCGCACCGCTGGCCGCGCAGGACCCGGCGGTATCTCTCCCGGGGGGATGACCCCCGGCGACCCCCCAAGCATGGGGGAGTCCCTCCCCCATTGCCCCCTCGCCGGGCGGCGCCCGGGTCGGCGCCGGCGGCGCCGGGCACGTATCCGATGGTTGGGGCTGATCAACGCCGTCCCCGCTAGCGGCGCTTCTTCGGCTGGTACAGCCGGCCGTGCAGCATCGTGACCAGCTTGACGATCCGGTCCATGTCGGTCGAGGTCCGGCTAAAGGTAGTGGTCCGTACCGCCGGCCGCATCCACTGCCGGGTGATCGACTTGGCCCGGGAGAACTCCCGCAGCCCGTCGGCCCCGTGAATCCGCCCGAACCCGGACTCGCCGACGCCGCCGAACGGCAGCGCGGGCACGGCCGCGAACGAGATCACCGAGTTCACCGAGGTCATCCCGGACCGCAGGGCCCGCGCCACCCGCAGGCCGGCCTTGCGCCGCTTGGTGAACACCGAAGAACCAAGCCCGTACGGCGAGGCGTTGGCCAGCCGCACGGCGTCGGCGAGCGAGGGCACCGGCGTCACCGTCACGACCGGGCCGAAGGTCTCCTCGCGCACCGCCGCGCTCTCCTCGGGCACGTCGACAAGCACCACCGGGGAGACGTAAGGCGCGTGCACCGAGTCGAGGCCGCCGAAGACCGGCCGCCCGCCTCGCGCCACCGCGTCGGCCAGGTGCCGCTCCACGACGTCGACCTGCCCGCCGAGCGTCATCGGCCCGTAGGCGGCGGAGGCGTCGTCACCCGGCCGTAGCCGGGCGACCCGTTCACCGAGCTTCTCGAGGAACGAGTGGTACACGCCCTCCACGACGTACACCCGCTCGACGCCGACGCAGGTCTGGCCGGCGTTGGACATGGCCCCCCACGCGGCCGCGTCGGCCGCCGCGTCCAGGTCGGCGTCGGCCGCGACGAGCAGCGCGTCCTTGCCGCCGCACTCGGCGAGCACGGGCGTCAGGGTCTCGGCGGCCGCCGCGAGCACCTTCCGCGCGGTGGCGGCGGACCCGGTGAACGCCAGCTTGTCCACCCCGGACTTGGCCAGCTCCGCCCCGGTCGCGCCGCGCCCGGTGACGAGCTGGAGCGCGGGCTCGGTGTCGCCGAACACCTCGGACAGCACCTCGCCAAACGACTGCACCAGCCACTGCCCGACGCCGGTGGTGAGCTCGGACGGCTTGAACACGACCGCGTTCCCGGCCGCGAGCGCGTAGCCGATCGAGCCCATCGGCGTGAACACCGGGTAGTTCCACGGCCCGATGACGCCGACCACGCCGAGCGGCTGGTACTCGACGGAAGCGGCCTGGTTGAGCATCGCGATGCCGGTCGCCACCCGCCGCGGACGCAGTACCGACGCGGCGTGCCGCGCCGCCCAGTCCAGGTGCAGGATCGTGTTGACGATCTCAAGCGTGGCGTCATCGAGCGGCTTGCCCGTCTCGTCGTGGACGAGCTGCGCGAGCCGCCCCATGTACCGGGTGAGGTGCGACTTCCACGCGAGCAGGCGCAGCCGCCGCTCGGCGAAGGACAGCCCGCCCCACCAGGCCGCCACCGTCCTGGCCCGGCGCACGGCCAGGGCGACCTCGCGCTGCCCGTCGATCGCGTACGTGGCGAGCACCTCGCCCGTCGCCGGGTTGACGGACTCGAACGTCTCCCGCGACATGCCCCACGCCGGAACGGCGGGTGAAACCGCATGACCTGCCATGTAGGAAAGTAAACCATTGCTGCCCGCCCGGCAGCAGCCCCGATGCGGGCCCGTGACGCGCGGTACGGTAGGCACCGTGCCCGCCCGCCCCTACACGATCGTGAGCTGCGCCGTCTCCGTCGACGGCTACCTCGACGACGCGTCGGCCGACCGGCTGATCCTGTCCGGCCCCGAGGACCTGGACGAGGTCGACGCGCTACGCGCCGGGGCCGACGCGATCCTGGTCGGCGCGGGCACCGTGCGCGCGGACAACCCGCGGCTGCTGGTCCGCGACGCCGGGCGGGTGGCCGCCCGCGAGGCCGCCGGCCGGCCGCCGCACCCCCGCCGCGTCACGCTCACCGCCGGCGGCGACCTGGACCCGGCGGCCCGCATCTTCGCCGGCCCGGGCGAGCCGCTCGTCTACGCGACCTCCGCCGCCGCCCCCGCGGCCAGGGAGAACCTGCACGACAAGGCGGTCGTCATCGACGTCGGCGCGGAGCTGTCCCTCGCCGCCATCTTGACAGATCTCGCTTCCGAACGGCTGGTGGCGACTCTCCTCGTCGAAGGTGGCTCCCGGATCCTGCGCGACCTCCTGGCGGCCGACCTCGCGGATGAGCTGCGCCTGGCGATCGCCCCGTTCTTCGTCGGCGACGAACGGGCACCGAGGTTCGCCCTCCCGGCCACTTACCCGCACGACCAGCGCCACCCGATGACCCTGCTGTCCGTTCGCCGGGTGGGCGAGGTGGCCGTCCACCACTACCGGCTGCGCGAACGGTTCAAATTACGGCAAATGCCGTCATAGTGCCCCGCTCTGCGGCTAGGTTGCGGCCCATGGGACTCTTTGACATGTTCGGCGCACAAGACGCCTACGGCCAGGTCTACGACGACCAGCGGCCCCCGCACGAGGTCACGCACGAGCTGCTCGCGGGGGCGGCAGGCTTCGAGGCCATGCGCATGTACGAGCACCACCGCGAGGCCGAGGGCATCACCGAGCACCACGAGCTTGGCAAGGAGATGCTGGCCGGCTTCGCCTCCGCCGAGCTCGACAAGCACCTGGAAAAGGGCTACTACGACCACCTGGACCGCGAGCAGCTCCAGTACCAGGCCCAGCAGCAGGCCAACTACCTGTACGACCAGCAGTACGGCCAGTACGACCCCAACTACGACCCGCAGTACGCCGCACAGCAGTACGGCCAGCCAGTTCCCGACCCGTACTACGGCCAGCAGCAGTACGGCCAGTATTAGCGGCTCCAGCGAGTCCCGGCCCGCCGCGCGCGGCGGGCCGGGACAATCTGCCATAATCCCCTCGTTATGTGATCATCCCCGGCCTGGCGGGAGGAATCGGCATGCCCGATGCGGGTCGGCGGCGTCCCTACCCTGAGCCGGCCCACGTGGACACGGGCGGAAGGCACAGCGCGGCCCGAAGGCACCGCGTGACTGGGTGGGGACTGATCGGGCCAGGGTGCGCCGTCGTCGCGATTATCGTGCTCGCCATCGTGAACAGGTCATCCGGCCCGTCGACGCCCGACCTGCCGGCCAGCTTCGGCCCGGGAAGCGACTGCTACTACGTCATGACCCCGACCGAGACCGCCAACCTGGAGAAGCAGGGCAAGTGCCGGTCAGGCGCCGTGGCCGCCCAGGCACCGCAGTCCTGGGTGGTCCGCTACTACCCCTTCTACAACTCCTCTTGGTACAAGAACAGCATCGTCCCCCCGGCCGCCCAGGCCGAGTACAGCGGCCAGATGTCCAGTTTCGGCACGGAGAACGCGACCGAGATCGCCAAGGAAGCGCCCACCGCGCAGTACGTCGACGGCAACGGCGACACCGTCACGGGCACGGACGCGGGCGTCAGCGGCGACGGCACGAGCATCAGCGATGACAGCGGCGGATCCGACGGCGGGGGAGGCGATGGCGGCGGCGACCATGGCGGCGGATTCGACGGCGGCGGATTTCACGGCGGCGACTAACGGCCCGCCCGTCCCGGACCCGGAAGAGCGCGCACTCGCCACGCCGCGAAGTTAACAGAAGTGGTGCGCGTAAGTGCTGCCTCGCGCCCGCCGCGCACCCGCTGGTCGGCGCTATGACTAGTCAGGATCTTCCTGCCTGTTAGTTCAGCGGTTAATTGCGCAATACCACCCGGGTTAAGTTGATCTTGGTCGCGGCCCTGACCCGGGGGGCAAGGAGGGTTATGCGGGCGTTTAAGCAGAGCGCGTGCTGTTGTGGCGCGATTGCCTGACTGATGCCCGCGGCGGGGCGGTAACGGCGTGTGCGGGTTGTTCTGGTGATAATCGCTCGCGCTGCTGTTGCCTGGTTGCAATCGGGACCGTCCCGGCTGCCGCGGCCAGCCATGCAGGCCGTTGCCCCGTAGTGAGCCTGTCTCGCGACCAGCCGGCCGCTATAGCCGACATTTCACCATATGTGGCCCCGGGTTTATCGTGTAAATTTTGTTCATGATGTAAATTTTGTCCAACGCGTAAATAAAGCTCTTGCCACGAGTACTTTTCCTTCATGATAAAAAAAGTCTTCACGTTGTACGGAATTTACCTGTTAACCGCCGGCGGTCAAAACGGGCGGAGGGCAACAACCGCCACGCGCGGCCCCGGAATAACCCTCAAGGTATGCCGGCTTTGGGGGTAATCGGGCCAGGCCTGTCCGCTTCGTACCCCCGAGCCCCGTGTACCTCTACCGGGAGCCGGCGTCGGCGCCGCGCACGCGTGACCACACGGACTGCTGTTGCTCTCGGTGGCTCCTAGGGTCAAGGCAGTTGCCGTTGTACGACGTCACAGTCCTTCGGGCCTGACCGCGCGCGGCGCGGGGGCAGCTCCTCGCGGCCACGCCGATGGTGCGCCCGCCAGAACGCCGCCCGCTAGAACGCCGCCCGCTAGAACAGAGTGCCCTCGCGCTCGATGCCGCGCATGGCGTCATAGTCGAGGACCACGCAGCGGATGCCGCGATCCTCGGCCAGCGTGCGGGCCTGCAGCTTGATTGTCTGTGCGGCGAGCACGCCGTGCACCGGCGACAGGAGCGGGTCCCGGTTCAGCAGCTCCAGGTACCTGGTCAGCTGTTCCACCGCGTCGATTCCGGCCTGCCGCTTCATCTCGACGGCGACGTGTTCCCCCGAGTCGTTACGGCACATGATGTCGACCGGGCCGATCGGCGTCGGGTACTCGCGGCGGATGAGGCGCCAGCCGTCGCCGAGCAGGTGCAGCTGCTCGGCGAGCAGTTCCTGCAGGTGTGCCTCGACGCCGTCCTTCACCAGGCCCGGGTCGACGCCCAGCTCGACGGAGGTGTCGGAGAGCGTCTCCTCGATGGTGATCGTCAGCGTCTCGCCGCCCTTGTTGGTGACCGTCCACTTGGCCGGCTGGCCCGCCTTGGCCGGCTGGCCCGCCTTGGCCGGCTGGCCCGCCTTGGCTGGCTGGCCCGCCTTGGCCGGCTGGCCCGCCTCGGCCGGCTGGCCTGCCTCGGCCGGGTGCTCCGTGAGCCGGCAGGGCGGTGACATCCAGTTGAGCGGCTTGTAGGAGCCGCCGTCGGAGTGCACAAGGACGGAGCCGTCCGCCTTCACGATCAGTAGCCGGAGGGCGGTAGGTAGGTGGGCGGTGAGCCTGCCGTCGTAGTCGACGCTGCACCGCGCGATGACGAGTCGCACCTACGCACCCTATTGCGGACTAGCCGGTGCCGCCTACGCGTTGCAACTAGCGAGCAGTCCGAATCCCGTGCACCGATAGAGTTGACCGCCGTGAGCCCCCGCAAGACCAGGAAAACCCGGCCCGCCGCACCGTCCCCGCCGCTCGGTCCAGAACGGATTGAGGACTGGCCGGACGGTGACTGGATCGTGCGCCCGGTGCCTGGCGCGGCGGCGACCAAGCCCTACCGTTGCCCCGGCTGCGACCAGGAGCTGTACCCGGGCATCGCGCACGTGGTCGTGTGGCCGACGCACTCCGGAGTGGCATCGCGGCGGCACTGGCACACCGTGTGCTGGCAACGGCGGATGCAGCGCCGCCCCGGCGGCCGATAACGTAAGGACCCCAGGTTGACTGATATCAGGGCCATGACGGTGCTGCCCGCGACGCGGACACCGATCACGCTGACGACGGAAGACGGGCTGCGCCTGATCGGCGAGCTCGCGCTGCCCGAGCACCGCCCGCCGGCCGCCACGCTGGTCTGCCTGCACCCGCTGCCGACGCACGGCGGGATGATGGACAGCCACGTGTACCGCAAGGCGGCGTACCGCTTGCCCGCGCTTGCGGACGTGGCCGTCCTCCGGTTCAACACCAGGGGCACGGTCTCCGAGCAGGGCAAGAGCGAGGGCGAGTTCGGCGCCGGCGAGACCGAGCGCTACGACGTGGCCGCCGCGGTCAAGTACGCCGTGGACGCCGGGCTGCCGGAGATCTGGCTGCTCGGCTGGTCGTTCGGCACCGAGCTGACGCTGCGCTGGGGCCTGCTGCCCGGCGTTCGGGGCGGCATCCTGCTGTCGCCGCCGCTGCGCCGGGCGGGCGAACGGGACCTGGACGACTGGGCGGCCTCCGGCAGGCCGCTGACCGTCCTGGTGCCCGAGCTCGACGACTACCTGCGACCGGAAGAGGCGCGCGAGCGCTTCGCCCGCGTGCCCAAGGCGGACGTGATTGGCGTGCCGGGCGCCAAGCACCTGTGGGTGGGCGAGAACTACGTCCGCATCGTGCTCAACGAGATCGTCCGCACGGTGAACCCGGCCGCGCTCCGCGACGGCCAGGCCCTGCCAACCTCCTGGGACGCCTGAGGCCCGGACCCCCGTGGGGTCCGGGCCTCAGGGCTAGTCAATCCCGCCAGTGGTCCCGTGCCTTACTCGGTCCACCAGTCCTCGTCGTTGGCCTCGCCCTCACCGGTCGGGCCCGCGGGCCGCGGCGCGGTGCCGTTTCCCGCCGGGCGGGAGACCGGGGCCGGCGCGACCGGCGCGCTCTCCACGGCCGGCTTGGCCGGCGCCGCGGCGACGGCCGGGTCCATGGGCGGCATCTGGATGCCGAGCTGGCCGCCGAGGAGCTGCCGCACCTGGGCCAGGTGCGTCGTGATGTTGTCCTTCTGCCTGGTGAGGTCCTCGACCTCGCGCTGCGCGGTGAGCCTGCGCCGCTCCGCCTCGGTCTTGGCCTCGCTGATCATCGCCTCGGCCTGCGCCTTGGCCTGGGAGACGATCTGGTCGGCGTTCTTCTTCGCGTTGGACACGAGCTGCCTGGCGTGCTGGTCGGCGTCGCGCCGGGTCTGGTCGGCCTGCGCGGAGGCCTTGGCCGCGCGCTGCTCCGCCGTCGACGCCCGCTGCTCGGCCTCGGACACCAGCTTCTGCGTGGCGGCCTGGGCGGCGGCGAGCCGCTCGGCCTCCTGGCGCTCGGCCTCCTCGCGCCGGGCGGCCAGCTGAATCTCGAACTCCGCCTCGGCCTGCGCCCGCTGCGCCTCGCTCTCCTCCAGGATGCGCTGCGCCTGAGACCGCATCTCGTCGGCCTGGCGCTTGGAGGTGGTGAGGATCTCGTCCCGCTCCCGCTTGGCCGCCGCCTTGAGCTGCGCCACCTCGCGCTCGGGGGTGGTGCGCAGCTTGGCGATGTCCCGCTCGGTCGAGGCGCGCTTCTCCGCGACCTCGTGGTCCGCGGTCGCGCGCAGCTTGGCGACCTCCCGCTCGGTGGTGGAGGTCAGCTCGTCCGCCTCGCGCCGGGCGGTGGTGCGAATCGAGTCGGCCTCGCGCTCCGCCGCGCCCCGCACGTCGTCGGACTCGCGCTTGGCGTTGGCCCGCAGCTCGGCCGCCTCGTTCTCGGCCCCGGCCCGCAGCTCGGCGCCGTCCACCTTCGCGGCCGCCTTGATCTCGTTCGCCTCGGACCGCGCGGCCTGCACCAGCTCGGTCGCCTGCTCCTCGGCGAGGCGCAGCAGCTGCTCGATGCGCGCGCCAAGCCCGGAGTAGGTGGGACGCTCTTGCTCTTGGATCTGCCGCTGTGCGTCCTGGAGGTCGCGCCGCGCGCCGGCCGCTTCCTCCTGGTGCCTGCGCACCTCGTTGGCGAGCTGACGGATGTGCTCGTCGACCTGGTGCGGATCGTAGCCGCGCATCACCTTGGCGAAGTCGCGCGGTGGAGTCTCTTCGAAGAAGCTGGTCAGCTGAGCGTCAATATCCGATTGCATATGGGCCTAATCCAAGCTAGACGGGGGACGGCAGGCGGGGCCGAGGGGCGGGAAGATGGTCTCGCCAGTGAGAGGCAATCTACTCCGCCTCCGCCGGCTCTGCGGGTGCTTCGACGTTCTACACAGGCAGAAACCGGCCGGTGTCACCTACCCAAGAAGTGTAAAGGTCACAAAGGCCTCATATGCCCCTGGGGTCCGTCCATTAGGTCACGTTTCATGTACCTCAGAAGGCGGTAAAAGGTGCAATCGATCGCAGCACCACAGGGGTCACACCGCTAACGCCGCGGCTGCACAAGTTCCGTCAAGACTCCCCCAAGATCACCCGGGTGGAGGAACGCGATCGACGCGCCCATCGACCCGTGCCTTGGCCGCGAGTCGATCAGCCGTGCCCCGGTCGCGGCGATCTCCGCGAGCGCCGCGGTCACGTCCGCCACCGCGTACCCCACGTGGTGCATCCCCTCGCCGCGTCGCTCAAGGAACTTACCGACCGGGGTGTCCGGCGCCAGCGGCTCGAGTAGCTGCACGTAGGACGAGCCGGACGAGGTGGCGAGCATCGCCTCCCTGACGCCCTGCTCGGTGTTGGTCTCCTGGCTCACCACCGTGAGCCCGAAGACGCTCACGTACCGCTCGATGGCCGCGTCCAGGCTCCGGCAGGCGATACCCACGTGATCGATAGTCAGCAGCATGATGGGTATCGTGACATATAAGGCGGTGCAAACAGCATAGGAGGGCGGCCATGGGCGACCGTGACCCAGTGATCATCGGCGGAGCGCGGACGGGGATCGGACGACTCCTCGGCAGCCTGGCCGGCTTCAGCGCCGCCGACCTGGGCGGGTTCGCGATCAAGGGGGCGCTCGACCGCGCCAGCGTGCGGCCAGACCAGGTCGACTACGTGATCATGGGCCACGTGCTCCAGGCCGGCGCCGGGCAGATCACCGCCCGGCAGGCCGCGGTCAAGGCGGGCATCCCGATGACCACGCCGGCCACCGTGGTCAACAAGGTCTGCCTGTCCGGCCTCGACGCGATCGCCCAGGCGGCCGACCTCATCAGGCTGGGCGAGTTCGACATCGTCGTGGCGGGCGGCATGGAGTCGATGACCAACGCGCCGCACGTGCTGAAGAACTCCCGCAAGGGGTACAAGTACGGCGCGGTCGAGATGCTCGACTCGATGGCGCTCGACGGCCTGACCGACGCGTTCGACGGCCTGTCGATGGGCGAGTCCACCGAGCGTCACAACGCGAAGCTGAACATCAGCCGGGAAGACCAGGACGAGTTCGCCGCCCGCTCGCAGCAGCGGGCCGCGCGGGCGACGAAGGACGGCGTCCTCGCCGAGGAGATCGTCCCCGTCGAGGTCAAGTCGCGCAAGGACACGATCGTCTTCGCCGCCGACGAGGGCGTACGGGGCGACACGACCGCGGAGTCGCTGGCGAAGCTGCCGCCCGCGTTCGGCAAGGAGGGCACGATCACCGCGGGCTCCTCCTCGCAGATCTCCGACGGCGCGGCCGCGCTGATCGTGACCAGCCGCAAGAAGGCCGAGGAACTCGGCGCACCGATCCTGGCCGAGGTGGGCGCGTTCGGCACGGTCGCCGGGCCGGACAACGGGCTGCACTTCCAGCCGTCGAACGCGATCAAGAAGGCGCTCGGCAAGGCCGGCCGCGAGGTGAGCGACCTGGACCTCATCGAGATCAACGAGGCGTTCGCCGCGGTCGGCGTCGCCTCCATGCGCGAGCTCGGGGTCAGCCCCGACATCGTGAACGTCAACGGCGGCGCGATCGCGGTCGGCCACCCGCTTGGCGCGTCCGGCGCGCGGATCGCGCTGGCGCTCATCTACGAGCTGCGCCGCCGCGGCGGCGGCCTTGGCGCGGCGGCGCTCTGCGGCGGCGGCGGCCAGGGCTCGGCCCTCATTCTCCTGGCCCCGTGAGCCGAGGGACGCGCGCGGCGGCGAACGGGGAAGGCAGGGCATCTCGCTGAACACCAGCACGCTCAACACCGATGACCTGGCGGGCCAGGTCCAGGCCGGGGACAAGCGCGCGCTCGCCCGGGTGATCTCGTGGGTCGAGAACGGGGAACCTGGCCTCCGTTCGGTACTCAAGGATTTGAAACCGGCGGCGGCCGGCACGCGCGTGATCGGCCTCACCGGCGCACCGGGGGCGGGCAAGTCCACGGTCACCAGCGCGCTGGTGCGCGCGTTCCGCGCCCGCGGAAACCGGGTCGCGGTGCTCGCCGTGGACCCGTCATCGCCGTTCACCGGGGGCGCGCTGCTCGGCGACCGGGTGCGGATGCAGGAGCACGCGACCGACGAGGGCGTGTTCATCAGGTCCATGGGCAGCCGCGGGCGGCTCGGCGGGCTCGCCGCCGCGGCCCCCCAGGCGATCAGGGTGCTGGCGGCCGCCGGGTACGAGGTCATCCTGGTCGAGACCGTCGGTGTCGGCCAGGCGGAAGTGGAGATCGCGTCCGCCGCCGACAGCACGGTCGTGCTCGTGGTGCCCGGCATGGGCGACTCCATCCAGGCGGCGAAGGCGGGCGTGCTCGAGGTCGCGGACGTCCTCGTGGTGAACAAGGCGGACCGGCCGGACACCCAGGCGACGCTGCGCGACCTGCGGGCCATGGTCGGCCTGGCCAGCGGCGAGTGGAAGCCGCCGATCGTGCCGACGGTCGCGACCGCCGGCGACGGCGTCGCGGACCTGGTCGCCGCCCTCGACAAGCACGGCGCCTGGCTGGAGTCCAGCGGTGAGCTGGCCCGGCGGCGGCTGGCCAGGGCGCGCGACGAGGTGACCGCGCTGGCGTTCGGCGCGCTGGCGAAGCGGCTCGCCGTCCCCGACGAGCTGGCCGCGCGCGTGGCGGAAGGCCGGTGCGACCCGACCGAGGCGGCCGCGGAGCTGCTCGCCTCCGCGGTGGTATTCCGGGATTTATCCGAACGGGTGCGTGCGTCGCCGCCTCCCCTCGGGTGCTGCTCTTCTGCCCTGCTCTCCGGGGCGGGGAACCACGTAAGGTTTCCGGTGTGTCCAGAGAGCTTGGCCTGCCCTTCGATCCGATCGATCGCGCGGCGCGGATCTGGGAGCGTCGCTTCGGGCCGTCGTCCGCGATGGCCGCGGTCACCTCGATCATGCGCGCGCAACAGCTCCTGCTCGCCGAACTCGACGCGATCCTCCGCCCGCACGGGCTCACGTTCGCCAGGTACGAGGCCCTGGTGCTGCTGTCGTTCAGCCGGGAGGGCACGCTGCCGCTGCGGGTGATGGGGGAGCGCCTCATGGTCCACCCGACCTCGGTGACCAACACGATCGACCGCCTTGAGGCGGCGGGCATGGTGCTGCGCAAGCCCAACCCGGCCGACGGCCGCGGCCGGCTGGCCGAGCTGACCGACCTGGGCCGGGACGCGGTCCAGGTGGCCACCAGGGACCTGATGGCGGCCGAGTTCGGCCTGTCGGCCTACTCAGAACCCGACCGCGAGGCGCTGTTCACCCTGCTCCGCTCGCTGCGCCTGTCGGCGGGCGACTTCGCCGGCTAGCGACCGCTAGCCCGCCGCTAGCCCGCGATGGGGCGCACGGTCCAGGTCTGGCCGCCGTCGACGGTCATCCAGATCGCGTGCAGGTCCGGGGCACCGCCGAGCGCCACCCCCTGCGTGGCGCTGGTCATGCCCACGTAGCTGAACCCGTATTTCGCGCCGGACGAGTCCGACAGGCTGGCCGCCTGCCACTGCGTCGCGCCCGGGGCGAGCAGGTAGATGCCGCCGCTGAGCGCCGTGCCGCTGCGCGGGTACGCCGCGAGGATGAGGGTGCCGTCCGGCAAGGAGGTCAGCGACGCGGTCGCGGTCGTGGCGGGCATTGACGCGACGCCGGTCTGCTCGGTCCAGGTGGCTCCGTCGTCGTTCGAGAGGTAGACGGTGGTGGTGCCCGCCGTCGTCTGGTCGCAGACCATCGCCAGCCGCGATCCGCCGGAGGACGACGTGCCGTCCGGCGTCAGCTGCAGCGCCTGCGGCCGGCCGCCGCCGCCGGTCCCCGGTCCCGGAGCGCACGGCAGCGTCGCCACCTTGTGCCAGGCCGTCCCGTCCAGCGGGCCGGCGTACAGCGTGCCGTCCGGCGCGACCAGGTAGCCGGTCGCGGGCTGGGTGCCCGTCGCGCCGGCCAGTTCGAGTATCGCGGAGTCCGCCTGGCCGGTGGCCTGGGTGTAGTCGGCGCTGCCCCCGGTGAGGTTGCCGGGGACGCCGCCGACGGGCTTCCAGTCGTCGCTGCCGGCCACGGCCGTCTTCAGCGTGTACGACGTGCAGGCGGCGTCGGGGTCTCCGTCAATGTTGCTGCAGTCGGCGAACAGCGCGTACGCACGGCCGTTGACCGTCTCCAGTTGCGGTACGGACGAGGTGCCGGTGGGCACCAGGTGCCACTGCTCCCCGCCGTCGTCCGTCGCCCACAGTTCCGGACCGAACGCCCAGCCGTAGCTCGCGTTGAGGAACCGCAGCCCGGTGACGTCCGTCGTGGCCGGCGCGGGCACGCCCGACCAGGTCTGGCCGCCGTCGTGGGTGATCGCGATCGAGGTGCAGATCGACGAATCCTGCTGCGCGCCGCAGTGCCCGGCGGTCCCCGCGGGCCCCAGCACCCAGCCGGTGGTCAGCGAGTCCCAGGTGACCGAGGACGGCATGAAGTCCGACGGCAGCCACCCGGGCGAGGCCGGGCCGCTGGCCGGGGTGCTTGACGGGGCGGACGAGGTGGCCTCGCCGCTTGCCGCGGACGGGCTCGGCTCCTTGTTCGCCGTCCCGAGCGTGGTCTGCGTCGGGGCGGCTGCCCTGTCCGGCCCGGCGGCCAGGCCCGCGTTCGTGGAGGTGGTGTTCAGGTGCAGCGACGTGCTCAGCGGGACCGCCACGCCGATCGCCGCGGCGACGGCGGCGGCGCCCGCCACGGAGACGACGGCCCGGCGCATCTTGCGGCGCCTGGCCCGCTTGCTGATCAGCTCGAACGTGCCGGGAGGCGGCGGCAGCGGTCGCACCTGCTGATCCAGCCAGCGATCGAGCGGGTCAAGCCCGTTGTCAGCCGGCATCGGTCCTCCCCCAGCCGCGGCGCCTGCCGTGGCCTTCCTTGCTCTGCGTTCCCGAGGCGCTCCCCCGCCCCTGGATCGGCACGGGCCCGGTCGCCCGCCTGGCCTCGCGCTCGGCGAGCGCTTCCTTCAGCCTTGCCCTGGCATGGTACAGGTCGGCCTTGATCGTTCCCTCGGGCTTCTTCAGCTGCGCCGCGATCTCCTTGATCCCGAACCCGGCGTAGTAATGCAGCAGGAAGGGCTCGCGCAGCCGGGCGGGCAGCGCGGCGAGCAGTTCCCTGATGTCCACGTCCTGCGACGGGTCGAAGTACGGCTCGGACTCGACGCCGGCCGCCGCCTTCGAGAAGGCGCGGCGCTCCCGCTCCATCTTCCGCCAGTGGTCCCTGACCAGGTTCGTGGCGATCATGTACAGGTAGCTCTGCGGGCTGTCGAGCTTGTCGATGCTCGTCCACTTGGACAGCAGGCGGACAAACGCCTCCGAGGCGATCTCGTGCGCGGTGTCGTCGTCGTCCACGAGCCGCCTGACCCAGCCCGCCAGCTTCGGGTAGTGCGCGGCGAACAGTTGCTCGGCCAGGATGTGCCGCGCGCCGGTGCCCGACGTCTCGGCGACAACGGCGTAGGGTCCGGTCTCCGCCCCCGCGTCCGTGCCCACCGGCCCGCCTCCTCGCCGCCCCGATTGTGCGTCCCCTATTGAGATTGTCGCCGCCCAAGGTGCGTCCACGCCACTAGGGGACACGTTGTCACCAGACTGTGGCCCTTCGAGGGTACTTGTCGCATGGATCAACCGGTTTCACACTTTCGCCGCGGCGGGTGGGTCCTTGCTCGCGGACCGCACCTAAAGACGACGTACCTGCCCTTTCGGTTGTAGCCGGATTTGGCCCGCCGGCCCCGTCGGCCCCGCTGGCCCCGCCGGCCCGGTCTCCCGCCGCGCGCCCGGCCTTCCAGCGTGCCTTCCACCGTGTTTCCAGCGTGCCTTCCAGCGTGTTTCCACCGCCGGACGCGGGCCTGTTGGCGCGAATTTACTAGGACGTCCTACTATATTGATAGGACGTCCTAGTATTTTCCGGCCGAGGCCGAGGAGGCTGCGATGACCGACGAGAGCGGACGCGCACGGTGGGAGCGCGCTTACCAGCTCGCCAAGAAGCGCGACGCCGATTTCACCACGCTCTCCGGGCTGGCCGTCGAGCCCGTCTACGGGCCAACGGACGGAAGCGAGCCCGCGGACGGCATCGGCTGGCCGGGCGAGTTCCCCTTCACCAGGGGCCTGTATCCCACCGGCTACCGCGGTAAGCCCTGGACGATCAGGCAGTTCTCCGGCTTCGGCAACGTCAGGCAGACCAACGAGCGCTACAAGATGCTCATCCAGGCGGGCGGCAACGGCCTGTCGGTCGCGTTCGACATGCCGACGCTCATGGGCCGCGACTCCGACGACCCGCGGTCCCGCGGCGAGGTCGGGCACTGCGGCGTCGCGATCGACTCGGTCGCCGACATGGACGTGCTGTTCGCGGGCATACCGCTCGACCAGACCACCACCTCGATGACGATCAGCGGCCCCGCGGTCCCGGTTTTCTGCATGTACCTGGTCGCGGCCGAGCGCCAGGGCATCGACATCGCGGCGCTGGACGGTACCCTCCAGACCGACATCTTCAAGGAGTACATCGCGCAGAAGGAGTGGCTGTTCGCGCCGGAGCCGCACCTGCGCCTGATCGGCGACCTGATGGAGTTCTGCGCCCGGCGCATCCCGCGGTACAAGCCGATCTCTGTTTCCGGCTACCACATCAGGGAGGCGGGCTCGACCGCGGCCCAGGAACTCGCGTTCACCCTGGCCGACGGCTTCGCCTACGTGGAACTCGGCATCTCCAGGGGCATGGACGTCGACGAGTTCGCCCCCGGCCTGTCGTTCTTCTTCGACGCGCACATCGACTTCTTCGAGGAGATCGCGAAGTTCCGCGCGGCCAGGAGGATCTGGGCCCGCTGGCTCCGCGACGTCTACGGCGCGAAGACCGCGCGGGCACAGTGGCTGCGGTTCCACACCCAGACCGCCGGCGTCTCGCTGACCGCACAGCAGCCGGTGAACAACGTGGTGCGCACCGCCATCGAGGCGCTCGCCGCCGTCCTCGGCGGCACGAACTCGCTGCACACAAACGCCCTCGACGAGGTGCTGGCGCTGCCTTCGACCGCGGCGGCCGAGACCGCGTTGCGCACCCAGCAGGTGCTCGCCGAGGAGACGGGCGTCACGAACGTGGCCGACCCCCTGGGCGGCTCCTGGTACGTGGAGGCGCTCACCGACAAGCTCGAGGCCGAGGCCGAGGAGGTCTTCGCCCGCATCCGCGCCATGTCCGGGGACGGCTCGATGACCGCGGGCATCCTGCGCGGCATCGAGACCGGCTGGTTCACCGGCGAGATCGCCGACGCCGCCTTCGAGTACCAGCAGAAGCTGGAGAAGGGCGACAAGCGCATCGTCGGCATGACCAGCCACACCGACACCGTCGGCGGCGAGCTTGAGATCCTCCGCATCAGCCCCGAGGTCGAGCGCGCCCAGGTCGCCGAGCTGTCCGCCAGGCGCGCGGCCCGCGACCAGGCCGCGGTGGACCGCACCCTGGCCGGCCTGACCGCCGCCGCCGGCACGGACGCGAACCTGGTCGAGCCGATGCTCGAGGCGGTCCGCGCGGAGGCAACCCTGGGGGAGATCTGCGAGGCCCTGCGCACGGTATGGGGCACCTACACCGAACCCCCGGCCTTCTAACCGCCCGCCCGCGCGACGACTAACCGTCGGCCCGCGACCAGCGCGTCCTCCGCGCCAAACCCCATAACGGGGCGTAATCCGCCAAACCTCTCGTGGCCCTGAGGCACCCAAGGCCAACACGTTCCGGCCCTGGGGCACCCACGCACGCTTCTATCGACCGCGTGGCACCCAGGGCCACTAACGTTCTGGCCTTGGGTGCCACAGGCCCAACTCATCCATGGACCCCGGGCACCGGTGGCGGCTCAGGTGGGCTTGGTCCACACGAGGGAGTAGCGCCACAAGAGATGTCGGCGGTACCGGGCACCGGGGATGACGCGGGCGGCGGTCACGCGGACCTGGGCCCAGGTCATGTCGGGGTCCATGACGGGGGCGCCGGGGTTGGCCTCGCCTCGCGTGCGCTTGTAGTACATGTTGACCGGGATGCCGGCCGCACCGAGGGCCCAGTCGGCAGGAGAGCCGTTGTTGCCCAGCCCGACCACGGCGAGGCGGCCGCCCGGCCTGAGGATGCGCGCCATCTTGGCCAGGGCGGCACCGAAGTCCATGTGGTGCAAGGCCTTGTTGGCGCAGGCAAAGTCGAAGCTGCCCTCATTAAGCGAATATGTCAGGAAATCGCCGTGGATAAAGCTCACCGCCGGGACCGCGCGGCCCCGTTCTCGCGCGCGCCCGATGATGCGTTCATCCCGGTCGATCCCGGTCACGGCGGCACTCCGCGCCGCGAGCTTGCAGGCAAGCAGTCCGTCACCGCACCCGATGTCGATCGCCGCCGCGCAGCCAACCGGAACCACGTCCAGGATCAGCCGCTGGTAGTGCACGTTGTGATTCCAGTACTCATCCGACGCGGCCGCCACCCTAAGACGGTACAACCACGGCTTCGCTTACCCTCGCACTCGGGCCGGCTACCGCGCCTGGTCGCGGGTGACACGGGGCCAGAACGTTCTGGCCCCGTGTCACACGCGACTCCTTCTAAGGCCCTTGTGTCACCCTAGGCCACTAAATTCTGTCCCTAAGGCACCCAAGGCCATTTTCATTTTGGCCTTATGTGCCACAAGAACAAGTCGTGATTGACGTATTGGCCATTCCAGCCACACCCTGCGTCAATTATTGGCACGAAAATCGCGTGAACAGGTGACACGATTAACGGATGGTGACACTCTGTAATTATGCCAAGACGTGCCGTATTCAATAGTGACCGCCTGGCTCGTACCCTCGACGCGCAGCATCAGGTGATCAGCCGCAATCAGGCCCTCGCATGTGGGCTCCCGCGAAGCACAGTGACCTCTTGGTGTCGACCCAAAGGCAAGTGGCAGCGGCTGCTGCCCGGTGTGTACCTTACGGTGACCGGAAGGCCTACTACCGACCAGCGCCTGATGGCGGCACAACTGTACGCGGGACCGCGCAGCGTGATCACCGGACCCGCCGCGCTGCGGTCATACCGCCTGCGGGCCCCGGGCCCCGACATCATCGACGTTCTGGTACCGCAAGCGGCCAGACGTCAGAGCGTCGGCTTCGTGCGGACCCACCGGACCAGGCGACTCCCGGGCATTTACCGGGCCGGGGCAATCCGCTACGCCGCCCCGGCCCGTGCGGTCGCGGATGCCGCACAGGTGCTACCGTCGCTCGACGACGTGCGCGCGATAGTCGCCGAGGCGATACAGAGGCAGGCCTGTTCGATCGCCCTGCTGGGCCTGGAACTCGAGCGATCCGGCACCCGCGACAGCGGTCGGCTACGGGCCGCCCTGGCGGACGCTCGGGCCGGCTCTCGCTCGGTAGCCGAGATTCGTTTTCGCGAACGCATCGAGCAGTCACCTCTTCCGCCCCCTCAGTACAACGTCTTCCTCAGAGCCACGGACGGCACCGATATCGGTGAGGTCGACGCGTGGTGGGCGGATGCGGGCGTTTCGGTCGAGATCGATTCCCAGGAGTATCACTTCTACCGGGCCGATTGGCTCAGGACCGAAGCCAAGCGCAGCCGCCTGCTCAAGCACGGCATCTTCCCGCACAACATCGCCCCGGTGCGGGTCGATAATGACTGGGACGCGGTCTATTCCGAGCTTAAATCGTCACTGGAAAAGGGCACCCAGCGTCCGTCTCTTGCGATCGTCGCCTTCGAGCCGGCGGCATAGCCCGCCAAGCGCTCGACTATTCGGCTCAGGCCGGGCTGGCGACCGGGAGGCCGGCGGCCTCGGCGGCGTTCGTCAGCTGCCGGTCGTAGCAGACGAAGGCCGTCAGGTCCCGCTTGATCGCCAGCGCCGACGCGAGATGGATCGCCGCGCTGGTCGACAGCCCCTCGGGCGGCAGGGTCGCCGCGTTGTCGAGCAGGTCGTGGCTGAGCGAGACGAGGGAGACCCGGCGAATCATCCGCTGGGCGCGGGGCAGGGCCCCTGGCTCGGCCCGCCAGATCGCGCGCAGCACCTCCGCCCGGTGCAGCGCGCTCGAGACGAGCGCCTGCTCGGCCCGCTTGGCCAGGTAGTCGGTCAGCGCGGCGGTCTCCGGCTCGGCGAGCGCCAGCTTGATCAGGGCAGAAGAGTCGAGGTAGATCACGACCGGTCCTCTTCCTCGGTGGCGCGCAGGCGTCCGAGTTCCGTGCTGGCGAGCG
>Ga0335075_10002640_pt1 | contig 28671 bp, 19 predicted proteins | sample Lox_Sample_24_FD_206723 | JGI IMG/M metagenome (GOLD analysis project Ga0335075, IMG submission 206723) | Soil microbial communities from Loxahatchee National Wildlife Refuge, Florida, United States - Lox_Sample_2.4 | ecosystem: Environmental > Terrestrial > Soil > Wetlands | place: USA...
CGGTCAGCCCGCCGCGGGGCCGGCCCGGGGCAGGCCGGCCCGGGGCAGGCCGGCCCGGGGCAGGCCGGCCCGGGGCAGGCCGGCCCGGGGCAGGCCGGCCCGGGCTCCGGCAGCCTGCGCCCTCGCGGGCTTGGCTGTCGCGCCGAGAACGTGTTGCCCCGAGAACGTGTTGCCCCGAGAACGCCGATTGCGGAGGTGATGGTGGACCTCGACCCGTCCGTGAACGATCAGCAGCGGATCCTCGCTGCCTACGACCTGGCAAGCGCCGACACCCTGCCCGCCCGCATGGGCATCAAGATCATCGAAGCGTCCCCCACCCGCGTTGTCGGCACGATGCCGGTCGACGGCAACACCCAGCCCTACGGCCTGCTGCACGGCGGCGCCTCCTGCGTTCTCGCCGAGAGCCTTGGCTCGGTAGGTGCGGCCCTGCATGCCGGCCCGGACCGCGTGACGCTGGGCATCGAGATCAGCGCCACCCACCACAGGGGGGCGGCGCAGGGACTGGTCACCGGCGTTGCCACGCTGCTGCACGGCGGTCGCACGGTCGCCACGTACGAGATCGTCATCACCGACGAGATGGGCCGCCGCGTCTGCACCTCCAGGCTGACCTGCCTGCTGCGGGACGCGGTCCCTGGCGACGGCGTAGGGCTGCCGCTCCGCCCCTGACCGGTGACCCGGCGGGGCTGGTTCAGAACACGCGGATGATCCCCTGACCGGTGATCCGGCCGGGGATGGTTCAGAACAGACAGATCCCCCGACCGGTGACCCGGCCGGGCTGGTTCAGAACACGCAGATCCCCTGCGCGGGAGACCGCTCGGGCCGGGTCATGGCGCGGATGACCGCGAGGTTGCCGTGCCGCCTGCGCGCGATCCGGCTCAGCGTCACCGCCACCAGGTCGACGGCCGGCTCGCTGAAGACCACCGGCTCAAGCTCCAGGCTCACCGCCAGATCGTCGGCATGCACGACCAGCTCCAGCAGGCACGCGGTCGCGCACTCGTCGATCGGCAGCACCTGGCCGAACATCTCCACCATCGTGGCCGCGCCAAGCGGCAGCGCAGATTCCCGCAAGAACGTCACGCTCGCGGCGAACCGCGCCGCCAGCGCAGCCGGTCCGCCGGCGGCCTCCTGGTCACCCAGCTCGCGGATGCGCTTGCCGATCCGCGAGCCTGCGGGCTGCGCGGCCGATTCCGCGTAGTAAGTGACGGCATCGTGCCCTGGCCCGCCGCCGTGCGGCCGCGCAGCGGCCCGCTCCAGGTTGAACGCCGAGCGGGCCAGGTGCCCGGCAAGCCCCCCGTTTGACCACTGCTCCAGGGCGCTCGGCTCGGCCCAGCGCTCGCTCAGGACCGGCGATCGCAGCAGCGTAAGCACGCGTTCGCATTCGTTCAGCAGCAACCCGACCACGCGCATGACGCAGTGTATTGCCACCCGGTCAAAGCGTCGCTGACCGCAGCAACTGCCTACGAATCAACCGCTCGGAGGCACGAACGGCTGCGCGGCGGGGATGCGCGGTGCCGCGGCGGCAAACGCCCAGCGAGCGCCCGGCAGCGCCCGGCAGCGCCCAGCAGCGCGGCAGCAGCGCCCCGGCTAAGCCGCGCCAGCCCCTTACCCCGCGGGCGGCACGTCCCATAGCGGGCTTGCCTCATGATCCCGGTACATGAGATGTGTTATCCGTGCCAGGTACCGAGATCATGAAACGGCCACCCGGGCGGGCGGCCCGCGGCGGCGCGGCGGCAACGCCCGGCGGCCCAGCGGCAACGCCGTGTGCGGCGAACTTGCGCTATGCACATGGCTGGCCGCAGGTTAAGGGATGTTTAACCCATACCGGCCAGGGAATGTCGGCGCCTTTTGCGCGACGAGGTTGAGCGTCGCTACCGTGGTGGGCAGAGCCCGGTGAAGCCGAGTAGAGAACGTGCCGGCCCGGGGAAGGCTGACATGGCACCAAAGGTTCTCCGGGCTCCCTGCTGTCCGCCATCCGTGGTCGGCAGCGGCATGAGCGGGCGGGAGCCGGTCTGCAGACGGGGGTCGTGGGCAGCCGCCCCCGCCCGCTTTGTCAGGATTTAGTGCTCGCAAAAGCCCACCAGGAGCGGCCCCGCTTCCTCCGTACCTCGCCGCTGCTCCCCCGGGCCAGCAGGTTCCCCCCAGGCCTACCCGGGTCTTCCCCCACTCCTGCCCCGGGGTCCAGGGGTACTCGGGAACGCCGGTCGGGCATCTTTCGCTCTTCGGTGGCGAACCGGGGACGGGGCGCCGCGGTTTCGGTGACCTGTGACCGGTGCGGTGCGGAGCCGGCGCGCCGGAGCAGCGTGGCCGCCACGATGACCGCTGCCACGGAAAGTCCGGCTCCGGCCGCGAAGGCAAGCCGGTAACCAGGTGTCAGCGCGGAAGCACCGCCGATAGCAGCCGCGTGCAGGCTGGCGGTTCGGGCAGCGGCCACGCTGGAAAGCACCGCCACACCGAGCGCCGCGCCGATCTGCTGAGTGGTGTTGAACAGGCCGGAGGCCAGCCCGGTGTCGCTTCGCGTGACACCCGACATGCCAAGCGACGCCAGCGCGGGCAGGGTAAGCCCGCCGCCGGCGCCGAACAGCACCAGCGGCCCGAGCAGGTGCCCCGGGTAGCTTCCGTGCACCGGGACGCGGGCCAGCAGCGCCAGTGCGGCGGCGATCAGCACCAGCCCCGTCAGCAGCATCGCGCGCTGGCCGACGCGCGCGGCGATGCGAGCGGAGAAGCCGAGCGAGATCGTGCCGATCACGAGGGCCGTGGGGAGCAGGCCCAGCCCTGATCTGGCCGCGCCGTAGCCCAGCACGCGCTGCATGTACAGGGTGACGATGATCTGGAACCCGAAGGCGGCAGCGATCACCAGGAGCTGTGCCAGGTTTGCCCCGGCCAGATTCCGCACCGCGAGGATGCGCAGCGGCAGCAGCGGTGTGCGGGCCGTCGCCTGGCGGATCACAAATGCTGCGAGGAGAGCCACGGCAAGGACGGCCGCAAGGAGAGTGCGGGGTGAGCCCCAGCCGTACCTGGTTGTCCCGACAATCGCGTAGACCCCGGTCATGAGGCCCGCCGTGACGAGGAGGCCACCCAGCCAGTCGGCACCGCCGTGCAGCCCTGTCCCCCGGTCAGTATCGAGCACCCGGATCGCAGGCAGGCCAACCAGGATGCCGATCGGCACGTTGACGAAAAAGATCCAGTGCCAGCCGACGGTCTGGGTCAGCACGCCGCCGAGCGCGAGGCCGATGGAGGCACCTGCGGCGCCGACAAAGCTGAACGCGCCAATCGCCTTTGCCTGCTCCCACGGTTCCGGAAAGAGCGTCACGATCATGCCCAAGCTCACCGCCGCCACCATCGCGCCGCCGATCCCCTGCGCAAACCGTGCGGCAATCAGCATCGAAGGGCCGGTGGACAGCCCGCATAGCAGCGACGCGACCGTGAAGGCGGCGAGGCCGGACAGGAACATGCGCTTGCGCCCGATGAGGTCGCCAAGGCGCCCGGCGAGCAGCAGGAGGCTGCCGAAGGCGATCAGGTACACGTCCATCACCCAGCTCAGGCTGGCCGCGGAGAACCCGAGATCCCGCTGGATGGACGGCAGGGCGACGGTGACGATCGTCCCGTCGAGGATGATCATCAAGCTGGCGGCGCACAGCAGCCACAGCGCGAGCTTGCGGTGATCACGGCCGGCCGCCGGCATCGTGACGGACATGCGGTCTCTCCTGTCCCTTGACACAGGAAGGACCGTAGCAGATCGTCTGTTAATAGACAATCTTCTTCGGATCGAACTTCGGCCGTCCGACCTTTGGTGCCCGCAGGCGAGGGTGCCCACGGGCAAGGGGCCCGCAGCCGCGGGTGCCCACGGGCGAGGGGCCCGCAGCCGCGGGTGCCCACGGGCAAGGGTGCCCGCGGGCGAGGGGCCCACGGGCGAGGGTGCCCACGGGCGAGGACGGGTCAGCCGGTCGGCCGCCGTGCCCGCCGCACCGGCCGCTCGCACGTAACCGGCTCGGCCAGCAGACCGCTGACAAGCTGACCAAGCGAGTCCGCGAACACGCCGCGGCTGGCAGGCGAGAGTTCCGCCAGGACTTCGGCGTGCACGCGGTCGGCGATCTCGTGCCCGGCCGCGACCAGCCGCTTCCCCTCGGCCGTGACCGCGATGACCCGGGCCCGCCGGTCGGCCCTGGACGGGCGGCGTTCCACGTACCCGGCCTCCTCCAGCCCGTCCAGGGTCACCACCATCGTGGTCTTATCCAGGTCGGACGCCCTGGCCAGCTCGATCTGCGTCAGCTCAGCTGAGGCCGCGTGGTACAAGACGCAGTACTCCCTTGGTGTGATGCCGATCTCGGCGAACGCGGCAGTCATGCGGGTCGCGAGCACGTGCGCGGCATGCGCCAGCATGAAGCTCAGGTCCGGCACCGAGCGTTCCCGCGCGGGCGTGGTCATGGACTCTCACCATCCTGGATAGGAAGTCACGAGATAATCCAACGATAGACAATTGTCGGCTGAGCCACTCCGCGCGAATCACCGTCAACGTCTAGCCGCTCGGCTGAGCTTGGCCGCCCTATCGGGGCTTGGCCGCTCCGTCGGGCTTGGCCTCGGCGGCGGGCTTCGCCACGGCACCGGGCTTGGCCGCCGTGCCAGGCTTGGGTGCCGTGCCAGGCTTGGGTGCCGTGCCAGGCTTGGGTGCCGACCCGCCTGGAGAAGGCACAAGCCGGCCCGTGGCAGCCCTTGTCCCGGTGTCGGCCTTCGCCCGGGAGCTCGTTGCTGGCTCGCCGCTGGCCTGCGCCCCGGCGCCGGTTGCTGGCCCGCTGCCGGTCTCCACCCCGGTGCCGCTGGTTGCCGGCCCGCGGCTGGCCGTCACCCCGGGGTTGGCCGCTGGCCCGGTGCTAGCCGCTGGCCCGGCGCTAGCCGCTGGCCCGGTGCTCGCCGCTGGCCCGGCGCTCGCCGCCTGCGCGGCACCGCCGCCGATGCTGCCCCCGGCGATCTGGGCGTCTAACGCCTTGGAGGCCGGCGGATCGGCCGCCTGCAGCACTTCCTCGGCCACGGCGCGCATGGTCATGCGGCGATCCATCGAGCTTTTCTGGATCCACCGGAATGCCTCGGCCTCGCTCATGCCCTGTTCGGCCTGAAGAATCCCCTTGGCCCGATCGAGCAGCTTGCGAACTTCCAGCCGCTCTTTGAGGCTGGAGACTTCGTTCTCGAGCGCCGAGAATTCCTGGAACCTGCTCACCGCGATCTCGATCGCCGGAACCAGGTCGGCCTTGGTGAACGGCTTCACCAGGAACGCCATCGCCCCGGCGTCTCTCGCCCGCAAGACCAGGTCACGCTGAGAGAACGCGGTGAGGATGACGACGGGTGCCAGGTGCTCACCGGTGATCCGCTCGGCGGCGGATATCCCGTCGAGACCGGGCATCTTGATATCCATGATCACCAGGTCCGGCCGGAGGCTCTCGGTCAGCTTGACGGCAGCCTCGCCGTCCGACGCTTCGCCGACGACGGCATAGCCGTCTTCCTCGAGCATCTCCTTGAGGTCGAGGCGGATCAGTGCCTCATCCTCGGCGATCACGACGCGAAACGGGGTCTGGTTCACCCATCGAGCGTATCGTGGACCGGTACATTGACTCCCGGCCGCACCTACCCAGCTGGTTCGGCCGCGCCCCGGTAGCCCAACCGGCAGCAGGCAATGGCCTCAAACGCCATACAGTGTGGGTTCGAATCCCACCCGGGGCACCCAAGCCCATCAATTGTTGGTCTAGTGACAATGCTTCACGCTTTGTCGTAGCCTTGTGCGAGAATTCACTTATGTATCCTCGACCCACAGTTGATCTCGCGACTTTCTTATCCGACATCGGACTTTTGGACAGAGAGAACGCGGCAGTATGTGGCGTCTCGATCGCCACGATCAGGCACTGGCGGAGGGGCAGTCGCCGCGCATCGGCGCAGAGCTGCGATATCCCACGTTGCCCTCGGTGCGGCACGCAGACGCTCGATGAAGGTGCTTACGGCTATCTGCTCGGTCTGTATCTAGGCGACGGCCACATCATGCAGGGCAGAAGAGGCGTTTACGCCCTGTCGATCAAATGCTCTGACGCATGGCCAGGCCTGCAGGAACAGGCACGCAGGACCCTGATGGCAGTTATGCCGACATCTGGCGTCTTCAAGGTCGCCAGGCCCGGGTGCACCGAGATCAAGAGCACGTCCAAGCACTGGCCGTGCTTGTTTCCGCAGCACGGGCCTGGCCGGAAGCATGAGCGCAGAATCGAGCTCGAAGCATGGCAGCAGGAGATCGTGGACAGCTATCCCGGTGATTTCGCCCGTGGCCTGTTCCACTCGGACGGCTGCAGGCTCATCAACCGGGTCCGGCGCCCGGTCAAGAACGGCGACCGCTGGTACGAGTACCCGCGCTACCTGTTCGTCAACAGGTCTGCGGACATTCACCGGCTTTGCGGCGAGGCGCTCGACCGGCTCGGTGTGGCCTGGCGGTTCTCGAAGCCGACTACGATCTCGGTCGCCCGGCGGGAGGCGGTCGCCAGGCTCGACGAATTCGTCGGGCCGAAATACTGAGCCCGCGTATCCGGCTACTGTCATCCTCGCCACGGTCGCCCCCGGTTGCTGACGTCGGCCGCTGCTGCCCGCAGGGCGTTACGGTGTGGACGGTGAGCGATTTGCTGCGCGTGTGCTATACGGGCGACCCTCCACCAGGCTGGGCCCTGACGCAGGCGGCAGTGCTGGGCGTGGAACTCATGCCCCTCGGCCCAGGCGGCGCGCCGGTAACCGGGGCCGCGGAGGCAGCCGAGCGACTCGCGCTGCTGCGGCCAGGCGGCTACCTGATGAACCACCCGAGCTACGGGCCGTACCTATCGGCCGAGCTGGCTGACGCCGCCGGCGGCAGCCTACGGATCGTTACCTATATCGGAGCTACCAGGGAACTGGGCGCCTACAGGCAGTTCTTCGACGTCGCCGCGCTGCGGGCGCGCAACGTGATCCTCACAGCGCCGCGCGTGCCGAGCCTCGCCGTCGCCGAGAGCGCACTAACGCTGGTGCTCGCGCTCGAGCTGGCTCTCGTCCCGGCGCATCTGGCGGCCAGGGACGGCCACGCCGAGTACGAGCAGGGCGTGACGATCGGCACACGGCGCGGCCTCCTGGGCAGCAGGCTCGGCGTGGTCGGCCTCGGGCAGGTCGGCCAGCGGGTGGCGCAGCTCGCGCTCGGCTGCGGCATGCAGGTGTGTTACTACTCCCGCACCCGACGGCCGGACCTGGAGGACACGCTGGGCATTGAGTACCAGGCGCTTCCGGAGCTGGTCGCGCGAGCCGATCACCTCACCGTGCACACGCCGATCATCACCAGCCGCGGCGTGGTCGGCGGCGACGTGCTGTCCGGGGCGCGCGGGATCACCCTGGTGAACAACACCGCCGATCCGCAGATCGTGGAACCAGCCGCACTGCTCAGCGCGCTCCGCTCCGGCCGGGTGCGCCGCGCCGCAGTCGAGGGCTACTACCCGAAGCCGCATCAGCGGGAACTGCAAGAGCTCGGCGACGACCGGGTCATCATGCTGCCGCCGTATACCTCCTGGGGCAATTCACCACGCGAGCAGGAACGCACGTGGCAGCAGCAGCTGGAGACCTACCGCGCCTTCCTGGCCGGGAGGCGCAGCCGCGACGAGCTGGCCTGATCCGGGACTACAGCCCGCACCGCGCTGACCAGCTCGAAGAAGCGTCAACCGGGCCGGGCTATGTGCCCGGCTCCACGAGCACGGGCAGGTGAAAGAGACGAGCGAGAACCACGAGCGGCACGGGCCGCCCGCTACGATGAGCCGGTGCCGCCGCGTGCCGTCGATTTCCACGTACACCTGCCCACGCCCGACTGGCTGGACGGCAGCATGGCCGGCTACGTCGAGGCCGCCGAGGCATACTTCCGGTCCCCGGTGCAGCGATCCACCCTGGACGAGCTGGCGCAGCGATACCGCGGCCTCGACGTCATGGCAGTGCTGCTCGCCTGGGACGCGGAGACCGCGACCGGCCGGCCTCGGGTGCCCAACGACACCGTCGCGGACGCCTGCCACGCGTACCCCGACGTTTTCACCGGGCTGGGCTCTGTGGACCCGCACAAGGGGGAAGCGGCCGTCGCGGAGGTGGCGCAGATCGCCACGGCCGGGCTGCGCGGTGTGAAGTTCCATCCGTCGCTGCAGGCCTTCGCCCCGGACGACCCGGCTTACTGGCCGGTCTTCGCCGCGTGCCAGGAGCACGGCCTGATCGCGCTGTTCCACACCGGGACCAGCGGGATCGGCGCGGGCCAGCCCGGCGGGCAGGGCATCAGGCTGGATTACGCCCAGCCGATCAGGCTCGACCCGGTCGCCGCAGCCCACCCGGACCTGACGATCGTCGCAGCGCACTTTGGCTGGCCGTGGCACATGGAGCTGATCGCCATGGCGCTGCACAAGACCAACGTGTACATCGACATCTCGGGCTGGTCGCCGCGCCGGATTCCGGCCGAGGTGGTCCGCGAGCTGCGCGGGCGGCTGTCCGGCCAGTTCCTGTGGGGCAGCGACTTCCCGTTCCTGACGCCCGAGCGCTGCCTGGCCGAGTTCGAGGCCCTGGGCCTGCCCGACGAGGTGCAGGAGAAAGTCCTCTTCGGCAATGCCGTCCGGGTCCTCGGGCTCGCCTGAGGATCGCCAGATTTGACCTCGCGCAAGCGGGTCAGCAGCCTACGAAGCGACCACGCAGCCCCTTAGTGCTCGTGCCGAGCAAGACGCCGCAGAGCAGGAGCTCCCCGCCCTGTCGCCGAGATTGCGGCGGCTCCCGGAGGCAGCCAAGGCTTGCCGGCAACGCAGAGGACTGACCGGCCGAGTCACGGTCAGCGGCCCGGCGGCGGCGTGAATGGGCACCGTGTTGCGCTAACGCCGCAAGGCAGATGCGATCTTGAACAGGCGGGCGTAGTCTCTCGGCTTGGAGCGGGTCGTATACGGATTCAGCAGGATATTCGGGGTATTTCAATATTCTGCGAGGCACGAGGGGACGTTCATGACGACACCGCCATCCGCCATTACCAGGCCGCCCGTCGAGATATTCGGCCGTCACTCCGGTTACGGGTTCGCCGGGCTCGGCGTCAGCACCGCGATAGGAAACTTCACTCAGGCCACGATCGACCTCGCCTTTCCGGCCGCGTTACTTGGCCTGCTCGACTGGCAGCGCACGTACAACTCCCACAGCGGCGCGATCGGCGCGCTCGGGCCGGGCTGGTCGACGTCGTTCAGCGCGAGCCTGGTGGTCGGGTCCGGCTCCGGCCTGCTGCACCACACGCCGGGCACGGTCACGTTCAACGATGAGGACGGGCGGGTCCTGACGTTCACGCCGGACCCTGCGGGCGGATTCACCCGGCCGCAGGACCTGAAAGCCAGCCTGACCCGCAACGCCGATGGCTCGTTCACCCTGACGTACAACTCAGGCGAGATCTGGTCCTTTGATTCTTCCGGGCGGCTGACCGGCAGGTCGCTTGCGGGCCAGCAGGTGACACTCAGCTACGACAGCCAGGATCTCCTGCTGAGTGCCGAGCATTCCTCAGGACGGCACCTGACATTCTCCTACGACGCCAACCGACGGCTTACCAGCGTGGCGGCCGACGACGGGCGTACGGTGTCGTTCGGTTACGGCCCTGGCACGGTTACCGACTCGCTGCTGCAGGCCGTGACGCTGCCAGGCGGGGGCGTGTTCCGGTTCGAGTACTCCGGCAGCGGGCAGGCCAGTCAGATCGCGCAGATTACCAACCCGGACGGGAATCTGGTGGTGACGAACAGCTATGACGCCACCACATCACAGGTGACCAGCCAGCAGTTTCCCACGGGGGGCGGCGCAACCTTCGCCTACGACGCCGCGACCGGGGTCACCACCGTGACGTCCACCCCGTCCGGCGCAACGGTCATCTTCCAGGCCGACGCCAACGGGCGGGTGACCAAGATCACCGATCCGGATGGCAACGCGGCCACGTTCAGTTACGACGGCAACGGCTACCTGGCTACGGCGGCCAGCCCGGGCGGCACCCAGCTGACCGAGACCCACGACGCTAGCGGCAACCTGCTCACCAGCGACTTCGGCGGCTCAGCGGCTGCGTGGACCTACGACGCTGCCAACCGTGTCACGTCAATGACGAACGCGGTAGGAGGCGTCACCAGCTACGGGTACACCGGGGCCAGCCGCATCCCATCCCAGGTCACCGATCCGGACGGCAGTGTCACCAGCTACACGGTGGCGAGCGGGCTCGTCACCAGCCGAACGGATGCGGACGGCAACACCACGACGTACGGCTACGACGCCGCCGGCAACCTGGTCTCGGTCACGAACGCACTGGGCAGCACCTCGTTCGGGTACGACGCGGCGGGCAACCGGACGCAACTGGTCACGCCTTCCGGAGCGACGACGCAATGGGGCTATGACGGTGCCGGCCGCGTCACGTCGAGCATCAACCCGGACGGGGCGGTGACAGCTTTCCAGTACACCGCCGCCGGCCTGCTGAGCCAGCAGACGGACGCCACGGGCGCCTCGGTCAGCTACGGGCACGACGCCGCGGGGAACCTGACGTCGGTCACCGACGCGCTCGGCCGCACCAGCACGTTCAGCTACGACGCCGACGGGAACCTGACCGCCGCAGCGAATCCCCTGGGCGAGGTCACCCGGTACGGCTACGACGCGCTCAACCGGCTCACGAGCATCACCGATCCCGTGGGAGAGGTCACCACGTTCGGCTACGACGCCGACAGCAACAACGTCACGATCACGAGCCCGGCGGGCGCCACCCACACCACGTACGACGCCCGGGGAAACCCGCTTTCGGTCACCGACCCGACCCAGGCGACGGCGCACTACGAGTACGACGCCCTGGACCGGCTGACCGCGGCGACCGACGCCGTCGGCGGCACCTGGCGCCTCGGCTACAGCGAGGCCGGCTTCTTGGCGTCGGTCGCCGATCCCACCGCCGCATCGGCGGCGCTGGCGTGGACGCCGACCGGGTTGCTGACCTCCGGAACTGACCCGCTCGGCCGCCGCACCTCCTACACGCGCGACGCCAGCGGCGTGGCGACCCAGGTCACGGACCCCGCGGGCGGCGTCACCCAATACGCCTACGACTCTGACGGGCGGACGGTCTCCAAGACCACTCCGGCCGGGCTGACGACGAGGTTCAGCCACGACCAGGCCGGGCGGGTGGTCGCCACGACCGATCCCCGGGGGTGGATCACCCGCACCGTGTACAACGCCCGCGGCGACAAGGTCGCGGTGATCAGCCCGAGCGGCGCCGTGACCCGGTTCCGCTACGACGCGGCCGGGCAGCTTACCCAGACCGTCGACGGCAACGGCAGCGTGACCGAGTTCGGCTACGACAACGCCGGCCGCCTGATCGCCGCGACCGACGCCAAGGGCGCGGTCACCCGCTACGCCTACGACGCCAAGGGCCGCCTGGTCTCGGTGACAGACCCGCTCGGCCGGACCACCACCCGGGCGTACGACGCGGCGGGGAACCTCGTCACGATCACCGACCCGGCAGGACAGGCCCAGCACATGACGTACGACGCCGACGGCCGGCTCATCGAGTGGGCGGCCGCTGAAGCCGAGGTGACGTTCGGCTACGACGCGGCCGGCCGCCGCGTCAGCATGACCGACGCGACCGGGACCACCCGCTACACCTACGACGCGGCAGGCCGCGTGCTGACCGTGACGGAGCCGGACGGGACGCAGATCGTGTCCGCCTACGACGCGTCCGGGCAGCGGACGTCGCTGACCTACCCGGGCGGGCTCACCGTGAGCTACACCTACGATCCAAACGGCCGGCTGACCGCGATGCACGACTCGCGCGCAGGTTACGCGGCCTATGCCGTGGACCCGGACGGTCGCCTGCTCACCGAGCAGCTACCGGACCGTCTGGCGCGCCGGTACCACTACGAGGCCGGCCTGCTGCACCGCTTCCTGGCCATCCGCGACGGCCATCCGGTTACCGAGGCAACATTCACGCACGACCCAGACGGCCGAATCCTGACCCAGCGCGAGGACGAGCGGAGCTGGGAGTTCCGCTACGATCCGGCCGGCCAGCTCGTCTACGCCCGGTCCGGCGAAGACGGCGAATGGCACTTCGGCTACGACGCGGTGGGCAACCGGGTGCTGATGCGCCGCCGCGGCATCGAGACGCATTACCGGTACGACGCCGCCGACCAGCTCACCGACATGCAAGCCCAGGGCAGGCACGCCGAGTTCCGCTATGACGCATCAGGCAGGCTGACCGAAGAGATCGAGGGCGAACGCCGCCGCGTGATCGGCTACAACGGGTTCGGCTGGCCAGTGAGCGTGATCACCACCGAGCGCGGAGCGCAGGAAGCCGTCAACACGGTCTTCACCGGCGACGGGCTCGCCGCCGAGCTCGTCCTGACGAACACCGACGAGCGGCGTGCCGAGGAACGCGCAGCCTCGGTCCGGTACCTGTGGAACAACATCGACCAGATTCCCCAGATCCTGGCCCAGCGTGCCGCACCCGAGCTCGACGACGCCGAACACGACGAGCCGGGGCGCCTGAGCGCTGACTTCGCGTATGGCTACGGGCGGACGTTCGCGAGCTGGCAGCACGGTGCCGCCGTCTTCCACCGCGACGCCGACGGCTCGGCGATCCGCACCGACGAGACCGCCGCGTGGACGGCGGCCGAGCGTTACGGGATCTTCGGAGTCCCCGAGGAGGCGCACCGCGGCCCCGAACCACACCGCGGCCCCGAACCACACCGCGGCCCCGAACCACACCGCGGCCCCGAACCACACCGCGGCCCTGAACTCCGCCCGCCCGAGCTGCCGAGGTTCGGCTACCGGGGGGAACTGACCCGAGGGCCAATCATCGACCTGCGCGCGCGTGTCTATGACGCGGCACTCGGCCGCTTCACCTCCCGCGACCCGGTCTCGCCGACGGCGGCGGCACCGTATGTCAACCCGTACGCCTACGCGAACAACGACCCGGTCAACCTCATCGACCCGCTGGGCACGCTCGCGTTCTCCGTCGTCCCGTTCCCGGGCGTGCCCCGCACGGCAGCCCCCTCGGCCGCGCCGGGTTCGCCGCCGTCGGCCAGCCCGATCAGCGTCCCGGCCGAGGTCTTCAAGGCCGCTCCGGCCGCGGTCGCGGCGGGCGTTCTCACGAGGCTCTTGTACGCCTTTTCCTCGGTCGGCTCCGGCGGGGTGGACCCGATCTTCGGCGTCCTGCACACCGAGGCCGCATGGGCGGCGACGGGCCAGCTCATCGTCCAGATGATGGCCAAGTACGGCCTCACAGTGTCCGAGGCATGGGACGGCATGGGACTCGAGGTGCCGATCAAGGGCGCAAGCAAGAGCAAGGCCGGAAACACCGGCTACGCCGACATCCTGTTCCTGCACGCGAACACCGCCTACATCTGGGAGGTCAAGTACGACCAGGTGGGCGGCGGCCCGACGCCCGCGGCGGACGTCGCCGCTGATGAGGTGAAGAACTACACGACGAAGTACGTTCAGCAGTACCCCGGACGGCAGGCGGGCCCCGGGGACCCGCTGACCGGGCCGGTCGACCTGCCGGATCTCGTCGGCGCCATCCGGGTCTACTCCCTGACTCAGGCCGTGACCGGCGCCCTGCTGTGGGGCAACACACCCGAGCCGCCGCCGGTGACCGTCCCGGTCCCGTTCTGGCAGAAGAACCCGGTGCCCCAGCCAACGACCCAGCCGCAGCCCGCCAAGAATCCGTTCCACTTCAAGCTGCCGCTGCCGGGCGGCGGGCCTGCCCCCTTCCCCGGGGCAGCGTCGGCCGCTGGCGGCCTCCTGGCGGCGCTCGCCTTCCTGTACTACCTTTCGCGCAGGGGGCTGCCAGGTCCGGAGCTGGAACCGTGAGCGGATGAGCTACCCCGAACCAGAGCTGCCGGCGCGCTGGCTGTACGGCGAGCTGACGTGCCACGCCGGGACACGCGAGGATTTTGCGCGTCTTGCCGCCGGCTGGCTGGCCAGTGTGCCGGCACAGCTCCTTCCCGGGCTTTACCGCCGCCTGCGGGACAGTCCGCCACCCGATCCCCGCTACATGCGCGAACTCTTCGTGCCCGCGGGGCCTCCTGGCGGGGTCGTGGGAAGCCTGCGGGTCCGGAGCAGGCCGTCTCGTACCGGCGGCAGCCAGGCGTTCTACTCCGAAGGCGCCTGGACCAGGCTGCTGGACGGACTGCCGACCGCGTACCCGTTCGATGTCCGCTTCACGCTGAACCCACTGGGAGATAACGGGCGGCCGATGGCATTCGGCGCGATGGTCGGAGTCCACCGCGTCCACGAACATCCCGAGTGGGTCCGCCTCGATGCCACCGCGCACCCCGCTATCTCCGCGTGGCCCGATTACCCCGGTTACGACCCCGGGGCGGTCCAGGACGCCTGGGCGGAATTCTTCAAGGGGCAGGCAGCGCTGTCCGGTGCCTGCTTCGGGCATGTCACCGACGACTCCGAACTGCTTTACGGGACCGCCCTTGAGCGCGAGACCCATCATGACCCGGACACCACCGTACCCAGATGCCACGAGGTGCTCCGGGGGTACTCGTGGGTGACGATCTGCGCGCCCGAGCTGGCCGCACGCCTGGGCGGTGCGGCGGCCCTGACCGCGACCGGCGCCTTCTACGAGGTCAGCCAGCTTTCCGGTGGGCAGGTCTTCCTGCGGGCCACCCGGCTGATAGAAGACTACGAAGGCGCGGCGGTCCGGCGAGTATTTGAGGTGCTGGCACCCGTTCTGCTGACCGGCCGGACGGCCCAGCCGCCGCCCGGGCACTCGCCCGGGCTGCGCGTGGTGCCCGGCGCCGACGCCGCGGATCAGCGATGACAGGACTCGCGGAGCCCTGGCCTTTGCCGGACGGGCTACCGCCAGGCCGGCTGGTCGTCCCCGACCCGAAGTATGGCGGCAGCGATCCGGTGACCGAGCCCGTCTTGTGGGTGACCGACGAGCCGGTGCCGCATGCCGGGCCGCTGTTTGCCCGCCTGCTGGCTGACCATGACCGCACGAGGCTGTGGCCGCTGCTGCTGACGACGCTGGTGGCGCCGAGGATCCTCGGGGCCTCCCGGGAAATTACCGAGGCCATCCGCCGGGGCAACCCGCCCGGGCGGCCGTGGCATACCGGCGAACTCGCCCCGGTACCGCGCGTGGAGCTGGATCCAAACCGGATCCTCGCCGAACGGTGGAAGCTGAGCCACGGGCAGGATCGGGAGGAATTCGACTTCGGGGCGGACGCCGTCCCCACCGCAGCGTTCCGCTCCTGGCCGGGACTGGCCGAGCCCGCACCAGCCGGACCAGACCCGGACGCGTATGCTGCCAGCCTCGCGGGCTCGCCTGGCGGCCTGGAGGGGCTGACAAGGCGCACCGATCCCCCGTATCTCGGGCTCGTCCCCGCCTCCGACGGCGCGTCCGCGATCACAGCCTGCGGCTGGATGTCACAGGCCGGCGACGCGGCCGAGATCGCGGCTGTGATCGGGTCCTGGCAGCAGCGGTTCGGCGTCCGGTTGTGCTCGCTGGGATTTGACACGCTCGGCGTCTCCGTTGCCTGGCCACCGGCCACGGCGGAGCGCGCCCGCCGCGTTGCCGCCGAGCATTTTGCCTTCTGCGAGGACATCGCCGATTTCACCGCGCTTGATGACTATGCCCGCAGCCTCGCCGGGGCGCGTGCCTGGACGTTCTGGTGGGACTGAGCAGGGGCGCCAGCGCGGAGGCTAGGTGAGCGGGCGGGCGGTGGGCGGTATGGCGGACGGGAGGAGGGTGTCGCCGCACAGATAACGGTCGACGGCCGCAGCGGCCGACCTGCCCTCGGCGATGGCCCACACGATCAGCGACTGGCCGCGGCCCATGTCCCCGGCGACGAAGACGCCGGGGGCGGACGTTGCGTACGAGCCGTCGCGGGCCACGTTGCCCCGGGCGTCGAAGTCCACGCCTAGGTCGGTCACCAGCGCGCCGCGCTCGGCGCCGGTGAACCCCATGGCCAGCAGGGCCAGGTCGCAGGGGAGCTCGCGCTCGGTGCCGGGCAGCGGCCGGAAGCCCCGCCCGTCCGGCTCGACCTCTGCCAGGCGCAGCGCCCGGACCCGGCCCGCCTGGTCGCCGAGGAACTCCTGGGTGGAGACGGCGTAGACGCGCTCTCCGCCCTCCTCGTGCGCGCTCGACACCCGGTAGACCATCGGGTAGACGGGCCAGGGCTGGCTGGCCGGCCGCTGGTCCGGCGGCCGGGGCAGGATCTCCAGCTGGGTCACCGAAGCCGCCCCCTGCCGCAGCACCGTGCCCAGGCAGTCGGCGCCGGTGTCGCCGCCGCCGATGATCACCACGTGCCGCCCCCGTGCGGAGATCGCGGGCTCGCCTGCCGCGACGGCCATGCCGTCCGCCACCGCGCGGTTGGCCAGCGGCAGGTACTCCATCGCCTGGTGCACCCCGCCGAGGCCGGCACCGGGCACCGGAAGCCCCCTGGGCACGCTGGCCCCGCCGGCCAGCACGATCGCGTCATACTCCGCGCGCAGCTGGGCGGCGGTCACGTCCACGCCGGCGTTCACCCCGCAGCGGAACACCGTTCCCTCGGCCAGCATCTGCACCAGTCGCCGGTCCAGGTGCCGCTTCTCCAGCTTGAACTCGGGGATGCCGTAGCGGAGCAGGCCGCCGGGCCGGTCCGCCCGCTCGAACACCGTCACCGCGTGACCGGCCCGGGTGAGCTGCTGGGCCGCGGCGAGCCCGGCCGGGCCCGAGCCGATCACCGCGACCCGGCGGCCCGCCGCAGCGGCGGCGGCAGGCGGCCGCTGCGGCGGCACCCACCCCTCGGCCCAGGCCCGGTCGATGATCTCGACCTCGACCTGCTTGATCGTCACCGGGTCGGAGTTGATGCCGAGCACGCACGCGGACTCGCACGGCGCCGGGCACAGCCGCCCGGTGAACTCGGGGAAGTTGTTGGTCGCGTGCAGCCGCTCCGACGCGCCGTGCCAGTCACCCGACCAGACCAGGTCGTTCCACTCCGGGATCAGGTTGCCCAGCGGGCAGCCGTTGTGGCAGAACGGGATGCCGCAGTCCATGCAGCGACCGGCCTGCTGCCGCAGGTCGTCCTGGCTGAACGCGTTGTAGACCTCGCGCCAGTCCTGGAGCCTGACGTCGACGGGCCGGCGGGCCGGCGTCTGCCGCGGCGCGGCGAGGAACCCCCTCGGGTCCGGCATGATCGTCAGCCCTCTCAGCCGTGCGCCGCGGCCATGACGGCCTCGTTGACGTCGAGCCCGTCGCGCTCGGCGCGCCGCGCCGCCGCGAGCACCCGCTTGTAGTCCCTCGGCATCACCTTGGTGAACCGGCCGAGCGCCGACGGCCAGTCGGCCAGCAGCCGGGACGCCACCGCCGAGCCGGTCTCGGCGGCGTGCCGGCCGACCAGGTCGCGCAGGAACTCCTCGTCCCCGGCGTCGAGCGGATCGAGGTCGGCCATCTCGGCGTTGATCCGGGCCGGGTCGGCGTCGAGCAGGTACGCGATGCCGCCGGACATGCCGGCCGCGAAGTTCCGGCCGACCGGGCCGAGCACCGCAACCCGGCCGCCGGTCATGTACTCGCAGCCGTGATCGCCGGTGCCCTCGGCGACCGCGGTGGCGCCGGAGTTCCGCACGCAGAACCGCTCGCCCACCACGCCCCGCAGGAAGATCTCGCCGGCGGTCGCGCCGTAGCCGATCACGTTCCCCGCGATCACCTGCTGCTCGGCCGTGAACGTCACGCCCGGATCCGGGGCCGCGATGATCCGCCCGCCGGACAGCCCCTTTCCGAGGTAGTCGTTGGCGTCGCCGGAAAGGCGGAGCGTGAGCCCGCGGGGCAAGAACGCGCCGAACGACTGCCCGGCCGAGCCGGACAGCGAGATGTCGATCGTGTTGTCGGGCAGTCCCTGCCCGCCCCACCTCCTGGTCACCTCGTAGCCGAGCATCGTGCCGACGGTGCGGTTGACGTTGCGGACCGGCAGTTCCAGCCGGACCGGCGTCCCGTCGGCCAGCGCACCCTCGGCGAGCTGGCAGAGAGTGTTGTCGAGCGCGGCGTCCAGCCCGTGGTCCTGGCCGGTGACCGCGTGCCTGGCGGCACCGGGCGGCAGCGCGGGCACGTGGAGCACCGGCGCCAGGTCGAGGCCTGCCGCCTTCCAGTGCTGCACCGCCGCGGCGGTGTCGAGCAGCTCTGCGTGGCCGACCGCCTCGTCCAGGCTGCGGAACCCGAGCCGGGCCAGGTACTCCCGCACCTCCTCGGCGAGGAACTCGAAGAAGGCCACGACGAACTCCGGCCGCCCGGTGAACCGCTTCCGCAGCTCAGGGTTCTGGGTGGCCACTCCGACCGGGCAGGTGTCCAGGTGGCACACCCGCATCAGCACGCAGCCGGCCACGACCAGCGGCGCCGTGGCGAAGCCGAACTCCTCCGCGCCGAGCAGCGCCGCGATGATCACGTCGCGCCCGGTCTTGAGCTGCCCGTCCACCTGGACCACGATCCGGTCCCGGAGCCCGCCCAGCAGCAGCGTCTGCTGGGTCTCGGCCAGCCCCAGCTCCCACGGGGCGCCCGCGTGCTTGATGCTGGTCAGCGGGGCGGCGCCGGTGCCGCCGTCGTGCCCGGAGATCAGCACCACGTCGGCGTGGGCCTTGGACACGCCAGCGGCCACGGTGCCGACCCCGACCTCGGCCACCAGCTTGACGTGCACCCGCGCGGCCGGGTTGGCGTTCTTCAGGTCGTGGATCAGCTGGGCGAGATCCTCGATCGAGTAAATGTCGTGGTGCGGCGGCGGCGAGATCAGGCCCACGCCGGGCGTCGAGTACCTGGTCCGGGCGATCCACGGGTAGACCTTGTGCCCGGGCAGCTGGCCGCCCTCCCCCGGCTTGGCGCCCTGCGCCATCTTGATCTGCAGGTCGCTGGCGTTGACCAGGTACTCGCTGGTCACGCCGAACCGGCCGCTGGCCACCTGCTTGATGGCCGAGCGGCGCAGATCCCCGTTGGGGTCGGGCGCGTACCGCTCCGGGTCCTCGCCGCCCTCGCCGGTGTTCGACCGGCCGCCGAGCCGGTTCATCGCGATCGCCAGCGTCTGGTGCGCCTCGGCCGAGATGGACCCGTACGACATCGCGCCCGTGGAGAAGCGCCGCACGATGCGGTCCACCGGTTCCACCTCGTCGACCGGCACCGGTGGCCGCCGCACGCCCGCCGCGGTCTCGTCGATGCCGCGGATGCGCAGCAGGCCGCGCAGGGTCATCAGCCGCGCGGACTGGTCGTCCACCAGCTTGCTGTACTCGGCGAAGATCTCGCGCTGCCGGCTCCGCGTCGCGTGCTGCAGCTTGAACACGGTTTCCGGGCTGAACAGGTGCGGCTCGCCCTCGCGGCGCCACTGATACTCGCCGCCGGTCTCCAGCCTGCGGTGCGCGGGCCGCGCGCCGCGCGCCGGGAACACCCTGCCGTGCCGCGCGGCTATCTCGGCGGCCAGCTCGTCGAAGCCGACGCCGCCGAGCCGGGACGCCGTCCCGGCGAAACAGGCCCCGATGACCTCGTCCCCGATCCCGATCGCCTCGAAGATCTGGGCGCCGGTGTACGAGGCGACCGTTGACACGCCCATCTTCGACATGATCTTCAGCAGCCCCTTGCCGAGGGCCTTGACCAGGTTGGCCGCGGCCTGGCCGGCGGTGATCCCGTCCAGCACGCCGCCGCCCGCCATGTCCTCGACCGACTCGATCGCCAGGTAGGGACAGACGCACGAGGCCCCGTAGCCGATCAGCAGCGCGATGTGGTGCGACTCGCGCGCGTCCGCCGACTCCACGATCAGGCCGACCCTGGTCCGGGTGCGCTCCCGGATCAGGTGGTGGTGCACGGCGCCGGTCAGCAGCAGCGAGGGGATCGGCGCCCAATGCTCGTCCGGCCCCGGGCCGCGGTCGGACAGCACGATGATCCGGGCGCCGCCGGAGATGGCGGCCGACACCTCGGCCCGGATCTCCGCCAGGCGCTCGCGGAGGGCGGCCCCGCCGCCTGCGACCCGGTACCTGCCGTCCACCACGTGCGCGGCGAACCCGGGCAGGTCGCCGTCGTCGTTGATGTGGATGATCTTGGCCAGGTCGCCGCCGCTGATCACCGGGTACGGCAGCACGATCTGGCGGCAGGACGCCGGGCCGGGATGAAACAGGTCGTGCTCCGGGCCGGTGGTAGCCGCCAGGGAGGTCACGAGCTCCTCCCGGATCGCGTCCAGCGGCGGGTTCGTCACCTGGGCGAACAGCTGGGTGAAGTAGTCGAAGATCAGCCGCGGCCGGCCGGAGAGCACCGCGACCGGGGTGTCGCTGCCCATGGACCCGAGCGCCTCGCCGCCGGTGCGCGCCATCGGCGCCAGGACGACCCTGAGCTCTTCCTCGGTGTACCCGAACAGCTGCTGCCTGGTGAGAAGCGAGGCGGCCGGCGGCTGGGCGCGGGCCAGGTCCCCCCGGCCGGCGAGCCGGCGGTCCGCCCGGCCCCGGAGGTCCCCGAGGTGCAGCAGCCCGGCGTGCAGCCACTCCCGGTACGGCTGCTCGGCGGCGAGCTGCGACTTGACCTCCTCGTCCTCGACGATCCGCCCGGCCGACGTGTCGGCGAGGAAGATCCGTCCGGGCTGCAGCCGTCCCTTGCGGACCACGGTGGCCGGGTCGATGTCGAGCACGCCGACCTCGCTGGCCAGCACGACCAGGCCATCTCCGGTCACCCAGTAACGGCCCGGGCGCAGGCCGTTGCGGTCCAGCACCGCCCCGATGATCGTCCCGTCGGTGAACGCGATCAGCGCGGGCCCGTCCCACGGCTCCATCAGCGTCGCGTGGAACCGGTAGAAGGCGCGCAGCGCCGGGTCCATCTGCTCGTGGTTCTCCCACGGCTCGGGGATCATCATCAGCACGGCGTGCGGCAGCGACCGCCCGCCCATGTGCAGCAATTCCAGGCACGCGTCGAAGCTCGCCGAGTCGCTCGCCGCCTCGTCGAGGACCGGCAGCAGCCGCTCCAGGCCACGCCCGTCGGCGTCACGTTCAATGAGGTCGGAATGAAGCAGCGACTCCCGGGCCCGCATCCAGTTGCGGTTGCCCCGGATCGTGTTGATTTCGCCGTTATGCGCGATGAGCCGGTAGGGGTGCGCGAGCGGCCAGGACGGGAACGTGTTCGTGGAGAACCTGGAGTGCACCAGCGCCAGGGCCGAGGTGTACCGGGCGTCGGACAGGTCGGGGTAGAACCGCTCGAGCTGCAGCGCGGTGAGCATCCCCTTGTAGACGATCGTGGCCGAGGACAGGCTCGCGACGTAGGCGCCGGCCTCGTGCTCCGCCCGCTTGCGCAGGCAGAACGCCCGCCGGTCGAGCGCGAGGCCGTGCTCGCCGCGCGCCGACGCGAGGAACAGCTGGGCCAGGTGCGGCAGCGAGGCGCGGGCGCCAGGGCCGCAGTGCCCGGGGTCGTGCGGGACGTCCCGCCAGCCGAGGACGGTCAGGCCCTCGAGCGCCGCGATCCGCTCCACGGCGGCCATGGCCGCGGCGCGGTCGCGGCCCGCCGCCGGCAGGAATACCATCCCGGCCGCGTAGTGGCCGGGATCTGGCAGGCCGAACCCGCACACCGCGCGGAACATCTCGTCGGGGATCTGGGTCAGGATCCCGGCGCCATCGCCGGTTTCCGGGTCGCTGCCCTTGGCACCCCGGTGATCCAGGTTCCGCAGCACGGTGAGCGCCTGAGCCACGATCTCGTGGCTGCGGCGGCCTGGCAGATCCGCGACAAAGCCGACGCCACAGGCGTCGTGCTCGTAACGGCTGTCGTAGAGTCCCTGGCTGTCCGTGTCTGGCGCAGGCGCCATCAACACTCCTGTCGTCTCGAGCGATCTGTTGCGTTCGGGACAACATTGGCCCTGCGGGTGGCGGCACCGGTGCCAACTACTCACGGGCCGCCAAAGGCATTGTAACGAGCATGTTGCCTGGATTGCGATATCCCAGGTCACGACCTTGAGCCTGAACGTTACGCCCGGGCCGGCTCGCGGACCCCGGCGGCGAGGCTGGCAGCGAGGTCGCGCACGGCGGCCACCCCGCTGGGCCCGTCCGGCGCGCCGAGAAGGCGGCTGACGAACGCCGACCCCACGATCACGCCGTCGGCAAAGCCAGCCACCTCGGCCGCCTGGAGCCGGTCCCGGACGCCGAGCCCGACGGCCACCGGCAGGCTCGTGCACTCCCTGACCCGGCGGACCAGCCCGGCGGCCTGGCTGCCCACGGTTTCCCGGGCTCCGGTGGTACCCATCAGCGAGGCGGCGTACACAAATCCGCCGCAGGCCGATGTGATCAGCTTGATGCGCTCGGCCGATGAGCTCGGCGCGACGAGGAACACCGGGTCGAGCCGGCGGCTGGCCGCTGCCTCCAGCCAGGGGCCGGCCTCCTCCGGCGTGAGGTCGGGGGTGATCAGCCCGCTGCCCCCGGCAGCGGCCAGGTCCCTCGCGAACGCGGCCACGCCGTAGTGCTCGACCGGGTTCCAGTAGGTCATCACCAGCGTTGGCACGCCCGCGCCCGCCACCGCCTCGACGGTGCGCAGCACGTCGGCGACCCTGGTGCCGCCGGCCAGGGCCCGGGTGGTGGCTTCCTGGATGACCGGGCCGTCCATCAGCGGGTCGGAGTACGGCAGGCCGACCTCCACGATGTCGGCCCCGGCCCCGGCCATCGCGATCGCGGCCTCGATCGCGCCCGGGACCGAGGGGAAGCCGGCGGGCAGGTAGCCGACGAGCGCCGCCCGCCGCTCCGCCGCCGCCCGCCGGAACGCCCCGGCGACCGCGCTCACCGGGCCGGCCCTTCGAGGTGGCCGAAGTAGCGGGCGGCGATGTCCACGTCCTTGTCGCCGCGGCCGGACAGGTTCACCAGCAGCGCGGCGTCGCGGCCCAGTTCCCGGCCCAGCTGCAGGGCCCCGGCCAGCGCGTGCGCGGACTCGATGGCCGGGATGATGCCCTCGGTCCGGCAGAGCACGGAAAAGGCGCTCATCGCCTCGGCGTCGGTGACCGCGCGGTAGCTCGCCCGGCCGGTTTCGTGCAGCCAGGAGTGCTCCGGCCCGACCCCGGGGTAGTCGAGGCCCGCGGATATCGAGTGGGTCGGCAGGGTCTGCCCGTCATCGTCCTGGAGCAGGTAGGTGCGCATGCCGTGGATGACGCCGGCCGAGCCGCCCGCCAGCGTCGCGGCGTGCCGGCCGGAGGCCAGCCCGTCGCCGCCGGCCTCGCAGCCGACCAGGCGGACGCCCTCGTCGGGGATGAACGCATGGAACGCGCCGATGGCGTTGGAGCCCCCGCCGACGCAGGCGATCACGGCGTCGGGCAGCCGCCCGGCCGCGGCCAGCACCTGCTCGCGCGCCTCCACGCCGATGACCCGCTGGAAGTCGCGGACCATCATCGGGAACGGGTGCGGGCCCATGACCGACCCGATGCAGTAGTGGGTGGTGTCGACGGTGGTCACCCAGTCACGGAACGCCTCGTTGATCGCGTCCTTCAGCGTCCGGCTCCCGGTCCGCACGGCGGTCACCTCGGCGCCCAGCATGCGCATCCGCGCCACGTTCAGCGCCTGCCGCCTGGTGTCCTCCTCACCCATGTAGACCGCGCAGTCCAGGCCGAGCAGCGCGCACGCGGTGGCGGTGGCCACGCCGTGCTGGCCGGCGCCGGTCTCCGCGATCACCCGGGTCTTGCCCATCCGCCGGGTGAGCAGCGCCTGGCCGAGCACATTGTTGATCTTGTGGGAGCCGGTGTGCGCGAGGTCCTCGCGCTTCAGGAGCACCCGGCAGCCGCCCGCCTCGGCGGCGAACCGGGGCGCCTCGGTCAGCGGCGTGGGCCGGCCGGCGTAGTCCCGCAGCAGCGCGGAGAGCTCCGCCCGGAAGCCGGGGTCTGCCCTGGCCGAGGCGTAGGCGGCGGTCAGCTCCTCGAGCGCCGACATCAGCGCCTCGGGCGCGAGCCTGCCGCCGAACTGCCCGAAATGCCCCGCGGCATCGGGAAGGGTGGCCGTCACCCCCGCCGCCTCATCCCCGGTCTCCGCGGAGGGCGGGATGCGAGCCGGCCGTCACCAGGTCGGCGACCGCCGCCCGCGGGTCCTTGCCGGTGACCAGGCTCTCCCCGACCAGCACGGCGTCCGCGCCGGCCGCGGCGTAGGCGAGCAGGTCGTGCGGCCCGCGCACGCCGGACTCGGCAACCTTGACGACCCGCTCGGGTATCTGCGGGGCGAGCCGAGCGAACACGCTGCGGTCGACCTCCAGGGTGGCCAGGTTGCGCGCGTTCACGCCGATGACGGCCGCCCCGGCGTCGAGCGCACGGGCGAGCTCGGCGTCCGTGTGCACCTCCACCAGCGGGACCAGGTCGATCGACAGCGCGCGCTCGACCAGGGAGACGAGCGCGTTCTGCTCCAGCGCCGCCACGATCAGCAGCACCATGTCGGCGCCGTACGCCCGCGCCTCCCAGAGCTGGTAGGAGCTGACCACGAAGTCCTTGCGCAGCAGCGGCACCCGCACCGCCTCGCGCACCGCGGCCAGGTCCTCCAGGCTGCCGCCGAACCTGCGGGGCTCGGTCAGCACGCTGATCACGCTCGCGCCGCCGGCCTCGTAGTCCCTGGCCAGCGCCGCCGGGTCCGCGATGGCGGCCATCGCGCCCTTGGACGGGCTTGCCCGCTTGACCTCGGCGATGACCGCGACGTCGGCGCCCTTGAGCACGCTGACGGGGTTGCGCGACGCAGCAGCCTCAGCCGCTGCCTTCTTCAGGCGGTCCAGGGGGACAGCCCGCTGCCGTGCCGCGAGGTCGGCACGGACTCCCTCGAGGATCTCGTCGAGCACGCTCACGCGGTTTTGCTGCCCCCTCGGGTGGGATGCCTTGCGCCCACGATCGTAGCGAGAATGGTCGTGGGCCTGCGCAGGACCCCTGTCCCAGGCGCCCCGGGAGGGCAGCGGAGGGCTACGGGAGCCCGGTCGGATCCTCGCCCCGGCTCAGCGACTCCCAGATCGACGCGGTGTCGCTGGTGCGGTAGGCGCGGCCGCCCGCCGGGACCGCGGCCCGGGATCCGGAGGACCGGGCCGGCAGCTCGAACCGGCTGGACATGACCGGCAGCGACGCCGCCCGCCAGGTCACCAGGACGCCCGCGGCGACGACAGCGAGCGCGCCGGCGAACGCTATCCCGCGCCAGGGGAACGCGGCGAAGACCACGTGGCCAGGGAAGCCGGATACCGGCGATCCGGCTGTGCCGCTCTGGCCGGTGCCTCCGGTCGTGCTGCCGATGTCTGAGCCGCCGACGACGCCCGATCCGGTCGCGCTGCCCGCGCTGGCCGCGGCTGCCAGCACGTCGGCGGCGGAGATCCCGGCACTGACCGCCGCCGCGATCCCCACGCCAAGGCCTGCGAGCACCACCCCGGCGACCCGGCGCAGGACGCGCCGGGTGGCGAGCACGGCGGCCAGGCCGGCCAGGGCGGCCAGCGCCAGCGCGCCCGCCACGGGCACCAGCGACTGGCCGGTCTCCGTGGTCACGCTGGCCGGCAGCGGCCTGGGCGCGGCGGTCTCCACCCGCGCCCACCCCTGCCGCGTCGCCAGCAGCACGAGCCCCGCGCCGGCCGCGCCGAGCAGCACGAGCAGCGCCAGCTCGCGCCGCGCCGCACGGCGGGCCCGGAGCGCGGGGTCGTCCGCGGCTCCGCCCGGCGCTGGGCTCCGCAACTCGTCACCGGCCATGCCGCCCAGCATAGGCAGGGCTGACCGGGTGCCCGGCACCGCCATTCCCAGCCGGCGCCGGAGGGCCTACCATCACACGATGACGTACGCCCGGGATGAGCGCGCCGCCCTGTGCACGCTGCTCGAGGAGACCGGCCCCGAGGCACCGACCCTGTGCGACGGGTGGGCCACCCTCGATCTTGCCGCGCACCTGGTGCTCAGGGAGCGCCGGCCCGACGCCGGCGCGGGCGTGCTCGGCGGCCCGCTGGCCGCGCACACGCGCAACGTGCAGCGCAGGCTGGCCGAGCGGAACCCCTACCCCAGGCTCGTGGAGATGATCAGGAGCGGCCCGCCGCGGCTGTCGCTCTTCGGGCTGCCCGGCATGGACGAGCGGGCCAACGTCGTCGAGTTCTTCGTCCACCTCGAGGACGTGCGCCGGGCGCGGCCCGGCTGGGAGCCGCGGAAGATCGGCCAGGCCCTGTCCGACGTGCTCTGGCGCAGGCTGGGCATGGCCAGGTTCATTCTGCGCAAGGCCCCGGTGGGCGTCGAGCTGGCCAGGGACGACGACCCCGAGCCGGCCGCGCCGGCCGGCCGGCCGGTCCGGATCACCGCCCGGGCGCGGACACCGGTGGTGACCGTGACCGGCACCCCGGCCGAGCTGACCATGTGGGTGTTCGGACGGACGGGAGCGGCACGGGTCAGGCTCGACGGCGGCGAGGCCGACGTCCGCGCGCTCAGCGCGGCCCGCTGGCGGGTCTGAGCCCAATGCCACTTAGCCTAAGTTGATCTTGGGTGACGTCGCGGTGCCCGGGGTGTGGCGGGAACTGCTCATCGATGGTGTGCCCTGTCGTGCAAGTTGCCGCTCCCGGCTGCCCCGGGCCTGGCCGCGGTCGATTATCGGGCAGTCGTTTGGCGTGGCGGCGTGTTACGCGGCTTGGAGGGGGCTGGGAGCAAGCGCGGGATCGGCGGTCCAGCGGGCATTGATGTTGCTCATCAGGAGGGCTGAGTCGAGGGTGCACGTGCCGTGGGGGAACAGTGCTGTGTCGTCGAACATGCTGGAGCGCATTTGCGTGATTGTCATCGGCGTGGCGGCCCAGCTCGTGCTGTGCAGGCGCACGCCGTCGAGGCAGCCATGAACCGCCGATGGGGAGAATCCCAGCGCACCGTGCCGGAAGAAGTTCATGGCCTGTTCCAGCGTCGCGAATAGGCGGCTGGTGAGCGCTTCAGCCGGGGCGGCCTCGGCTGACAGGGATACCGTGCGGTCACGGGAGCGGACGCTGATGCGGATCACGTTTGCCGACTCGGTGACCTGGAACCGCGCGAGGTGGTAGGCGCCGGGGAAGATGTGGCTGCCCAGCGCTGCGGTGATGCGGGAGCTGGTTTCGCGGCGGGGCACGTAGACTCCGGTGTGCCGGCCTTGTGCGTCGTGCCATTTCACAGCGAACCTGTGAGCAGCGTTCTCGGTGGTCAGTCCCATCGCGCGTGGCAGACGCGCAGGACGGGCGCCGCCCAGGCGGATGAAGCACACGCCTGCGACCGCGTAGCCGTTGACGAGCTGCGGGCGCAGCGGGTGGGGCAGCAGCGCTGACACGCGGCCGGGGTCGATCCGGTAGTTGACGAGCAGCCGGCGCTCGATGATGCAGTCGACATTCCTGGTGCTCACGCTGACGGTTCCTTCGCCGTGCGGACCGGGACGCCTGCGCGGTTGCGGCGATGCCGAAGCGCGATCTGCTCCGGGCAGACGGCTGACAGGAATGTGCCGACGCACAGGGCCAGCCGCTCGGGCACCAGCGAGTACAGGATGCGGTTGGCCTCACGGCGTTCGGTCACCAGCCCGGCAGCTCGCAGGACGCTGAGGTGCCGGGAGATCGAGGGACCGCTGATGGCGAACCGGGCCGCGATATCCCCGGCGGACAGCTCGCCGCCGCGCAGGTCGGTGAGGATCTGGCGACGGGTCGGATCGGCCAGTGCCCTGAACACTGAGGCATCATCGAGCATGAGTCGATAGTAGCTATCTTGCTAAATAGCTGTCAAGCTAATGACTAGCGGGTCTGTGCCTGCTGGCGGCGGTTGCGGATGCAGGCAGCTGAACCTGCTGCAGCGCCTCTGCGGGGCTCACAGAGCGAACACGATGACGGCCGCCGGCATCCTGTCCCTTCCGCGGGAGGCGAGCGCGCTTCCCGGATGCCATGGCGCTTTGAGACCGGTTGAGGCGCGCCATTTTCGCTGTGCGCCGGCCACGGCACCTGCCACCCCCGGCCCAGCCACAATCAGCCTGGTAAATCTCCGTCCGCTCACACCCGCAGCGTTATCAACCCGCAATGATCAACTTAGGCTAAGTGACATTGGGTCTGAGCCGGGCCGGGCGGTACGCCGCGGGCCCGTTCACATCACAGGACTGTTACGGATCGTCGTGCGCACGGTGAATTACAGATAAACACATGATTGCTAAACCTCGGTACAGAAATTCCACCTCCATTGATCTACCGTTCATCAATAAGATCCTTATCCAACCAGCTTACGTATACCAACCCTTTACCTCGCCCCGTCACGATGCTCGCGTCCTGGCCCAACGTGGTCATGCACGTCGGAGGGGAGAATGGTGCGAGGAAAGAGAACCACCGTTGCCATCGCGGCGGCGGTTGGCTGTGCAATGCTGGCTGCCGGATGCGGCAGCAGCAGCTCGCCGAGCGGCTCAAGCGGCTCGACGAACTGGGCTACGGCGACGTCTGTCGCCGCGGGCGGCGGCATGGCGGCCTTGGTGAAGGCGGCGGAGAAAGAGGGTCACCTCAACGTCATCACGCTGCCGAGCAACTGGGCCAACTACGGCACGATCATGAGCGACTTCAGCAAGAAGTACCACATCAAGATCACGGACGCTAACCCCGAGGGCTCCAGCGGGCAGGAGATCACCGCGGTCGAGCAGCTCAAGGGGCAGAGCCGCGCGCCCGACGTCGTCGACGTGGGCACGCCGTTTGCCGTCGAGGGAGCCAACAACCACCTGTGGGCTCCGTACAAGGTGGCAACGTGG
>Ga0335075_10002641_pt1 | contig 28667 bp, 30 predicted proteins | sample Lox_Sample_24_FD_206723 | JGI IMG/M metagenome (GOLD analysis project Ga0335075, IMG submission 206723) | Soil microbial communities from Loxahatchee National Wildlife Refuge, Florida, United States - Lox_Sample_2.4 | ecosystem: Environmental > Terrestrial > Soil > Wetlands | place: USA...
GCGGTCATCCGCATCGACCGGAAAGCCTCGATCGAGCTTTTGAATGAAGTCACTTTCCTGCTCGAGAACCATGTGATGCAGGCCGAAGAGGCGACGACGCTGATTCGCCAGATCTATTTCGCCGTCCAGATCATGCTGATGGACCCGACGGCCGCCGCCAGCGCCGCGCCGCTCGCCCGTTCGCTGATCGAATCTGCGCTCGGCGCCTATCGCACGCCGGAGCTGGCGGCAGGCCTTAAAGGCGTCGACGCCTCGCTCGTCCGCGGCCGCAATTTCGAGGCGCTGAAAGCGCTGCGTGGCCTTTTCACCCTCGAGGACAAGGAGCTTCAGCCAGTCGCCGACACCCCGAGCGCCGCCTGAACGAGGAGAAAGCCCATGACTGTCACCGCCACGACCCCGGTTTCGTCAACCGCCGCGTCGACTTCGAACGCTTCGTCCGCGGCGGCCAGCGCGGCGACCCAAAGCCTCAGCTACAACGACTTTCTGACCTTGCTGATGGCGGAGTTGCAGAATCAGGACCCGACCCAGCCCATGGACCCGTCGCAGATGGTGTCGCAGCTCGCCACCGTGTCGGAGGTCGGACAGGCGGTGCAGACCAACACGACCCTTGCCTCGCTGTTGACGGCGACTTCGCTCAGCCAGGCCGAGCAGCTGGTCGGCCAGACCATAGATTCCGCCGACGGAACGACTTCAGGCCAGGTCGCCTCGGTCAGCGTCACGAGCACGGGCGCGGTCGCCACGCTGACCAATGGCTCAACCGTCTCGCTCTCCAACGGCGCGACCGTGCAATGAACGAGGGCGACGCGATCGATCTGGTCCAGTCGGCGATCTGGATGGTGGTGGTCGGCGCAGGGCCTTGCGTCGGCGCGGCGATGGCGGTCGGCGTGGTGATCGCGCTCTTACAGGCGCTGACCCAGATCCAGGAAATGACCCTCACCTTCGTGCCGAAAATGATCGCGGTCTTTGTCGCCGCGAGTCTCACGGCCTCGTTCGTCGGCGCTAAGTTCTCGATCTTCACCGAGTCGGTCTACGCGCGGATCGAGCAGGGGTATAAGTAGGCGCTAAACGGCCCACCGCTCCGGGAAACTGCGGGCTCAGCCATTTGGCCAGCGCCGCACTGACCTCGGCCGGCTTGCGGGGTCGATCTTCAGGTTGGCGTCCTCCAGCGCCTTGCGGATGCGTTGGACATGACGGCTCCGTTCGCGAACCAATTGTTTGCGCGTCCGCAGAAGGTCGCGCAGTTCCTGCGTCTGAGCGTCCGGGGCGAAGCTTGCCCGGATCAGTCCGTGCGCCGACAGCTCCGCCAGCCACGCGGCGTCGCTGATGTCGGTCTTGCGTCCAGGCACGTTCTTCACGTGCGCGGCATTGGCCAGAATCAGTTGGAGCTCGCCATCCGACAACACCCGCCAAAATCTGCGAAGAGCGGCGGGAGCGGCCGACGTGCTTCAGACGGATCTCGGAACGAACATCGGCATAGCCACGGGGCTGCGGGCGGGGTTCGACGGCGTTTTCCCGATTGGCCGTCTCAGGGCTCGGCGACGATCCGGTAGCGCGCGCATAAAGCTCGCTGCTCCGCCCGATCGTGCTGCGAGCCGGGCGCGTCGCAGGCAAGCGCGCGGAGGCGCGCGCGCACGCCGAGCCCATGCGCCATGAGGCAGGGATTTGCGACGCCGCGGCTGATTTCGACGGCTCGATCGGCGATCGCGAGCCCCCGCCGGGCGTCGCCCGCCGCGAACAACGCTTCCGCGTAACCCGCGTTGAGATAATAGAGTTCCAGCGGACCCACCCGGTCTTCGCGTTCGCCGTTCAGCCACGCCTCCACATCCCGCACCGCCCGCGCGCCTTCGCCGCTCCTGGCGAGCGCGCTTGCGAGCGTCCCCAGGATATGGGGCAGGATCACGGCGTAGCCGTTCCGCTCGATCAGCTCGACGGCGTATTCGAGACAGGCGATCGCCTCGGGGTGACGCTTGAGCCTGATGAGGTTTCGGCTCTTGGCGAGCAGCGCCAAGAGCTCGGAATAGGGCTCCTCCTGCGCGCGCGCGATCTCGATGGCGCGCTCGACCAGGGCCAGTCCCTCGTCGTAGCGGCCGACTTCGGTCAGAAAGAAACAGAGATAGCTGCGAACGATCGAGCCCGGGATGCCGGCGGCGCCGAGCCTCGCCGTCTCGAGTTCGCCGCTCAGCATCGAGCAGAGCTCGCGCTGCAAGGCGATCGCGGAATCGAGCTCGCCAAGACCGTAGAGGGCGCCCGCAAGGGTAAATTTGGCGGCGAAGATCAGCGGCGGGCTCTTGAGCTCGGTCGCGATCTTAAGCGCTTGCCGCGAATGGTCTCGCTCCTCCGCATAACGCGCCTCGAACCAGCCGACCAAGGCCATGTGGCAGAGGGCCGCGCAGACTTTGCCTTTCCTGTTCTGCTTGCGCGCAAGCTTGAGCGCGCGCGGAAGATAGACCCCGAGACTCCTGAACTCGCCGATCTGGGCGAGCGAGCCGAACGCCATCAGGACGAAGTCGACGAATTTCTCTTCCGCCGGCTCTCCAACCCGCTCGATGCAGGTCATGGCGCGCTTGAATGTGAGATAAAGCGAGCCGCTCGCCGACGAGCGGCGCGCGTTCAACGCCGCAAGCCACAAATACTCCAGCGCCTGTGCGTCATCTCGGGCGCCCTCGGCGTGAAAGGCGAGACGTTCATACTGCCCACCGGCGTCGGAGGTCGACAGGATCGCCTCGATCGCCGCGCGATGGATCTGCTGACGCCGCGCGCCGGGCACCGTCTCCGCACAGGCCTCGGCGACGATGGCGTGGCGGAACCGGATCGAATTGGCGATCAGGGGATGAACAATGCTCAGACGCTCGAGCTCCGAGCGCCGGCGCAGCAGCATCGCTTTCTCCATCCCGAGCGTCCGCGACGCCAGGTCGACATCCACCTCTTCCCCCAGGATGCTGAGCCCCTGCGCAAGCGCCTTGGCCTTATTCGACAAATGATTGAGCCTGGCGTGAATCACCGACTGGACGGAGTCAGGCAGCGCGTTTTCCTTGACTGTGTCTCCGATCGCTTCGGAAAGGGCGATCTGCTCAAGGACGAACGGCACGCCATCCGCCCGTTCCAGCACTTTCTCGACCACGTTCGGCCTGGGGATTGCGGCTGACCAAAGCTTGCCTGCGAGTTCGGCCATGGCTTCGCGCGGCAACGGGCCGAGATGGAGCACAGTGTCCGCGAGCGTCGAGGCGACCGCCGCCGCCTCCGGCCGGCCGGCGGCCAAGAGCGACCGGCGCCGGCCCGCCTTGGCCTTTGCGATCAGGCGAAGGCAGAGCACGCTCTCCGGATCGAGCAGTCTAAGATCGTCGATGACCACGAGCGTCGGCGCGTCGTTCGTCACCGCGTCCAGCATCTCGATGAGGTCGCGGGCGACTTGCGTCCGCGTGGAGGACCGGGCCTTGGGATGCTCGGCCTGGGGCTCGAGGCCTTCGAGCATGACGGTTGCCGCAAACGGCTTCAATTCGCCCGCTCCGACTTGCGAGAATGCGCGAATGATCTCATCGTCGGGGGAAGCGGGCTTGAGCGAAAGGCTCTGCAGGATGAGCGTTCGGATCGCCCAAAACGGCGTCGTGCGTCTCTGGTTGTCGCCGCTGAAGGCGAGCACGCGCATGCCTTTGAGACGCGCTTCGTCGATGGCGGTCGCGGCAAGGCGGGTCTTGCCGATGCCCGGCTCGCCGATCAGCGCGACTGAACCGCGCCGCTCGATCAGCGTTTCCTTGAGGATGCGTCTTTCCAGCTCTCGGTCGACGAATGCAAACCGATAGTCGCGGAAAACGCTTTCCGGGCTTTCCGGCGCCGGGGGCGCAACGAGCTCATAGGCCTTCAGCCTCACCCTTTGCAGGGCGGGGACGCCGTCGTAAGGCGTCAGTTGCGGACGGGACCTGCACAGGTTCGCCGTTCTCGAGCTCAGCAAGATCCCGTCCGGACGGGCGCTTTTTTGCAGCGCGGCCGCGAGATGCACGGCGCCGCCGACCGGGCTGATCCCGGCGCGGACGTCGCGCTTGATCGAGCGCAGGCTCACAAGCCCGCTGTGAAGGCCCACGCGAAATTGGACCGACCGGCCGTCGGGGCCGCGCAGCGAGCTTTCCCGCGCCGCAGGCTCCTGAATTCGCCACGCCGCCTCGCAGGCTCGGTCGGCGTGGTTTTCAAGCGGGTTCGGCCACCCGAACACGGCGAGACCGCCGTCTCTGCCATGGCTCACCAACAGGCCGCCGCATTTTTCGACCGCGCCTTTGAGATGATCGAAGATGCGCTCGACAAGCTCGTACGCCTGATCCGGATCGGCGTCAGCGATAACGCCGGTCGAATCGACCGTGTCGACGGCGAGCACGGTCAACATGCAGCGCTCCGCGCGACCTGCCGGGCTCTTGGAAGATCGTCGAGGCCTGCCGACGCCCGGCTCGCCAATTGGCGCGATGGCGCCTGGCCGTTCAATCCGCCTCTCCTTAGCGATACGTCGTTCGAGCTCACGTCCAGCGAGCGGAAACCGCCCGCGGCGGGTTTCCGAGCTCTCGGGCGCCGGGGGGGCGGTGAGCTCATAGGCCTTGAGCCGGGCCTTTTGCAGCGCGGGGACTATGCCATAAGGCGCCAGTTGCAGACGGGACCGGCAAAGATTCACAGTTCTCGAGCTCAGCAAGATCCGGTCGGGAGGGGCGCTTCTTTGCAGCGCCGCCGCGAGATGCGCCGCGCCGCCGACCGCGTTGATCCCGGCGCGGACGTCGCGCTTGATCGAGCGCAAGCTCACAAGCCCGCTGTGAACCCCGACGCGAAATTGCACCGACCGGCCATCGGCGCTGCGCAGCGCACTTTTCCGCGCCCCAGGCTCCAGAATTAGCCACGCGGCCTCGCAAGCCCTGTCGGCGTGGTCTTCAAGCGCGTTCGGCCAGCCGAAGACCGCAAGCCCGCCGTCGCCGGCGTAGCTCACGAGTCGTCCGCCGGATTTTTCGACCGCGCGCTTGAGATGGTCGAAGATTCGATCGAGGAGCTCGCGCGCCTGATCCGGATCGACATCCGCGATATGGCCGGTCGAGTCGACGGTGTCGACGGCGAGCACCGTCAACACGCAACGCTCCGCGAAACCGGCCGGGTCCTGCATCGCCCTTCGATTAAAAGTAATTGCTACGGCAAATCATTTCAGTTTTACCAGCAGATGACGGTTGGGCGCCATAGGCCGTCGAGCCACCCGACGCGCTCAAATGCAAGGCGAACGGGGGCGCGAGTCTGGGTGGACGGAGTCCGAGCGCAACCGTGACCGCGGACGCGCTGTGGAGAGAACCGGCCTTTTTTGCTTAAGCTCAGGGCTTGCGTCGATTGCTTTGAGCGAGCTTGGTTCGCGAGGGAGGGGCGGATGAAGGCGCATATCGTCGGCGGCGGGTTTGGCGGATTGGCGGCGGCCGCATTGCTCATCCGCAACGCTCAGGCGCCCGGTCAGGACATCACGATCTACGAAGCGGATGAGGATCTGGGCGGCGGGCTCTTTCTGCAGGGAAACGCGCAGCGCGGCTACAATCTGCCCGGCTCGGTCTTCGACAGGGAATTTCGCTGCGCATTCGCCCTGCTCGCGGATATCCCGTCGACAAAGAATCCGGCCGTTTCCGTCAAGGATGAGTTCTTCGCCTTCAATGACAAGGAGCCGTTCGACGACCGGGCGCATATCGTCGATCGCAACGGTCAAGTCGTGCCGCACGCTCCGCGTTTCGGCCTGGGCTTTCGCGACTTCTTCGAGCTCGCGCGCCTTCTGCTGACGCCCGAAGCGTCGCTGGAGGGGCGGCGCATCAACGAGTCCTTTTCCGAGGAGTTCTTTGCCACCGAATTCTGGCTGCTCTGGTCGACCATCATGGGGTCGCTGCCGCAGCACAGCGCGGCCGAGTTCAGACGCTATCTCAATCGCTTTCTCTACCTGTTCCCGAACCTTTACGACATGAGGAACATCCTGCGCACGCCCTATTGCCAGCGCCAGGCGTTTATCGAACCGTTGGCGGCCTGGCTGCGCCCGCGCGGCGTGCAATTTCTGACCGGCGCGTTCGTCATGGACATCGGCTTTGCGCCGGCGCCCGGCCGCATCACCGTCGACCGGCTCGACTTTGAACGCGAAGGCGTGACGACCTCGGTCGCGATCGCTCCGGAGGACATCGTGCTCGTGACCACCGGATCGCAGGCCGCTGACCTTTCGGCGGGAACGATGACGGAGGCGCCCAAGCCGCAGGCCGGGGGACAGTCGGTTGCGCTCTGGAGGCGCCTGGCCCAGGGGCGCACGGACTTCGGCAATCCCGACATCTATTTCGATCCGGCGAAGGCGGCCGACTCGCGCTGGGTCACCTTCACCGTCACCACGACCGGGACCGAGTTCATCGACGGCATGACCAAGCTCACGGGCGCGGAGCCGGGAAGCGGCGGGCTCGTAACCTTGCGGGATTCAGGCTGGCTGCTATCCGTGACGATCTTTCACAAGCCCGAAGTGATCGGCCAGCCCGAAGGCGCGAACATCTGGTGGGGCTATGGCCTCCATCCGGAGCGCGAAGGCGATTTCATCAAAAAACCGATGACCGAATGCACAGGCGCCGAGATCCTCGAGGAGGCAGTGCGCCAACTCAAATTCGACCCGCAATGGAACGCGATCAAGGCCTCGTCGAAGTGCATTCCCTGCAACATGCCCTACGTGAACAACATCTGGCTGCCGCGCAGGCAAGGCGACAGGCCGAGCGTGGTTCCTGAGGGGTCGACCAATCTCGGGCTGATCGGCCAATATGTCGAGGTTGCGGAGGACATCGCCTTCACCGTCGAGTACTCGACCCGAAGCGCGTGGGAGGCGATCCGGCTCTTGCTCAAGCGCGGCCCGTCGCCCCCGCCCGTCTATCAGGGCCAGTACGATCCCGAGTCGCTGGTCGCCCAGCTCGAGGTGTTGTTCGGGCAATGAGCCAAACGAAAAAACCCCCGGCCTTTTTGGGCCAGGGGTTGGCAAGTAACGCTGGTTGCGGGGGCTCGATACCAGCGTTACTTGCCGGAACTGAGATGCCGGATTTGAACGGCCAGCCCCTCCCTGCGGGTGCCGTTCGACATCGGCTTTGGGCCTTGACGCTCCAGCGCGCGGACAACAGCGGGTTCGAAATGACCGACGAGCCACCTGCTCCATGAAACTGATCTTACATGCTTTTTTCGAGTGAGCGGAACAAAAGCGAGGATTTCAATAACCGGCAGCCTTGAAAAGCCGTACCAAGACGCGGATCGGCGGCAGTCTCGTAGGGCGGCGGTCTCCAAAGGCAGTCGAGCAATGCCGCCGAAGGGCCGTGCGACCGGAAGCAAGCGGCAAAGCCGGGGGAGCGGTAGTAGAAGCCTCTCATTCACCTTTTGCTCGGTTGCGAATGTAGAGCCCAAATGGCCATCGCCCCGCCAAAACCCGCTTACGCTAGCGGCAAACAATTTGATCGAAGAACTGCTTCAAAACGGGAGCCATCATTTCAGTGCAAGCTCGTACCACTGGATACGGTTCGACTGGTCCCCCTGGTTGTTCATTTGGCGGGGGTATCAAGGGGAAATAAATAAGACTGCAGCCCGCTGGCGCGAGTTTGAATGAAGTTGAGTCTTGAAAGGAATACTGCCGGCAGATATAGTCCGCCGCCACTTTGTAACACTCTGTATCGCCATCGAGACATAGAGCAAAATAAGCCTTTTCCCTTGTTCCTTGAACCGTTACGTACGGTCGATTGAGAATGTTACTTTGCGGTGCCGATTGTTGTGGGGGTGGGTTTGGCAGTAGCGCATCTGCTCGTCCTAAGGTAACGGCAAACGCAAGATCCATACATAGGATAGAAAATACAAATATAGCTCTCATAACCTCACCAACAAGTTTGATAACATGTTATTCCCGGTGAAAATTAATTAGTGACTTACATGTGCGGCCATATGATCCTTCTAGAACCCACTTCATTCGTGTCCGCCTTACCAACGACGCATAATAGCAGCAAGACCCACCCTTCTCATAAATCATTATATTGCCGCCCGCACCGCATGCAGAATCCGCCAGTCGGAAGCGGCCAGTGGATGCGAATCCGGCATCTCCATTTGGATGGACTATTAGATCGTCGCCATCGTCGGTTTCACTCCACTTGCCAACAATTTGGCTGACGACCGACCCAGCGAGTGCGGAGTTCGTCAGGGCAAAAAAAGCGAGAAAAAAACACGGCAGGAGGTATGGAGACCTAGGTGCGCCTTTTTGCAAATCGGGCGCTAGCATCGGTCGACTTTGCATCGGTACTTCCCCGACGAACGATTTTGCAGACAGAACCACGGCGACGGTCTTTTCGCAAGGCTCCTTGGCCCCTGCGCGGCACCCATTCGTACTGACCGCCTGGGCTGTTCAAGGTTGTTGCATCCGCGGCGAGTAGGCCGGATCCCTCGCCTCTTCCCAGTTTCTTACCATCGATAACATATTTTATCAGTACTAAAGGCTGTTCAGCAGGGGAGACATGAGCGACGCGATCGACACAGAGGGAAAGGCCGACTTGGACGCCAAGGTGGAACAAGACCGGAAGCGGTCCGCGATCAAGCTAGTAGCTCGATTCAGTCAGAGTGAAGGGTATAGGCTTTTGAGTTTGAGGCGGGCGTGCTCGGTCGTGAAGCGCCAATCGGCGGCGGCATGATCGAGGTTTCGCTTGGCGAACCAGGCGTCGACCTCATCGGCGATCGTCTGTTTGTCGGGGATGCGGCGATCGAGGCATTGCGAGGCGAGGACGCCGAGTTCGGATTCGGCCAGGTTGAGCCAGGAGCCGTGTTTGGGCGTGTACCGCCATTCGAAGCGTTCAACCAAGCGCCTGGCCTCGGCCGCGGGAAAGGCTTGATAAAGCGATGCGGCGGCGTGGGTGTTGAGATTGTCCTGGACGAGGACGATCGTCTTGGCTTTGGCGAAGTGAACATCGGCCAGATCCTTTAGCACGGAGGCGTAGTCGATGGCCGTACGCCGGTCGGTGACCTTGACGCAGCGCCAGCCTTCGAGCGGCGCAAACATCATGAAAAGATTGGCCACCCCATTGCGAGCGGATTCGCAATCGATGCGGGCGGGCTGGCCTGGCTTCATGGCGATCGGAAGACGGGTTTCGGCGACGAGTTGCTTGGAAGTCTCATCCAGACAAACCAGCGGTCGGTCGGGATCGCGGGGGCGCGTGTAGACCGACAGCACGTCCTCCATCGCCGCTACAAAAGCGCCGCTGGCCTTGGGCGGAATGATCCAATATTTGCGGCGGTGCGGGTGAAGCGCGTTTTTTTGAGCACGCGCTGGATCGTCGAGTCGCTGGCGGCCGCGACGATGCCGAGTTCGACCACCTTGCTCTCCAACAGACGCAGGCTCCAGCGCGTGCGCCCCTCGGGCGGTTTGGAGCACGCCAGAGCGATCAGCCGGGCTTCCTTCTCGCCGTCGAAAATCCGCGGCACGGAAGGCCGGGCCGGCGCCTTGCGGCTCAGGACGGCCTCCAGGCCGTCCTCCACCAGCTGCCTGCGCACGCGGTAGACCATGGAAACGCTGGTTTCCAAAGCCTCGACGATCCGGCTGTCGCTCCACCCTTCGCCGGCTTCGGAAACATCCGCCTTCAACAGGATGCGAGCCTTTAGAAGCCGCGCCGCCGAACTCTTGCCCTTGTGGATCATCGCTTCGAGCCTGTGGCGCTCCTCCGCGCTCAGCTGCACGACATACCGCTTCACCGAAGGCGCCCGCGCCGCCATCATCTCCTCCATCGCCCCAATCGCCACGGACAAGGAATCCTTAAATCCTTGCGAAATCGTTGAAGCACGCCACTAGGGGCCGGATGACTAAAGGCGCCACCCAATTTACGTTCCAAGCCACGCTCCTCGCAACGATCCCCGTCGAGGCAGCGACGCAAGCTGAAGCGGAACGGAAGCTGCGCACGGTGCTGGAGACGTCGGACGCCAACCTTGGGTTTTTGGACAACGCTCCGATCGTCGTGCCGGTCGCGATCGAGGGGGATCTCGACCTCATCGACGCCAAACCGACCCGGCCTCAGCACGGGAGCCGAAGGCGATCGGCACCCGCGAATGACCGAAGTTAGACGTAGCCGGTCAAAGAGATGAACGACCAGCTCCCCGCCTTATTTTCCGCCAACACGGCCCGTGTTTCTCGGTCGCCGCCGCCTGGTGCCATGAAACCCCGGCCCGGGCGACCGGAAGCCCCTTACCGAAGTAGGTGAATCTCTTGGCTTCGGGCAGCACCCACTTCTCAGCCTTTTCCCCTGTCAACTTCTAACAATTTCAAGGCTCTGACAAGCGCCGAAATCAAAGCATGCGCCGCGCGCTTCAGCGCCTCCGAACGCATGACCGCCATCGCCATCGCGGGGCCGCGCCGATAATACCAAGCGACGAATAGCCGTCCGCAAGTCGACTTCTGAAGACGTCGGTCCCGAAAACCGCGGAGGTAGACGACGTCGGCGTGATTTTCGTCGCCGTAGGCGGCCGTGGCGACGAAGCAGGGAGAACCAGACCGGCTCTGAATACGCATCTTGCCCGCGCCTGTTCGGATCGTTGACTCAATCTCGTGCCGTGTGAGGCGGCTGCTCCTATCAATTTCATCAAAAGCCGCAATGTGAAGCTGCGCGGCCTTCCTGCCGTTAGCATCGTCGAGGTCGGCCTGACGCGCATTCCGCTCAAGCTCCAACCGGGTTTTAGCGATTTCTGCGCTCAGGTTTGCGGCCTGCTCCGGCGTCAATCTCGACAAAGACTGTCGCAGAAGCGGTTCAGCTCCAGGACCGGTATCATGTAGCGCCAGCTCTCTACGCTCCGACGACAAATTTCGGTCGTTCGTCATCGCCGTCCTCTTATGATCCCAACCATGGAGGCCATGCGCGAAAGTAGGCCAGGCTCGATCACGGCGACGTCCAGCGCACCGGTCGGCAGTTCGATCTGATAGCTGGCTTCGGTCAGCGCGCGTGTCGAAATGAGATTGAAAAGCATCGCGATGTCGCTCGCCGCCTTGCCGCGTAGCATATCGTTCTCTTGGCGTTCTGCTTGCGCAAGCATTGCGCGCGCGGCGGTTATGTCGTCGTCGTACAGCCAGGCCGCCGCCTTCATGACTCGCTCGGGCAGAAAGGCGAGAACGTCGCGATGCGACATGGATGCAAGGACCTTTTCCAAATGTTGGAGCCCGACCGACGGGTTACCTCGATCGATTTCGATTCTTCGGGTCGGGCCGGTTTTCCGATTCTGCGCGAGCACGGATCGCAATAACGACAGACGGACATCGGCCGGCAGTCGTCGCGGCGCGAACTCGATCAGTCGCTCCATGGTCTTGCCGGACAGCTTGACCTGCCCGTACTTCCAACCTTGGTAGGTCTTGCGGGCGTAGCTTGCAGCGCTCTCGCCATGAGCTGCGGCGTAGTCGACGAACAGGAGTTCCAAGTCGGCGTCGGAAAGTCTCAAGAAGGCATCGCGGAGATCTTCGATCGCATTCCCAAAAAGCTTGGCCAATTTCAAATATTTCGACGGCTCGTAGAATACGCCGCCATAGGGCATATAGCGAAAATCAGGGGGCTTTGGCGGCACGTAAAGGTGGGCTCGTGCCTCGCGCGGGTCTTTTTCAATTGTCAGCGTGGCCCCGATGCTGACCTTCTCCTTGCGAGCGGAAACCTTGGAGACTTCTGCCGACAGTAGCTTTCCCGAGCGGATCAACTGGACGCAGTCGGCCGCTCGCTCGCGGGGAACGTAGCCTAGCATATCACCGGAAGCCTTCACCCGAACCGCCACGGCGTTTGCGTCGAACTTGTTGTGAGGCTCATGTTCCAGCCTCAGCTCTAGGCCCGGTGTGAGGGCTTTAGCTGCACGCAGGCTCTCGGCGCGGTAATGGCGCGTTCCCGCAACGGTGAAACAGACGTACCCCTTCATCGGCAGGATTGTCGCCGCAAATTTCTTACGAATTAGCTATGAGGATCTGCGATCCGCTGAACTTCATTGTTCTGGGGGCCGGCATTTCATGGCGCTTGCCGCCTTCGTGCAGGCGCATCCACCAGCGTTTGCCTTGCCCGTAGTGGTCTCGGCCCGCATGCCGATCGCGGCGCTGAAGCGGGCGAAAAGTATGCCATGAGGCCGATTAGCGCACAGTCGCGCAAGCGATGACGGCCGAGACGCCGCCACCCTCTACTCGGATTTGTAGACGAATCTCGTGAATGATAACGTCCTTTATCATTCAGGAACAACTGCGCTATCATGACCGATAGTGGGCTGCGTTATCCGGCGCGGTCTGCGCCGTGCGGTGCGGCCAAGGAACCGAAACCATTTTGGCCGCGGCTAGACAGGCATACGGTTTTATCACCGTCTTGACTTATTCGAAAACAGTTTGTTTTATAAACCGTTCTGTTCTTTTTGAGGGAAGCTCATATCCTACATGGCTGATACCACACTCAGTCGATGCTAATAGGTGCTCCGCGACATTCGCGGGCCGCTTGCTGCTACTAATCAGTTTCCCAATGATCGTCTTTGAGTAAGGTTTGCGAGCCTCCCAATGTGATGCCGACTACCGCTGCCTCAATTGTCTTTTAGTCCGCCCCGTGGATGGATGCGCTGACCAAAGGATGCTCAAAACGTGGTTGCTGTAATAACAGCGATTGAGGGGCTTAGGGGACTCGACTGGTCTGACGCTGCCGTCGTGGCTGCCGCTTGTGCGCCAGTACTGCGCTCGCTTGGTGGAGACAAGCCGGTATTGCGCGCGATGGTGAACGGTGCAAGATCGGGCGCTCTCGCCGTTTTATGTGAACACTACGATATTCTTGATAAGCTCGTTCTTCATTCCGACGCTGCAGGCGTTCGAATTCGTCTGCATTTATTCGCGGACGGATACTTCGATCGGCCACATACGCATCGATGGCCGTATACGACCATTATCCTTCGTGGGTCCTACGAACACAATCTTTTTACCATATTAGAAGATGCAAGAGACGGGGAAATACCTACGCTTCGACCGATTATGAGCCGCGTTGAGGCTATTGGCGACAGCTATACGCTTATGCCCGGAATAGCCCACTCGGTAAAAGCGATGCCCGGCACCGTCTCGCTAATAATTCGCGGACCTGCCGTCGCCGATAAATTCCTGGTCACTGATCGGCAAACAGGTGAGGCTTGGTGGCAGTACGGTGCCGCCAACGAGTCCGCTGATGCGCAGCGCCGCAAGCGAATGTCCTCGGACCAGCAAAACGGCGTTGTCGAGAAGCTCTTGAACCTAGGTGTTATCTAGGAAAGCTAACGATGGTCCAGCCTGTAACCTCGTATCGTGGCCTGGATATATACGGATATTCGCGGGAACCAGAGAGCGCGCTGCAGCTCCCTTATGGGCGCTTTCGCAATATCTATCTCTACATAACTGACGAGTGTCAACTTAGGTGCGCCCATTGCTATATGGGGGTGCGTTTGGATGCTGCGCGAGTAATGCCGTTCGAGTTAGTGTGTCGGAATTTGCAACTCTGGCGACGCATGGGTGGTTCGAAGTTGAGCATTCTGGGTGGCGAACCGACCCTACATCCCAGGTTCTTGGATGTTCTGAATGCTGCCCGAGCGATCGGCTTTGAAAAGTTGATTCTCAATACCAACGCTCTGGCCTCCGCACGACGCAGACTATCTCGGGTGGGTCCGCGGGATCTATCGTACATCCAAGTAAGTCTGGACGGGGGTTCACCTCGTACTCATGACAGCTTACGAGGCAAGGGAACCTTTAAGCAGACTTGGGCAACAACTGTCGAGCTTTGTGAGCGCGGCTTCGATACTAGGATTATCTGTACGGTCAACAAACGCAATATTGTGGACTGCCTTGATCTCTTGAGCATGGCTGACGAGATCGGCGTGTCCCTTGTCAAATTTCACGTTTTCTCTGGTATCGGTAATGGAGCGACCAACGCCGATATGCTAATCTCTCCCAGAGACTGGATCGCGTTCTACAAAGACTTGGAAACCCGTCGGCATCACCATCGAGTCCAGATCTGGTACCAGCCTACCTATGCCTATCGGCGGGAGATTGGTCGTTATGCAGCCGAGGGTTATCGCGGGTGTATCGGGCGTACGCTGGACCGCATCTCTGTCTTTCCAGATGGTCGGGCTTATGTCTGTTCATATCTATTCGACACGAATCTAAACTACGCCTTCGTGGACGAAAATCAAATTAGGCTTAATAAGGGCGATAATGAGTTCGATCTCTTCACTGGGGCGCTCGAGCGCGAGGGTTGCGGTACCTGCAAAGAGGCTGGCATTTGTGGGGGAGGGTGCCCTGCCGAGGCGATCGCATTGGGTGGCGCGTCCTGCGCCGCGGATGCAGAGATCGTTCCGGTCTGCCGTCTGTGGAAGTCCGATATCTGAGCGTGCGAAACAAACACTCGCTGTCTCCGGACTTTGCGTATCTAGTAATCAAGCCCGATTGCGTCCGGCGGGGCTTGGTACATATACTGCTCGGGGAACTCGCCCACGAAAACTTTGAGGTGCTAGCGTTCCGCATCGGGCGCGTGCCAATGTCATTGCTTTTCCAGTCGCATGGTGCCGCGGGGAGACTGGAAGTGGACGATTGGCGCTTTAATGCGCGGCTCCACGAGTTCGGTCCGTCAGTTAGCCTTTTACTTCGCCGGAGAGCAGGCGCGAAACGAGGCACCGCTCATGCTCACCTACGCGCCCTGAAAGGGGGAGCTCTTCCGTCCAATTTTGGTTCCGGCACGCTGCGGTCACGGGTTGGCGCACTAAACCGCGTTTGCAACCTTCTCCACTGTCCGGACACGCCGCTCGAGATTGTCCGGGATCTCGAAGCTTGGATGCCGAGAGTGGAGGCTCAAGTCACCGGGACAGCGGTGACCGCGACAAGCGTAATTGAGGAGATTGAGCGTCATGGATATCACGAGACCTGCTTTGATCCTGCAGCCCTGGTAAAACCACTGCGCGAAAGGCTTCGCCACGCTACGACATGGAGATCCTTGAATAGAGCGCTGATGACGCGGGCGGAGGCAATCTTCAAGGGGGTGGCAGCTGGCCAGCCGCTAGGCATGGGTGCTCACGCCTACCTGTTGGGTCTACTCGAAGATGCTGGTGTGTACATCTCTGCAGAGGAGAGCTATGTGCTCGAGATCGCGCAGCGCTACCCCGCCTCTAATTCACCACTGGATCGTTAGCTGTCCCAAGAGCAGGTACCCTGACCACGTACCGTTGTCTTTTCACGGTGCGAGAGAAGGTAAATGGGCGAACCTCAACACGAACTTCGTTAGGCAACAGGCGTCGAACGTACTGACCTACTTCATCAACCACATCTGGCGGTGTTACAGAGCTCGGCTCGAGAAGAACGTCGACACGGTCTGGTCCGCTCTGGGTAATTTGGTATTCCTCTAACGCCCAACGATGCGCCAGATCATTGAAGCAAGTTGGTGTAACCGACACTCCCGCAGCGAACCGGAAAGTTGGGATGATGCGGCCTTCCGTCAGTCTGAGGACCGGACCGGGTTTGCCACAACTACAAGATTCAATCGAGAGGGCGGCTTGGTCGCCAGTACGATACCTCAGCAGAGGTTGAACTGTATTTCCAAGAGATGATAACACGAGCTCGCCGGAGGTATCTGTTGAAAGAATCTTCCCGTGCTCGTCGATTACCTCTGCCAAAATTGAGGTGCAGTCCAGGTGGAGTGCTCCACATGCGCACTCAAAAGCCACCGTTCCGAACTCCGACAGTGCATATACGTCTACACAAGAGACACCAACTGCGCCCTCTATGGCTCTACGGCGAGGCGTCGTGAGCGCACTTCCAGCCGATAGCAGGGCTTTCAGCGGTAGACAGACGTTTGCAAGGCGCTCGCTCACCTCTTCAAGTAGCTCGGGTCGGCTGGAGACAAACCTAGGTTTAAGACGTGTCAGCTGATCTACCCATCGCGGATCTCCAATGTTCAAAGTAGCTTGTATTCGGCAATGTTCGATAGGAGAAGCGTAGATAGCTGGATGCGTTGTCACCGTGTCGGTAATCTGTACACAGCACACTCCCGGTACTTCGGTTGGTTCGTCGCGCAAAGTGAGGATTTTCGGTAGATCGAGGAACCTCTGCTCAAACAAAGAATCTGCGGAATAGAAAATTCTCACAGGGCCGCCAGTTGTGCCCGACGTGTCCTTGTACCAAGCACGTCTTATACTAGCATCGATAAATGCCCGCGGATCTCGCCGCAGATCGTCCTTCGAGATAAAAGGTATTTCGTCGAAGGTTCGAGGTTGAAGCCCCGCATAACGCGGCAATCGCGCAGCAATCTCTGTCGGAAATCGTCGGAGTATTGCGTCTTGACTTAATCGAGTACTCGGATCGCCTGCAAGGTGACGCCGATAAGCTGCCAGTCGCGCCTCCAGGTGAAGGCGCGACTGAAAGGAGATCACTGCGTCAATAGGGTCAAAAGCAAGCCCTGGCGGAGGCGCGACAAGCAGCTCATTCAATGAGCTGCCCATCGTCTCGCAAGCCGAGTTAGCGGGCGACTACCATGCCTCCGACTTTGGCGGAAATTCTCAAATCCGCCACCTTAATATCATCAAACGCGAAACCTGAGCTCTTCAACTTACTCACAGTGTTCGCGTCAAGACCGAGGCTCGCCAGCACCTTGGTTACCTCGGGTTCCGCAACACCAGACGCTTGAGACAACTCGGTCACCAATGAGTTGGTGGAACTGGGAGCAGCCATCTCAATCTCCATCGAAAGCTACAAGTCAACACCTTAAGATTGCAAAAGTTAGAGGGCCCGGTCAAGGCCATCCGTATACACCCAGTGTATGGCCATTGGCAATCTCCTCGAGCACATACCGCGCATAAGGGACCATGTTCGGAGGCAGGTAAAAACTGTCGAACCAATCTAGCGCCTTACATTTGTCCGGCTCCAGTACCGAAGGGACCCCCGTCCAGCGCGTTGTCTCGAAGAAAAGACCGATACGGCTCTGTCTTGAATATTGGTGAAGTAGGTAGGTAAGAGTCAAGTCAGCAGGGGCAATTGTAATTCCAAGTTCTTCATGGGCTTCCCGACAGGCGGCCTGGGATATGGTTTCGCTTTCTTCTAAGTGGCCAGCCGGGAAATGATAGTTGCCATCTCCATATCCCGTATTTTGGCGAAGTTGCAGTAAAATCTTGTTATCGCTCCGGACAAGTAGATGGACATCGACAATCGATAAAGCCGTCAAGAGCCATCTCCGGTTTCGCGTAATTCTTGTGTGAGGTGAGCAATACTTTTCTGCAGGTGAGCAATACGTTCTGCTACATCGCCGGCTTCACACCGAGAAGGTGGGAGGGCGGCTTCAAATTGCAATTCGCTCGACCTCATCAAGCGTGATATCATCGCCGGTACGATCGTACAGCTTCGTTGTACGGGGGCTTTCGTGCGCCGCCATCGGCTGAGCATTCTCTAAAGTGCCGCCGTTGTCGAGATACGCGGTGATCCCGGTCGCCCGGAACGTATGGCAGCAAATATCCGCGCTAAGGCCGGCATCGGTCGCGCGCCGGCGGATCATGCGCCACACATCGATCCGCGACATCGGGCTTTCGGTGAGCTCGCCGGTGCGGCCGCGGGCCGAGCGGAAGAGGGGAGACTTTTTCGAGTCGAGGATTTTGGCTGCCTGCAGATAAGCGTCGAGATAGGCTTCCAGATTGTGGTGACAGGGCATTTCGTGGCGCTTGCCGCCTTTTTCGTGCAAGCGAACCCACCAGCGCTTGCCGGCCGAATAGTAGTCCTCGACCCGCATCGACACGACGGCGCTCACGCGCGCGAAACTATAGGCCATCATACCAATGAGAGCGCGATCGCGCAGGCCCACCACGGTTGTGACATCGATGCTGTCGAGCAGCTTGCGCGTCTCGTCGGGCGTGAGCACCGGCGTCTTGCCGCGTTTGACGACGTGCTTGGGCCCACGTACCGCATGGGCGGGATTGATCGCGACTACCTGGCCGACCACCAGCCAATCGAACAGCATGCGGATAGCGGCTAGATGCTGCTTGACGGTCGGCTTCTCAAAATCCTTGCCGAGCGCCCGGATATAAGCCGCCACATGCATCGGCTCGATCGCCACGAGCTCATCAAGGCCTTTGGCGTCGCACCAGGCGAAAAACCGCCGGCACGCGTGAAAATAAGCCGCGCGCGTATTGGGGTTCTCGATCGTGACGGCGAAGAACTCAAGGAAGCGGCGGGAAGCACGGGCGCCGGCCGCAGCGACGATCGCCGGCACGACATCTGCGGTGCCGGCCGGGGCCGGAACAGCGCCGTCGCTGGCTGGCACAAGAGCTTTTGATTCGCTATCGGATTCCATGCCCGTTAGTGTAACATAACGGCCTTTATGTTGCACGAGATGTCAGGGCGGCCCAATCGCTACGACGTCAGACCAGGTACAATTGGGGTCATCCAGCAGCGGCAGCCAGTCGAATTTGTGCAATTCGCATGGGGTAGCTCCGGCACTGCTTCAAGGCTAAACATTTTTCCTTCAAAGCTTTGGCAATAGCTACAACAGCCAGCATTGAGTCCAACGGTCGTAATCCGAACCTCATGGATGCCGATGTGCTGAAATTTCCTCAAATCTCTTCTATGCTTGGCAGCGAAGTCAACCATCCGAACTGCAGTTTCCGCAGCTAGCCGGCACTCAAAATCGGCTGGGAGAGCAAATTGCTTCGATGATCCACAACCCGCCGCACTGGCCCAATTCCAAGCTGCACAGCGGCGAAGGTAGTTCAGATTATCCTGCGATATATTTCCTAATATGGAGGGTCGTACTTTAACGATACATTCAAGCATATCCAACATATCTTGATCTGGAAGGTCGATAGCACCAGGATTAAAGCCGATAGGGGGTTGAATCTTCCATTTGTGATACTTTCTACTAGCCGCCAACACGCCATTTAGGTCGCGTTTGGAGTAGCATCTTAACCATTCAGCAGAAAGCGCATCCTGATGAGCCTGCTCGTCCCTTAAAAAGGACGCGACAGCTTCGGTCCCAATTTTACTCAATACAAGGAAGTCTTGTTGGCTAAGCTCAGCTGCGAGTTCTGGCCTGTTCTCAATAAGCCTCTGCACCAACTCTTCTTTCTTCCCCGACACTTTCAAGCCTGCGGCGCGAAGAGCCTGTTTCAGGTCAGCCTGCCGGGTCGCTGCATTGAGGCTCGCGAGTTTCGATGCCTTCTCTAGCAAGCCCGCGCGGACCAACCGTCGGGCGATCTTTACCGGGTCTTCCTGGAGGATGGCTTTCACGAATTCACTGGTATCGGCAGGGTCCCGCGGAGTAACGAACTTCGACAGATAAAATTGCTCGAACCGCGTTAAATGCCCTCGTGAGCGACAGAATATCCTCTGCGCAAGCTGTTTGAACATGGCGACGATCGCTCCACCACAGTCAGATGCGGCACGAAGTCAGTAAGTATTCGCCGGCAAAGCCGTCGGCAAAGCCGGAGGGGTCTCCCGATGACTTTAGAGCACTCCCGACGGTAGACAATAGCCGGCGGGGCCATCCATCGAATTCATGATGACCCCGCGTCCAACAATCCAGTCGTAGACGCCGAGCGACCAGCTTGCCGAAGACCAGGCGGCTAATGCGCCTTCTGCGGGCGTGCCCGTCTAATCAGGTCGTCTACCCGTGTAGCCATCTCTTGCAGGTCTTTGGGCTCCGGCGGCGCGCCCGCTTGTTCCTCGGTGTGGCTGTGGCCCTCGATGTAAGCCGAGATATCCTCGTACGTCTTGATAAGGTCGGCCACCAACGCCTCATCCCAATTGATGTTTCTCAGACCCGTTACAATGATGCGATCCGTCCAACGGTTCACGACTTGTTTGAACAAAAGATGCGGGATTATTTCTTCGATACTCCGCCGCAGTTCGCCCATCCCGCGCTGGATCATCTGGACCCGCTTCGATCCCGTGGCGGTCTTTGCCGCGCCGAGTGTCCTCTTAGCCTTCGCTGTCGTGCGATACTGTGGCGTCGTCGCCGGGCAATCATCGAGAGAGACCTGTCCGGGGCGGCCGTCGCCATCCCGTTCCACCCAGTGGGTCAGCATATTTCCGCCTGTGTCCTCGGCTGCCGCTGCTAGCTTCGTGAGGAACACGAGATCGTGCGTAAATACGATCACCTGACGTGACCAGGCTTCCTTCACCAGTCGTTGTGCGATGCATTCCTTTCGCTGGTGATCCTGTGAGTTGACCGGATCATCAAGCACGATGCCGGCATTCGCGGGGTTGAGGGAGATTTCCGTGAGGAAATCCGCCAACGCCACGGCGCGCTGCTCGCCTTCGCTGAGGATCTCGTTAGGGCGATGCCCACCCCTGATAATAAGCGAACGGATGGTTTGGCCGCGCTCTCCGCGAGCACTGAGCTCGACCGGTAAGGCGCAATCAAGGGCCGTACACTCCTGGCCTAGCCGATCTCTGTAGCCGACGGCGATCACCGTCCGGAAAAGCTCAGTTTCTTTCTCCGTGAGGTGCCGCGGGTTGAGACTTCTTCGCGGCGCGCCTGCCGCCGTCTTCACCCAGCGCGCCTCGGCCAAAAAAGTCTCAATCTGCGGCAACAGCTGACTTAATACCTGACGGTGACGCAGCAGCACGCGCTCAGCCTCCAGTTCCTTTAGCGCCTCCGCGACGCTCTGCCCCTCCAAACGAGCGATATCGCCATCAATCTGCCCCTTCAGGCGCTCCACGTCCGGCGATACATCGTTAAACGCTGCTGGCGCAATCTGCCCCGCCCCTGCTGACAGCACCGCGGCGATGTTAGCGCGATCGGCCTCGAGCACGGCAACGAGCTCCTCTATTCCCTTTGCAAGCTCTGGGTTGAGCCGGGTGATATGCCCTCTTACACGCGTCTCGGCCGAGTAGAAGCCGAGCTGCAATCCTCTGAGCGTTCGCGCCGACGCATCAAGCGTCGCGCGGGCCTGCTCCGCCTCGCGCAGTGCCGGGCTCGTGAGAAATCCCCAGAACCGGTGGATTAGCGCCGCCGCTTCGGCATCGAGCGGACGGTAGCAGAAAAGGCAATGGTCATCTTCCCGCGGGTAGCTCTCGCCCTCGATCTCGGCGAGGTTCCGGGCAGCCATCAGGAACTTTCGCCATTCAGGCGATCCGATGCCTTTGAAAAAGGCCCGCTTGAATGACTCCGCTCCCTCCTCCGCAGCACGCTTCGCTTTGCCAGCCGCGTCGGCGAGTTGCTGCCGGTAGGTAGGGCGCCTTTCATTGCTAAGGGCCGCACATACCTCCGCAAGCCGCTCCTCAAGCGCGAGCACGTCCGATTTCGCCTCGGTCAGTTGCTTCAGTGCCTCGGCGGGGGATTTCGATTGCAGGTCGAGTATTTGACGCTGGACCTCCTCTAGGCGTGCCTTTTCGGTGTCTCCAAACCTGCCAAGTTCCCGCAGCGGTACGATCGCCGTTTCAGCGCTTAAGTTGGCGATAGCCTCGGAGACGGCGCTCGGCGGAGGCACGAAGCTTTTCGTGAAGTTGTTTTCCTTGGTTCGTCGCTCGATGTCCGCGTTCAGGCGCTTCGCTAGCTCTCCGTACACTCGCCCCAGCTCGGGGAACACGTCAAAGCCGACGGGTTTGAAGCCAAGTGGGTTCTCGTCGACGAGATGAGCTCGGGCCACCGACGTGTCAAAAACAGCGATGCGCTTGAGATCGGGTTCGTTCTTTGCCTGATCCAGAGGCAGTGACCTTTCGACCTGGCTACCGTCGATAACGGTAATGTCGGCCGCTGGCACGCGCCCGCCAGCATCCTCGTAGACGTTCGGAAGGATACGGTGTTGCGCCCGGCTGAAGCAGACATTCGACAGGAGCCGGGCGAAGCCGCTTTTGCCGGCGCCATTGCCGCCATAAATAACGGTGAGCCCGGGCGAAAATGTCAGGATTGCCGAGTCAGGCAGAGCATTGACGTCGCGCAGATTGTCTATTCGAGTGAGCCGGATGGGAGCAAGTGCACCTGAGGCCGGTCGGCCCGTGATGGCGGCCGGTATTGTTATCGCGGGGTCCGGGCCTAGCCCGCTGCCATGCAGAAATACCGCGTAGACCCCGTCTATCTGGGGCTCCGGGAGCGATCCGTGGCGGATGGCATAAGCAAGGGAGAGTTTCTGCCAGGGCGCAAATCCACGCGCCCATGTTTCTAGCTCGTGCCAGATGCTACGTGCCGGCGTGTCCCCATCGTCCTCGCCCGCCATGTTTGTTCTTCCCTATCCTAATGTTTTGCTCTCCGGCGCGGGCAGAGACTCTGCGTCCCTATCACCGAGAAGGTCAGCCGGAAGCGATTTGCTGGTTCGCGCTCCCAACTCCTTGAGTTGCTCCACTTGCCTGAGAAGGTTCCCACCTCCCGATGATAGCTTGCTCATCGCCTCGTGGTACGAGGCGCGAGCTTGATTGAGGCGACTGCCCAATGCGCTCATGTCTTCGACGAAGCCTACGAGCTTGTCGTAGAGCTTGCCTGCGCGCAAAGCTATTGCTTCGGCATTTCGATTGCGGCGCTCGACTTGCCACACATTTGCTACCGTGCGAAGGGCGATCATGAGCGTCGTCGGCGTCGCAATCGCCACGCTATTTTCGACCGCGAACGCGGTCAGATTCGGGTCTCCATTGAGAGCAGCGGCAAGCGCCCCTTCTATCGGCACAAACATAATTACGTAGTCAATCTGGCTGCCGACTGCCGCATGATACTCCTTGCTGGAAAGCGTCTTGATGTGGGATCGCATTGACGCCAAGTGGCGTGGCAGCGCGTTGGCCCGGTCTACGCCAGTTTCAGAATTCACATAAGCGTCGAACGCCACCAAGGACAGCTTTGAGTCGATGACAATTCGGTGGTCCCCAGGCAAATTGACGATCACATCAGGCCGCATTTTCTGGCCATCGTCAGTGGCATGGCTCTGCTGGGTGACATATTCCTCGCCCTCACGCAGGCCGGACTTCTCAAGTATGGAAGCGAGAATCATCTCACCCCAGGCACCTTGGGTCTGGGCCTCGCCCCTCAGCGCGCGCGAGAGGCTGCTTGTTTCGGAAGTCATCTTCGCGCTGCTGTCAGTGAGCTGTCGGATTTGCTCGACCAACGTTGCATGGTCTTTGATGCTTTCAGTCTGAGCATCTTTGATGCCCTGCTGAAATTCGGCAAGTTTGTCCCGTAGCGGCGTCAAGACAACTTCAATTTGCTCTTTATTTTGCTTGCTGAAGTTCTCGCTGTTAAGGCGCATGACCTCTTCAGCCAAGAGTTTGAACTCCTTCGTCATCCCCTCTTTGGCGTCGAGCAGAAGGGCTAATTTCTCCCCTGCCTGTTTGCGTTCCTGCTCAAGCGTCTCTTGCAATGTCGCGATGCGCGTTCGCATTTCGGCGATGTCACGTTGTGCAGATTCCAATGCCAACGTCGTGTTATCCAGGCGCGTACTGAGCTTTCCCTCGGCCTCGGCCTTGCCGGACAACAGCGCCGACTTCTCCGCAACTTGGTTTTCCGCCGCCGCCTTCGACTGAATCAGAGACTCTATCTGCGTGGTTTTGTCTGCAAGGCCGCGTTCGAGCCCAGGGATTCGCGACGACTTTTCCACCTCAACCGCGAGACGCCGCTCAAGATCAGCCTTTGCCTCCCGCGCGGCCAACAGATCAGATTCTAGTCCCCTTGCCCGAAGGTTTGCCGAGGACACCGTAGACCACGCGCCTCGTGAGGAAAGAAATACCACCAGCAAGGCAACCACGAGGGCCGCAATCACAGCGATAAGCGCAACGTCGAACGCCTGCATGACCTGATCTGCCGACTCAACGCGTGTTGGTTTGCGTGAAATAATTTCGAGCCGTTAGAGGCTACCGTATCATCCGGCCAGGTCAATCCCCTGATGCGCAGTGTTTTTCAAAGGTTCTTGGGCGCTCCCCGAAAGCGGGGCGATATCAGAATGGGGGCAAGACACGAAAGTGCACTTTATGCCTCGTTCACAAGAACAAAGACGGAATTCAAAAAGAGAAATTTTCAGAAAACAGCGCTCCAAAAACGCTCGCAGAGCGCCGAGCCCCGCGCCGATCACGCGCAATATCTCGCGTCGTGGCTTTCGGTCCTGAAGGCCGACAAGAAGGCATTTTCACCGCCGCAATTGAAGGCGTCGGAAGCAGCCGCGTTTCTCTCCGGATTTCAGGGGGCGTGAGCGGTCCCCTGCCCTCTCGGGTCGCGCGTCCTTGCCGATCCCCCGCCGTAGCGCGCATCGAGCTTACCACGATCGCCGGCCGCCGCCCCCGCGCCCCAGAAGCGCCTCTTCGTCCGCTCTTTCCCCGCCCGTGTTTCTCTGACCGCTTGGTGACATGACGGCCGCAGGGCTTCCGGTCTTCGTCATGTCCTTTCGAAAAACGACGCCAGGCCAGCAACCTCTCAACTTTGCCCGGTTCTACCGACGCGGCGTTCGCCGTCAAAACCGAACGGTTTCCCCCTGGCCCTGATGCCACATGCAGTTGGACACCGGCCATGCTTCTGCAGGTAGCCGATGATGCCGAACAGATTGCGCGCCTGCGGATTGCCGCGCGGGCCGAGCATGCGGATGAGACTTTTCGCCGGGGTGCCCGTGGCCGCGCCGAGCTTCTCGAAACCGACCGTCGCCTTGATGTAGTCGCGCAGGATCGCCTTGCCGGTCTCGACGTTGCCGGCCAGCATGGTGTCGATCCCTTCGCGCAGCAGCGCAGCGGCGAAGGCGGGACCGCGCGCGATCCGCTTTTGAACCAACTCCTTGAAATCTCGCGTCACCGTCACCGCTCCTTATCGTTGTCCTGGGGCTTGCGCCGCCGCTTGTAGTTCGCCCACAGCTCTTTCGCCCGTTCGATGTAGCGTTGCTGGCGCTGCTTGGTGCCCCCGTGAGCAGGATCACCAGCGTCTCGCCGTCGCGCCCGAAATACACCCGGTAGCCAGGCCACCCAGTCGATCCGGTATTCGAGAGCCCCCTCGCCCACGCTTTTCGCGCTCGAGGTGTTGCCCTGCCGCAGCCGCATGAGCGCAACCGACACCTTGGCCACGGCTGCAGCATCAAGGTTGGAAAACCAGCGTTCGAACGGGCTTTCCCCGCCAGCCGTGAGGTAATAGCGCAGCTCAAGCACTGCGTAGGGTAACACAAATGTTACCCACATTTAATGGCGTTGATCCTCTGCGGTGCAAAGGCACAGACCGCGTAAGCTCTCGCCGATCATCAGTTCATCAAGCGCGCAAAGTCCGCGCCAATTTTCGTGCGCGGCAGAGTGATCGAAGCGCTGCGAAGACCAGGTTACCAAATATAAATAAGCAAAATCATGGGATCCGTTCGTTATTTATATTGAACTTATCTTGTTTCATTTGTATAGTATAGCCATTACAACACATCCAACGGAGACTCCAGCATGAAAGACGACTTTCATCCATTGTTTATGAAGACCTTGATGCTGATCGCCAAGCTTGAGGACGAGTTCTTGGAGTTGGCATCTCTTCTGCGCCTGGTGAAGCAGACGAGCTTCAAAGACTTCAAGAAGTTGTACTCCATTCCAGAGCTGGGCCGCCGCAAGGCTTACTACCTCGTCTCAATCGACACGGCGTTCAGCGACAAGAACGTCTCCCCCGAGCGTCTGAAGAAGATCGGCTGGACGAAACTCGCAGCGCTTGCCCCGCATATCACCGATGAAAACCTGGAGGACGCACTGCTGTTCGCTGAGTTGAACACTGTGAAGAATATCGAAGCCGTCGTGCGCGGACTGGACCCGGTCATCGGCGGGCGAAGCGTCCTCTTGATCTTCACGGCAGAGCAGTTCGTGGCGTTCTCGGCTGCGATACTTGCTCACGGCGCCGTCAAGAACGGAAAGGGCTTCATCGGCAAGGAGGCGGCGCTGGTTGCCGCGCTCGACAAGAACAAAGAGTGATCAAGCTCTCCATGCAAGCCATCCACCTGACTCGTGAGACAGAAATGCGGGCCCGTGATGGGGAACTATCATGAAGCTCAACCAACAGGGAAATCGACCGAATGCAATCCGCAAAGATGATCTACCCGGATCAGAAGCTCGCCGCGGCGATCTTGAACAAGATGAAGAAACGGTATCCTAACGACGAGTGGAGCGTCATGGTTGTGCCGACCGGCTCTCAAGTGACCCGGAAGCCGAAACCATTGTTTGGTGGTCACTCGGCGTCGTGCAAGCCGCTCGCGGGTTCTGCGGCGCCGTCTGTTCCCATCGGGTCGGTCGCCGCCGTCACGCTACCTTATAGCAATCAGTCGACGCATTTCATCGAGTGTTTTCACGACAACAAGAAGATTTGGGTCGGCAAGACAACCCTGCTCAGCTTTGACGTCGACAATGGATCAAAGACCGTAATGATGAAGATGCCCCTCAAATACGCCAAGAAGCGGGGGTTCATCTGAGGATGTGCCACGAAGGCTGGGCAGGAAGTGCGGCGGCGTGCGCGCCGACTATCTTCGAGTCGATCCTTGCGCGCGGCTTCGCCGCTTATCCGCTCTCTTACCGGCTTGATAGCAGTCGAGATTGTCTTCTGCTGAACAGTAGAGCTTGTGCCGTCGGCCCGATATGAGCTTGCTGCAGCGCTTGCAGGCGCGGAATGGCTGCATTATCGAGAGCCGGTCCAAAAGCAGGACCCACATCAGGCCAGGAACGCCCCAAGCGCACCGAACGGACATGGGGGCGTTTAGCCCCCACCGCAATTCGTTGTTCTTATAAGCCTGCTCGAGGCTAGAGGCCGAAATTCCGAATTTTGCTTCGATCGCAAACAGCGCGCCTTCCTCCTCTTCTGCGGTAATGATCGGCTGCAGCCACGACTCATTGACCGACGCTCGCCCTTCGGAAACCCATTCTCGTGCCTCTATCCTCGCTTGAGCGAGGGCTTTAGCACAATCGTCGCCGCTGGCTTTCGCGATTAGACGCATCCTGTCGCGCGCATAGACGTCATCCGGCGAGATCACCAAGGGCTGCAGCTTGTCGAACGGGGCCAACCATGCGAACCGGAGTCGCGGCGACTCCTGTGCGTCCGGCGATGTCGCCGCACTCTCCATTTCGGGCGAGACAGTAGTGGGCATGTCGGGGCGCGACGGCCACTGAGCGAAGATGCGCCCGTCGCCGATATGCGTGATCGGCGGGATATAGAATCCATCTGGAACCATCAGTTCTGCTTCGGCCAACTCGACGCCGTCCTTCACCGAATGCGGGACTTTGATCCGAAGTGGTACTTCAGGGTTTACGGTATCGGCCCGCACAAAGTCGTCATTCAACCAGCGTTCGAGCATACTTGTGACGGACAGGTCCGGGAACGCAGCAGCGCCGGGTCCCACCACCGCGCCGTTATCCCCTATGTGGAGAATTCGCGCGCACTCCCAAGTATCGCCGTTCAAGCACGAAACTCGCAGCTTCCGCTGCACCCAGTTCGGAGGCCCGGTCCATCCTGGCACCGACCACATGACGTGCTCCGTCATTCGCGCGGTGAACATGCGGCGCACGTCGCGCTGGAGCTCCGGGCGCGCGATGCCGCCGAAAAACGTCGGAAGCCACAGCTGAATTGGGATCATGCGACCGATGTCTCACGATTCGTCGCACGATTCTACCTGAGCCGGACGAGTTAAGACCGCACCCGCTGCGACACAACGGCTCACAGCGATCTGTGTAGGCAGACCGGCTTTGAAAGCGCAAAGCAAATCGAGCGGAGCGACAGAGGCGACCCTTCCTGGGGTCCTCGCCCTCGTACGCCTGCTCGCGCGCGACGCAGCCAAGGAGGCTCTTGCGGATCAGGCCAACAAGCCGGCCCCGCGAGAGGACGGTCCCAGCGCGCGTAGGGAGCAGACAGATGTCACAAATCAAGGATCGTAGCCGCTCGGTCATGACCGGCGCGGGCTTTTCAGTCGAGAAGACCGTCGTCGAGGCCGAGGCCATCGCCTTCTACACTGTGCCCCAACTCGCTTTTCGCTGGAGCATCTCAAAGCGCCAGGTCGACCGCTACATCGCCTCCGGCGACCTGATCGCTACGAGGTTCGGCCGCTCAGTCCGCGTCTCCGCTGACGAGGTGGCCCGCTTCGAAGCTAGCCGCACTGGGGTCAAGTAGAGTGACATCGTGTCACATCAATGGCCAGCTGATGTGCCGTATTGTTATAAGCATAGCTAAGCTAAATCCCGATTATTATAGCTACGCTTCTCACAATATGGTACACTATTCCTATCCAGTCGCCACAGGTCAGTTCGAGTCGCGTTGGAGGGGGTCACAATGTCCAATAAAGATTGCCGTCCCAGCACCCTCCTGGCCGTCATAGAGGCCATCGAGGGCGACGAAAGCTTGACCAAAGCCGAGAAAACCAATCTTACTACGGGGGTCAGAACCGTTTGCCGCTGTGTCGGTCGCGACCCCTCAGAGATCGATGCGAATCCCGCCGCGCTCCGAGCGATTGTTCGGCTCGCCAAGCCGAAGCTTGTGGGCGTCGGCGACGCCCATTTCAGGAATTCCATGTCGCGCCTGAGGAAGGCGCTGGAGCACGTCGGGATCGCCGTCGACCGGCGCCGAAACATGCCGTTGAGCCCCGCCTGGGAGGCACTCTTGAGCGAGGTCGGGGAGGCTAGAGCGTCGGACTTTCATGTGAATCCGTAGCCTGCTGCGGCGAAATAGTTCTGGCATTCTTGCGGACTGAAGAGGTCGCAGATCTGGCCGATGGCGCGCCACAGGGCGTCGATGGTGCGGACT
>Ga0335075_10002642_pt1 | contig 28666 bp, 19 predicted proteins | sample Lox_Sample_24_FD_206723 | JGI IMG/M metagenome (GOLD analysis project Ga0335075, IMG submission 206723) | Soil microbial communities from Loxahatchee National Wildlife Refuge, Florida, United States - Lox_Sample_2.4 | ecosystem: Environmental > Terrestrial > Soil > Wetlands | place: USA...
ATTGCCGGGCGAGTTATGTCTGCGCGGGGCGGAAGTACGCCTCGGCTTCATGGCGAAAGAGAAAATATGCGATAACAGCGAGCAGCAGGCCGTGCACGACCAGTTTCTGCACCGAATCGAGGCCGCCTACAACCACATGGAAAGCGAGCCAGGCGACGGCAAGCCACCGCGCCCAATTGTTCCCGCAGAGCAGCAAAAGCCCGCAGACGATGGCAATTATGCCCAAGCCGATCGGCCACAGTGAGTCGCTGCGAAACGGCTCATGCCTCACCACGGGGAGACTGAAGACAATGTCGGCCAACCCGACCACGACGAACAACCAGGCTACGATCGTGACCGCCCACGGACGTTTTGTCATAGCTTTGTCGCAGTGTCGCCTTGGATGGTCTTTACCGCGCGGCCTGCACGCTTTCAACCGGCAGTTTGGCAGATTCCCACGCCGCGATCCCGCCTGCGATCTCGGCTACTTGCGTGAACCCGGCGCGCTGCAGCAGGCTCGCGGCGATCGACGACCGGTACCCTCCCGCGCAATAGACCAGCAGCCGCCGGTCTTTTGGCAGCGTCCCAATTTTCTCCGTGAGTCTGCCCAGCGGCACGCTCACGCTGTCGGCGACGCTTTTTTCCTCGCGCTCGCGCACCGCGCGCACATCCACGGCCAGCGGAGGCTCGCTCGATGAAAGAAGCTCGGCGGCAAACGGTGCGCTCAGTCGTTCCGTGAAAGCAACCAGATCGGCGCGCGACTCGGCGCTCTTCAATCCGCCCCCGAGATATCCGGCAATATTGTCGAATCCAATGCGCCCGAGGCGGATGGCCGACTCCTCCTCGCGGCCCGGATCGGCGATGATCACAATCGGTTCTTTGTGATTCAGCACCGTTCCAGCCCACGTGGCATACTGCCCGCCCAGACCGATATTGATGCTGCCCGTCAGGTGCGCTGCCGCGAATTCGTCGGGATCGCGCGTATCAAGAATCTGGGCGCCACCAGCCTGCAGTTCCAGCAGCACATCCAATGCGAGCGGTTTCATCTCTCGCGCAAGCGCTTCATCGAGTGTTGGCCGCTCCTCACTGTTCAGCACAGCGTCGTATGTGAAATAAGCTGGCGCATCCGGCTGATCTGCAGTCACCACGTGAACGAAGGCTTCCTTGCTCATCGGTTGCAGAGCGTAATTGGATCGTCGCTGCTCGCCAAGCGTCGACACCGTTTCCTTGCTCAGCGCTCTGCCGCAAAGCGAGCCCGCGCCATGCGCTGGATAGACCAGGCTCGCGTCCGGAAGCTTCAGCAGCTTTCCGTGCAGCGAATCGAAGAGCATGTGGGCAAGGTCTGTCGCTGACCATCCAAGCGCTACACGCAAATCCGGCCGGCCCACGTCTCCGACGAACAGAGTATCACCCGTGAGCACAGCATGCGGCTGGGGTTCGCTCGCGTTCAAGTCGTATAAGAGGATTGAAATCGACTCCGGAGTATGGCCTGGCGTCTCCAGGATTTTCATCCGCACGCGCCCAAACTCGACCACGTCTCCGTCGCGCAGAGGTGTGAACGCGTACGCGGCTTTAGCGGCAGCCCCGAGATAGATCTTTGCCCCGGCGCGGTCGCGCAATTCGAGGTGGCCGGCGACGAAATCGGCGTGCAGATGCGTCAGAAAAACGTGCTCGACCCTAAGCCCGTTCTGCGCTGCGAACGCAATGTAGTGTTCCGTGTCGCGCTGCGGATCAACAACTGCCGCGATTCCGCTGGACTCGTCGCCAATTACATAAGAGGCGTGCGCTAGGCACGGCAAATAGAATTGCTTGAATACCACTCGGCACCGTCCGGTAAGCAGACTCTAACAGATTGCCAGACTCGCACAAACCGCTATCGCGGTCGAAAGGGTTGAAATTGAGACGGGGCTCCGGCTGCGAAATATCCTTTGCGGTAGTGAATTAAATCACCGCTCTTCACCTTTAGTTCGATCTGCCTGTAACTTCCGGGTGGCGGCTGCGGCGTCGGGTAGTATCCGATCAAATATTGCGTGCGCAGCTCGCGATCGATCTGGTCGAACACTGAATTGATCTGCTTCACGTTGTCGAGGAAAAACATCGCGCCGCCCGTGTCGTTCTGAATCGTGATCAGCGCGTGTTCGCCCGCCGTGTTGCGCCCGTTTTCGCTCTTCACCACGCGTACGATGATCGGATAGAGCAACGCTTCCGACGAAATCGCCGCTCGCCGGGCGTCCTCAAACGAATCGTCGCTGGTTGTCTCGCCGGCGTCGGTCACCAGAATCATGGCTCGTCGCCGGCCTGAAGGCCGCTTCTTGAGTTCGTTCGACGCGAGCACGATCGCGTCATACATCGACGTGCCAGACCCAGGCCTGATGAAGCGCACTGTCTGCTGCAATTTCGGCACATTGTTCGAGAAGTCGTCAAGTTCGGTCACGTCCTCATCGAACTCGAAAACAGCAAGCCGGTCTACCGGCCGCACCACTTGGCGGATGAAATGCGCCGCGGCATCGCCTTCGAATCTGAGGTCTTCGAACTCGCTGGCGCTCGAGTCCACCATGAGCACCAGATCGAGCGGCCGGTTGGTCTGCGCTTCAAACCGCACAATTTTCTGCGGAACATTGTCTTCGGAAAGCTCGAACTGACTCTGAGTCAGTCCCACTACGGGCTCGCCGTGTGCATCAATCACACTGGCGAGAACCTCGACCAGGTTCGTCTCAACGCGAATTTCGCCTTGGCGTTGCCCCGAGGCAGATGTTGAACGTGCTCGCCCGGCCCAGACATACACCGCGGCGAACGCGAGCAGCGTAACAAAGAAAGTTTTCATCGAATGGCAAACCGCCCTGCGCGGGCTGCCGAAAAAACGAGAGGAGGCGCCCCAGCCGCGTCTAACTCAACTAGTTTTTTCGAAACGTTCTTTCATCGGATGCGAATCGACACTAACAAGTAGATGACTTCGGCGCAGAAATGGCTTGCTGGCCTGGCGTTTCGCCTTCGGCCCACACGGCGCCGCCGACAAAATACTCTTTTTTCCAGATGGGAACGCCGCGTTTCAGGGCGTCGATCGCGTAGCGGCATGCGTCAAAGGCCGCCGCCCGATGTGCGGCACTCACAGCAATCAGCACGCTGGTCTCGCCGATTTCAAGCCGCCCGAGCCGGTGAACGATGGCAACTCGATGTATTGGAAAGCGGTCATGAAGGTAGGCGCCGATCTCGCGCATTTTGGCGCAGGCCATTGCTTCGTAGGCTTCGTATTCGAGATAGAGCGTTGATTTGCCTTTGAAGTTGTTGCGAACGAACCCATCAAACACCACCAGGGCGCCATCTTCGGGTGCTTTCAGCGATTCGACAATCGCGCTCGTCGCGATGGGCTCACGCACGACCCGAAAGACATCCTCTGCGGCGACAGTTTGCGAAGCTTGCGGCAATATATGCCTCGTACCTCAAAAAACGAGCCCACGACCGAACCCGACAGATGGGTGAATCTTCAGCCTCCACTTACTGGCGGAAGAAACGCGACTTCATCACCGGCCACAAGCGCCGCGCGCCAGTCGGAGTACTCCCGATTCAACGAAGGCGCGATCGAGCCGCGAAGCTCGGCCAGCTTCGAAAACCGTCGGCCGTAGCGCTCGAATAGATCCTCTACGCGCTCCCCTTCGGAAATCTCGGCACGCTCCTCGGAAGCGCCCACGATTTCCTTCAATTGACCGAAGAAAAGCACTCGGACATACATAATCCGCATTCTACCGTGCTTCGAATAGAACCGGAACGACTACGAAGCAAGTAGACTGTGCTCAACGGAATCCGACTCACCCCCCGTTCGCTGCGCCAAAGCATTCGACGCCAGCGGAAAACTACAGCGGATCCGTGTTGCGTCCCATTCCCTTTCCACTGAAAGATAGAACGTTCCGGCGCCTCGATGGTGTCAGATTCAGACGGGGTTACGGCGGGCGGATGAGGTATACAGGACAGGCTCTGTGCCCAGGTGAGGTGCCGCGACGACCCCGCATGGATATGCATGGCGGCAAGGCACTTCTTTGCTCCTGTCATAACACGTGATTGAGGTTCCTGATTGACTCGAGTAAGACACGAGAGTACGTTCCGTGGCAGACGTTAGAGCTGTCTTAGACCATAAAATTAAGCAATACGGCACACCTAGAGGCCACAGTTATTAATACGGTGACGCAATTGTCCAGCAAACCCTAACCCAGACTTGTGCGTCTAAACAGTCGGTCGTGGGAATAGCATTCGGAATTTCTCGACGGCACCGTCGATTCACTCGTTAGAAATGCGACGGATTTTGCGGCGTCAAAGAACGTGTCCGGTTCTGCGCGTTAGCAACATATTCGATTTTGCGCGCTAAAACGCACCCGTGACAGTCTTTCGATGCCGCTCCCAATCGGGTGCCCATCCAGCAAGAGATTGCAGGTGACGCATATGCGGCATGCGCTCTCCTTCAGGAGTTCTGCTGAGCCTCGGCAGACTGAAACTGCCGTGGCGGACGCTCCGGCCCAGACTGTGTCTGAACCGAGGCGTGACCCCGCTCTGGTTCCTCCCCGGCATCCTTTCTTCTCGCGAACAACTTTAGCACTCGTTGTGGCGGCTATCGTGTTGGCCGTGGCCGGATGGCTGGCTATGCGGCACTACGGAACGCAGGGCTCCGGTGCGGCACAGGGCGGAACGGCAGTCGCTCGCACCGAAGACTTCGTCAAGGTTGTTCGACTTACCGGGACGACCGAAGCGGTGAACTCCCGTCCGATTCTAGTGCCGACGCTGGAAGGCGCTACGCTGAGCCAACTCGTGGTGACACAAATGCAGGTGGCGGGAGCCCGCGTGAAAAAAGGCGAGCTTTTGGCCGAGTTCGACCGCCAGGCACAGTTGAAGGACGCTCTCGACAAACGCGCCGCCTATCAGGACCTCGTCGATCAAGTGGAGGAAAAGCGCGCGGCAGAAATGGCTGCACGAGCGAAGGATCAGGCGGACCTTCAAACAGCGGAAGACGCGTTGAAGAAGGCGCAGCTCGAGGTTCTAAAGAACGACATCGTGTCGCGGATCGACGCCGAAAAAAACCGCGAAACGCTTGCCGAGACGGCAGCCACACTGAAGCAACTGCAGCAAACGTTCAAGCTGAAGCGCGAAGCGGCCGCTGCGGATATCCGCTCAACGGCAATCCAAGCCGACAGAGCAAAGGAAACGATGCTCTACGCGGAATCGAACGCGGATCGGATGCGCCTACTGTCTCCGATGGACGGCGTTGTGGTGCTGAACATGATCTGGACCGGGAACGGGATCGGCGAAGCGAAGCAGGGAGACAGCCTGCGGCCCGGTCAGCCATTCATGAAGGTGGTCGATCCGTCGCAAATGAATGTGTCCGTCGAGGTGAATCAGCCGGACTTCCTCAACCTGCACGTTGGGCAGCGCACGCGAGTCTACCTCGACGCGTATCCGTCACTGGTGTTTTCGGGGCATTTGGAGGATTTGTCGCCGATGGCGCACACGTCGCAGTTCTCAGATAGCGTGCGCACGTTTACAGCAACGTTCGCGCTGGAAGGCAACAATCCGAGACTGATGCCCGACCTTTCGGCGGCGGTCGACGTGGAACTGGACAGGGTGAAAGATGCGGTGACAGTGCCGATCCAGAGCGTGGAAGGCGCCGGAGGTCATGAATACGTTTGGGTGCGCGAAGGACACAGCTTCGCAAAGCGGGCGGTGACTGTAGGGCCGCGCAACGACCTCGATGTGGTGATCGAGTCGGGGCTGAGGGCCGGGGACGTTGTGAGGCGGGATGCGATTGCCCCGTCGGTGGCCGGAATTTAAGCACATGAGCGGACCCAGCCATTCGCGCCGCAACAAAAAGCGCGCGCTGGCGTTGTGCGGGGCGATTTTCGCGCTCCTGGTGATCGTGGCCGCTTTTCGGCTGGCAAATTCGACGCCAAAGATACCGACTGCCGGCGTCACGCGCGGGGATTTCGTCGACTATCTGGAGCTGCGCGGCGAACTAAAGGCGCGTAAATCGGCGTCGATCAATGCGCCGTACGAAGCGGGTGACCTGCAGATCCTGAAGCTGACACCGAACGGCCGCAGCGTCAAGAAGGGCGACGCGGTGGTCGTGTTCGACACGACCGGGCCCAAGCAGACGCTTGTCCAGGACCAGACAGACCTGAAATCGGCCGAGGCGCAAATTGAACAGTCTCGCGCGAAGGCGCGTTTGAAGGAGGAGCAAGACCTTACGGATGTGATGAAGGCGCGTTTTGACGTCCAGTCGGCGAAACTGGATGCGAGCAAGCAGGAGATCCTCTCAAAAATCGACGGCGCGGAAGCGGAATTGAAGCTGACGGACGCCGAACAGACGTTGAAAGAAGATGAAGCGAAGCTGAGTTCCGATAAGGCGTCCGACGCGGCGGATGTGGAGGACCAGGTCCAAAAGCGCGATCAGGCGCTTTTCAAGCTTAAGCAAACGCAGCGGTCTCTTTCGGTGCTGGTGTTAAAGGCGCCTACGGACGGCATTGTTACCGTGCTGAACAACTGGCAAGCCTCAGGATTCATGGGCAGCGTGCCATTCAAGGCGGGTGATCGCGCATGGCCTGGGGCTGCGATCGCCGAGATACCTGACTTGTCGACTCTTGGAATCACTGCGCGAGTAGACGAAACAGAACGCGGGCGCATTCAGATCGGGCAACCGCTGACGATCCGCGCCGACGCGATACCGGATCGCGAGTTCGCGGGTCACATCGCGGAGATTAGCGCGACAGCGAGCACCGATTTCACAGCGGGCTGGCCATTTCCGAAAAATTTTACGGTTCAAATCGCGATCGAGCATCCGGATGCGCGACTGCGTCCCGGCATGCAAGCCAGCCTTCGGATTGCGACGGACACGGTGCACAACGGAATTCTGATACCGTCGCAGGCGTTGTTTCACGATGCAGGGCAGACCGTGTCGTACGTTTTGAACGGCAGGAAATTCTCCGAGCGGGCGGTCGAAGTCGCTCGGCGCGGGACCGATCAACTCCTGATAGCGAAGGGACTCGAGCCGGGAGAACGGGTCGCGCTTCAAAATCCGAGCACCACGCAATAGTGTGGATTGGAGATGCATGAAAGTGAAGGCGCCGGTTCTGTTGATGGTCTCGGCGGCAATCGGGATGGGTTTGACTTCATGCGCGGGACGCGGGGGCCTGCAGGCGGCCGAACGGAACATCCCCGTCGCAGCGGTGAATCAAGTAAATCTGCAGCTGGAGGTCAACACGACCGGAGAGCTGCGCGCCAACCAAATGATGCCGGCGATGGCTCCTCCTGTTGCTGGCGCGACTCTCCAGATCGTTCAGCTTGCGAAGAGTGGCAATCCAGTGAAAAAGGGTGACATCGTCGTGGCGTTCGATCCGAGCGAGCAGGAGTACAACCTGGCACAGGCCAGTTCGGACGCGTCAGAGGCGCAGCAGGAGATGATTAAGGCAAACGACGATGCGGCGGTGCAGACAGCGGAGGATCGGACCAACCTGTTGAAGGACAAGTTCGCGGTTCGGCAAGCAGAACTGGACGTGAGCAAGAATCCGCTGCTGAGCGCGATCGATGCCCAAAAGAACCTGCTCACGCTGGCGGAGGCAAAAAGGGCGCTGGCGCAACTGGAACAGGACATCCAGTCGCACGGCGCTTCAAACCAAGCCAGTATCGATGTGGCGCAAGAAAAAGAGAAAAAGGCGCAGCTAGCGATTGCGGAGGCGCAGCGGAACATCCAGAGCATGCGGGTGCGTTCACCGATCGATGGGCTGGTTTTCGTTCGCGAGAACCAAAACGCAAGCGGAGGAATGTATTGGGGACAGGCGCTGCCGCCGTTTCAGGAAGGCGATCAAGTTTATCCGGGGATGATTGTCGCGCAGGTGATTGACCTGGGAAAGATGGAGATCGACGCGAAGGTGAAAGAGAGCGAGCGCGCAACCGTCAAACCGGGCCAAACGGCGGACGTTCGCGTTGACGCCCTGCCTGGAGCAGTGCTTCGGGCAAAGGTCGAGTCGGTCGCCGGAATGGTGTCGAATATGTGGTTCGACGACGCCAGCCACAATTTCGACGTGACGCTGGCGCTTACGAAGCCCGATCCGCGGCTGCGCCCAGGCTTTTCGGCACACGTGGTGATTTACGGCGATCATCTGAATCAGGCGCTCTCGATTCCGCAGCAAGCGATTTTCAACATGGAGAGCAAGCCGGAGGTGTACGTCGAAAAGAGCGACGGATTCCAGCCGACGCCGGTGAAAATCCGCTACTTGACCGAGGGCACGGCGATCGCCGAGGGATTGAAATTAGGCACGAAAGTCGCGCTCGTGAACCCTGAAGAGAACAACGCGAGCAACAAACAAGCTGCACCTGGCGGAGTCGGCCTGCGGTGAGCACAAGAACCGCCCAGGTTCCGCTGCTCCGAATCGGGTACAGGAGGAGCATTCGCCAGTACGCCCCGGATTTTCACCTCGGGCTGGAAAATCTTCTCAGTCACAAATTGCGCTCCCTGCTGACGATGCTGGGGATGATTTTTGGTGTCGCGGCGGTAGTGTCGATGCTGTCGATCGGAGAGGGAGCGCAGCAGAAAGTTATGGCGTTCATCCAGCAAATGGGTGTGCGGAACCTGATCGTGGAAGCGAAAGAGCCTGTGAATAACGCAGAGTTGCAGAAGCTGCGGCGGACTACCCAAGGGCTCAGTTTTGAGGACTACCGCGCGATCCTCAAGGACGTGAGCGGCGTCTTGGCGTCTACTCCACGCAAGCGGTTTGCACCGTCGGAATGGACTCCGAAACCGCAGCAGGACTCTCCAGTCGTCTATGGTGTTGATCCCGATTATCTGGAGATCGCTGGGCTGACAGCCGTAAATGGCCGCTTTTTCAGCGAAGCCGAGAATGCCGATGCCGCACCGGTTTGCGTCCTCGGGTCAGCGGCGAAGTTGAGTCTCTTCGGTTCGGCGGACCCGATCGGCAAATATGTGAAAGTGGATACGCAATGGTTGCACGTGATCGGCGTCGTGGCGCCGCAACTTTCGGCGCAAACGGACATTGCCGGCATGCCGAATCAGGACTCGAACAACCTGATCTATGCGCCGCTGAACGCAGTGGTGATGCGCATGGCGGACTCGCAAAGTTATCTCAAAGACGAAATCGACGGCATTTATCTCCAGCTTGGGTCCGCGGACGATTCGCCGAAGATTGCGGACGTGGTACGCAGTCTGCTGAAGGTAATGCACCACAATGCGAATGATTTCAGCGTGATCGTCCCGGCGGAGTTGCTTGCCGAGCAGCGGCGCACGGAACGCCTGTTCAGCACGGTGATGGTGGCGATAGCGTCGATTTCGCTGCTGGTCGGGGGGATCGGAATCATGAACATCATGCTTGCTGGCATTCTGGAGCGGACGCGCGAAATCGGGGTTCGCCGGGCGGTGGGCGCGCGCAAGTCCGACATCGTGCGGCAGTTTGTGGTGGAAGCCGTCCTGATCTCGTTTGCCGGGGGGCTGCTGGGGATTTTCTTCGGCTTCGGAATGTCGCGGCTGATCGCGCTGCTGGCGGGCTGGTCGACGATCGTGACGGCCGGATCGATCCTGCTGGCGTTTCTCGTTTCCATTTCCGTGGGGCTGATTTTCGGGATTTATCCGGCGGTGAAGGCCGCACGTCTGGACCCGGTCGAAGCAATCCGCTACGAATAGCCGGGCCGCAGCGATCTTTCGACGATCTTTCTTTCCGGGGGGAGAACATGGGATTCGTGCGCCGATGCTCGGTCTGCTTTCTTCTCGCAGTTGCATTGGGTTCAACGGTTCGCGCGCAGATCGCGCCGCACGATCCGCACGCTTTCCAATTCGAACAGCTTGCTCACAGAAAGCAGGTTCCGCGGGAGCCGGCCGGCTTTATCGAGCACGTGGCAGAAGGGAAACTGACGCTCTCGCTCGACGACGCCATCCATCTCGCCTTGGAAAACAACACCGACATTCGAGTGGACGAGCAGCAGGTGCAAACGGCCAAAGACAGCCTCGAACGCGCGCTCGCGCCGTTTGACACGAATGTGCTCGCCTCGTTCGACTCACAGCGAGAGCGTCAGAATGCCTATACGGAGCTTCTGGGGGGCCCGCCCACACTCGATTCCCTGAATCAAACCACTCAGGTCGGCGTTACGCAGATGCTCGAAACCGGCACTACGTTCCAGGCGACGTTCAATTCGTTCAAGACTTCTTCGAACAGCACGTTCTTTTTCTTCACGCCCGCATTTTTCACCACGCTCGAATTCAGCGTCACTCAGCCGTTGTTGAGGGGAAGAGGGATGTTCGTCAATCGGGCGCCGATCGTCATTGCGCAACGCGGCCTCGGCAAGTCACGCGCGGCGTTCGAAGGGCAGGTGAACGACATTCTGCTGAAGGTGATTGAGGATTACTGGAACGTCGTACAAGCGCGCGAGAGCCTTAGAGTCGACCGTGAATCGCTGGACGAAGCGCAGAAGAGCTACGACCACGACAAACACGCGCTCGAACTTGGGGCCCTCGCTCCGCTCGACATCTATCGCTCTCAATCGCAAGTGGCTTCGCGGCGCGTGTCGGTAATTCAAGGCGAGTATTTCGTGAAACAACAGGAAGATCAGTTGCGGCGCGACCTGGGCGCCGATATCGATCCGAATATCCGGGCGCTGGAGCTGAATCTGACGGACACGCCCGATCCCGCGGGCAGTGTGATGTCGATCGACATACCGACGGCGCTCAACAAGGCGTTCGCTTACCTGCCGGAAATCGAGTCGATGCGCCAGCAGCTTGTGGCCGACGATGTGAGTGTTCGAGTGGCGCGCAACGGGCTGCAACCCGATCTTTCCCTGACCGGAAACTACACAGCCAGCGGCCTGAACAGTAACATCGTGAACGACGTCCCGTTGGCCGGCAATTATGGAAGCGCGATTGGGCAGATGTTCGGCTTCGGATTCCCCACATACGAGTTCAACCTTACGCTCAAATATCCTTTCCGGAACCATCAGGCGCAGGCGGCTATGGGTGACGCGCTGGCTTCGCAACGCGCCGATTTGTATTCGGACCGGCTGCTCCACGAACAGATCACGCTGGACGTGACAAATGCCGTTAACTCGCTTGACGGATCGGAGCGGTCGATGGAAGCCGCGAAAGTGGCGCTTGACCTGGCGCAAAAGACTTTGCAAGCCGACCAGCACAAGTACGAGTTGGGCGCCGAGACGGTGTTCTTCGTGCTGGAGGCGCAAACGGAGCTGACACAGGCGGAACAAACGCTGGTGCAAACGCAGGTGAATTACCAGGACGCCGCCGCACAGGTCGATCACGACACAGGCAATCTTCTTACTCGCTACGCAGTGCAAATTGCCGGTCTCTCCAATTAAGGGTAGGCCGGACCAATGTAGTTCACGTCTGAAGAGGGTGCGGAAAAAGATTCGAGAACTTCAGGGGCAAAAGCCCGCGTTGATGGGGCGCACTTTATGTCGGAGCTAAAGCTCCGACCTAAAAAACGGGCGTTTTCCGCAAACCTATAAAGACATGACCGTTTCCCCTCAGCCATAAGCCCCACTTTTTAAGGCGAAGATGCAGCGAAGATCATATGCCCGAAGTAGAACAACACTGTTGTTGTTGATTGCCAGTAATAAGGGGGTAAAATGCGCGCACCGGGACGCGGGTGAGGTCGTGCGGGCGGCAAGAAGAGAGATTCTTCGCCTGCGCCCCGCGTAGCAGGGTCGTTTCCCCAGGATGATAGTTTCTTGCAGGCCGCAAGCGAGGAGGATTCGTGCGGGGACGAAATGCGAATGGCGACATTGGAGGAAGCGTGAAGCGGCCGCCTAACAGACGAGAGCAGGCACTGCTTGCCTTTCGGGCGTACACGGAACTGATCGATACAGCGACGTGGCTGAGGAACTGGACGCGAGGGTCGCTCGAATCGTTCGATCTGACGGCGCAAGGTTTCCAGATGCTGCTGTTGCTCTATCAGCAGGGGCCGGAGCGGACGACGGAAGTTGCAAGGCTCTTGAGGTGCCGCTTGCAGAATGCGGACAGAATGGCGCGGGATCTGGAGAAACGCGGATGGGTGAAACGGCTGAATGTGGACCTGCCTCCAAAAAGGGCGAATCAATCGGGACCGAAAACGCCGGGAGCGAGAAGGCGGACGTGGGGAGTGGGGGTGGTCACGCTGACGCCGCAGGGGAAGAAGTTCATGGCGGAGGTGTTTCCGAATCACGCGAAGGTGGTGAGAGCGTTGATGCGAGCGCTGCACGTGCGGGAGCAGAGGGTTCTGATCGAGATATGCCGGAAGCTACGGACGGGCGCGATACTGAAATTGGTGTCGGAAATCAGGATTGTGGAGGATTGGGAGGAAGAAGACGGCGCAGAGGGAGAACAGAAGCAGGAAGCAGACGAAAGTGGCGAGTCTGAAAACGGCGGGAACACGCTTTCGGAACTGCTAGCCGCTCGACCGGCGGTTGTGAGGAGCGACCAGCCTCGGCGCGAGGACGATTTGACCGAGGACGACTGGAAGCACTTGCCGGGCATCCTGGAGAGGATGCGGAAGTACGACATTTTGAAGGCGGCAACGAATGTGGATTGGGACTTGCCAAGAGATGAAGAGCGCGAGGCGGGACATGCGGTGCGGATGCTGATGAATGTGGCGGATGACCGCGAGAGGAAAGTACTCGAGAAGATGCGGCGGGGGCGGAGCGATTTGGAGGTGGTTGGGATGGTAAGGGAAATGATGGGCGAGGGATAAGTGACGAGTTGCTAGTGGCGCAAGATCCCAAGTCGAGGAATGGTGCCGAAGACGCGGAGGAAACCGAGCGATGCAGGGAAATACTATCCGAACCGTGTCCTACAAGGATGTCAGCCTGCTAGGGGTTACCAGCTGGGTTTTACTAGCTCTTGCGATGTTTGTCTGGATTGCAAAACCAGCCCGGGGAGAGCCGCAACGTATCTATTTCGTTGCTGCGACGCCGCCGCAGTCGGGTTCGTGGAGCTATTATGGCGCGGCGCTATACAGTCTTGGTTCCAATCGCAAACTTGCGCTTGTGCGCCAGCTCTTCACCGTAAACAACACTCCGCCCCGGGCCTTCCTTAGTTCGCCCACGCCCAATCCCTTCACTGATTTCGCTGACGACTTACATGGACACATCTACGTGGCCAGCGACAGAGGCCTCTTCGTGATACACGAAAATGATCCAACGCGTGAGGACTACGTCCCTCTTTCAAACTTCGACGACCTGCTGTGTTGGGGAGCCGTCGCCGGTAACGCCGTCCCTGCCGCGGCCCAGTTTTGCGTCCCGAATAAGGTAGTTCGGGTCCTCGCGAGGCCAGCGGACAAGACAAGAGTCGACGCGGGCAGCTGGTCCGCCTTCGCGTTCCTTCAGTACGGTGGCGAAAATGGCGGACCGTTTCCGATGCAGCCGCCGAAAGCAGAAATCGCAGGAACGGATTTAGTTATGCCGCTCTCTTCCCGGCCGGAGGTTGTGCTGGCGAAACTCCCGCCAAGATTTGCCGTCGAGCCTTCGCGCCGACAGTTGGTATGGATTCTCGCATCCACCGACGGGTACCTCGTCGTATGGATTCTGCCCGCCGACATGTTTGGGGGGACCGCGGATAGCGCAAACCCGAATCATGCAGAACCGTTGCACGCCCTCGCCCTGAACAGAGGAAGTGGCCAGTGGAATGAAATTGAACTGGGAACTACTGTTACCAGCAACATAAGAGCCCCTGTAAGGATATTTGGTGATTGGCTGGTCACTACGGTCATGCATTGGCATCCTGGCCCGCCCGCGACCCCAGGGATAGAAAACGAAAGAGGCGGATATGCCGACCAGCCTCTGCCCGACGTGCGAATCGAGTATCAGAGCCAGTTCCTCGATCTGTACATACCCGGCAAAATTGCCCTTCAAAATTTGAACGACGGCAGGAAATTCGATTTGGATACCGGCCAGGAAGACAGCGAAATCATCGCCATCCGTTCCGACGGAGAAATGTTGTATCGAGTGAACGATTCAATTTATTCAGCGGAAATAGTCGGAAGCCAAATTACAGACCCAAAGCTTATCGTGAAGGACGCTGGCGTACCCGAAGTGCATTGGGCGTTCTGGGCTCCTGGAGCAGGCGGTAAAGATTAGCCATCGTCAGCGAAGAAGACGGCCGAAACAAATATGCCCGCCTGAAAGGCAAGGCGGCCGCCGCTGCCAAGACAAAAGGTGGGAAGCACGGGCGAGAGCGCCCTTCGCGTTCGCTCAGGACAAGCCTGTGCGACACAAGTCGGCGCTGGCAACAGACGCCAATCGGGAGATTGGCGTTCCCGGGTTCTACACCGCACATCGCACGGACGCCGGACTGCTGCCGCGCTGAAGCCCGCGGCGCTACGTTAAACCTGTGGCCGACAAGCAAAGGCAAAACCGCCGGCGAGACGGCCGCGACACAAGGGCCTCACGTCTGAAGACCCTTCGTGCCTCAGGGCGAGCGTGAGCCACATATTGGCCGACGGCAAAGCGAAACCGCGGGCACGTTCGCATCGGCTGTCTTCGACGGGCGAGCTGAGTGCAAGCGAGACCTGCCTGCGGCAGTCAGGCGCCGGTGGTGTAAGAAGCACAGGCGAGAGCACCTGTGCCACAAAGGCCTCACGTCTGAAGACCCTTCGTGCCTCAGGGCGAGCGTGAGCCACATATTGGCCGACGGCAAAGCAAAACCGCGAGCGCGTTCGCATCGGCTGTCTTCGACGGGCGAGCTGAGTGCAAGCGAGACCTGCCTGCGGCAGGCAGGCGCCGGCGCTACGCATAGATCTCGGCGACGATTATCCGTGAACCTAAAAGGCCTGCGCTTCCAGAGTAAAACATCAAAACGCCGGCGAGGCGCCGACGCTACGTTAAGATCGCCAATCGGGAGATTGGCGCTCCCAGGAAGGTGCACCATTGGCTGCGGCTAATCGGGGAATTTTTGGCGGATGCGGACGGTGCGATCGAGTTCGTCGACGGCTTGGAGGATTTTGAGGCGCAGATCGGGTTCGATCGACGGGGTGCGCAGATATTGGTGAACTTCGGAGTCTGCCACACGACAACCCCACTGTAAGGCTGCATGCGGGACCCCCGCACCACATGCGGACTGCTGGCCGTCGACGAAGGCATCGAGCCAGTCGACGAGGAAAAATATCTTTCGCTCGGTTTTGATCTGAGGCAGAGCTTCGAGCGCCGGCTTCAGATAAGGCCGAGTGAGCGCCGATTGGTTCCAGTAATTGAACGGACGCAGGCTGAGTTCGATCCAGTCCTCGGGCCGCGCAGGATCGTGCAGGAATTCATTGAAATATTTGGCCTTCACTTCGGCGGTTGGCGTGGCGGCTTCGGCGACATACGCGTATTTCTGGCCGTCGCCGCTAGGATCGCGTTTGCGTTCGGCCGCGAAGATCGATTGCGCTTCGGGATCGTTGAGTGCGATTAGGGTGGTCACCATCGTCCAGCGATCGAGCGGGCGCAGTTGGACGCCGGGAATCGAAAGCCGGCCGTTCAGCAATGCCTTAAGTTTCGCAAGCCCGGCGGGCGTTTCCGCAATGGATCGGAAGCCGCGGAACCAAAGAATGCGCAGATCGTGATCGTTATTATTGTCGCGCGCTGGAAGCGTGACTTCATCAGGCGATCGAACCGCGACTCTGTTGGCCGCCGGAGGCATCGCTGTGTCGCCCGCCGAAGGCGCGACTGCGCCGATCATGCGGCCGGCTGCGAGTGCCTCGAATTGCGGAACAAATTGCATGCGCGTTTTGTCGCTGACGTAACTGCGCAAGGCCGTTGTGGAGCTACCAAGAATCGTTTGCAACAGCGACAGATCGGTCTCCTGCGGCAATAGCTTGAGCGAGAGGTCGAGATATTCGCGCGGCGCGAGTTGCGCTTCGCGGACGGAATCCCACAGCGAGCCCCAAAGCAGCGCGCGCGTGAAGACGTCTTGAACGCCGCCGAGATGCGCGAGGACGTAACGCTCGCTCCGCGCGTCGAGAAGGAAACGGCCATAGGCGTTGTCCTGATCGTTGGCAAAAACGAAGGCAGGACAGGTCGCGCCGGAATTCACCGGAACTTCCGCAGTGCGAGCGCGAAGCTCGACGCGAATGCGCGATGCGTTGCCGTTCGGATCGCTGAGAAGAACCTGCGTGGCGATGGGCCAGACGGCATCGGTGCCGAGGACGTCGTGTTGGGAAAGCGAAAGGTGTGTGAGGCGATTCGCGGTGCACGACCAGGAGACGTCAACCTGCGGCATTCCGCGATGGCGAATCCACATGTCGGCCCAGGGGCCGAGTGGTTTACCGGACGATTGTTCGAGGGCGTGCACCAGGTCGCTCCACGTCGCGTTCGAGTAGGCGTGGTCTTTCAGGTACATGCGAAGGCCGTTGCGAAAATTCTCCGCGCCCAGATAGAAATTCAACTGCTTGAGCACGCCGGGAGCTTTCGAGTAGACGATGGCGCCGTAGGCGGATTTCGCGTCGTCGAGATTGGGAATGTCCTGATAGATCGGCGTGGTGCCTTGCGTGGAGTCGATCTCGTAGGCGCCGGGCTTGATGGATTCGTAGAAGCGTTTCCAGATTTGCTCGTTCGGCTTCAAAGATGCGAGCGCCTGATAGGCCATGTATTGCGCGAAGCCTTCCTTGAGCCAGAGATCGTCGAACCAGCGCATGGTGACGAGGTCGCCGAACCACTGGTGCGTGAGTTCGTGAAGGACGAGAATGTCGCGGCCGAGGCGATCGATCTGCGTGGGAGCGGTGCGAAAGAGGACCGACTCCTCGCGCAGGAATGTGGCGCCGGCGTGTTCCATGCCTCCATAGGCGAAGCCGGGGATCAGCACCATGTCGTACTTGGGGAACGGGAATGGCTGCGCGAAATAAGCGGACAAATACTTGATGCCTTCGGCGGCGATCTCCTGCACGTCGGGCGCTTCGGACTGCGCGCGAGAGAATTGCGATTTGCGGACGTAGAGGCCGGGAAGGCCGAGCGTGTCGTGAACTTTGCGGAATGGGCCGGCGGCGAAGGCGAACAGATAGGTGCTGATGGGACGCGTTTGCGCGAAAACGGTCTGGCGCTGACTGCCGCTTGCGTCTTGCGACCGCTCGACAGGCGTGTTCGAGATGACGGTCCAATCTTTTGGCGCGCCGATGGTGAGCTGGAAGCGGCCTTTGATGTCCGGCTGATCGAAGCAGGGGAACGCCATGCTGGCGTCCATCGGAACGAAAAGCGTGTAGATGTACTCTGAGCTGTCGTCGCGGTCGTCGAAGCTGATAAGCGGCTTTCCTGAAGGAGCGACATTTGAGACGAACTCCGTGTCGACGACGTTCTCTCCTTCGTGCAGATCGCTGGCGGGAAGATCGATGTGGCCGTTGTCGAGCGTGGCAGGCAGATCGTGCCCGTTGAGCGTGATGTTCAGGAGTTTGCCGTCGCGGAAATCGAGAAGAAGCGGGCCGGTGCCGTGCAGCGTGAAACGCAGTTCTTCGCGGCCGTTGGTGGTGGGCGCGCGAGGAGTCAGCTCGAAGCTGATGCGATAGCGGGCGTTCGAGACGCGGGCGGCACGTTCGCGTGCGAGTTGACGCGGAATTCCCTGTGGCGCGCTGGCGTACGCGCCGGTTGGCAGAGCAAGAACGAATAGGGCGCAAATTGTACGAATCATCGCGCGGCGGAGTATAGCGCAATCTCAAATGAACGGGCGCGAACGATTCATCGCAAAACTCCGCCGCTCGCTTGGGGACTTGCGCTCCGGGAATCTTCAACGCGATGGAATGCTCTCCAACGCGATGAGTAATGCCGGCCTCGCGCCGAGCGACCTTAACGACCTGCGCCGCGCGCTTTGTGTTGCTTGCGGCTGAACAGATCGATCATGGCGCGGTTGAAGGCGGGAATGTCGTCAGGCTTGCGCGCTGAAACGAGATTGCCGTCGGTGACCGCTTCCTGATCCTTCCATTCCGCGCCGGCGTTGCGGACATCGGTTTTGATCGACGGCCAGGAGGCGATTTTCCGGCCATCAGCGACGCCCGCCTCGACGAGCATCCACGGACCATGGCAAATCGCAGCGACGGGTTTGTCCGCCTCGAAGAACGCACGAACGAACTGGACGGCTTTGGGCTCCATGCGGAGCTTGTCGGGATTCATGACGCCGCCGGGAAGCAGCAGGGCATCGAAATTGTCAGGCGAGGCGCTGCTGAGAGGCGCGTCAACTTGGATTTTGTCTCCCCATTCGGTGAATTTCCAGCCGCGTATTTCATCCGGCTTCGGAGAAACCACAGTTGTCACCGCGCCCGCTTCGTCGAGCGCCTTGCGTGGCTCGGTGAGTTCCACCTGCTCGAAACCGTCGGTCGCCAGGATGGCGACTTTGCAGCCTTTGAGATCTGGCATTTTTCACTCCTTCGTGCGCGGCGTTGCGCACCGCGAAATTCATTGCATACACTCGATATGAACATTCGGGGAAACGCACATCAATACAGCCATGACAGTAAATTCAGCATTCGTGCGTTTTCGCGACTTGACGGCAGACTGCGCATGCTGCACAAAGGATGCGGCATCCTCTGGACGGGTTCGCGGCGGCAGGCACAGTGCCGCGGCGCGGAGCTTCGCACTACTGATGCTACAATCGAGCCGATCATGGCGCGATCGCCATTCACAATCGGAATTGTGCAGGATGCCGCGACGGCGGACATCGAGGCAAACGTCGCGCGCGCGGAGAAGCACATCCGCGAAGCTGCGCGGCAAGGCGCGCAGATCGTTTGTTTGAAGGAACTGTTCAACGCGCCTTACTTCTGCAAAGCCGAGCAGCACGATCGATTCGATCTAGCCGAACCGATTCCCGGGCCTACGACGCAACGCATGCAGGCGCTGGCGAAGCAGCTGGAGGTTGCGCTCGTGGTTCCGCTTTTCGAACGCGAAGCGGCAGGTATTTATCGTAATTCGGCTGCCGTGATCGACGCCGACGGCACGTTGATGGGCGTTTATCGCAAACTGCATATTCCCGACGATCCGCTTTACTACGAGAAATTCTATTTCACTCCGGGCGACGTGTCGGGCGGCGGTAAAGCGCACGAAGTGGGCGGTTTCAAAGTATGGAAGACGCGCTACGCAACGATTGGCGTCCTGATTTGCTGGGACCAGTGGTTTCCCGAGGCTGCGCGCATCATGGCGCTTCTGGGAGCTGAGGTTCTTTTCTATCCCACCGCGATCGGCTGGCATCCTTCCGAGAAAAAAGAGTGGGGCGCGACGCAGGTGGATAGCTGGCGCACAATGCAGCGCGCGCATGCCATCGCCAATGGAATTTTCGTAGCGTCGCCAAACCGCATCGGCCGCGAGGCCGAGCCCGGCACGGATGGAATCGAATTTTTTGGCAATTCGTTTATCGCTGATCCTTCAGGGCGACTCATCGCGTCTGCCGGTGAAGAAGAAACAGTCCTAATAGCAAAATGCGATCCGGCTGAGATCGAGTCGACCCGCCGAAACTGGCCGTTCTTGCGCGACCGCCGCGTTGATGCTTACGGCCCCATTCTGCAGCGGTACATCGCAGGATGAGCGCTGCCGCTCCGAAACTGCGGATGCCCGCAGAGTGGGAGCCGCATCGCGCCACGTGGATCGCGTGGCCTCATCACGAGCCTGATTGGCCCACAAAATTCGAGGCGATCCCGTGGGTTTATGCGGAAATTGCGCGCGTGCTCGCGCAACATGAGCCTGTCGAAATTCTCTGCCAATCGGCGGAGGCCATCGAGAGCGCCAGGACGATGCTCGATGCGCATGCCGTCTGCATGGATCGCGTGAGGCTTCACGTTGTTCCAACGGATCGTGTCTGGCTGCGGGACAGCGCGCCGACCTGCGTGATGGATGAAGCAGGCGATATCGTTCTGCTGAACTGGGCGTTCAATGGATGGGCGAAATACGACAATTGGAAACGTGATGCAGAAGTTGGACGTGCGATCGCTAGAATCAACGGCCTGCCGAGAATCGAGCCGCTTCGGCCGAGCACACGCGAGCGGCTTGTGCTCGAGGGCGGTGGAATCGAAACGAACGGGCAAGGATTGCTGCTGGTGACCGAGGAGTGGCTGCTAAGCGATACGCAGGTGCGCAACCCCGGATTTGGTCGAGAGCAATACGAAAAAGTTTTTGCGGAGTGGCTTGGCGTTCGCAAGACGATCTGGCTGGGAGCGAGCTGTGTGGGCGACGATACACACGGACACGTCGACGATGTAGCGCGATTCGTGTCTCCGGATACGGTGGTGCTGGCGGTCGAGCCGGATCCTGCTGACGAGAACCACCGGGTTTCGATGGACAACCTGCGTCGGCTTGAATTTGCCGCGCGCGACGCAGCGGTCGGGCCTCTGCGCGTGGTTCAGATACCCTTTCCGCGGCCGGTGATAATGCTTGGCGAACGCCTGCCTGCCAGCTATGCGAATTTTTACATCGCGAACGGGATCGTCATTGTGCCGACATTCAACGACGCGAATGACGTGGTTGCTCTTGGAACGCTGGCGGGCGTTTTTCCGGGGCGCCAGGTTGTTGGCGTCCACGCGCGCGATCTGGTGTGGGGACTCGGAACGTTACACTGTCTGACGCAACAGGAGCCGCAAGGGCGCGATCGTGCGTAAGCTGTGAGGCTCACACGTCTGGAGCCGCATTGAATTTGTTTCGTTGTGCTGACGGCAGGACTAAAGGCTGCCTGCGGCAGGTAGGTCATACGCTGAAACGAAAGTCGCACAGCCGAGGGCGCCGTTCGACAGGCTCAAAATAAAGCTGTGCCACACGACAAAGAATCTGCGGGCGAGACGCCCGCACCACAGCGCGGAGATGGGTCTACCTTTCAGGGGTTGCAATCCAAGGCTGCCGGGCTGAAGCCCGGCGTTTTTTGTAGTTTGTATTTGGCGTGGTGTTTCGCGCGTCCCGAAACACCAAAGCGGGGCGCGCTCCTCGGACTGCCCTTCGTGCCTCAGGGTAAAAAGTCCGGGGCTCCTACGAACCAGCAAGAGCAAAAACGCGGGCACGTTCAGCGCAAGCGAGACCCGCCATTAACATAGGCGGGCTGGCGCCGGCGCTACTAGAACCGCTAGGGCTTGAGTTGCTGCTGGAAGAATTGGATGGTGGCGGTGTAGGCGCGAATCCAGGTGGTGTGACGCAGGAAACCGTGGATCTCGTCGGGAAACACGAGCTCCTGGTAATGGACTCCTTGCTTGCGCAGCGCGTTGGCCATTTCGCCCATCTGCGTGAACTGGACGTTGCGGTCGTCGTCGCCCTGAATCAGAAGGACGGGCGAGCGCCAAGTGCTGACGGACGAAATCGGCGACGACTCGAGCGCGAGGCGAGCTGCTTCGGCGTGCGCCGCCGGGTTGTACGTCATCCAGTTGCCGATCTCGACGTTCCAGTCGTGGACGCCATGCATATCGACGCCCGCGGCGTACAGATCAGACGCGCGAGAGAGGCCCATGGCCGTCAGATAGCCGCCGTAGCTTCCTCCCCATAGGCCGATGCGCTTTGGGTCAACATCGGGACGCGAGCGCAGATAGAGCGCGGCTCCTTCGACGTCGTTGAATTCGCTGCCGCCATCCGCGCCGTAGTTGATCGCCTCGCGGAAATTCAGGCCGTAGCCGATGCCGCTGCGGTAGTTCACGGACAGCACGACGTAACCATGATTGGCGAAGTATTGGTTCAGCCCATACGAGTTGCTGTAGTAGTCCATGTAGTGCCAGCCGAGCAGCATCTGGCGGCGCGAGCCTCCATGGAAGAAAACGATGGCGGCGTGGCGCTGGCCGTCGTTCGCATTTGCCGGGAGAAAGAGCTGGCCGTGGATATACATGCCGTCCGCAGCGGAGAAGATCACTTGCTGCGGAGTGACGAGGTCGTTCGCGGGAAATTCGTGCGGAATCTGATCGTCGGCAAGATCGTGCATCGCGCCGCCGCGGCCGAGAACCGACGGACGCATCGGCCACTGCGGGCCGGAACGCAAAATCGCGACGGTGTGATTGTCGCTGGCGAAGACGGGGTACATCTCGAGGCCCGTTCCGGAGGTCAACTGTTCGGGCTGAGTGCTGTCGACGGCGAGTTTCCAGATATGGCGGCGGTCGATGTCATTTTGATTGGAGGAATAGACGATCGATTTGCGGTCGGGACTCATGCTGACGTGCTCGAGCTCGAAATCGCCGGGCGTCATCAGCGTGGCTTCGCCACCGTTTGCGGGAACCGAATAGAGGTGAACCCAGCCAGTGCGTTCCCAGGGGAAAACGAGGCGGTCGCCGTCGCCCCACATGAGTTGGTGGTCGGCTTCGACTTCGTGGAAGACGCTGCCGGGGCCTTCGTCGGCGCGCCAGATTTCGCGGCCCTGGCCGGTTGAGACATCTGCGACGCGAATCGACCATGGTACGCCCGTGCGGCGCGGCTCGAAGATGTGTTCTGTGGAAGCCGGGATGCGCAGGAAGGCGATCTTTGTGCCGTCGGGCGACCAGGTCGGCTCGCCGTCATGATCGGTACTCGGATCGAGATAATTGACGGTCTTCGCGCCGAGCGTGTAGACGCCGATGATGCTGTGGTCTCCGCGGGCGCTGACGAACGCGATGGATTTGCCGTCGGGCGACCAGCGGATGCCGCTGTTGTCGCCCAATTCGTGGATGAGCTGCTGCGGCTTATCGCTGCCGTCGAGCTTCGCGAGCCAGATTTCGCCTTTCAGCTCGTAGGCGACGGATTGGCCGTCGGGCGAAACTTCGGGCGAATGGCCTTCGGCGACTTTTCGCGGCTCACCGCCGCTGACGGGAACGACCATGACGTCCTGTTCGACGCCAGCGGCGAGGCGAGCGGGGTTGGGGTATTCGCGTTTGGGAAACTCGAAATCGCCGCCGTGGACGTAGACGATGGCGCTTGCGTCGGGCGTCCAGGAGATTTCGCCGACGTCCTGGCCGTCGTCGTCGGTGTAATTGGTGAGCTGGCGGACGGAGTATCCCGCGCTCGAAGCGCGACCATTAGAAGGCTCGGCCACCCAAACGTTGCGCTTGCCTTCTGCGTTGAAGACCCAGGCAAACATGCCCTTCGCGGGAGCGGGCGTCAGATCGGCAGGGAACGGAAAACTCAGGACCTGCTCGATGGTGAAGTGCCCGGGTGATTGCCTGTTCGCGGCGGTATGATGTGCCGGAGCAGCGAGCATCGCGCAGGCGGCGAAAGCAAAAAAGAGGACAGCGGAGAGAAGTCGCTTCATTTGTGCATCTCCTGAACAAAAAAAATGAAGCGCGATGGTACGCCTTCGCCGCAAATCATGGCAAGCGCGGGATTTGCCCTGCGAGGGATAGAGGTTCAGGAAGAAAGGTGGCGGGTCCAACCGGCCTTAGCCCTCACGGGTTCACCGCAAGCCTCCGCAGCACGGCAGCTGCCTTCGCTGTCGTGCTGCGAAACTTCGAGCAATCGCCGGCGTTCGTATTGAAGCGCTGCGATCAGCCAGCGCTCGAATTCATCTTCATTACTTACTACCGTGGATTCGTTCATCACCTAGTCACCCTTTTCGCGCCCGCCTGGGCGGGTTCTCTCTTAGGGACGCTCACGCAAAAGCGGCTGGCATTCGCTCAAACATGGCGTTGATGCAAGCGATTGTTAGCACGCGCTGATTGCAGGTCAATGAACTGGGGCTAAATTCTTGCTGAATTTATTCTAAACAAGTAAGCGGCTGACGCGGAATGGCTTAGGATGCGCCGCCGGAAGAGAAACGGGAACGTGACCCACAGCAGTTGCCGACACGATCGGTCTCGCGTGCTAAAATGGGGACCGCTTCCAAACTCTCAGACGGCACATGAGCGAGTCCAGCCCGGCTCGGCGTATTCTTCGATTTGGCGTCTACCAGTGTGACCTGTCGACGCGGGAACTTTATAAAAACGGAATCAGGGTGAAACTGGCGGACCAACCGTTCCGACTGCTGGCGGTGTTGCTCGAACGACCGGGGGATGTGGTCACGCGGCAGGAGTTGCAGGAGCGTTTGTGGCCCGACAGCAGTTTTGGGGATTTCAACGACGGGTTGAATACCGCGATGAACAAGTTGCGGGCAGCGCTGGACGATGAGGCGGAGAATCCGCGTTTCATCGAGACGCTACCGCGGCGGGGCTATCGGTTTGTTGCGCTGGCAACTGGTGCGGACGCGGCCGGGGCGACCAGCGCACCGGCACCAGCCAGCGGCGCTCTGGACAAGGCGGAGCCGGCAGGAAGCGTGCTGCCGGGTCAGACGCGCCAGGACACAGCGGTTTCGGCAGCAGCAGTTGCGGGCAAGAATGTTCGCGCGTCGGGATGGATTCTCTCGATCGCGGCGGTGATTGCGCTTGGGGGGACAACGGCGTGGTTTTTCTATGGGCGGTCCGCGCTGTCGTTCAATTCGCGAGATTCTGTGCTGGTCGCCGACTTTAACAACCAGACGGGCGATGCGCGCTTCGATCGGGCCTTGGAGGACGCATTTGTGGTGGATCTGCAACAGTCCGAGCGGGCAAACATCTTTCCGCAGGCGCGGGTCGAAACCGTGTTGGAAATGATGGGCAAGACCGCCGACCAGAGGGTTACTGCCGGGATTGGGCGCGAGATTTGCCAGCGCGAAGGAATTCGCGGGCTGATCGCCGCGGGCATCACGCGCACCGGAAGCAATTATGAATTGACGGCTCAACTGATCGATCCGCGCACGGGAGAAGCTGTTCGATCCTATTCGGAAAGGTCGTACGGCGAGGATCACATACTTGACGCGCTGGATGAGATCGCGGCGAGCGTGCGGCGCGATCTGGGCGAGTCGCTGTTCGAGATTCACAGCGCGGACAAGCCACTGCCGGAAGTCACCACAAGTTCGCTGGCGGCATTGAAGCAATATTCAGATGCGACCGCGTTGTGGGAACACGGACATTACAAGCAGTCGGTGGCGTTACTTGAGGTCGCGGTACAAACGGATCCGAACTTCGCGATGGCGCATGCGGCGCTTGGCGTCGCGTACTCCAGTTATATCTACAACGACCCCGAGCGAGGCAAGCAGGAGTATGAGAAGGCTCTCGCGCTGTCTTCTCGGACGACGGATCGCGAGCGGATGATCATCCAGACCCATTACGCGGGGGACCTCGGTCACGTGAACGAAGCGGCGGCGTTGTATCGGTCGTATCTTGCACGCTACCCGGATGATTGGAGCATGCTTCTGAACTATGCGCGCCTGCTGCGATTGCACGGGCACGCGGATGAGGCGATCGCGCAATACCAGCAGATCCTTCGTGTGGCGCCTGACGACGCCAAAACGTATATCGAGATGGCAACGGCGTACCGCAAGCTAAACAAATTGCCGGAATCGCTGGCCGCTTACGCGGCAGCGTTCAAGATCGATCCTCATCAGGTGTATGCGGGGAACGTTGGACGCGAATACGGCGCCGCGTTGATTGCCGACGGCGAGGATCAAAAGGCGATGCAAATTTTTGACGAGCAAAGCGCCAATTCCGAGATGCGCGAAGACGGGATTCGCTCGCTGGCGCTGCTGGATATGTATGAAGGGCGTTACTCCGATGCGGCGAAGCGTTTTCAGCAGTGCCTGGTGATTTTGGACAAGAAGGCGTATCTCAGCGTAGGTCGCGTGCATTTATGGCTGGCGATCATTGCGGACGGTGAAGGGAATGGGCGAGCGGAGGAGCAGCAGCTCGATGTCGCGGAGCAGAACTTGAAAATGGTCGGACCGAAGGTGGTGTTCGGCGCATGGGTTGGGCAGGCATACGCGCGGGCGGGCCTTCTGGACAAAGCTGAAAGGGTAGAGAGGGCCATCGAACCGCTCGCAGACGCGAAGAACGATGAGGAGCTGGGCTACTTGCATCTGCTGCAGGGGGAAATTGCGGTTGCGCAAAAACGGTACGAGGATGGGATCGTTTTGCTGGTGCTATCGAATAAGGAGAATCCGACGGAACTCAGCTCGGAAGCGCTAGCGCATGCGTATCAGCGGGCCGGCAAGGCAAGCGAAGCGATTTCCGCTTACGAGAGGTTCATCAGCGATTCGCAGCCGCTCTTGTGGGAGCCGCAGCAGCGATGGCTTGCGGCACACGTCACGCTTGCCGACGATTACATCGCACGAGGGAATGCCGGTGACGCCGAGAAGGCAAAACACCTCATGGGAGCTCTGATGAATGCGTGGAAGTCGGCTGACGCGAATCTGCCATTGCTGAAACAAGCCCGCAACGAAGACGCGAAGATCGGTAGCGGGTCAGTTTGAACTTTGACCGCTTTTTCAGGTGAGGGTTTGAATCATCAAACCCTGAAACCCGGTGTCACGATCAAGAAAATTCAAACTGGAACCGGCACTTTAGAGTCCAGGACATCCGAGCGCCTAACGGGGTTTTCGCTCGCCGCTACACTCAGCGGATGCACTGAGTGTAGCGGACTCACAGAGAAAAGAGGGCGCCCTTATCAGCAATTGCTGCTGACCTGCGAAGGCGCCTGCCGATGGGAATGACTTCGACGATGGCGTTGTAATCGGGAACGCCGCTGGGATCGAGGCAACCGGCTGGGATGAGAAGGTTTACCTCTGGCCAGTGACCGAGCAGGCAGCCGGGCTTGATGCGCTCGATTTTGACGCGGCCTTGAAACTCGCCCCGGTCACTCCGCAGCAGAATTGGATCACCATTCGCAATCCCTAGCCGCTCCGCGTCGAGCGCGGACATGAAAATGTCGTCGCGGCCTGCTCCCGTCAGCGGATCAATTTCCGCCTGGACCATGCTATTGAATTGCTTTCCGCGACGCGTGCTCAGCAGGAAATAGCCTTCGGGAACCCGGTCGTCCGGCAGGTCGATTACCGAGAAATGGCCTTTGCCGTCGGAGGTGAGAAAGCGGTCTGCGAGGAGCCGCGGGCCGCCGTATTGAAATTGATCGCCTTTCTTGCTCAGCTTCGCGATTCCATTGTAGGTTGGGCAAACGCGGTCGATCTCGTCGCGGATTTCCTGTGTGTCACGCCAGGGGAAGATTCTGCCGGCTCGTTGCGGGTCCGCGTGACGCGCGACGAGTACCGGAATTTCCCACTCGTCTTTACTTTCGTTGTGACGAGGTCCCGGAATCTCGGGACTGTAAATAACGCGGCGTTCCGTGCTTGTTTCCGTGCCGCCGCCGCGCTGCTCGTATCGTGTGCGCGATGGAAGCACTAGCACCGTTTCGGCCGGTTCAACCAGCATGTTCGAGGTGAGGACGATGTCCTGATGGATGCGCAAGCGGATATTGCGAACCGCACTCCGGACGCGGTCGGGTTCGGGCAGCGTGTCGAGGAAATTCCCGCCAGTTTGCCACAGCGCATCGATTTCGCCGCGCTCGGCTGCCAGGATCATCTCCGCAGCCGTCAGCCCCTTCCATGCGGGCGGCTCGAAACCCCAATATCCCGGCTGCGCGAATTTGCGAGCGTTTTCCTGATTTGCTGCGGCGCCCATCACGTACGCGCCCGGCATCGCTCCCATCTCCGCGCCACCCTGGACGCCACTATGGCCGCGAATCGGCATGAGGCCGGTCTTCTCGCGGCCTATGTTCCCGCGGGCGAGTTGCAGGTTGACGATGGCGCGCACGTTGTCGCTCCCGTGCCGATGCTGTGTGATTCCCATGCTCCAGACCATGATTGCCGACCGGGCTTTTCCGAACGCCTCGGCAAAGCGAAACATGTCGGCCGTTCGCAAGCCAGAGCCGCGCTCAAGAACATCCCACGAAAGCCCGCGGACTTTCGTCTCAAGAAGATCCCAATCCGTCGTGCGCGCAGCTATGAAGGCACGGTCGACCCAGCCGTTCTGGATCAAGTGTTTGAGCACGCCGTAGAAAAATGGAATGTCGCCGCCGATCAGAATCGGGAAGAAATCGTCGGCGACGCGGGTGCCGAACAAGGCGCTGCGAGCGACTGATGGGACCCAGTAGCGTTCGAGGCCCGGTTCGAGATACGGATTTACAACGAAGACTTTCGTCCCCTTCTGTTTCGCGTAATACAGATATTTCATCGAGACGGGCTGATTGTTGGCGATGTTCGAGCCGACAAGAATCAGGAGGTCGGTTCCGATCCAGTCGGAATACGAGCAAGTTGTCGCGGCGCAACCGACTGTGGCGTTCAACGCGGACGTGCTGGGCGCGTGACAAATTCGCGCGCTGGTATCGACGTGATTTGTGCCGAAGAAACGCGCCACTTTCTGGTGAGCGTAATACGATTCGTTCGTGAGGCCGCGCGAAGTTATGTACCAGGCAAGACGCCGAGGATCGGTGGCTTTCAGCCTTTTGGCAGCAATGGCGATTGCTTGGTCCCAGGAAATTCGGCGGAAGCCGGTGTCGCCGCGCCGCCGGAGCATGGGGAAGGGAAGCCGACCGAGTCTGAGTAGCTTGCGCGACGAAAGGTCGCCGAGTTTAGACGCGTCTTCGAGAAGGCGAGCGTCCATGGCGGGCATGGTGTTGAGGCGCAGCAACTTCAGGCGGACTGCGCACAGATGGACGCCGTCCATAGTCCAATCGCGCATTCCAGACGTGCCCAACGAGCAGCCATCGCAGCAGCCATCGTTCAGGATTCGCCACGCGTAAGCGAGATTCTCGCGGTTCTCCCAGACGGTCGACAGGATGTCTTTGTAGGCGTTTGGATGCTGCTCGTGGAGGCCGTAGGGGATCAGACTGACCCAACTGCGCTTGCGGTCGCTCTCCGTGTTGTTGCGCTTCGCCATCGTGGGATGTGGACCGTACGTCGTAGCGCCAAGATTCTGCTCTACTCGTGGTGGGCGAG
>Ga0335075_10002643_pt1 | contig 28665 bp, 29 predicted proteins | sample Lox_Sample_24_FD_206723 | JGI IMG/M metagenome (GOLD analysis project Ga0335075, IMG submission 206723) | Soil microbial communities from Loxahatchee National Wildlife Refuge, Florida, United States - Lox_Sample_2.4 | ecosystem: Environmental > Terrestrial > Soil > Wetlands | place: USA...
GCGTGGCATCGACACCAAAACTCCAGCCGACGATGCGCGGGGCAGCGATGCCGTTCAGCCCGGCCGCGCCGTTGGTCAGGCTCGCCCAGTTGCGTACCACGATCGGAGTGATTTCACCGAAGCCGAGCGTGACGATCGCCAGGTAATCGCCGCGCAGCCGCAAGGTCGGCAGGCCGAACACCGCGCCGCATGCCGCCGCGAGCACCGCCGCCAGAGGCAGCGCCAACCAGAACGACAAGGTGAAATGCACCACGAACCCGCTGCCCTCGCCCGGCATTTGCGCGACCAGGCCGAGGTACTGGAACGGCACCCAGAACGAGCTCCACTCCGGCTGCAACTGGAACGAGCTGAGGATGCCGTAAGTGTACGCCCCAATGGCGAAAAACGCGGCATAACCCAGATCGAGCAGCCCGGCGAACCCAACCACGATATTGAGGCCGAGCGCCAGTGTCGCATAGGCGAGCGCGTTCGCCATCGCATCGACATCGGCGTCGTTGCTGTGAACAATCGGAAACAGCAGCGCCCCTGCCAGCGCAATCAGGAGCAACGCCTGCTGCCGGCGCGCCGCGGGAATCGCGGCAAATGGCCGGCTTAACCAAGCAGCGGCATTCGGCTGCGTCGTGGCCGCGGGCGCATCGGCGCTCCCCGTGGTCACTTTGGGCATCGCTTCTTCCCCGCTCACGACTTGCTCGGCGCCAGCCGCCCGAACAGGCCCGCCGGCATGAACACCAGCACCAGCACCAGGATCGAGAAGATGATCACGTCAGCCCACTCGGCGCCGGGGAACTGGCCGGCATAGGCTTCGATCAGACCGATAATCAGGCCGCCCACCATGGCGCCCGGCACGTTCCCGATCCCGCCCAGCACGGCGGCCGTAAAGGCGCGCAGCCCGGCAGTAAAGCCGATGATGAAGCTGGTGAAGTTGTAATAAAGCCCGAAGATCAGTCCGCCGGCTCCGGCCAGCGCCGAGCCCAGGAAGAACGCGGCCAGCACCATCTTATCGACCTCCACGCCCATCATCCGCGCCGCCTCGGGGTCCTGCGCGGTGGCCCGCATCGCCTTGCCCATCCGGCTCTTCTGCGTGAAGAACCATAGACCGGCCATCAGCAGCAAGGAGACGGCCCAGATCAGCAGCACGCGAATATCCAGCACGGCGCCGCCGATATGAAACCTGATCGGCGGCAGCGGGTTCGGGAAGTTCTTCGAATCCGCTCCCGCCCCCAGCAGGATAATGTTGAACAGGATGTAGGACACGCCGATCGTAGTGATCATCGCGGCCGGGCCCTTCACCCCGCGCAGCGGACGCAGCGACAGCCGCTCGATCAGCATGCCCAGCCCGCCGGAGAACAGCATGACGACGACAAACGCCGCCAGCAGCACGCCGGCCAGCGGCAGCCCGGTCAGGACCACCGATTGACCGGCCAGCCCGAAGGACTGCAGCACCCACATGCCGACGAAGGAGCCGATCATGAAGACATTGAAGTGCGCGAAATTGATCAGCTCCAGGATACCGTAGATGAGGGTGAAGCCGAGCGCGAGCAGCGCATACATCGCGCCAAGGCTCAGCCCGTTGATCGTCTGCTGAACCAGCAGGTCGGTAAAGGTCATTTTGGTGCGGTTCCGCTCAGCAATGCGGTGGCAATTCCCTCTCCCCGCGAACGGGGAGAGGGAATTGGGTGAGAGTTAGGACTGCGGCGCCACGCCGATGTACTTGTACTGCGCGTCGATGTCGTCCAGCCGGGCCTTGGTGTCCTGCTGGATTTGGAACACGCTCACCGTGCGGTCCTTCAGGTCGCCATACTTGTCGAATGATACGATGCCCTGAATGGTCGGCACGTTGGCGTCTTGAATGGCATTGCGCACCGCGGCGCGGGTCAGCGGCTTGCCACTGGCAACAACGCGTTTGACCGCGTCGATGATCACCAGTCCGGCATCATAGGCAGTGATCTCGTAGTCGCTCGGGGCGATGCCCCACCGGCCGGTGTAGTCCTTGACGAACTCGGCCGCCTTCTCATCGCCGGTAAGGTGTGGCGAGGCGATGGTGGCGTACCAGCCTTGCACAGCGGGGAAGCCGGCACCCGTCAGCAGGGCCGCGGCCATCATCCCGTCGCCGCCGGCCTTGATCACTTTCGGAAGGATGTCGTAGGCCTCCTTGGCGACCTTGACCCCGGCTTGATCAACGCCGCCAAAATAGATCGCATCCGGATTGAGCGCCTTGATCTTGGTCATGACGGCAGTGTAGTCGGCCGCCTTCGGATCCAACCGGTCACGACCGAGCACCTTGATGCCCTTCGCCTCCGCCTGCTTCTGGAATGCATCCGCCATGCCTACACCGTAGGCGCCGCTGTCATCCAGTACATAGACCGATTTCACCCCAAGCTTCTCGGCCATGTAGTTGGCCATGTTCGGCCCCTGGAAGGCGTCTGTCGTGACGGTACGGAAGTAGATCGCCTTTCCCGACGGGTCGAACTGAGCGGCGAATTTTGGGTTGGTAATGTCAGGATTGGTCGAGGACGGCGTGATCGTGGCAAGGTCGCCTTCGCTCAGGATCGGGGCCATGGCCTTGCCGGAACCGCTCATCTGCGGGCCAATCGCCGCGAGCACTTGCGGATCGGCGACCATGCGGCGGGCATTCGTGGCGGCCTGAGCCGGGTCGTATTGACCCGCGGTGGCGGTGCCATCGTCCATCACGTCCAGCGCGAACGTGTAGCCCGGCACCGCGTTGCCTTCATTCGCGGCGTCGAAGGCCATCTGGATGGCATGCTGGACGCGGATCGCATCCTCGGCATCCGCCCCGGTCAGCGATAGATCGACCCCGACCTTGATCACTTTGTTCGCTGCATAGGCCTTGGTGCCGACGCTTCCCAGCGCCGCTACCGCAGTCGCCGAGACAAGCAACTGTCCGGCAGCCCGACGTGTAATCATCCCTGAACCCCCTGGTTCTCGTTGAGCTTCGGCCGTCTAGGCCGGCCAACCGCTGGCTAGCAAGCCGCGTGCCGTGAGTCACGCGATTTTCCGCGCCGTGTCCTGCGGTCAGCGCGCCCATTCTTCACCAATTTCGTTCCGTCGGGAAGCCGCGCCGAAATGGCCGGAATTCTCCACCTCCCACCTTGCCAAGCGTGGGGGCAGGTGGGTCCAGCCTTGTCGGGATAGCTCGAAAGACCCCGCGCCCCGCGTAGAGCAGCGGGACGCGAGGACGATTTCAGTGGGCCTGTTGGGCAGCGGCGAGCAGACGCCGCTTCGTGTCCGGATCAGCCTGCGCCTTCCGGATCACCTGGTTGTACTGATCGACGCTGAGGCCTTGGTTGTTGATCGCCTGGACCGCCTCGGCGTCGGCCTGTTGCGTGAGCCCCTGTTGCTGCTCCTTGGTTTGCGCCGACCTCATGTGTTGCTGATAATCCTGCTGGATTTGCGCAACCTGCCGCAGCGCCACCCCCGCCTTCCGGACAGTGGCATCATCAGGCGCGCCGGCAACCGCGCCGGCCGGCGGCGGCATAGCGCCCTGCGGAGCTTGCTGCGCGACCGCCGGGACGGCAAGGCCCGTTCCCAGCATGGCGACCGCGAGGCTGGCGGCTCCAAGGCCGGCCAATGCGCTGTGCGCCCGCATCACAACACCGTCCGGGCTGCTGTCAGCAGACGCTGCTCGAGATCCGGATTGTCGTCCGCGGCGGTGATCACCTCGTTGTACTGCTCCACTGACAGACCTTGGCCGGCGATGACGTCGATTGCCTCCAACTCTACTCGCTGCGACACCTCCTGCCGTTCGTCATCGGTCTGCGCGGCGGCGAGATCCGCCTTGTGAGCCTGCTTGATCCCGACGATCTGGCCGACCGCCTTGCCGACCTTGGAGACCACCTCATCGGAGATGTTGTCGCCAGGCGGCATCCCGCCTTTATCCATCTTTCTGAACTCCGGCATGTCTTTCCTCTCCAGTCCTGTGGGTGCGGACGTTGCCGTCCAAGGTCGCAACGGCACACCGCGCTGCCGGTTCCACTATCTCTCACGGGAAAATTTCTGATGAGCCGGGCGGCGATTGCCGCCCGCTCTGGCTCTATCCCAGCCCGCCGATCCCCAGCGCCGCACCGAACCGCCGACTAGGCTCCTGCACGTCGCCGTACTTGCGGTGCATCGCGGTATGATAGGCGGCCGCCAATACCAAAGTATCCCTGTCGGGGCTGCGGTTCTTGCCGAAATCCTGCAACATGCACTGGGCGATCTCCTGGTTGTGGGGATCGTTACCCATGCGGCAGGCGCTCAGCGCCAACCGCTCCACCAGCGGCGCACGGTCGGCGACGTTGTCGAGACAGGCCCGCGTCCAGGCCAAGCTGTCCGGCCCGTTCAACGACAGGATGGCGCCCTCCACCCGCTCCAGCAGTTGGCCCGCGCTCATGCGATCGGCCCCGGCGGGCGGGCGGATCGACACCTTGTTCGCATCCCCCATGTCACGCTGGTGCGCGGCGACACGGTTGAGGAATGATGCCGCCACGAATAGCAGCTTCAAGCGTAGCTTGTGCTCGAAATTGTCATAGTACCACCCCAGCGTATTGCAGTACTCGTAGCAATGATGCGGCATCGAGAAGTTATTCTCGCTTTGTGTCTCGATCACCACTTGAGCCGCAGCGATCTGGATCGCATCCAGAATCCGCCGCGGGCTTTTGCCGGCAAGCAGCAGCTTACTCAGCACCTCCACGTAGGCCGGCTCCGGTTCGCGGATGATCACCCGCGCGAGCTCGGCCGCTTCCTGCTTATCGAGCGGTTCGGTGTTCGCCAGCAGCGCGGTCTCCCGCTCGCTGGCGCCGCCGTAAGGTACCGCGTGCAGCGTTTCGCCTTCAATGAACATCTTCACCGCGTTGCACGCCATCTCATAGGTGGAGTACCAGCGCGGCCCCACCGCGATGTCGAGCGCGCCGGCATACAGGACGTCATGCGCGTTCTCCCAGCCGATGAAATTGCCGATCTCGACGGTGGAGCGGGCGCGGTAGGCTTTGTGGCCCGTCGTATAGGAGCGGTTGTAGAGCATCCGGTCCTGCACATCGATCAGTCCGGCAAACACCAGTTCCGCCAGCACCTCCTTGCGGTTGCCCGGTTCCTCCATCAGGCCGAGGAACACGCGATAAGCATCCAGCACCTGGCCGCGATGCACCAGGGTCAGCCAGTGGTTCAGCCGCTGATGAAGCGGCCCGTCGAGACGCAGCGGCTGCTGGTCGGGCCAATAGACGACCGGCGCGGGAGGGGCCGCAATCGGGCCGCCCTTGAAGCCGCGCGTGTAGTGGCCCGGTGCCTTGCCGATCTTCTGGTTCCAGATATCGAGCCCGGTCGGGATGTACCAGATCGTCTGCGCCATCGGCAGCGCCGCCAGCCGTGCCGGCAGCATCTGAGCCAGATTGAGCGTCGCGCGTGCCGACAGCAGGCAGTGGTCGTTGTTGACGAAATTCGGATAGCCGTCGTCGATCCGCTCGTGATAGGGCACGTGCGTATAGGGCGCATGGATGCGCACCCCCTCGGCCATGATCTCGGCCAGCGGTCGGCCAGCGCGCACCAGTTCGTAATACGTCTCGCTGGCCCCGACCTGGTCGCGGGCCAGGATGCGCTCTTCTAGCCGATCATAGAGCGCCGCTGCTTCGTTGCGCCTGCCCGCTGTTGCCGCTGCTGCTGACATTCACGCTTCCTCACGTATCCACCCCGGCGATGCTACGCCGACGCGCAGACGCCCGACAACCTGCTTGCACGCGGGCATCAGCATTACCAATATGCAGTTCGCGTAATACCTGTTGGAGACGGGCTTGGCCGGAAAAAAAGCACGCCCCCTACCCGCCGGCGGTCGGCGCCGCGCTGCCGAAGCTACGGCGGGCGCCGTCAGGGGCACCGTCGCGCTTCGCATCGCCGCGAGCATGGGTCTGCTCACCGGGCCGAAGACGAAGCACTTGAACGCCAAGGTCTCGCCGAAACTGTTCCAGGCAGCGGCACAGCGGGTCGGCACGACTTCGCCGGCGGCCGTGATCAATGCGGCTCTCGCTGCGCTGGCGACTGAAGACGAGTTGGGTCAATGGCTGGCGAAGAACTGGGGCGTGCTGGCAGATACTCCGCCCGAACTCCTCGAGCAGATCGACTTTTGAGCCCATCCGTTGTCACGTGGTCCGGCAAAATTGGTCCCGCGCGGCCGGGCCGCCCTGCCGAAACTTGGGCAAGCCGTTCCATCCGGACCAGTGTTGCTCGATACCAACGTACTCATCAATGCCCTGGCGGGACGTGGGCCGAGTGTGTTGCAGGCGTTGCTCGAGGCTCTGCCCCGTCTGTTCGTGGCAGCGCCGACCCGAGCCGAGTTGGCTTGGGTGCGCGGCCGACTAGACCCCGATCACCCGGGCACCGCCCGGGTCCTGAAAACGTATGAGGATCTGTTGGCACGAATCGACCCGGCGAAGGTGCTCATTCCGGCCGATGCCGATTGGATTGCAGCCGGCGAGCTTGCCGGGCAGGCCGCGCGGGCAGTCGCAGGTAGCGGTCGAATCGGCACTGCGTCCGATCGGGCGGAGCTGATCAGCGACGCGTTGATCGCCGTCCTGGCGCGTGGGGCGGGCTTCACTGTGGTCACCGAAGACGCGGACTTCGATGTCCTCGCGCAGCTCACTCCCGGCCTGCAGGTGCTGTTTTACGATCGAGGCCGTGAAGCGGCGCGTGAGTAGTGGGTAAATACCGATTGCCCCGCAGTCGATCCTCCGGCGGCGGGATTGCGACGTCATGGCCGACGAAGGCTTATCGTCCTGCGTGGCGAAATGCACGGCATTCCGCGCTCGGCTCGAGCACACTGTCGGCGGATGGCAGCGCCTCGAGCGCGAAGACGCCGAATACGATCACCTCGGCCGCCGTGCATCTCGACGCTCGGCATTGTGGGCAGCAAGTTCCTCGTCAACGGTTTCGTCGGTAAGCCCGCGTCGGCGCGCCTCAGCCTTCAGCGCCGCAATGGTTGCGCTGAGATCTTCCACACTGGGTGGGCGCAGCATCCGGCTGATCAGACGACCGATCCTGGCCCATGTCGCCGCGTCATCAAGCGCAGGGACGACGTCGGCTTCGACGGAGATGGTGACATCTACGATGCGGGCCTTGTTGGGCATGGCGGTGTCCTGCTCCCGAGGAGGGCCATTGCCGCCACCCGCACTCGGGCAATCTCCCACTGCGGCCGCAGGACGGCCGACCGGCGTGCCTAGTGCCCGGTCTCCGCCTGATGCGCCGCAACCATCGCGTCAAGGCTCTGGAAGCGAAAATCGTACGTGGTGTCGGTCGGCGGCGGCATCGTCGCGCCCCAACCGGAGCGCTCATGTCGCCGGTCGATCCATGCCGTAGCAAGGCCGGCGCGCTTTGCCGGTGCATGATCGTGGAACAGGCTCTGTGCGGTGTGCAGAATCTCGCCGGACGCAATGCCTTGCTCAGCAAGCCGAGCCAGCATGTAATTGAAATTCGCCGGATTCGGCTTGTAGGAACCGATATCCTGTGCCGTGAAAATCGCGTCGAATTCGACCCCCAAACGCCGGTTGCTCCCGGCAAAGCTCGCCCGATCGACATTGGACAGGATCACCAGCCGATAGTGCCGTTTCAGATAAGCGAGAGCTGAACGCGAATCGGAAAAAGCCGGCCAGTCCGGCACGGATGCGCCAAATCGCATGTCCTCGGCTTCGTCCGGCCGCACCCCCCATTCCCCGGCCAGCCGCCGATGCACTGTTGCCAGCAAGACCGAGTAGATCAGGCCCGGCGTCTCGGCTTCCTGCGCCGATTCATGGCGCGCAAACGTCTCAAGCACGGCATCGCCGGCAAGCGCCGGCTTGGCACGCGCCAGCAGCGGCTGAAGTGCGGCGGTGATACCGCTCTCCCAGTCAATCAGCGTGCCGTAGCAGTCGAACGTGAGAACCTTGAAATCGGCGAGCTTCATACTGACCTCGATCACAGTGCCATGCACAGGCGCAGCGCATCGTACATCGCCGCGTGCACGTTGCGGCTGGTGACGGCATCGCCGATGCGATGCAGCTCGAAGCCGTCCCGGCGCTTTGGTTGCGGGTCGCCGGACAGCAGGCTTTCGATCTCGGTGATGCCGTCATTCGCTGACAGCGGCCGCAGCGCGTCGTAAACTTCCGTCACCGGCGAGGTGCCGCGTTCCACCACCACCTGCGCCGCAGTCAGCGTCGAGAGCGCACCTGTCAACTCGTGACGGAATGTCGCCTCCAACCGGTTGCCGGCGGGCTGCACCTGTACCAGTTGCTGATCGGTGCTGACGCGAACGCCGTTCTGGGCGAAGCGTTTGCGGTAGATCACGCGCTCGGAATAAGCCATCTCCAACGCCACATTGTCATCCAGCGTGGCGAACTGCACGGCGTGTCCGTGCTCGGCAAGATGCAGCGCGCAGGAGACTGCCTCGTGCCGTCCCATGCCGTCATAGACCAGCACATCCGGCTGCGCGGCAACCTCATCAGTCAGGATCTGCCACACGCTCGTACAATGCGCGGCCCCATTCACCGGCTCCACATCCGGCACTCCCCCGGTGGCGACGACGACTACATCCGGCCGTTCGGCCAGCACATCGTCGGTCCCGGCATAACAGTTCAGCCTTACATCCACCCCCAGCCGTTCCAGCTCCGCGACGCGCCAATCGATGATACCGATCAGGTCGCGCCGCCACGTTGCGCGCACCGCGACCAGCATCTGCCCGCCGAGCTTCGCCGCTGCCTCGAATAACACCACCGAGTGGCCACGCTCTGCGGCAATGCGTGCCGCTTCCAGCCCGCCTGGCCCACCGCCGACCACGACGACGCGCCTGCCCGGCCTTGCCGAGCGTTCGATCACCTGCGGCAGGTACTGCTCGCGCCCCGATGCTGGATTGTGCATGCACGCAACCTTCTTGTACATGCAGTACGACGCGCCGACGCAAGGCCGCACCCGCTCCTCCTCGCCGCGGGCCAGCTTGTTGACAAGCTGCGGATCGGCCATATGCGCGCGCGTCATGCCGACCATGTCGAGCAGACCCTCGGCGATCGCGTAACGCGCGGTGGTCAGATCGGGAATTCGCGCCGCGTGGAAGACCGGCAGCCGTGTCTCCCGCTTGAACTGCCCGACCAGCGTCAGGAACGGCGCAATCGGTTGCGACATGCCGGGCATATTGTGCTCGGCCAGAGCCAGGTCAGTGTCCATGCGCCCATAAATGCCGTTGAAGAAGTCGATATGCCCGGCACGTTCCAACAGGCGTGCGAGGCGGACACATTCCTCGAAATCGATGCCCTCATCCGTTCCTTCATCAACAACGAAACGGATCCCCACCAGCAACCCGTCTCCCACCCTCCGACGAATCGCTTCGTGCACCATCAACGCAAAGCGCGCGCGGTTCTCGGTGGACCCCCCGAATTCATCGGTGCGCATATTGGTCCGCGGCGAGAAGAACTGGCCGATCAGATGCCCGCCGGTGACCGTCTCAACCGCGTCGAGCCCGCCTTCCTTGCAGCGCCACGCAGCTTCTGCGTACTCGCGCACGACGCGATCGATATCGCCGCGGTCCATCTCGCGCGGGATACTGCGATGCCGAGTCTCGCGAATGCGCGACGGCGCGATCGTCGGCAGCCAGTTGGTCGAGAGCGCGTCCGCACGGCGCCCCAGATGCGAGATCTGGCACCCGATCGCGGCGCCATGCCGATGGATGCGCGTCGAGAACGCCTGCAGATAAGGGATGATCTCGTCGGTCGCCAGATTGATCTGGCCACCACCCCAGCTCGAATCGCGCGACACCATCGAGGAGCCGCCGAACATGGTCAACGCCAGGCCACCCTTCGCCTTTTCTTCGTGGTAGCGCTGATAGCGTTCTGTCGGCAGCCCGCCCTCGTCCAGGGTGGAGGCATGGCTCGTGCTCATCACGCGGTTGCGCAGGTGCAGGTGCCGGATACGGAGGGGCTTCAGCAGTGGGTCGGATGTCGAGGTCATGCGGTTTCTTGCCAATGTTGAGTTAAGCGACAGTCAGTTGCCGATCGGTCGTTTGCAGTGCCAGAAGTTCGTCCTCCGTCCGGTGGCAGGCGATCTCGGCACCTTTGGTCAGGTGCTGCACCGGCGGCGGGCGGTGGTCGCACAGATCAGCAATCCGGTAAGTGCAGCGTGAGAAGAATGGACAACCCGCTGCGATCGTGGCCAGTGCCATCCCCAGTGGAGGCGTCGGTGGAATGCCCTCAAGCCAACCGGGCCGCAATTCCGGCACCGACGAAAGCAGAAGCTCGGCATAGGGGTGCAGCGGGCGATGCCGCAGCGTCTCGCCGCTGCCCACCTCCACGCAACGCCCGGCATAAAGGACCATGACCCGGTCGCAGAGCGCCCGCACCGTCCCCAGGTCATGGCTGATGAAAAGATAGGAAAGCTTCAGCTTGTCTTTCAGCTCGGCGAGCAGCTCGAGGATCGCCGCGCCCACCACCGTATCCAGCGCCGATGTCACCTCGTCGCACAGGATAATGCTCGGCTCCGCGGCGAGCGCGCGGGCGAGATTGACGCGCTGCTTCTGTCCACCCGACAGCTCGCCCGGATAGCGGTCCGCGACGTCGGCGGACAGATGCACAAGGTCCAGCAGCTCCACGGTGCGGCGCCGCGCAGCAGTCTTCGACAGACCGTGGTAGAAGGCGAGCGGACGGCCGATAATGCGCGCCACGGTGCGCGCGGGGTTCAGCACGACATCCGGCATCTGAAAGACGATCTGGATACGGCGCAGTTGCTGCTTCGTGCGCGTCGCGACCGCCGGAGCGAGTGGCTCCCCGGCAAATCGGATAGTACCCCCGAAGGCCGGCAGCAGTCCGGCGATGACGCGCGCCAACGTGCTCTTGCCGCAACCAGATTCGCCAACAACTCCCAGAGCGGAGCCGGCCTCGATCGCAAGATCGATCCCCTGCAGCACGGTCACCAGTGGTCCGCCGGTGCCGACAGACCGGCCGTAGCCGGCCACCAGCCCGTTAATCTGCAGCAACGGCCCCGCTGCTTCGGCTTGTGTGGGCGCAGCAGGCGCGGGCACAGCAGCCGCCAGCAGGCTTTTGGTATAATCATGCACCGGCGCCGCGAGGATGCGTCGCGTGTGCGCCATTTCCTGCATCCGGCCATCACGCAGCACAATGATGCGGTCGGCCATCTGCGCCACGACCGCGAGATCGTGCGACACATAGAGAGCGGTAACCTGACGCTCCCGCACGACCTGCTTGAAGGCACGCAGCACCTCGATCTGCGTCGTCACATCCAATGCGGTAGTCGGCTCGTCGAGGATCAGCAGATCGGGATCGGTGATCAACGCCATCGCAGCCAACAACCGCTGCAACTGTCCGCCGGAGACCTGATGCGGGAAGCGCCCGCCGACGCCCGCCGGGTCCGGCAGCGCAAGGGCCTCGAAAAGCTCGACGGCCTTCGCTTCCGCCTGATTGCGGCTCATGAGGCGGTGAATGAACGCGCCTTCGGTCACCTGCGGCATGATGCGCCGTGCAGGGTTGAAGGCCGCGGCCGCGCTCTGTGCAATGTAGCACACCTTGCGCCCGCGGAACGCCGCCAGCTCCCGCCGAGACAGCGCCAGCACCTCGGTCCCGCCGACACGCAGCTTGTTCGCCGCGATGCGGCAGCCAGGCCGCGCATGGCCCATCAGCGACAGCGCGATCGTGGTCTTGCCGGAACCGGATTCACCGATCAGCGCCAGTACTTCGCCGCGACCGATTGAAAAGCTGACATCATCCACGATCGGCCGACCGCCTCCATCCGGCCCCGGCGCGCTGACGCGCAGCCCGGCGACCTCGACCGTGTGGAGCGAGTCAGCGAACATCCGCGAAGCCCAGGCGGCGCCGCACCTCGAATCCGTCGATCATAAGATTGATGCTGACGGTCAGCGTGCCGATCGCGATCGCCGGCATGATCACTGCCGGGGCGCCGTACCCAAGTCCCTCGATGTTCTGGCGCACCAGGGACCCCCAGTCCGCCGCGGGAGGCTGAATGCCCAGGCCGAGAAAGCTGAGGCTGCTCAGCAGCAACACGATGAAGACAAAGCGCAGGCCGAAATCCGTCAGTACCGGCAAGATCATGTTAGGCATGATCTCTTCGAACATGATCGCCGGCGTCTTCTCGCCGCGTGCCCGGGCGGCGAGCACGAAATCCATCACGTTAATGTCGGTGGCGAGCGCCCGGGCAATCCGAAAGGCGCCGGGCGTATAGATGACGGCAGCCGTCACAATAAGCACGAAGATGGACGAGCCAACCGCCGCCACCACGACAAGCGCGAACATCAGTCCGGGCAGCGAAATCATCGCGTCCATCACCCGGCTGATCCCCGCATCGAGCATTCCGCCGCTGACAGCAGCGCACGTACCGAGCGTGACCCCGATGAACGAGGCCAGCGCGGTCGCCGCGAGTGCCAACCCCATCGTATCACGCGCCCCGAACAGGATCAGACTCAGCATGTCGCGGCCCAGGTAGTCGGTACCAAGGGGAAACCGCCCACTGATCGGTGCGAAGACCGTAGTGCTGACGATCTGCCCCTCGCCGTGCGGCGCCAGCAGCGGGGCGAAGATGGCAACCACAGCCCAGGCTGCAACGATGCCTCCCCCGACGATCGCCGAAGCCGAGCGTCTCATTGAAAGCGCAGCCTCGGGTTGGACAGAATTGAGGCGATATCCGCCAGCAGCACCAGCACGAGATACGCCGCCGAGAACAGCATCGCGCAAGCCTGCACCAGCGGCATGTCGCGTGTCGACACGGCATCGATCATCAGCTTCGCCAGGCCAGGATAGTCGAAGACGGTTTCGACGATGATCACGCCGCCGAGCAGAAACGAGAGACTGAGCGCAATGGCATTGGCGATCGGTCCGATCGCGTTCAGCAGTGCGTGGCGCAGCACGATCCGGACCCGCCCCGCGCCCTTCAGCACCGCCATCTCGACATAGGGCGACTCCAACGTGTTGACGAGCGCCACGCGGGTCATGCGCGCCATCTGGGCGACAATGGCAAAGGACAGCGTGATCACCGGCAATGCGAACACGCGCAGAAGGCCGGTGAAGGAATCCGCGCCGCCGAGATAGGCGAGTGCCGGAAGCCAATGCAGCCTGACCGCGAAGACAAGCACAGCGAGCGTAGCGATCAGGAACTCGGGAACCGACACCGCGGCAACTGTGACGATGTTCACAATCCGATCGTACAGCGTGCCCCGCCAGATCGCGGCGGTAATCCCAAGAAAAAGCGCGACCGGTACCGACACCATCGTCGTCAGCGCGGCGAGCAGCAACGAATTCGGCAGACGGCTGGCGATCAGCGCGGCGACCGGATCACCGTTCACCAGCGAGTGGCCGAAATCGCCGGAGACAAAGCCGCCGAGCCATATGAAATATCGGATCCACGCCGGCTGGTCGAGGTGCATTGCTGCACGCAGTCCCGCAACCGCCTCTGGGGTCGCTCCCTGACCCAGGACGATCTGCGCGACATCGCCGGGAAGCAGCTCGGTGCCAAGGAACACCAGCAGGGAGACCGCGAGCAGCAACAGCAGATTGGCGACGATGCGCCTCCCGATCAGCCGCAGTACGACCGGATTGAAGGCCTTTCGCCGACCGGCCGCTCCGGGATAGCTAATCGAGCCAGACATGTTGGGCGAAATTATAGCCCATCAGCGCACCGGTGGGTACCGGACGAAGCCCCTTGACCCGCGTCGAGTGCGCGTCCAGCATGCTCAGAAAAACCGGTATGCCGATGCCCGCATCGTCGCTTATCATTCGCTGCATGTCGCAGTAGAGATCCTTTCGCTTGGCAAGATCCGTCTCGCCGCGCGCCTGCATCAGCATCTGGTCGAACTTCGGGTCCTTCCACCTGCTCTCGTTCCACGGAGCGTCGGACTTGAAGAACAGGCTCAGCAGAATGTCGGCAGTCGGGCGGGGATTGATATTACCGTAGCCGATCGGCGACTTCAGCCAGTAATTCGACCAATAGCCATCCGCCGGCACGCGCCGGACATCGAGATTGAGACCGATCTTGCGCGCCGATTCCTGCATCAGCATGGCCATTTCCACCGATCCATCGGCCGCCGGCGAGCACACGATCGGAACCGTCTGGTTTGCCATGCCGGACTTCTGCAAATGAAACTTCGCTCGGTCCAGATCGAACGGGCGCTGCGGAGTTTCTGCACAATAAAATGGATTGCTCGGATCGATAGGCTGATCGTTGCCGATTACCGCATAGCCGAGATAGACCGCACTCTTGATCCGCTCGCGGTCCTGCAGATATTTCATCGCCATGACGAATTCCGCGTTGCCGGTCCGCGGCAGATCGAGCCGCATGATCAGGTCGGTGTAATTGCCGGCCTTGGTCTCGAACACGGCAAACCCGTTTGTGGACTGTATCTGGCGTGTCGACCGGGGATTGATGGTCGCGGCAATATCGACATCGCCGGACAGAAGCGCGTTGACACGAGCCGCCTCGTCGGAGATGCCGAAGAACGTGACCTGATCGACGTGCGGTTCGTCCGAGCGGAAATAATTGGGATTACGCACGCCGACCGAACGCACGCCCGGCGCGAACTGCTTGCAAATAAAGGGGCCGGTCCCATTCCCCTTGCTGAAGTCGGTGGTGCCGTCCTTCGCTATCAGGAACTGATATACTGCGAGAATCGCCGGCAAGTCGGCATTCGGCCCGGACAGCGTGATCCGCACCTCGTCCACGGCGGTTGCCTTGATCTCCCGCATTTGGGCCGCAAGCGGGCGCACCACCGACCCGACCTTCGGATCTTTGTGCCGCGCCAGCGAGAACACAACGTCATCGGCCGTCAGTGGAGCGCCGTCGTGAAAGTGGACATCCTTGCGCAGCTTCACCGTCCAGACCGTGGCGTCCGGGCTTTCGACCGACACCGCCAGCTCAGGCTGCGGCACAAGGTGCTCATCGAACACCGTCAGGCCGTTGTAGAACATGAAGCAGCGCGAATAATCGGTGGAATTGTTGGCCCGCGCCGGATCCAGCGTATCAGCCGTCGACGAATTATACCCGGCCACACGTATGGCGTCGCCGCGCTTCGGCGTGGCCGCTGCCTGCGCCCGCGCCTTGCCCGCCACGCCGGCCGAGAGGCCGGCCGCTGCAATCCACTGCACCAGCTCGCGGCGTGTCGTCATGCGATTCTCGCCCCTTGCGTGAAAGCCCCTTCCGCCCATGTTGCGGCGGTTTCGAACCCAAAGTCAGCTTTACAATAGCTAGAGGGGGCATACACTCACCGTATGCCCCCTCTGGCCAGGCTGATCCCGTCGCCACGCAGCCTCATGATCTTCGAGGCGGCGGCCCGCGCCGGAAGTTGCAGCGGCGCGGCGCGTGAATTCAACCTGACGCAGCCTTCCGTCAGCCGGAATATTGCTCAGTTGGAGACACATCTCGGGTTCCGCCTGTTCAGCCGAAGCCCGATCGGGCTCGAGCTCACCGAGGAAGGCCGTCTTCTCCACACCGCCGTGACCGAAGGGCTGCAGCGTGTCGAGGCGGCACTGACCGATCTCGCCGCCCGCCGGGCACGCCATCAGGTGGTGGATCTGTCACTCTCCACGGCCTTCGTCACGCACTGGTTCATTCCGCGGATGCCGGATTTCTACCAGGCGTTCCCATCGGTCGATCTACGGTTTCAGTTGATCTCAGGCTCGCTTCGCGGCGCTCCGGGCGATGTCGATCTCGCCATGCGCCGGCACGTTGACGATCAGCACGAATATCATTCGTGGCATTTCGCTCCGGAGGTGGTCCTTCCGGTTTGCAGCCCCGCCTACCTTGATCGCCATGGTCCGCTGCGGCACGACAGCGTCGCCCGGCACAGATTCCTGCATTTTGCCGACCCACTTCTCGATTGGACGCTTTTCTGGGGCGAGCTGATAAATTGCCGTGAGCAAACCGCAGCGTGGGTCGAGTTCACCGACTATGCGGTGGTGGTACAGGCGGCAATGAACGGCGAAGGCATCGCGCCGGGATGGCTGACGGCGATTTCCCGTGCTCTGGCGAAGGGCACGCTGCTCCCGGCGTCAAGCCAGCGTGTGGTTACCGGAAAGGCGTTTCACCTGCTGGCGCCTCGCCAGCGACCTCTGCGTGACATCGTGCTGGCGATCCGAAACTGGATGACGGCACAGATGCGGGACGACATGGCGCAGATCGAACATCTTCTTCGCTGAAGACGGACCGGTTGGTCTCATTCCTGGATCGGCCGCGTCCCCAGCGAACCGTCGGCGCGCTCCACGATCGCCGCGACCCGCGCTTCCGCCTCAGCAAGCTTCGCCTCGCAGTGGCGGCGCAGCGCAGCGCCGCGTTCATAGGCCGTGATCGCCTCTTCCAGCTTCTGTTGCCCGCTCTCCAGGCCACGAACGATCTGTTCCAGCTCCGCCAGAGCTTCCTCGAACGAGAGCTGACTAACGTCGATCGGCGGGCGTGTCGGGTCCGGCATGGCGCGGCTTCTCTTACGCCTTGCAGGCAGCGTGGCAAGTGCGGAAGATGACTTATGCTCTACGGGAAGGCCATGTCGGCAACGGCGCCCGTCAGCCAGGGGCAGCGCGCCTTTGCGGCGCTCGATCTCGGCACCAACAACTGCCGGATGCTGGTCGGCGCGCCCGAGGGTGACGGGTTCCGCGTTCTCGACAGCTTCAGCCGGATCGTGCGCCTGGGCGAAGGCCTGTACCACACCGGGCGGCTCGGCGCCTCCGCCATGCAGCGCGCATTGGAGGCACTGCACGCCTGCACGGCCCGGCTGGCCCGGCGCAACCTTCGTGCGGTGCGGGCGATCGCCACCGAGGCTTGCCGGCGCGCCGCCAACGGGGCGGAGTTCCTCGCTCGCGTCCGCGACGAAACCGGTCTGGCGATCGACATCATCTCGGCCCGCGAGGAGGCAGAGCTGGCGCTGGAAAGCTGCTCGCCATTGTTGGTCGGCGCGGCACGGCGAGCGCTGCTGTTCGACATCGGCGGCGGCTCGACCGAGCTGGCCTGGGTGCGGCTCGACCCCGGCAGGGCGCCGGCGTTGATCGGCTACGTCACCTTACCCGTTGGCGTGGTGACCCTGGCCGAGCAGTTCGGACCCGCCGGCTTCACCGCCGACGGCTTCGCGGCAATGGTGGCGGATGTCGCGACCCGCCTGGCCACCTTCGAGTCAGTGCACTGTATCGCCCGCGAGATCCGCGGCGGCGGCGTGCACCTTCTCGGCACCAGCGGCACCGTGACCACCCTGGCCGGCGTCGCTCTCAACCTGCCGCGCTACCGCCGACCCCTGGTGGACGGTGTGGTCCTCGCCAGGGACGTGGCGACGCGGGCGGTGGATCGGCTGCGCGCGCTCGGACCACAGGAACTGGAACGACATCCCTGCGTCGGCCCGGACCGGGTCGAATTCGTCCTGCCGGGCTGTGCCGTGTTCGCTGCCATCACCCGACTCTGGCCCGCGCCGCAGGTCGTGGTGGCCGATCGCGGACTTCGCGAGGGCATGTTGCTGCGCATGATGCGTGCCGACCGCGCGGGCGCACGGCACGGCTGGCTGCGGGCGACCCGCCCGGCATGACTGATCGTCCCGGAACGGTCCCACCATCGCGTGGTCTGGCGGTGCCGCTCCGTACCGCACGAGGACGCAGCCCGGCGTCGCAGCGCTGGCTCGCCCGCCAATTGAACGATCCCTATGTGCAGGCAGCGCGCCAGCAAGGCTGGCGATCGCGCGCCGCGTTCAAGCTGCTGGAATTGGACGAGCGGTTCGGCCTGATCCGCCGCGGCACGCGTGTGGTCGATCTCGGCGCGGCGCCGGGCGGCTGGACGCAGGTGGCCCTGCAGCGCGGCGCAGCGCCGGTCGTCGGCGTGGACCTGCTGCCGATCGATCCAATCCGCGGGGCGGTGTTCATCCAGGGCGATTTCGCCGCACCCGGCATCACCGAGCGACTGATGGAGTTGCTAGGCGGCCCGGCGGACCTGGTGCTGTCGGATATGTCGCCGAACACGACAGGGCACGCGCCGACCGATCATCTGCGAATCATGGCACTCGCGGAGTCCGCGCTGAACTTTGCCGCCGAGGTCCTGGCACCGGGCGGAGGCTTCGTCGCCAAGGTGTTCCAGGGCGGCTCCGAGCGGGCAATGCTGGCGCGGATGAAACAAAGCTTCGCCTCAGTTCGCCACGCCAAGCCGCCGGCAAGCCGCAAGGAGTCGAGCGAGCTCTACGTGGTGGCAACGGGCTTCCGGGGTACGCCCGCATTGACAGCACCTTAACCCACCGCTAACCCGCGCCGCGCTTCGCCCGCTGAGGAAATCCCCTCGTCCATGCCAGTCCACGCCTTCGTCTTCCCGGGCCAGGGCAGCCAGACCGTCGGCATGGGCCGCGACCTCGCCGCGGCCTTTCCTGCCGCGCGAGAGGTGTTCGAGGAAGTCGACGAGACGCTGAAGCAGAACCTCTCGCGGCTGATGTTCGAGGGACCACTCGACGAGCTGACCCTGACCCGGAACGCGCAGCCGGCGCTGATGGCGACCTCGCTCGCCGCGCTGGCCGTGCTGGAGCGCGAGGGCGGCTTCGTCCTGCGTCGAAAGGCCGCAGTGGTCGCCGGCCACTCGCTGGGCGAATACAGTGCCCTGGCGGCCGCGGGCAGCTTCACGATCGCCGAGGCGGCGACGCTGCTGCGCCTGCGCGGGGAAGCGATGCAGCAGGCGGTGCCCGCAGGCGAGGGGGCGATGGCCGCATTGATCGGTCTCGAGATGCCAGAGGCACAGGAAATCTGCGAGGCAGCCTCCCCGGTGCCCGAGAGCGAGACCAACGAGACGCAGGTGATCGAGCCCGCCAATGACAACGGCGGCGGCCAGATCGTGGTGTCCGGCCATCGCGCCGCCGTCGAGCGGGCGGTGGAGATCGCGAAAGACCGCGGCGTGCGACGCGCCATGATGCTGCCGGTTTCCGCCCCGTTCCATTGTGCCTTGATGGCGCCCGCCGCGGAAGCGATGGCCGAGGCGCTGCGGGCCAAGCCGCCGCGCCCACCGGCGGTCCCGGTGGTAGCCAATGCGTCTGCCGCAAAGGCGACCGACCCGTCTGACATCGCCGAGCTGCTCGTGCGCCAGGTCACCGCCACCGTACGCTGGCGGGAGAGTGTGCTGGCGATGACTACGCTCGGGGTGGACAGCTTCGTCGAGCTGGGTGCCGGAAGGGTACTAAGCGGACTGATCCGCCGCATCGCACCTGACGCCGCGGTCGCCTCGGCTGCCACGCCGCCACAGGTCGACGCGCTGCTGAAGGTGCTGACGTGAAGTCGGGGAGCACCCTCACCCCGTCATGGCCGGCGAAGGCCGGCCATCCACGTCTTTCTCGCCGGCCCCGAGAAAAGACTTGGATGGCAGGACCAAGACCGCCAAGCCAGGCGATGACGGGTGAACGCCACTCGTACTCAATTGTGGCGCGCGCCCGCCTGCTGGTTCCGTGGATTCTCAGTGTTTCTCCGTACGAGCCCCGTCCCAACCGTGCACGCATCAGCGCCCCCGCGGGCCTCGCCCGCCAAAGCCGCTAACCAGATGTTCCGCCTGGACGGAAAGACCGCCCTTATCACCGGTGCCTCGGGCGGCATCGGAGCAGCGATCGCCCGCGCCCTGCATGGGCAGGGCGCCACCGTGGTGCTGTCCGGCACCCGAACCGAAACCCTCGAGACCCTCGCCGCCGAGTTGGGCGAGCGCGCCTTCGCCCGCCCGGCCGACCTGCGCGACCCGACCGCTCCCGATGCGCTGGTCACCGCCGCCGAACAAGCGGCTGGCGCACTTTCTATCCTGGTCAACAATGCCGGCTTCACCCGCGACATGCTGGCTCTGCGAATGGACGACGCCGACTGGAACTCGGTGCTGGAGGTCGATCTCACCGCCCCATTCCGGCTGACGCGCGCAGCGCTGCGCGGCATGCTGCGCCGGCGGGCGGGGCGGATCATCAACATTTCCTCGATCGTCGGCGCCGCCGGCAATGCCGGACAGGCCAACTACGCGGCAGCCAAGGCCGGCCTGATCGGCCTGACGAAATCGTTGGCGCAGGAAGTCGCCTCTCGCTCAATCACGGTGAACGTGGTTGCGCCTGGGCTGATCGACACCGCGATGACCGCGGTGCTCTCGGAGCAGAACAAGGCGCGGGCCCTGCAGGCAATTCCCCTGGGGCGGATCGGCCAGCCGATGGACGTCGCGGCGGCAGTCGCCTACCTGGCCTCCGACGAGGCCGGCTGGGTCACCGGGGCCACATTGCATGTCAACGGCGGGATGGCGATGTTGTGACACGCCGGTTGGCCGTGCCCGGAAACCATGCTAAGCGCCGATTCGATTGTCCCGCGCGGGTTCAGCGGCACCGGACCCTTTCGAGGGATTCCGCTACACAGCAGATGCAGGAGTTGCCGAGCCGATGAGCGAGATCGCTGACAGGGTCAAGAAAATCGTCGTGGAACACCTTGGGGTGGACGAATCGAAAGTCACGCCCGAGGCGTCCTTTATCGACGATCTTGGCGCCGACAGCCTGGACACTGTCGAACTGGTGATGGCCTTCGAGGAGGCGTTCGGGGTCGAAATCCCCGAGGACGCGGCCGAGAAGATTAGCACTGTCAAAGACGCCATCGACTACATCGAGAAGCAAAAGGCCACCTGAGCACGAGTCACACAGGGGTTGAAGCCATGCGGCGGGTGGTCGTGACCGGCATGGGCATCGTCAGCCCGCTTGGCCTGGGGGTCGAGCCTGTTTGGCGGCGCCTGATCAGCGGCGAATCTGGAATCGGCACGATCCGCGCCTTCGACGCCAAGGACCTGCCCTGCAAGGTGGCCGGCGAAGTGCCGCACGGCGCCCGAGCCGAGAGCAAGCTCGACATCGCCGAATGGATCCCGGTCAAGGACCAGAAGAAGATGGATCGGTTCATCCATCTGGCGGTGGTCGCGGCGACCGAGGCAGTGGAGGATTCCGGCTGGAGGCCGGAGACCGAGGACGAGCGGCACGCCTCCGGCGTGATGATCGGCTCGGGGATCGGCGGGCTGGAGACGATCTACGAGGCCTCGATCCAGGTGCACGAGGGCCGGGCGCGGCGGCTGTCGCCGTTCTTCATTCCTTCGGCACTGGCAAATCTCGCTTCCGGCCACGTCTCGATCAGATACGGGTTCAAGGGGCCGAACCATTGCGTGGTCACCGCCTGCGCGACCGGCGTGCACGCGATCGGCGACGCGGCGCGGCTGATCACGCTGGGCGATGCCGACGTGATGGTGGCGGGCGGCGCGGAAGCCGCGGTCTGCGAGCTCGGCATCGCCGGATTCTGTGCCTCACGGGCGCTGTCCACCGCGTTCAACGACACCCCATCGGCCGCCTCCCGCCCGTGGGACAAGGACCGCGACGGCTTCGTGATGGGCGAAGGCGCCGGCGTGCTGGTGTTGGAGGAGTACGAGCACGCCTGCCGGCGCGGCGCAAAGATCTACGCCGAGATTGCCGGATACGGCATGTCCGGCGACGCCTATCACATCACCGCCCCGGCCGAGAATCACGCCGGCGCGGTGCGCTCGATGCAAGCGGCGCTACGCAACGGCCGGCTTTCGCCCGCCGACATCCAATACGTGAATGCGCACGGCACCTCGACGCCGCTCGGCGACGACCTCGAGCTGGGGGCCGTGGAGCAGGTGTTCGGACCCGCGGCGCGTGGCCTGGCGATGTCATCGACCAAGTCGGCGATCGGGCACCTGCTTGGTGCGGCCGGAGCGGTCGAGGCGGTGTTCTCGATCCTGGCGATCCGCGATGGGGTGGCTCCCCCGACACTGAATTTGGAGCACCCGAGCCGGGACAGCGTGATCGACCGGGTGGCAAACGTCGCCCAGGAGCGACGGATCCGGTTCGCGCTGTCGAACAGTTTCGGCTTCGGCGGAACCAACGCGAGCATCATCTTTCGCGCTCCGGCATAACGGCTTCGTCCCAAATTATCTTCAGGCTGACTGGACGTGCTCTAACGTCATGGCCGACCCCTAACGTCATGGCCGGCCTTGTGCCGGCCATCTCCCGCCAGTTCCGGCACGCCAGCGATATCGGCAGAGTGTCGTTGTTCGCGCGAAAATTTCGAATGTCTCGGTCGCGTACTATAGTCACTCATAGCCGCTGGCTTCGTATGATACTTCGCTCTGGAGCGCATCCAGGACAAACCGTTCGCTCCCTTCCGCGAAACGGGCGGACCTGCGTTCCCGCACGGGCATCGGCCCCTTTACTCGCTTCCCACCCGCCGCCTAGGCTCGTGTCCACCCGGCCAAGGAGGAGACGATGGATTTCAAGGGCAAGGTCGCGCTGATCACCGGTGGCGGCAACGGCATTGGGCGCGCCACGTCGGTCCGCTTCGCCAGCAACGGCGCCAAGGTCGTCGTGGTCGATCGTGACGAGGACGGCGGCGAGAGCACCGCCGGCATCATCCGCCAGCAGGGCGGCCAGGCGATCTTCATTGCCGCCGACGTGACCCGATCAGCCGACGTGCAGGCCTATGTGAAGGCCGCGCTGGACGCGTACGGCACGATCGACTGCTTCCACAACAACGCCGGCATCGAGGGCAAGCTAGCCCCCACCGCAGAATACGACGAAGACACGTTCGACGCCGTCATGGGCGTGAACGTAAAGGGCGTGTTCCTCGGCCTGCGTCATGTGCTGCCGGTGATGCTGCGACAGAAGCGCGGCGCGATCGTCAACACCGCATCGACGGCCGGACTGATGGGATCGCCCGGCATGCCGGCCTATGTCGCATCCAAACACGCAGTGATCGGACTGACGAAAGTCGCGGCGGGAGAGGTCGCGCGCGCCGGCGTCCGCGTGAATGCCGTCTGCCCCGGTCCGATCGATACGCGCATGATTCATTCGTTGCATTCGATGGTAAATCCGGACGATCCCGCTGCCGTCGGCGAGCGCTACCAATCGGCCATCCCGCTCGGCCGTTACGGCACCCCCGAGGAAATCGCCAACGTGGTGATGTTCCTCTGTTCCGACCTGGCCTCCAATATCACCGGCGCCCAGTACGCCGTGGATGGTGGGCGCACGGCAACGCCCGGCGCCTTTACCACGGTGATGGCGCGGTAGCCGCAATGGAGGGATTGCTGGATGGCAGGATCGCGCTGGTCACCGGCGGCGGGTCCGGCATCGGCGAGGGCATCGCGCACGGCATGGCTGCGGCTGGGGCGCGCGTGTTGGTTGCCGACGTGAACGGTGCGGCGGCCGAACGCGTCGCCGGCGCACTCGGCGGCGACGCGGCCGCCTATACGTTGAACGTGACCGACCGCGACTCGTGCGACGCACTGGCGGCAGCGATCCGCCGGGATGTCGGCGCGATCTCGGTGCTGGTCAACAATGCCGGCATCATCCGTCGCGGCAAGGTCGGCGACGCCAGCACGCGAGCCGACTGGGACGCGACGATGGCGGTAAACCTGGACGGACCGTACAACATGACCACCGCATTCCTGTCGCAGCTTATCGAGACCAAAGGCGCGGTCATCAATATCGGCTCGGTGCAGTCATTCGTCGCGTTGCCGAATTCGGCGGCGTACACAACGTCCAAGGGCGGCGTGCGCGCGCTGACCAAGGCGCTGGCGATCGAGCTGTCGCCGCTGGGCGTGCGAGTGAACGCGATCGGGCCCGGCATGATCGCCACGCCGCTCAATGCGGCGGCCCGGCAGAACCCTGATTACATGCGCAACTTCCAGAACCGAATCCCGCTCGGCCGCATCGGCGAGCCTGCCGACATTGCCGGCCCGGCGGTGTTCCTTGCCTCCGATCTGGCGCACTACATCACCGGCGTGACGCTGCCGGTCGATGGCGGCTTTCTGGCTTACTGATCGATGCGCATCGAAATCATCTGTACCGGCGACGAAGTCCTGACCGGCGAAATCGTCAACACCAACTTCAGTTATATGAGCCAGAAGCTCGGGGATGCCGGGCTGTCGGTGATCTGGGGCACCACGGTGGGCGACGATCGCGCACGCTTGCTGGAGGCGTTCCAGCTCGCTGCCGGCCGGGCCGATGCAGTGATCGTCAATGGCGGTCTCGGTCCCACGGTCGATGACCTGTCGCAGGAAGTAGCCGCGCAGGCGGCCGGGGTAGAGCTGGTGCTGAACGAGGACTGGCTCGCCCGCATGGAGCAGTTCTTCGCCCGCCGCAGCCGCGTGATGTCGCCGAACAATCGCAAGCAGGCGATGCTGCCAGTCGGCTCGGAGATACTCGACAACCCGGTCGGCACCGCCTGCGGCTTCGCGATGGATATCGGCGGCGCACGCTTCTTCTTCACCCCGGGTGTGCCGCGCGAGCTGCGGCGGATGCTGGAGGAGCAGATCATTCCCCGCCTGCTGGCGCGAAGCGGGGCGCCGACAACGATTACCCTGAAGCGGTTCCATTCGTATGGATTGGGTGAATCGCATGTCGATGCGTTGCTGACCGGCGTCGATGCGTTGGCGCCCGATGGCAGTGTCAAGCTCGGCTTCCGCGCGCATTACCCGCAGATCGAGACCAAGCTCACAGTCCGCGGGGTCGATCCCGAGGACGCACGGCGGAAGCTGGCGCCGGTCGAGGCGGAAGTCCGCAAGCGCCTCGGCAATTTCATCCTCGCCGAGGACGATCAGACGCTGGAAGGCGTTGTACTGGCCGAGCTGATCCGGGTGGAAGCCTCGCTCGCGCTGGTGGAAACCTTCACTGCGGGACAGATCGCCGTCCGTCTCGCACATTTGCCGAAGGCCGAAGGCGTGTTCCGCCGCGATACGGTGGTGCGCGATCTGGCGACGCTCCCGGCCGCGGTCGGTTTGGATCACGGCGCGGCCGGCGAGCTGAACCAGGAGATCGCGGAAGCGACTGCCGACGCAGCACGCAGACAGGCTGATGCAACGCACGCCCTCGTGGTGCTGATCGAGCTGGACGACGGTGCCGACCGCATCGACTTCGGAGGCACGATCTACCTGGCGATCGCCACCGCCGCCCGAACTGCATTCCGCCGCTCGCGAATTCTCGGCGGACGCGAATGGGTGCGGCTCGGCGCGGTCGAGCTGGCGCTCGATTGCCTACGCCGGTTCCTGCTCGGGCTGCCGGTGGCGGAGCGGATCGATTTCGAGAAAGTCTGATATGAGTTGAGCGGGCCCAGCTCGACCGGCCGCCTGAGCCCTGCCCGCTCCCGCAAGAGGGGTGGGAGTTACAACAGCACCAAATCGTCGCGGTGGATCAGTTCGTCGCGGCGGCGCCAACCCAGAATAGTTTCAATCTCATCGGACCGGTGGCCGGCGATGCGGGCTGCATCATCGCTGCCATAGGCCGACAGCCCACGCGCCAGCGCCGCCCCGTCGGGTCCGCGCACCACCACCGGGTCGCCGCGCTGAAACGTGCCCTCCACCGACCGCACCCCCGCCGGTAGCAACGACCGCCCCGCCGCCAGGGCGCGGGCGGCGCCGGCATCGACCACGAACGCGCCCAGCGGAACCAGCGCCCCGGCAATCCAGCGCTTGCGCGCCGACCGGCCCTCCGGCGCCGCCAGGAACCAAGTGCAGCGCGCGCCTTGTTCCAGCACGCTCAGCGGGCGCGCGACATCGCCATACGCAATCGCCATCGCGCAACCGGCCTGGGTCGCGATCCGCGCCGCCGCCAGCTTCGTCCGCATCCCGCCGGACGAATACCCCGCCGGCGGCTCCCCGCCCATCGACTCGATCTCGGGCGTCATCGCCGCGACCACCGGAACATGCTCCGCCGCCGGATCGCGCCGCGGATCGGCGGTGTAGAGCCCATCGATATCCGACAGCAGAACAAGTTGATCGGCCTCGATCATCTCGGCCACCCGCGCCGCCAGCCGGTCGTTGTCGCCGAATCGGATCTCGACCGTCGCCACCGTGTCGTTCTCATTGATCACCGGGACGCAGCCCAGACCCAGCAGCGTGTTCAATGTGGCCCGCGCATTCAGGTAACGGCGCCGGTCCTCGGTATCGTCCAACGTCAGCAGAAGCTGCGCGGCGGTCAGGCCCTGCGCAGACAGCGCGGCACTCCACGCCTGCGCCAGCCTGATCTGCCCCACCGCGGCCGCCGCCTGCTGCTCTTCCAACCGTAGCCGCTTCCGACTGAGCCCCAGCGCATGGCGGGCGAGCGCGATGGCACCCGATGACACCACGGTCACATCGACGCCCCTGGCCCGCAACACCGCGATATCGGCCGCCACCCCGGCGAGCCAACTATCGCGCGGCGCCGCCTCCTCCGCATCCACGGCCAGCGCGCTGCCGATCTTCACGACCAGGCGGTGCGCCGCGGCAAGCCGAGGTAGTGCCGTCACGCCGCCCTCTCTTGGCGCGCCGCGGCGATCATGCTCTGCAAACCGCGCAGCACCTCGGGCACGCCGTGGCCAGTAACACCCGACAACACCAGTGGGCGCCGGCCGGATGCGCGCTCCAGTGCCCCCCGGCGCGCGGATATCTCGCGAGGCGTCATGGCATCGCACTTGTTCAGCCCGATCAGCTCCGGCTTGTCGGCAAGCCCGGCCCCGTATTCCGCCAACTCGGCCCGCACGGACCGCCACGCCCGCACCACGTCGCCTGCTGCGCCGTCGATCAGGTGCAGCAGCACCGCGCAACGCTCGACATGGCCCAGGAACCGGTCACCGAGCCCGGCGCCTTCGTGCGCGCCCTCGATCAGGCCGGGGATGTCGGCGAGCACGAACTCCTCGGTGGCCGACAGTCGAACGACGCCAAGTTGCGGGTGCAGCGTGGTGAACGGATAGTCTGCAATCTTCGGCCGCGCCGCCGAGGCGGCGGCAAGGAATGTCGATTTCCCCGCATTGGGCAGCCCCACCAGCCCTGCATCGGCAATCAGCTTGAGCCGCAGCCAGACCCAGCGCTCCTGCCCCGGCCAACCCTTGTCGGCCCGCCGCGGCGCGCGATTGGTCGAGGACTTGTAGTGCGCATTGCCGAACCCCCCATCGCCGCCGCGCAGCACGGTCAGCCGCTGGCCGGCCCGATCCAGGTCGGCGAGCAGGCTCGTGCGATCATCGTCCAGGATCTGAGTACCGACGGGCACCCGGATCACCACGTCGGGCGCCCCCGCGCCAGTCCGATCCGATCCTGCGCCGTTGCCGCCCTTTTTGGCGCGAAAATGCTGCGTGTACCGGAAGTCGATCAGCGTGTTCAGGTTTGGTACAGCCTCGAAGACGATATCGCCGCCCTTGCCCCCGTCACCGCCGTCCGGCCCGCCAAACTCTAGGAATTTCTCGCGACGGAACGCGACGACCCCATCCCCGCCATCACCGGAGCGGAGGTAGATCTTGGCTTGGTCAAGGAATTTCATGGCTTGACCGACACCTCATCCCGCTCTGCGGGAGAGATCGGTTCGCGAAGCGAACCGGGTGAAGGTGCCACTCGCCGCCCCCCTCCCGCTCTACGTGGCGGCCTCTCGCGCAGGGAGCGCGAGGCGTCGGATTCTACTCCGCAGCAGGGGCCGGGAACGGTCGCACCGAGACGTGCACCCGCCCCTCGGCCTTGCGTGCATATTCTACCTGGCCATCAATCAGGGCAAAAATTGTATGGTCGCGGCCGAGGCCCACGTTCTGGCCCGGCTTCCACTTGGTGCCGCGCTGGCGAAGGATGATGTTGCCGGCCACCACCGCTTCGCCGCCGAATTTCTTGATACCGAGCCGGCGACCTTCGGTGTCGCGCCCATTACGGGACGAGCCGCCGGCCTTCTTGTGTGCCATGTCACTCTGCTCCTTCGATTGGGGCGCTGCCCGACTCGTCGGCGGTCTCGCCCGCCGGGGTGGGCGCAGGTTCGGCGGCAACCTCGCTCGCCGGGGGTGCTGTCGCTTCCGCGCTGACCTCGCCCGCCAGAGCGCTGCCGGATTCGTCGCTCGTTTCGCCCGCAGGGGCCGGCGCCGATTCGGCGGCGGTCTCACCCGTCGGGGCTGCTGCCGCTTCCGCGCTGACCTCGCCCGCCAGAGCGCTGCCGGATTCGTCGCTCGCTTCTCCCGCCGGCGCCGGCTCGGCGGCGGTCTCACCCGTCGGGGCTGCTGCTGTCTCGCCGAGGCCGTTGATGTCAGAGATCCGCAGCACGGTAACATGCTGGCGGTGCCCGTTCTTGCGCCGGCTGTTCTGTCGCCGGCGTTTCTTCAGGATGATGACCTTGCCCAGCCGATCCTGCGCGAGCACCGTCGCGGTCACCGAGGCGCCGGCAACCACCGGCGCGCCCAGCGTCACGCCGGAAGCGTCACCCACTGCCAGCACGTCGGTGAACGTGATCGTCGCGCCCGGCTCGGCCGGAAGCTTTTCCACCTTCAGCACGGCATTCGGTGTCACCCGGTATTGCTTTCCGCCGGTGCGGATCACTGCGAACATCGGTCTCAATCCTGCCAACGGGTCGCGCCGGCTGGCGCGGGCGCCGGGCCGGGAGCGGGCGGTTATAGCGGGCCGCGGGGTGGTGTCAAATCGCGCGTGCTCACACTGCGCGCGCGAGTGGCAGTTTGGTCCCGGCGGCCGCCCGCTCGGCCAGCACCTCGCGGCGAAAGCGGAACAGCTTGGCCGGACGGCCGCCGGTCTCGCGCGCCTCGCCCCCGGTCTCTTCCACCAATGCCTGCTGTTCCATCAGCCGCCGGAAATTCTGCTTGTGCAGCAGCCGACCGGCCAGCGCTTCCACCGTCCGCTGCAATTGCAACAGAGTGAACTCCGGCGGCATCAGCTCGAAGACCACCGGGCGGT